>JACCDR010726652.1_pt1 | contig 44714 bp, 53 predicted proteins | sample 7446431 | NCBI WGS metagenome assembly JACCDR01 (sample SAMN15323443, study PRJNA562643) | freshwater metagenome | isolation source: river surface water | place: USA:Blue River Watershed | collected 2017-08-17 | reverse complement strand
GTGAAACTCGGCCTGATCGGCAAGCCCACCCGCAACTCGTACGGCGCGGATGCGTCGGTCGTGGTGGAAGGCGATGACGAGGACGAGGCGGACGCCGCCCCGGCCCCGGCTGTTGCCGAGGACCCGCTGTCCGGTCTGTAAGGACAACAGGTGTGGTGGGTCTTGTGCTTGAAAGATAGCATCGCCTAACCACTAGTGAGAAGCCGCACTAGCACCACACCACTGCATGACTGGCGGGGAGCAATCCCCGCCTTTCATCTGCGATAGCGCCGCCACGGCCTGACCCCGCATCGTTCGACCGCAACAGCCATGTTGGTGAGCGGCATCAAGATCAGAGCAACAGTGGCTATGGCGCTATCACACATGAAAGGGAGACTGAGCATGGATTACTACGAGCAAGAACGTCTGCTGATGAACGAAATCAACGGCCACCAGCCGCTGAACATCGAGGGCAACAAGCCCTACCGGAAACTCTTCTACGCAGGAAGTCCGATCAAGATGACCGAGATTGGCTTCCCCTTGACGCTGCGTCCCTGCGTCGTGGTCGATTTCAACTCCGAACTGTCCTTCGGAATGGGACCGTGGATGGCCATGATGTATCAGTCTGGCTGTTCCATCTACTACTACGAGGATGCGAGCGATGTGGAAGGAATTGGCGAACTCATTGCAGACGGGCAGCAAGAGGAAGTTTTCGCACTGCGGCGGAAGCCCGGCAGCTAAAGTCTGGAAAACCCAATTTGGCATCGGCTTTCATTGCTATCGCTGCAAGGAAGATGGGTATGAAAAGTTCGGCACACGCTCTGTCGCAGAGGTCCTCGAAGCAAGATCGGCGCTCGCGGCTATTGAGCCACGGTCAGGGAAGATACCACAGGGAAGTGTACGACTTGATGCACCTGACGTTCCCACCGAAGCAAGACTGTGGTGCCTTCGCGCAGGATTGTCCCCTGAGCGAGCGGCAGCGGACTATGGGTTCAAATATCACGCTGGCACTCGCCGTGTGTTCATCCCAATCGGAGACAACGCCGTCCTAGCAAGGGCGGTGTTCAAAGAGGACAAACCGAAATACAGATTGTTCGGCCTGCTGGATAGCCACTTGTATTACCTGCCGGGGACACAGACCCCATTGGTGATTGTCGAGGATGTGCTGTCTGCAATCAAGGTCAACAACGCCGGGTACAGTTCTGGTGCAGTTCTTGGCACTTCCATAAGCCCTGAGATTGCCGCTCGGATCGCACAGCATGACAGTATCGTGCTATGGCTTGATCCTGACAAAGCTGGCATTGCAGGCAGGAGTTACATCAAGAAGGTGCTAGGGCTGTACCCGGTAGACGTGCGCTACGCGCGGACAGACACCGACAAGGACCCAAAGTTCTTGACAAGGCAACAGATCACTCAAACGATAGAGGCCACGATGAAATATGGCAGTTGACGTAAACGTGCTGAGGATGCTCAAGCACAAGGATGACTTCCGGCGAGTGTTCGGGCGCATCCCTGCGGCGGCATTGAACAAGGAGACTGCGGCGATCCTTGAGGACTACAAGAAATACTTCAACAAGTTCCCCGATCACGACACGGTGGACATGGACGTGTTTCTGCCGCTATTTCGCCTGTGGCACAATACCCTGCCAGATGACCGCCGTGCGGTGTTCGAGGTCGTCCTCAACAACGCCCGCGCAGAAGTCCAGCCGGATGTGCGCCAGCAGGTGATGCGACAAATCCTTGAACTGCGGCTCGCCACTGAATTGGGTGAACTGCTGACCAAGTTCGATGCAGGTGATCTGACCAACATCAACTCGGCCATCAAGGAACTGCAAACGTCTTTCAAGGCGGATGCTGGCATCAGCGAGTCGTCGTATATCAAGGACGACATCCACGACATCCTTGACGAGCAAGAGGATGACAACGGGATCAAGTGGCGGCTGCACTGCTTGAACGAGAGCATGAGGCCCCTGCGACCCGGCGACTTCGGGATCATTGCAGCCCGCCCTGACAAGGGCAAGACTTCGTTCATCGCTTCGGAACTCAGCTTCATGGCAGAGCAAATCCCTGACGACAAGAACGTGCTGTGGCTCAACAACGAGGGGCTAGGCAAGCGGATCATCCCGAGGTTCTGGCAAGCGGTGCTTGGGGCGAACATGGCTGAGATTATGACGCTGAAACGCGCCAACGCTCTGAAGCCTGCGTTCCTAAAGCGCATGGGCCGCATCGACAAGCTGCGGATCGAGGACATTCACGGTAAGGACAACTACTCCGTGGAACAGTTGATCGAAGCCAACAACGCTGCCATCGTCGTTTACGACATGATCGACAACATCCGGGGCTTTGGCACCGAGAGCCGCACGGATCAGCGGCTGGAAGAAATGTACAAATGGGGCCGTGATTGCGCCGTTAACATGGGACACATCGGCATCGCCACGTCGCAAATCAGCGTCGAGGGCGACGGTATGCAGTTCCCCACGTTGTCCATGCTCAAGGACAGCAAGACAGGCAAGCAAGGCGCATGTGACTTCCAGTTGATGATCGGATCGAAGAATGATCCGGCATGGGGACAGGTGCGGTGGCTTAGTCTGCCGAAGAACAAGCTGCGGCGCGACGGGTTCCCCGGTGATCCGCGCTGCACTGTCAAGTTTGATCCGTCGCGTGTGAGGTTCACAGACCTCGACGCCGCGCCAGCAACATCAGGAGACGACGATGCAACTGACCAAGGAAGCACTCAGGAAGGTTCTGAGTGACAAATCGACGCTGATCGAGAAGAAGGCAAAGTTGCGGTCGCAAGGCTATGCGTTCCGCACCAATGTTTTCGACACGCTTCGGCGCGAAATTCGAGAAGAGGACGCCGCGCCGGAAGTGGCGGGCGAACTGCGCTCCCCGGCTGCGCGCCGCGCTCGCACCAATGCGACGACGCTGGTGTTCACCTGTGCGCAGAACAACACCAAGCTGCACGAGAAGTTCTGGCAGTCGCTGATGCACTTCGTGGACTACAAGGAAGCGGAACTGCATGTCGCACGGATCACCTACTCCAAGGCCGGTATCGTGGCAGGGTCGCAAAAGCCCGGCTCGAAGAAGGCCAGTGACAACGACGAAATGTGGTGGGATCATCGAATCGTGCCGTATATCAGCGACCAGTCTGTGCAGATCACGGACAGCCTGATCTGGTGCGGCGAACTGAACATCCTGCCCACGGTCGTCAACCCGCTTTCGACGCTGCAAACCTACACCCGCCGCGCATCCGGCATCGTTCCGCATGTGAAGATGGCGATGCAAAGCACCCCGGTAATGAAGGGCGAGCAGCCCCGGTTCATGTACACCACAGGGACGGTCACGCAGCGGAACTACATCCAGCGCGCCGCAGGGCAAGTCGCAGAGTTCCACCACGTCTTTGGGGCGCTGATCGTGGAAATCGAGAGCGACGGGCAATGGTGGGTGCGTCAACTCAACGCAGACGAGGAAGGCATCTTCTATGACAAAACCACCCGGTATTCCCCGCAAGGCGTCTCCCACGGCTGGCCCGTTGAAGCGATGGTTCACGGCGACATCCATGTGGGCAAGAAAGAGCAGCGCATCTTGGATGCGATGTTTGCTGGTGGCGGCGTTGTTGACCAGCTTCGACCCGCGCAGCAGTTCTTCCACGACATCGTGGATTTTACCCCGCGCAATCACCACAACATCGGTGACGCACATTTCCGGTGGTCGAAAGCCGCGCAAGTTCCTGTAGCGCAGGAGTTCCTCGAAGCTGCCCATGTGCTGTGGAGCGCGGATCGTCCGTTCTCGCAACTGCATGTGGTCCTCAGCAATCACGATGTGGCGATCAACCACTGGCTGAAAAACACGACTGCGTTCTACGACCCGATGAACGTGCAAATGTGGCTCGATACGAACCTGTATGTGGCGAACAACGCCGCCTTGGGTCGGAAGTCCGAGCCGTTCATCTACGCTCTGACCAAGCACCAACTGCCCAAGGGAACGCACTTCATCCAAGAAGATGACAGCTTCGAACTCATGGGCGTGGAATACGGCGTACATGGCCACCTCGGTCCGAACGGTGCGCGCGGCTCGCCTCGCAACCTGAGAACGATCGGCAAGGCTTTCACCGCACACACGCACTCGGCTGGCATTGTCGAAGGCGTGTACACGGTCGGCGTGTTCGGCAAGCTGGACATGGACTACAACATGGGGCCGTCCTCGTGGTCCCACACGTTTGGCGTGATGTATGCCAATGGCAAACGCGCGCTGTATTCGTTCAACAACTTTGAACCGTGGAGAAACTTCGAGCATGTCGCGTAAGATTTATCTGATCGGCAGCCTCCGCAATCCGGGCGTGGTTGGGGTGCAGCGCGCACTCCAACTGTCGTTCCCCGACATCACGATCTTCGCAGATTGGATGGCTGCGGGGCCGGAAGCGGATGACTACTGGAAGCGGTATGAGCAAGGCCGTGGAAAGACCTTCAAGGAAGCCCTGCAAGAACCTGCTGCACAGCATGTGTTCAATTTCGACCGCAAGCATCTGGTGGAAAGCGCCGCCGTTGTTCTGATTGCGCCCGCTGGCAAATCGGCGCACCTTGAACTTGGCTGGTGTCTCGGGCAAGGAAAGCCGGGCTTCATCCTGCTGGATGACCCAGAGCGTTGGGACGTAATGTACAACTTCGCAACAGGTGTGCATGAAGCCCTTGACACGCTCTGCCTCGACATCGCCAACCACCTGTACGCAGACTGATGTTTGTGATACCGGAACTGCGTAAAGTCGTAGTCATGCCGCCGCGCTCGGGATCAACGTCCCTGCGCCGCGCGCTGGCTGCGAAATACGACTTCGGTTGGTCGCCCTACAGACACGCCGAAGTTTCGATGCTGAAATTCGTGCGTCAAATCCACCCCGCTGTGGATGACTACGGCATCGTCTATATCCTACGTGATCCGATGGACCGTATGATTTCGCTCTGGCGTTACATGCAGTCGGTCAATCGGGAACGCAACTCGCGGGCACCGGAAGAATGGATCAACCGGGTTCGCACGGATGCAAGCAGACCGTTTCAAGACTGGCTGCTGAACTCCACAGAACTGTTCAACGAGTCTGCTGCGCACCCTCTCGATGGCTCGCCGCAGTCGCACTACTGCACGGCGTGGAATGTCCCCGCTGCTCAGAAAGATGCTCGGTGGTTCCTTCGCGGCGCACAACCGAGTAGCGTTGAAATTTGCCGCTTTGGGGACACAAGAGACTACCAGAAAATTCTGGGGCTGCGGTGGGACGTGGACATCATCCGCGACAACACCACGGAACAGTTCGAGGCCAGCTACAACGTGTTTGGCCGCTCGCACATCCAGAATTACCATGCAACCGACCTGATACTCATGGGGTTGAAATGAACGATCAGAAATTCAAGGCAGACGCGGGCAAGCGCCGCCCGAGCCTGTTGCAGATGTGGTTTGCCAAGGCACTACGCCTTGTGCAAGCGACCCTCGAATACGGTGCCATCAAGTACGAGCCCGGTTCGTGGCGCAACGTGCCCGACGGTGTGAACCGCTACTTCGAGGCCGCAGAGCGCCACCGCCAAGCGCGCCTGCTCGCGGTGCAGAACGGCTTTGGCCATACGGACAGCTTCGACAAAGAGAGCAATCTCATGCACATCAGCCACGAGGTTTTCAACCTGCTGGCGATCATGGAACTCGAACTCGGCATCCCGGTCGATGACGACGAACTCGAAGCACTGGCCGCATTCCACATGCCGCCGACCGCGCACAAGATCGAAGCGCCGCCCATCGACAACAACAGTCCGCTGCGGCGTCACGCCATCCCGGTGCTGGACATGCACCCCAAGCCGCAGGTGCAACATGGCCGGTGAAAAGATCACGGTGATGACCAAGAGCAAGGCTGCCCCTGACTGGCTGTCGCGCAAGGACTTCACGAACTCGCGTGCGGCGAACGACTACTGCAACGCGCTCAAGCAGGAGTACCTGCAACAGACCGGGCAGCAACTGTATTGCAAGATGCAGAGGACCAAGACGTGAGCGGAGAGGCAATCGCACTCGCAAAGCATCTGGACATCAAGAAGCTGGAGTTCCCCGTGTGGTTCTCCGAGAAGCTGGATGGTGTCCCGGTTCGCTTCAAGATCAGCTATGAGGCTGGCGGCTGGATTGGCCGCGCATACACCCGGCAGTGGGAACACGCGATTTCGTGCCAATACTACTGCAACAAGTTCATCCAGTTCAACTGCGAACGCATGAACCCCGCATACGAGTTCAATCTCGTGTTCGAGGTCACGCATGAGACGCTGACTGGCTTCAAAGACATCAGCGGTGTGGTGCGGCGTCAAAGCCATCAGCCGGGACTGGTGTTCAACCTGTTCGACTTCGACAGCTTCCCGCGTGGGTGGGAGAACAGTGGCAAAGGCTTTGGTGATCGCATGAATGCGGCGCTGCGCGATTGGACGCTACCACACGAGTTCCGCACCATCCATCAGGTCCTGTACCCCGATGCGGAAAGCCTGCAAGATGCGCTGGACAACACCCCGATTGCGGACACGCAGGAAGGTTGGGTGCTGCGCTCGCACAACGCACTGTGGAAACCCGGAACCCGCCATTGGGATTACCAGAAGGTCGTGAAGGAACCCACGATTGACTTGCGCGTCGTGGGCATGATGGAAGGTGTTGGCAAGAACGCTGGCGGTGCAGGTACGCTCATTGCTATCTACAAAGGCGGCCTGATTGGCGTAGGCATTGGCAAGACATCGTACGACGAGCGTAAGGTGCTGTGGCAGCAAACGGACACCATCTGGCTTAACGCAGTTGACATCAGCGGCAAGAAGTTCTCGTACCGTGCGTTCATGGACGAAAACGGCGAGGTCAAGCCGCGTATGGCCTGCATCAAGCACAAGCCCGACGACACCTACGATGCGCTGAGGCAGCCCACGTTTCAGCACTGGCGCGACGACAAGAAGGTGCCCGATGCTTGAGAACCTCAATCCGAGCGCGATGATCAAGGCACACGCGATGGCCTCTGAAATCCTGTGGGATAAAGAGAGCATCAAATCGTACCCGATCATTGTGGCAGGTGGCTACCTGCGGGACATGGTGCTGAAAAAGCCCATCAAAGACATCGACATCTTCACCACAACGCCGAAGTTCCACTCGGCCTTCAAGATGGTGGCCACGCGATCCCCGTCCGACCATGAACACTACAATCGGATCGTGGGTTTCAAGTACCTCTGTGACATAACGCACGAAGAGTTCGGAGTGAAGTGGAATTTCGTGTTCTTTGACGAGGACCCCGCGTTCAACGTCAAGAGCCTTATCACGGGCTTCGACTACACCAACTGCCAGATCGGGTTTGATGGGCAGGGGCTGGAAATTACCACCAACTTCCTGCGTGATTGCCGGGACAAGGTGCTGCGGCGTGTCAACGACACAATCGGGAACAAGGACGTGCGTAAGCAGCGCATGACCGAGAAGTTCCCTGACTGGAAGTATGTGGACGAAACGGAGGAACTCTGATGTTCAACACAAGACGCACCTGCGGGTGGTGCGAGTATGGATGGCCGGCATGGTTTTCATGCAAATGCCCCCGTTGTGGGAGATAGGCCATGTATCTGGCGTTCGACAACGAGACAGAGACGAACCACAAGTTCAAGCGTAAGTCGAACCCGTTCATTCCCGAGAACTACATCGTACAGCGCGGCTGGAAGGTTGAGGGTGATGCCTGCAACTCCGTGTCGCGGCACAAGGATCGGGCCAGCGTCAAACCGCTGGTGATCCCGCCGCACGTTGACGTGCTGTACGGCTTCAACATCAAGTTCGACCTGTTGTACGAGATGCAGGTGCCTGGCTGGTATGATGAAGTGTGGGTGCCGTATGTCAATCGCGGCGGGAAGATATGGGACGGGCAGTACGCGAAGTACCTCGTCGAGGCACAACTGGACAAGTACCAGATGTGTAGCATGGACGACATCGTGGAAGAATACGGTGGTCGCAAGAAGATCGACGGCATCAAGGAACTGTGGAAGGCCGGGATGCTCACTTCGGAGATTGATCAGGACCTCTTGCAGGACTACCTGATCGGCACGAAGGAAGAGGGGTATAACTCCGGGGACGTTGGAAATACCATCCTGATCTGCGAAGGCACCCGAGAGGATGCCAGAGCGCGTGGGATGTTCACGGCGATAGAGCGCCGGATGGATGGCTTGATTGCCACCATCGAAATGGAACATCGTGGCCTAAAGGTCGACGTGGCGAGAGCCAAGGTTGACATGCAGCGCCTGATGAACGAACTGGCCGAGGTCAGCACACGCCTTGAGGACCACATCCGCTTCATACCGGAAGAGGTTGGTTTCAATTGGGGCTCACCCGTGCAGGTTTCGTGCCTGCTGTTTGGAGGTACGATCCGGTATGAGAAACAAGCCCCTTATGTCGATGAGGCTACTGGACAACTCGCTCGAAAGAAAGCCACTGCAAGATGGCCCATGTTTCGAGGTAAGGCTGTTGATCCCGCAAAGCTGCCTGAGCGCGGCTTTGTCCTCCAAGATGATGGCTCGTGGCGTCACCCGGCTCTCGACCAAGACCGCTTCCAAAGTGGCAAGAAGGCTGGTGAAGGAAAGTTCAAAGCAGTTGATGTCGAAGGCGAAATCAAGGTAAAGTACCAAGACTTCTTCTTCAAATGCGACGGCTTTACCGAACCCGATGAAAGTTGGAAAGGTGCCATGACAGACGGCCTTGGTGGCCCGGTCTATGGCACAGGTGCCGACATCATCGAGGAACTCGGAACACGCAACGTTCCCTTCCTCAAGGACTTCTCTCGGCGCGCTGCGCTGGTGAAGGAATTGGGCACCTACTACGCCCGGTACGACGAGAAGAAGAAGGAAATGGTGGGTATGCTTACGGCGGTTGATCCGTCGAACTGCATCGTTCACCACAGCCTCAATCACGTCAACACCGTTACCACGCGACTGTCATCCAGCAACCCGAACATGCAGAACGTGCCGCGCGGCGACAAGTCGTCCGTCAAGGCGATGTTCGTCAGCCGTTTCGGGGACAAGGGCAAGATGCTGGAGATTGACTACTCTCAGCTAGAGGTCGTGATCCAAGGCTGGCTGTCCGGTGATCGCCAGCTTATCGCAGACCTCAACAACAAGATCGACTTCCACTGCAAGCGCGTTTCCGCGAAGTTCAACATCACTTACGAGGAAGCGTTGTACTGGTGCAAGTCGGACGAGTACAAGAAGCTGGAACCCGAGAAGTTCAAAATGTGGAAATCCAGACGCACAGGGGTCAAGGAGTTTTCGTTCCAGCGGGCGTACGGTGCTGGTGCTGCGGCAATCTCCGCTGCAACAGGTATGCCAGTCGATGACGTGAAAGCGTTGATCGAGAACGAGGACATCATGTACCCCGGCATTACGCAGTACAACAACATGGTGGCGACAACGGTGGAGCATTCCGCAGTTGCGTTCCGTGATCCCGAGCGTGGGTATCGGCAGTTCCGCCGTGGGCAGTATCAAGCCCCAACCGGAACGCTGTACAGTTTCCGCTCTTGGGATGCACCTGCGTTCATGCGGAGCAAGGGCGTAACCGACACGTTCAAACCGCCCGAACTCAAGAACTACCCGATCCAAGGCACGGGCGGCGAGGTTGTTCAGCTAGTGCTTGGTATGCTCGTCAGGGCGTATTACAAGCGCAACAATTGGGACAACAGAGCATTCCTTGTCAACACCGTGCATGACTGCGTGTGGATCGACACCCATGAGGACGTAACGAAGGAAGTCGCGGAAATCACCGTGAAGATCATGGAAAGCATCCCACACTTCCTGCTGCATTTCTTCAACATCAAGTGCCCCGTGCCTTTCCCCGTAGAGGCAGAAGCAGGTCCCAACATGCTGGACCTTGGGCACATACACTAGGAGCGAATATGAGCCTTTTGGATCAAGCCAAGAAAGGGTCCACCACGGACCACACCAAGACTTCCTCTGACTTCACCTACGAAATCCCGCCCGCAGGCAAGACCCCGGCGCGGTTCATCGGGTATGTGGAGTTCGGGAAGCAGCCGCAGGAATACCAAGGCCAAGAGAAGAAACCCGCACTGGAAGCGATGCTGGTGTGGGAACTGAACGGCAAGAAGCATCGGCGGCAAGTCGAAGTGGACGGCGAAGAGAAGGAGTTCACCAACCGCATCAGCGTCACGCTGCCGGTGTACACCAACTCGAAGGCCGGTTTCCACAAGCTGTTCGAGGCGATGCGCAATGGCCGCGAAGAAATCACGCACATGGCGCAGATGCTGAACGAGCCGTTCCTGATCGACGTTGTTCACAACGCCTCGGACAAGGACCCGAAGAAGGTGTATGCGAACGTCAAAGACGCTGCTGGCGTCTGGACAGTCACCGAACCCCGCATTCAGGAATTTGACGAGTTCGGTGAAGTCAAAGGCGTGCGCGACATCCCCGTTCCCGCTGCCACGCAGGCACTGATGCTGCTTCTGTGGGACAACCCCACGAAAGAGCAGTGGGACAGCATCTTCATCGAAGGTGAGCGCGAAGTCGAGAAGGATGGCAAGAAGTCGAAGGTCAGCAAGAACTGGATGCAGCAGAAGTGCCTGTCCGCCATCGACTTTGAAACCAGCCCGCTGGCGCAGATGATCGGCGGCGTCGAGGACGCCATCAACGATGTGCTGGAAGATGCCAAGGAAGAACAGAAGGCCCCGCCCAAGGAAGAACCGCCGAAGGAACCGAAGAAGGAACAGCCCAAGCCGTCTGACAAGGACGCCAAGGCTGCGGATGACGTTCTGGCGGCGCTCGGCCTCTGATGACCGACGCCCTCGAAGGGTTTGGGGTGCAGGCAGGATCGCTTGCGCCCCAAGCAAAGCAGCACCGCCCGCGTGTCAACAACCGGGTAGCGCACATTGACGCCGATTTCATGTCGTACCAGATCGCAGCGGACACCCGCGATGAACTGGACGGCATTCGGCCCATGCGCTCGCTGGAATACAAGATCAACCAGATCGAGGACCTGTCTCACGAAATCATGGAACGTGCCGGGGCCAGCAGCTATGTGCTGCACTGCACTCCCGGTGCCAGCACCAAGGGCAACCGCCGCAACCAAGCTGTGCAGAAAGAGTATCAAGCGCAGCGCGCGGCCCGCGAAAAGCCCGAGCATCTGGACGTGATCCGGGGCCGCATTGGCGAGTGGAAGGGCAAGCATGGCAGCGCCATCGCGCACCTGCACCAAGAAGCCGATGACGGTCTGGCACAAGCAGGAGCGAATGATCTGGTGAATGCCATCGTGTGTTCCAAGGACAAAGACCTGCGCATGTCGCCGGGCTGGAAGATGGACATGGACACCGATGAACTCGTCTTTGTTGAACCCGACACGTTCGGCAGCATCAGCATTGACGACACCAAGTCCAGCAAGAAGATGGTCGGATACGGCCCGAAGTTCTTCTGGGCACAGTGCCTCATGGGCGACACCGTGGACAACATCCAAGGTCTGCCCGTCATCAGCGGCTACGACTTGGCCCGCATGAAAGACCCCGTGAAGCACGGGCAGGACATCCGGCTGATCGACAAGATGCTGGACATCGGCAAGCAGCGCGTTCTCGCAACGTGGTCCAAGACCAAGCCGTGCGGCGTTGTTGGTGCCTATGACTTGCTCAAGGACGTGGAGAACAACAAGGATGCGTTCAATCTGGTGCGCTCTTTGTTCCAGAACCCTGTGCAGTACAGCGGCTACCAGTACAAGCACTGGCGCACGGGCGAGGATGTCACCGCAACGCAGGCCCTGCTCGGTGACATGCGGCTGCTCTGGATGCGCCTGACCGACAACGAGGATGACGTGCTGCGGTGGCTGAAACAGTACGTCTAAAGACCACGCAGGTCGAAGCTGCGCGGATCATCATAGCAAAAGCACAAGGCAACCGCTGCGCAATCTGCGGTCGCCTATTCCGGGGTAAAGTGGTTGGCTGTCTTGACCACGACCACAAGACCGGAGTAATTCGTGGAGTGCTATGCCGCGCCTGCAACCGATTTGAAGGACAGGTGAAGAACCGTGTGAGTATGGCCGGGCAGCATGAGAACGGCGTCGAGTACCTGAAAGCTATGGCGGCTTATTGGGAGCATCACTCAACGCCGCGCACCAAGTATCTACACCCGACATTCCGCACGGAAGAAGAGAAGCGTCTTGAGCGCAACGAAGCAGCCCGTAAGAAGCGGGCAAAAGCAAAGGTGAGCAAATGACTGATGACATCCGCGACCCCGAACTGTTGATGAAGCAGATCGAGTGGGAGCAGACAATGGTAACGCGAGGTATCGAACGGTTCATGTCGGCGCAGGAGAGTGCCCGCGCTGGTGGTCGTGGCGATGAAGCACTCGCGGAACGGCGTATGCTGTCGCACTACATTCGGGCTGTCGCGGATGGCATCGCCGAGTTCACTGGAAACAACCACGGCGGCCCCGTGACCAGCGAACGCAAGATGCTGGCCATGCTCAAGCCCGAGCAACTGGCTCTGATGACCCTCAAGGTCTTGCTGTCCGAGTTGCACAACCCACTGTTCCCTCTCGCATCTGCGGCGCACTCTGTGGGCGTCAAGGTCGAAGAGGAACTCACGATGCAGAAGTTCCACTCGGAGCATACGGCGTACTTCGAGGAAATCATGCGCCGCATCGAGAGCAAGCAATCGTACGATCACAACTACAAGCGCAAGAGCATCGTTGGCTCCATGCGCAACCAGCACGGCGTTGTACCGGACGCATGGACGCCTGTGCAGCGGTACAAGATCGGACAGCGCCTGATCCACATTGCCACGGCCAACTGCGACCTGTTCGAGGTCCATGCCGTAGCCTCGCAGAAACGCGGCGGCAGCTTCATTCGTCCCACCGAAGCCTGCATGGAATGGATCAAAGAGTTTGACGAAGCAATGAGCATGATGTTCCCCGACAGAATGCCCATGCTTATCCCGCCTGATCCGTGGACATCGGCAGAGGCTGGCGGCTACATCACGCCGCAGCTTCGCAAGATGACGCCTCTGATCATCAAGTCGCCTATCGCAACAGCGCACAGCCAGAAGTGGCTGAACCTCTACAACAACTCCCCGATGCCTCTGGTGTATCGCGGGATCAACGCCATGCAGAACACCTGCTGGCGTATCAATGACTCCGTGCTGCGGACTGTTGTTGGAGTGCTGAACAACAACCTGTCTGTTGGCTTGCCGAATAGCGAGCCGCTGACGTTCCCCAAGTGCCCGTTGCCACCGGATGCCAACCCCAAGGACTTCCATCCAGAGAGCGACGAGGCGGCACTGTTTGCCGAGTGGAAGTCTGAAATGCGGATGATCCATGAAGCAGAGAGCGAGCGCAAAGCTAAGATCGTGAACGTGTCCCGCATCGTGCGAATGGCGCGTGAGATGGAAGATAAGGACTTCTGGTTCGTTTACCGGGCAGACTTCCGGGGACGACTGTACTGCGCAACATCGGGACTGTCACCGCAAGGCACCGAACTTGCCAAGGCTCTCCTGCAATTCAAGGAAGGGAAACAACTTGGCGAACGAGGCTGGTACTGGTTTCGAGTGGCTGGAGCAAATCGCTTTGGCAAAGACAAGATCGACTTTGAAGATCGTGTGCGATGGATTGACGAACGGATGGATGAATGGCTTGCCGTCGCGTCCAACCCTCTCGGAACCACTGGAATTTGGGGAAATGCGGATGACCCTTATCAGTTCTTGGCATGGTGCTTCGAGTACAGTCGTGCGCATAACAGTGGAAACCCACATGGGTTCCGGTCGCATCTTCCAATCGGTATGGACGGTTCGTGTAACGGACTGCAACACTTCTCTGCAATGCTGCGAGACGAAGTGGGCGGAGCAGCAGTCAATCTAGTACCGGGCACCAAACCCGCAGACATCTACCAGCGCGTTGCGGACGTTATGACGGCCAAGGTTCGCCTGCTGTCAACAACATCAGAGTTCGGGCTTAACTGGCTGCGGCTGTTCGCACACCTGCAACTGCCGGGCGCACCGCGCGGCCTGCCGAAGAAGCCGGTAATGACCCTGCCATACGGAAGCACCGAGCGGTCGTGCTGCGACAGTGTGGCGGCGTGGGTTGCAGAAAACGGCAAGGACTTCTTCCCGAAGGCCACGGCGTTCAAGCACTCCATGTGGCTGTCACCTATCCTGTGGGGCAGCATCGGGGACGTGGTTATCGCGGCACGAGAGGCTATGACGTGGATACGCAAGTGCGCTTCCATCGTGGCCAAGGCCGGATCGCCGCTGCTGTATCGTTCGCCGCTTGGCTTCCCTGTCAAGCAGCAGAACGAAAAGACCAAGAGCGAAGTCATCACGACCTACCTGAGCGGATACCTCAAGGTGTCGATTGACCTTCCGACCGGGCAGCTTGACAGCGTGAAGATGCAGAATGGATCGTCGCCCAACTTCGTCCACCACGTCGATGTGACGCATCTTCTGATGACCGTCAACGGTATGCTGGACGAGGGCATCACGTCCTTCGCAATGATCCACGACGACTACGGCACACATGCGGCTGACATCGAGGCCATGCACCGGATACTGCGCGAACAGTTCGTGCGGCTCTACACCGAGCATGACCTGCTGATGGAACTGCACGACCAGCTTGAGAGGAACTGTGGCGTGAAGCTGCCACTTCCTCCCGCACACGGCACCCTCAATATCAACGATGTTGTGAACAGCAAATATTTCTTCCACTGACCTCGGTGCCCCGGCCATGTCCTAGTATAGAAGGGATAGGTTTCCCGAAAACTGGCCGGTAGCACTGTGGAGCAAGACAATGGCTGTAAACTCGCAGAGTGCAGATCAGTTAGCGATTTTAGCAATGGAATACGTTGCAAGAGGACTTCCTGTTCCGCTCTCCTATCGCAACATCCTTGGTCCCGATGCCTGCTTGGCATTGGATGAACTCGAAAGGTTAACCAATGGACGTTCAGAAGATGGCTCCGATGCACATAAGCCCTGCATACTTGCAGAGACTTCGCTTGTGGGCAGCGCCTAAGCGGTTCACGCAGGCGTCAACGGAATACGACATGGGCTACGAACAAGCCAAGCGGGACCTGATTGCGCTGATGCGCAGCATGATCCCGTCACAGGCATTCGATGAACCCTTGCCGGAAGAACCCGAAGAGAAGCCCAAGAAAGGTTTCTGGAGATTGCTGACGTGATCCGCTATGCAACTGAATTGGATGTTGAACGCATCCTCTACATGGCGAGCATGTTCAGCGAGAAGTACAAGACCCCGCCGCCTCACATGGAGCGCGCCAAGAAATTGGCACAGCTTTCCATCATGTGCGGTACATGCCTGATTGACGAAGAGAACCACATACCAGTGGGCTGCATCGTCGGCATCAGAGCGCCCCACCCATTCATGGACATGCACATCCTTGCGAGTATGTTCACCTGTTCGTTTGGGCAGAATGGATTTGCGCTTATGCGTGAGTTCGTGGACCTCGGCAAACGGCTGGGGGTAGATGCAATCACCACCAGCGTTCAATTCTCCTACGACAAAGACCCAAGCCGCGTTCTGCGACATTTTGGGTTTGAGCCGACAGAGGTTGGCTGGCAACTCAACTTGCAGGAACAAACATGCCTCAAGCCCTCCCCCTGATCTTTGCGGGTATCGGCGCTGCTGCATCCGTCGCTGGCGTCATCAACGCCACCAAGGCGCGGCAAGAAGCAGCGGAACAAGCGAAGAAGCAAGAACTGACGGCCAAGAATGCCGCAGCACTTGAAAGCACGGCAGAGAGTGCCGACGCCAACTTCCAACTTGGCACCGACGACCCGAAGAAGAAAACCAGCACCGCAACGGCGACTGGCAAATCCAGCACCAAACCGACCAGCGGTCTTAGCACCGGCGGTATCTCCGCGTCCAGCGTCGGAGGTCTGTAATGGACACCGTTGTTGCTCAACCGCAGCAGCACGAGGATAGCAACAACATCAAGTCAGTCTGGATGGCAATGGACCTTGCGAAAGGCGATCTGATCGACCGCTCCAAGGAATATGCCCGACTGAGCATCCCGTACATTTGCCCGCAAGACAACGCAGGCAACACCGAGCAAGAACACGCCAACGTCTTGATCGGCCCTCGGGTTGTGAACTTCCTCGCGCACAAGCTGATTGGCACCATGTTCCCGCACGACCGCCCGTTCTTCAAAGTGCAACTTGACCCCGAAGTGGAGTTCAAGATGTCCAAGGAAGTCGAGCAGAAGCAAATCGACCAAACCAAGGTCGAGATTGACGAGCGCGGAATGCAGGTGACGAAACTCGGCATGAAGAAGCTGAACATGATCCGCTATCGTCCGATGGCGATTGAAGCAGCGAAGCACCTTATCATCACCGGCAACGCAGTCGTGCGCCGCCTGCCCAACAACATCCGGGTGGTTTACGGCGTCAAAGACTTTGGCGTGTGGCGGCAGATCGACGGCACCGTGTACGACATCATCGTGCGGGACCTGTCTCGCCTTGATGGCTTGGAGCCGCATGTGCAAGATCATGTTCGGCGCATGAAGGTCGGTGCGAAGAACTACGACATCGTGGCGCTGTACAGCCGGTGGCGCAAAGTTGGCGCGAAGTGGGAGTTCACTCAAGCAGTGGACGACATCAACATGCCGACCTTTGCTATGCTGGCCGAGAAAGACTTCCCCTGCATTCCTCTGACGTGGACGCTTGCCCGAGGCGAGCATTACGGACGCGGGCTTGTGGAAGATAACATCGCCGCCTTCAACGGCATCGACGTTTCCACCACCGCATTGATCGACTTGTTCGGCATCGCAGCCGACATCAAGTTCTTGGTCAACCCCGGCTCGGTCATCGACATCATCGAACTGATCAAGAGCAAGCGGGGCACATACCACTACGGTCAAGAAGGTGACGTGACCACGCCGAACATCGGCCAGCAGAAGATGGCTGACATGAACGTGCTGGCAAACACCATTAGCGGATGGGAGAAGCAACTGTCCGCAGCTTTCCTCATGTCGTCCGGTACGATCCGTGACGCAGAGCGCGTGACCGCCGAAGAAATTCGGTTCTACGCGAAAGAGATTGAAAGCGCGTATGGCGGACTGTACTCGTTCCTGTCGATGATGTGGCAACAAGTGGAAGCTGAGTGGGCAATGCGCCAAGTGCAGGAGAGCCTGCCGAAAGTGCTGCAAATTCAGATCACCACTGGCCTCGACGCTTTGTCACAAGAGGTCGCCCTCGACAATCTTCGTATGTCGCTGAATGACTTGGGTCTGCTCAATGCGGTGCCCGAGGATGTGCGGCGTGAACTCAGCGCAACGCGCATCGCCCGCTTCCTGTTTATGAACCGCAACCTTCCGTTCGACCAGTTCACCCTGTCGGATCAGGAGAAGGAAGTGCGCACTCAGCAGGAGCAAGCGGCCATGCAAGCGCAGATCAACATGCAGACCCAACAGAATGTGGCCACAGAGGCTGCAAAGGGCGCTGCAAAGCAATAAGGAGCGAATATGCCGGTTGAACCCAATGCCACGAACCCGGATGGCAACGCCACCATCGACGCGAGCCTTGATCCCAATCAGGTGAAAGGCAACGGCAATCCGTCGCCGCCCGCGCCGCAGGCAAAGGACCCCAACTTCAAACCCGCTGACAAGCAGGAAGAGAAGAAGGAAGAACCGAAGCCCGACGACAAATCCAAAGAGCCTGACCCGAAGCCGGACCCCAAGAAAGAGGCCCCGCTGGACACGGCTGTTTGGGGTGATACCAGTTCCGAGAATGGCAACGCTGTTCTGACCCTGCTGCAAAACGCTGGCGTGACGCCCGTGGAAGCCAAGGGTCTGTTGTTCGATGCAGTCCAAGCAGGCGATCTTTCCAAGGTTGATCGCAAGGCTCTTGAGGACCGCCTCGGCAAAGCGAACGCTACCATCGTGATGACTGGTGCAGACAACTTCATCAAGGAACAGAAGAGCAAGGCCAACGCAATCGTGGCAGAACTCCACACCGAGGTAGGTGGCAAGGATAACTGGCAGAAGGTTGCTGCATGGGCCAACGAGAACGTTCCCGCAGAAGAAATCGAAGAGTTCCGTGCCATGATCAATGGTGGCGGGATGAAGGCAAAGATGGCCGCACGAGAGTTGAAGGCCCGGTACGAGAGTGCCGACAGCAACTCGTCCCTTGAAGTCAAGGAGACACTTCCGGGGGGCAAGCCCTCGACCCCGGTGGAACCCCCGCTTTCCAAGCAGGAGTACATCAAGAAGCTGGAGACGCTCACGCGTAACCATTTCGGCAATCCCCCGGCGCACCTGCGCCAAGCCCTGCTCGACGCCCGCAAACGCGGCGCAGCACTCGGCAAGTAACAACTGAACAGAGGATACAGACATGACCTTTCCCATGACCGATGGCTCGCTGCTGAGTGACCTCGACCGCGACGAAATGATCGAACACTACGGCGGCACGGTTGACAGCCAGTTCGCCAAAGCGTCGATGATGCGCAACTTCGTGGACGTGAAGCCGGTGCGCGGCACGGACACGCTGATCAACCGCCGCGTCGGCAAGACCACGATCAAGAAGCTGGTGGACGGTGTTCCGCCCGATGCTTCCAAGACCTCGTTTGGCCGCGTCGGCGTGACCGTCGATACGACCATCATCGCGCGTGATGTTCGCTCGCAACTGAACGAGTTCCAGACCGACTTCAATGCCCGTGCCGAACTCGGCCAAGACCACGGCAAGGAACTCGGCAAGTTCTTCGACACCGCACTGCTGATCCAAGCGATCAAGGGTGCCTACCAGTCCGCACCGTCGGGCCTGAATGGTGCCATCGGTGGTGGCCTCGTCAACCCGCTGTCGTCCAGCGGCGACGAACTGGACCCCGATCTGCTGTACGCCGCCATCGCGTACATCATCACGCAACAGCAGGAAGCGGAAGTCGATACCGACCAATCCGCCGTGTTCGTTCGCCCCACGCACTATGACGTGCTGCTGAACTGCGACAAGCTGATCGACCGTGACTTCTCGCGGGACAACGGCGACTTCGCCAATGGCACCGTCAAGACGATCAAGGGCGTTCCCATCGTGATGACTGCCCGCATTCCGAATGCGGTGGACAGTGACCACGAACTCGGCTCGAACTACAACGTCAACTCCAACGAAGCCAAGACCGTGGCAATCGTGACCCACCCGCAGTCGCTGCTGGTCGGTGAAACGATCCCGCTGACTTCGGACGTGTGGTTCAACAAGATCGACCGCTGCTGGTACATCGACAGCTTCATGGCCTTCGGCGGCTCGCCGCGTCGGCCCGATGTTTCCGGCGTCGTCCGCAAGGCGTAATTCGCTCCGACAACTTGCCCCGCATTGCATTCGTGCCTTGCGGGGCCTTTTCTTTTACGCGCGCGTGTGCGCATGTGCGTCTATAAGAAAAGGAGACACCCAATGGCAACTGAACTAAAGACTATCAACCGCATGTTGAGTGCAGCGGGTCTTGCTCCTGTCGCAGACAACAACACTCAACACCCATCCTACAAGCGTGGCAAGATCAAGCTGGACGAGGTATCAGAAACCGTGCAATCGCAGGGCTACTGGTTCAACAGTTCGACCGTGACACTGCGCGCCACTGTGGATGGGCAGGTGTACAAGCCGCAGAAGGCCGTACACGTCAACACCGTGAACGCGGCGGACAAGGACATCGTACTGCGGGGCTCCCGCATGTATGACCTCGCCAATCGCACCTATGTGATTTCCCGTGATCTGGAATGCTCGATGGTCGAGGTATTCGATTACGAAGAACTGCCTCCCATTGTCGCGGACTACATCGCGGCGCGCGCAGTCCATGAGTTCTATGTGGACGCTGGCGGGCAAGACCCGAAGCTGTCAGAGTATCGTGGTCTGCGGCAGGTCGCGGAAGTCATGTTCAAGAAAGAGACACTCAAGAACCATCGGCCCACCCAAAAGACGTACTCGCGTACGACCGGGTGGAACAAGCTGATGATGTCACAAGACGAGGCATAACATGACCGAAACGCTCGGCTTCCTGCTGCAAGGCGTAAGTCAACAGCAGCCGAAAATCCGCTCCACCGGGCAGGTGACGGAACAGGTGAACTTTCACAGCGATGTGAACCGTGGCTTGACCACGCGGCCAGCTACCGAGCGTCTCGGTGCAACTCCGGCTGTGACAGACGAGGGTAGCAAATCCTTCACCGTGGACCTGTCAGGGACGCTGTATCGGATCGTGCTGGAAGAGGGCAAGAAGCCCAAGGTGTTTGGCTATGACGGCAGTGCAAAGACTGTGACCAACGTTGGCTCGCCCAACGCATATGTCAGCACGGACGCCGCAGTCTATACCTACGATGATGTCGTGTACATCCTCAATCGCGGAAAGACTGTCGCAACCAAGGTTGTGGACTACAGTTCGACCGTGACGGAGAATTGGGCATACGTCTATTGCCTGGGCGGGCTGTTCTCGCGGACGTATTCGATGGACCTCACTGTTGGCTCTACGACTGTCACGGCAGCGTACACCACGCCGGATGGCACAGCCGCTGGCGATCCTGAGAAGGCAACCACGGACTACATCATCCACCAGCTTAATCTGGACCTCGTGTCCGCATTGAGCGGGGCAAGTGTGACTGGTGTGACCATTCAGGAACACGACAACGAATTGCGCATCACGCACAGCGGAGACAACATCACGGCGATCACCTGCCGGGATGGTGAGGCGGGCAGCATTCTCAAGTGCGGTCTGGCCCGTGCGGAAACCATTGCAGACTTGCCACGCTACGCCGAGGTCGGGGATTACATCTTCGTCTATGGCGCAACGGACAGTGCAGACGATTTCTGGATGCGGTTCGAGATTGCGGGTAACACGACAGTTGGCACCGGCTTTGGTGACGAGGGAGCGTGGAAGGAATACTTCAACATCAACGACAGCAGCACCCTCGATGAAACCACCATGCCGCACAAGCTGGTGGACAACGGCGACGACACCTTCACGTTCTCTGCTGAGGATTGGGAGTATCGCCGTGTGGGTGACGAGGACAGCAATCCCACGCCGTCTTTCGTTGGTGCCAAAATCCGCGACATCCGAGAGTTCCAAGGGCGGCTGATGTTCTGCACCAGCGCAGCCACTGTGGTTGCCTCGCGCACGGACTACCCCACGGACTTCTACAAGAAAACTGCCACTGCCGAAACTGCATCGGACCCGGTTGACATGCGGGCCACCCAAGAGGGCACCAAGCCATTCGACTGGATGGTGCCGTTCGACCGCAATATGTTCGTGCTGGCGAGCAACGCACAGTTCGTCATCAGTGGCAACGGGTCGCTGACCCCGAGCAACGCTTCGATGGTGCTGGCAACCAACTACACCATGTCGTCCAACGCACGTCCGCAGGCCACTGGCCGCACCATGCTTTTCCCGTTCATGGGACAGCAGTATGCGGGCGTGAACGAATACTTCGCTGGCAATGACTTCGCGTCAACCTCAGTGGACAACCTCACCAAGACTACCGCAAAGTATGTCGAAGGTGAAATCCGCGAGATTGCTGTGGCAACCAATGAGGGCTTGGCACTATTCCTGACCGACATCTCTTTTGAGGAAGGTTGGGTGTGGGTGTACAAGTACCTGTGGGAGTTCGACAAAAAGACGCAGAGCGCATGGTACAAGTGGAAGTTCCCCGGAAAGGTGCGCCACATCCACATCGCAGACGGCATCGTGTATTTCTGGATAGTGATCGGAGACGATCATGTGTTCATGGGAACCGAGGACGTGATGTGGGACGAGGAAGATGCTGCGTACGAATACTTCGACTTGGAAGAGATTGTTGTCAGTATGCGTCTGGACATCCCGGATATGTACGACTTCGATTACCCTCTGAGCATCGACGGCGCAGTAACAGGTGCAGGCGAGATTGATGGTGACTATCTTATCATCAACACGACCTACACGCAGCCGCGCTTCATTCTCAACTCGACTGGCAGTAACGCGCCGCCGGGTGGGGTGATTGTGCCGGATGACCTCGTAATCTCTGGCGAAGAGAACGACACGACCATCACCTACAAGTTCAACATCGTGGATCGACCGTGGCTGTTGGACGGCGTGATTTCCTATGGGCAGCGCATCGAACGATACCTTGACCCGACCCCACCTGTTGCCCGGAAGTTTGATGGGTCGCCCCGCAGTGACGTGCAAACCGTTGTGCGGGCATACTACATCGACTACCAAGCAACTGGCCAATTCGAGGCGCAAATGCAGTCCGCGTATCGCGGCAACGAAACGATGGCCAACACGGACTGGTTCCCGATGGACGACGACCCGTTGCACCCGTGGAGTGAAAGTGTGCGCGATGGAACGCTGCAAGTCCCTTGGGGCGAATACAGCAACCTCGCAACACTGCGCGTGTACAGCGACGACATTCGTCCGACAACCATACAGGAAATCCGGTACGACCCGGAGTACCTGAAAGCAGGTGGATAATCGTGGATACCATTGACTCGATGATGATGTCCGAAATGGGTCTGACTGGACTTAGCGGCTTGGCGAATATGTTCGTGAGCGCGCAAGAACGGTCCATTCAGAAGATCATGGACAACTACAACAACACGATGGCGGCGCTCAGTGCGGCGCAATCGAAGAACGCCTTGACGCGGAATGAAGTGGCTATCGGTCAGCAAGTAAAGCTGGCCGAGGCCGCCGATCAAGCCGCACTCATTCAGGACAAGGAAGCTGCCCGCGTGGCAGCGGCCACAGCCGGGGTGTCAGGCAACAGCGTCGATAGCACACTGCACAGCTTTGTGCGAACGAAGGCCCAACGAGAAATGGCGCGCACGATGGAAGAGCGCGCACAGTATGGGGCCATCAACGACCAGCGCCGTCAAGTCGAACTCAACTTGGCGTATGGCAAGTCCATCAGCGTTATCCCGAACACCATCCCCTCTGATCTGTTGGGGCTGACGGGCAACCTGCTGAATGTGTACAAGTCGTACCAACCGGAAACATATCAGAACGGAGGCTAACATGGCAGGTGATCCGCGCCGCGCAGAAGTACAGAGCCAGCTTGGCAACTCGTCCGACCTTCGGCAAGGCGTTGGCCTGCAAGCCACTGTTGCTGTGCCCGGTGTACAGCGCCCGAATGGCATCAACGTCGCTCCAGTCAGCATGGATGTTGCAAACCAACTTGTTGAATGGGGCGGCGCTGAACTTCGGAACAAGGCTTCCAAGGAAATGCAGAAGCGACTGCTGGATGGCGAAATGGCCTACCAACAGGGGCAGGCCCTTGGTGAAGTGAACACGGGTGGCGACAAATGGATGGCAGAAGGCTATCATGTGATGGAAGCGCAAACCCTTAGCGCAACCTTCCTGTCGGCACAGAAGAACGAAATTCAGAACTCCGGGTACGCGCTTTCGCCCGAGCAGTTCCGCGCACAGTATGTGAGCCGCCTTGACGCCATAATCGACGGCAAGGACCCGCGTGTGCAAGAACTGGTGCGCAAGCAAATGGCGGAGCAGATGCCCTCGCTGATTGCCATGCACACCGATGCAAACATGGGCTACAGTCTGCAACGCACTGCCGAGAGCGGTGTCGCTGCTATCAACGCCCTGTCGCAAGACCCGAGCGGTGATGCGGCCCTCAAGGCACTGGCTGATCCGGGTGCAGCGTCCGCGCTATCCGGCCTTGGCCCGAATGAGCGGCGCAGTGTCATCACGCAAGGCGTCTTGTATGCCTTCCAGCAAGACAACCCCGCTGCATACATCAAGCTGAAAGCGTCCGGCCTGCTGGACCAACTCACGCCTGAGCAGCAGGAGCAGATCGAGAACGGGCGCAAAGCGTACCAGAGCGAACTGCGCAACAAGGCCGATGCAACGCGGGCGCAGGAGTTTGACAACTTCTATACCGCACTTGCTGACGGGAAGTATGACGGTGATCCGATCACTGCGTATAACGCTGGTAAGGCTCTCTATGCAAAGTACGGGCTGGAAATGTCCGACGAAGAGGGCTGGAAGTTTATGACCGCAGCACGGACTGGCGCTGGCCTCAACCAGCAAACCACCATGCTGAACATCGACACTGCCCTCGTGTCCAAGGACTATCAAGCCGCAGGCACCATGATCGCGGACAAGGTGGGTATTGCTCCCGGTATGCGTGACGAGTTCCTCGGCGTGATGACGCAACAGTTTGCTGCTGGCGCGGACGTGCAGACGGCCCTGCAAGCATGGGGCAATCTGCATCCTGTGCAGAACAGCGGTGGACCTGCTGGACAACACCCGGACAGTGCCGAATGGCGCGCAGCCAACCTCTCGACGGTGGGCATCAACGGGCAAGAGTGGGTTGTCAACAATGCTGCGAAGGACGCCTTCCAAGGCTTCCTGACAGAACTTGCTGGCATGGGCTACAACGCAACGTCCAGCGGTGGCTACAACTATCGCCTGCAACGTGGCAGCACCACGAAGATGTCTGAACATGCTGACGGCATGGCCATCGACATCAACGCTGCAACGAACCCGCAAGGTGGTGGCACCACGGACATGCCCGCGAACATCCGCGAGTTGGCTGCAAAGTGGGGCCTCAAGTGGGGTGGCGACTTCAAAGGCGACCGTTACGACCCCATGCACTTCGAGTTCATCGGAGGGCAGCGCGAGGTCACGACGACCGTGGACACTCCGGCTGGCCCGCAACAAGTCACCACCACCGTCAACACGGCGTGGGCTGACAACGCCATGCTGCGACTGGCTGGCGCACCGACTGCTGAACAACGCTACAACGCCGCGCAAGCTGCGAATGACAGCGCGAACCAGCAGGCTGTGATGCAGGCGTACTCGCAAATGGCACCGCAACTGGCAAGCCTCGATGACCTGTATGCAACCGGACAGATCGACCAGCCCGCCTATCAGGCAGGACGGGAGAGCCTGTTCGAGCAGTACCACATGCAGCAGACGAAGGCTGACGTGGATCACGCCATCAGCATGACCAACAGTGTTCTGGAAGCGAGCCGCAAGGCAGCGGCTGACGCGCAAGACCAGCAACGCATCGACCTCGCCGCAGGCACCATTGCCGACGCGGAGAACCAGATGTATGCCGTGCTGAATGATCCGAACGCAACGTTGCAGGATCAGACGAATGCCATCAACACCTTCGGGCAAGTCCACAACGCTGCACTGGCTGCTGCCGGTTTGCCGCAGAGCATGGATGAGCAGCTTGGCTTCAACCGCACCCTTCGCGGGCTGTGGGACAAGGCTGTGGAAACGGACCGTGTAAACTCCGAGAAGATGGCTGGCGCAATGCGGGCTGCAAACTCGGGGTCTCTCGGTACTGACACTTCTGTTGACAAAGCCACGCGTGACAAGTGGTGGCGGTCGCAGATGGATGCGGCACAGATCAGCGCGGCGAAGGCCGTTGCAGCGGACCCCTCTCTGAAAGGACAGGAGAACGCACTGGTGCAGCAGACGATGGTGGAAACCATGTCGAAGTCCGGCTACGTTCCCGACGACTACAAGGCACAGTGGAGCGCAACGCTTAACGGGCCTCTGCTGGATAAGCAGGGCAACCCCACGGCGGAAGCCATCAGCACGGTGACGGACTACCTGCGTATGCAGACCCTGAACCCGCGCGTGGCGAAGATGATGCTCGACCCGGCGGCGAAAGCCATCGCAGATGACATCATTGCTCGCTCGGGCAACAACGTCGCTCGTGTCCCGTTCAGCATCCAACAGCGTGAGAACGCGGGTGCAATGATAACGGGTGCTGCAACACCGCAGGACTTCATCCGCTCGCCGGAAGTGACTGCTGCTGTTAACTCGGCAGTGGAAACGTTCTTCGGTGATGACAAGTGGTTCGCCAACTGGCGGCGCACGGACGCCTATCGTCCCATCACGGATGACCCCACGCAGCGGTTCAGCTTTATGACCGAGGTTGCCCGCGTCACTGGCGATATGTTCGCCATCAGTGGTGGCAAGGGCAAGCCCGACACGATGGTCAAGGCTGCTGCTCAAGAGGTCGAAAGCCGCACTGCAATTCTCGGTGGTACACCGTTTGTTGCGCAGCGCGGTGTGGACCTCGGCGCGGAAACCTTCGGGCCGGGCCTGTCGAACCTGTATGGTCAAGATGGGCAGAAGATGGACCTCGCGTCCGACCCGTCATCCATTGACAACGCTGTGCGCAAGTACATCGTGGACAATGCTGGCGTGGCTGGCAGTGGCATCCCCGTCGAGGCAAAGGCGGCGTGGAACGAAGTGAGCATCCCCGCAGAAGGTTGGCTGGACGTTCCGGGCAGCATTCTGTATGCAGCACGGCAGAGCATGTCGTTCACCGTGTCTGAAAAGGCCCGCATGGCTGGCATCGACTACTCGCCAATGGCAGTACGTCAACAAGACGGCGGATCGTTCCTGATGGTGAGCATACAACCTGCGGATATGTCTCCGCCTGTGATCGTCAGCATCCCGCTTGCAAAGGCGGGTGCAGAGTACATCAAGTACAAGCAACAAGGAAACTGAAATGGGTACTACCAGCGTAACGACGCCGTTCTTGACGGCAATGGAGAACAAGGACAAGGCGCTGCTGCCGATCGACGCCGCTGCGCTGGAAGCATCCCGCAATGCTGCACAACCCGGCTACGCACAACGAGAGTTCGTGCGTGGCCAGCAGCAGGGCTTCTTTGAGAACCTTGGTGATGGTATTGCCAGCACGTCCGCATTCAAAGCGATCCGCTATGCGGACGAGCAGCACACCGCCATCAAAGACTACCTCGGCAGCGCAGCGTACAACGGGCAGAAGATCGACCCGAACGCTCCGCAATGGGAAGCGTTTGCATGGGGCGCGGCCATTTATGGCTTCACTGCCGATGACCCCTCATACGACCCGCAAGCCCACGCCGCAGAATTGACCACTGGTGTCCCTGTCGAGTATTGGGACGACATCCTCGCATACGGCAGTCTGAAAGAAGCGCAGGCCGCTCGGGCGCGCATTCTGTATGACACCGAGCGTGACATGCGCATGGCCAGCCAACAGAACGTGAGTTCCAAGGTGGCAATGCTGGCAGGCAGCTTCATCGACGCCGATCTGCCACTGGTCGCCATGTCTGGAGGCTACTACGGTGCAGTCAAGACGACGCGGGCAGCTTACAAGGCAGCGCGCGTGTTCGGCATCGGCTCCAAAGGTGCTGGCCGCGTTGCCAGCGTGGTTGACGGCATGGCCGCTGGCGCTCAGGCTGGCGCACTGCTGTCGGCTGTGGATGCGGTCTATGACGACCGGGCAAGCCCCGATCTGGCGCTGACATCCATCCTCATGGGCACCACCACTGGCGGCGCTCTCGGGGCCTTCATCAATCCGGCCCGCTTGAAAGTCGTGCAAGAAATGCGCGCAGTTCATGCGGAGACGATGGTAAAGCGTCCGCTGGCAGAGATTGACACCGAACTTGACGCGCGAGCGATGGACGATGCAATCGACCTCAATCCGCCGATGGATACGGACATGATCGAAACTCCCGGCCCTCAGCCTGTGAAGTCGATCAATGCCGCGCGTGTACCAACACACGCTGGCGTCAAGGACCCGCTGTTTGCGATGCTGCCGGAAACCAAGCTGATCATCGAGCGCGCAAGCGACTGGATGGACCGCACGGGTGCCCGTAGCATGTTGGCCGATCTGGACAACACGGTTTGGGGCAAGATCGTCATGGGCCACTACCAGAAGCTGAACGGCCTGTTGGGCTCCGTGTTCAACGGGGCACAGAACGCCCTGACGCGCGCGATTGCTGCAACGGGCAACGACGTTCGCCTGCTGTACAAGTCGCAAGCCAACACCGCCAACTGGTTTGCCATGAACATCCTCGAAAGCCCCACCAGCTATGGTCGTGGCATTGTCAGCGCCTCGGCGGCTGCACTGGATGCAATGGCGGAACGGCGCATCGGCTCCACTGTTCTCGGCATGGGTCGCGTAGTAAATACGTGGGCCAAACGCACGGGCAACACGATGCAGATGCTCGGGGCTGCAACTGGCCTGTCGGTTCGACCGGACGCGGCCAAGTCCTTGTATAGAGAGGTCATGCTGAACCTCAACGATATTCGCATGGGCCGTGCCCCGCGATCAATGGCGGATAGCACTGTCATGGAACTCGTTGGCATGGTTCAGAAGCATGGCGAGGAAAGCCTCAAATGGCTGCAAGGATACGGCAAGAACTCTGCCGTGAAAGGTACGGAGAACTTGCAGTACGATCCCGGCTATGTGCCGCAACGGGCCAACGGTTCTGCAATGGTGAATGCCATCCGCGAAGGCCGCACAACCCGTGAGGCAATCGAGGCTGCGTTTACCGCAGGCTACATGGCTGCTGGACTGCCGCAGGACATCGCGGAGAAGATCGCCCGTGCAAACGTGGGTCGCGCAATGCGTCGTGACCTTGATGTTGACACGTCGCTGATCGACTTGCTGCAAGAGGACGGACGTGGCTTCCTGAAAGAGCGCCTTGAAATGCAGGGCCTCAGCGCACAAGAGGTTGACCAGATTATGACGCACCTTACGGGGATGCAGTCTATGGCTGGACAGCCGGGGTTTACAAAGCACCGCAACGATCTGGACATGGACATCAGTGTGCAAACGCTTGATGGTTCGGACATGCGAATTGTGGACTTCATGGATCACGACCTGCCGAACATGCTGCAACGCTACCGCAAGGGCGTCTCAGGGGCAGGCGCGTTGGCTAAGAAGGGCATTCGGTCCCGCAAGGATCGGGATGCTTTCATCGAAGCAATCCAGCAGGAGCAACGGGCACTCGGTGAGGAACCGATGCACACGGACAAGATCAAGGCCATCCTGTCAGACTTCGATGCTGGCCCGTCACACGGCTATGCAAACGGGAACACGAACAAGGGCATTGCACTTCCTATCAGCATTGGTAAGCAGATTGCAAACCTCTCGCTGCTGTCCAACCTCGGGTTCTCGCAGTTGATCGACAGTGCCAACGTCATGGCCGCAGACGGTTTCCGTGCGTGGCGTCAGCATACGCGGGCACAACTTGGGTTCGACAAAGCCTTGCAACAGGTGGACAGCGAACTGGTTGACGATCTGTCTGTGCTGATGGGCGACATCGGACACGATCACCATATGTTCCGTGAACACGTCCATCTGGACGAGGTTACTGATCGGGATGCGGGGCCGTTCATCCAAGGGCTGCGGAAGATGACCAACAATATGTCGTACATCCAAGGCTTCACCAGCATGTTCAACCAAATCCGTGCGCATCAGCAGCACGTTGGTTCCTCGGTCCTTGCGAACAAGGTCATCCGTGCAATACGCGAGGGTACGCACGTTGATCGCATTCGCAGTGACTTCGGTATCTCGGAAGAACTGCAAGGCTACATCAAGTCGCTTATTGACGATGGGACCATCGAGTTCACCACTGTCGGCAACAAAGAGTTTGTCAATCGCCTCAATCCCCACAAATGGGACGTTGATGCGGCGGACGATTTCGGTGGTGCTATGGTGCGTGGACAAGACACCCTGATCATGCGCAACTTGCCCGGTGAAACGGATGTGTGGATGCGCTCGAATTGGGGCACGTTGGTCACGCACCTGAAAATGTTCCCGCTGACCGCCATCCCCAAACAGATGATGCGGAATGCACGGTTCATGGACCAGCAGACGATGGGCAGCTTGATGTTCGGCATGGCAACCGCATACGTTGTGATGAAGATGCGTGACGCCATCACTGGCAAAGAACGCAGCGAGAAGGAGCAAATCCTGAACGCAATCGGATACAGCAACATGATGGGCTGGATACCAATGGCTTGGGACCCGGCAATGACCATGCTTGGCTTGGACGACTATCGCATGATGCGCTATGGGCGGTACTACGAAGCCACTGTTCCGACTGTTGAAGTCGCCAACCGCCTCTGGCGGGCACCCGGCGCTGCACTGAACCTGATGGGTGGCAACCACCTGAATGGTGATGACAAGCAGGCACTACTCGCAATCCCGTTCCTTCGGACGCTTGGCATTGGTGAGTGGGCAATCGACAGCGTGAACCCGCCGACCGAGGCGGAAAAGAAACGCATGATGCAGACGCAATGAATGGCGGGGCTTCGGCCCCGTCACCAACCCAACAACAGGAGCAAACATGGCTACCCTAATCTCCCGCAAGTACAGCGTCCTGTGCTTTGAATACGCCAGCGGATCGAAAGTGTTCGAGGCCACGTTCGCGCTTGGCTGCCTCACTCCGAACCACATTCAGGTGTACATCGAAGATGACGTGGATGGGCTTGGCGAACAGAACTACCTCGACTTCACCTACGACAGCGTGACGGAAACGGTCGAGGTCACTTCCGACATCACGATCCCTGACGGGCATGACAGCGTGACCATCGTGGTCCAGCGCACCGTCCCCAAGGAACAACTGTACATTTCGTTTGGCGGTGGCGCGGACGTTACCCGCACCAACATCGACGGTATGATCAAGTACACCCTCATGGCCCTGCACGAAGTGCTGGATGGCCGGTGGGACATCAGCTTCGATTGGGAGCAACTGAACGACGCCTATCGTTCGCTGTTCACTCTGCTGGATGGTGGCGACCAAGGCGATGTTCTGACGAAAGTTACCGACACCGCCTATGACATCGGATGGGCACCCGTGGGTGTGCTTCCGGTCATCGACCTTCACGCAGAAGCGGACACCGAACTGGACGCATCGCCCGCATGGAAGAAGAGCATCGTGGTTCTCCCCGAGGGCATGATAACGCTCAACTTCCCTGTTGATGCAGGGTGGGATGCGAACGACGAGTTCATCTTGGTCGGCAAGCAATTCTGGACCCTCAATCTGGTTGGCACTTCGCTGGCCTACACCAGCCTCACCAACACGTCGCTGGCAGTATCGCCCTACCCGAGTGGCATCATGTGCCGCTATGTGGGTGACGACAAGTGGCTGTTCATCGGGGACGCCGCGCTGCTATGACAACGCGCGGTTGCCCCTGCGGGTGCGACGACCCCGAGCATCTGGACCCTCCGACCATCGCAGGTACGGGGCGTCCTTCGGGGCCTGCACAACCTCACAACATCATCACCATCGACAAGATTGCGCCACTCCTGCGTAGCACCTACGGGTGCGCTCGTCAGCCGCTATACCGTTACATCGGCACGGTGTATCACCCTTCGTTCTTCGTTCCCGAATATCCGTACGAGGATCGGACGGTGTACACGCTCGGGCCGGGTGGTGGATTTCGGGCTGCAACGAGCATGTCGTATCCGGTGTTCAACACGGCCCTGCAAGAGCCGCACTACGTCGCATCCTCGCTTGTCCCTGCAAGCTACGATCAGCTTCCCGACAACCAAGGATGGAAGCCGGGAGAAGCAAACTTCGAGATTGGCGATGACCCGTACATAACATGCGTTCGAGAAATCCGGTGGTTCCGCTTTGGCAACCTGTCTGGCAACCAGCGCATCTACATCAAATCGTGGGATTGGTACGAATACCAAGGCCCGTAAACCGGAGGCAACATGCCTGTTCAACTTGTATTGACGCCGACTGAGCGTCAAGACGGCGATGTTTACATCGTCATTCGGAATGGCCGCCCGGCAAACGTTCTGGCCCACGGCGATGGTTTGAGTGTCCTCAACGGCACTGTGGACCCGACAGATGATGATGGCGTTGACGGCGAGTTCTGGATCAACACGACCGACTGGACCATCTTTGGCCCGAAAGACGGGACGTGGCCCGATGGCGTCAACATGCTCGGTGATGACCCCGACACTTCCGTTTTCCAGTTGAAGTCGGAAAAGAACGCGGCAAATGGCTACGCAGGTCTGAATGCCAATGGCAAGGTGCCTCGCAGCAAGCTGCCGGGGTACACCGATGACGTGCTGGAATACGACGAACTTGCCGACTTCCCTGTGACGGGCACAAGCGGTAAGCTGTACATCGCACTCGATACGAGCCTCACCTATTTCTGGGACGGGGACTCGTATGAACTGTCCACGGCAACGGTGGATAGCACGGACACCATCCCCGAGGGCACGACCAACCTGTACTACACCGACGAACGCGCGCGGGATGCCATTGCTGCGGCCCTGACGGCCGGTACTGGAATAACCGTGACCCCGAATGACGGTAGCGATACCATCACGATTGCATCGACCGTTACCCAATACACGGACGAGATGGCTCGGGACGCTCTAGGCGCTGCCATCACGGCAGGCACGGGTATCAGCGTAACTCCGAGCGACGTAGGTGACACCATCACCATCGCAAGCACTGTCACGCAATACACCGATGAAATGGCGCGTGACGCTCTCGGTGCGGCACTCACTGCTGGTACGGGCATTACCATCACACCCAACGATGGGTCCGACACGATCACCATTGCTTCCTCGATCACGCAGTACACCGACGAAATGGCCCGTGATGCACTGGGCACTGCCCTGACTGCTGGTTCGCATATCACGATCACGCCGAATGACGGTAGTGATACTATCACCATTGCCCACGATGGTACTGGCACGACTGGCTCCGCTGGTGACAGCAACACCAACCTTGCCACGAACGCCTTTGTGGACGCGACCCTGTACGCGACGGACAACGCGCAGAGCGGCACAACCTACACGCTGGTACTGGCTGACTACCGCAAGGAAATCAGCCTCACCCATGCCACAGGTTGCGCTGTGACGATCCCGACCAACGCCTCTGTTGCATTCCCGGTTGGTACGCGCATTGCCATCTGGAACGACAGTGCCGGGACACACACGATTGTGGGTGCTTCGGGTGTGACGTTGAATGGTATCTCGGGCGGCTCCCGCACGGGCACCATGACTGTCAACGCATCCGGGGTTCGCGGCGGTGTGCTGCTGCGCAAGATCGCAACGAACGCGTGGACCGTCACGGGTGCCATTGGGGCTGTTGCCTAATGCGCGGATGGATTAAATCGGCGGGTGGGCTGCTCAAGCCCGCCGCCGTAGCCATTGCTGCCAATGTTGTGGCGGCAGCGGGATCAGGTACGACAATCGCCATACCAACCCACGCATCTGGAGATTATATCTTCATTGCGGCGTATCGTGACGGCAACAACAACACGGCCACCGTGCCCGCAGGTTGGACCGCACTTTCGCCCACCGGCCTTGTAGGATCGAACACCAACACGTTGGTTCTCGCTTACAAGGTTGCAGCATCTAGCAGCGAGACTTCCGGCACATGGACCAACGCAAGTGGTCTGATGGTGGCTGTGGTCAAAGCGGCTGGCGCTGGCCCGCTTGGGCTTGGTAACGACAGCAACATCACGGAAGCGAACAGCACAACTGTCTCGGCTGCTGCACTCACTCTGGCCAACACGAACGGCCACAGCGTAGTGCTGCACTTCGCAGGCCATCGCAACACGGACCCAAACCCCGCCACACCGCCTGCCGGTATGAGCAACGGCGCGGGCTCTCCGAACAACGGTGGCAACTGCACGATGGGTGTCAACTACACCACCTACGGCGTCTCGTCGTGGTCGCTGCAAACCGCAGCGTGGGGTGGCACCGCGAGCAACTGGTGTTCGACCACAGTAGAGGTAACAGGGGCAGCGTAATGACCGACGCACCGCAAGACACCCGGATCGCCATTGGCGAAATCCGGGCAGGACAGCAATACATGACCAAGATACTGGACGAGTTCCGGGGCGAAATGCGCGCGGAGAACAACGACGTGCGCAACCGCCTTCACAAGCTGGAACAATTCCAGTGGAAGCTGATCGGACTGGCAAGCGCATCGGGGGTGGTACTCCCGGTGCTGACTTCGCTTCTGGTCTGGTGGATGACGAAAGGACCGTAACATGACGACCAAGAAGGCCGCCTCGCAATCGAAGATGAACCAACTGCATGACGCAGTTGCGGATGTCTTTCTGCGGGTGCTGTCGCGGTACAACGAGCAACTGGACACCCTCGACAACCTCAAGCAGTCCGATCTGGATGAAATGAGTGACACGTTCAAGGAAGATGTCCTCAGCGAGCTGTTCCGCGAGGGTGCCATGCCCTCTCCCGCCATGCTCTCGGCCATGACCAAGTTCCTCAAGGATAACGAGGTCACGTTCGAGAAGGAGAAGCTGGAGGAAATCTCGGCCCAACAACGCGCCCTCGAAGAGAAGCGCCGTCACCGGCCCAACCTCGACAACCTGCTCCTATTCCCTGCTGCCGCTGAGGGATGACACCCGAAGAACGGTGGGCGTCACTTGTGGCGCTCCAAGAGGAATACAAGGAGTTCCGACCCTTCCTGTATGACGTGATGACCACGCTGATGGGCTTTGAATGCAGCCCTCTGCAACTGGACATCGCGTTGTACTTGGAGTTCGGCCCCACATATCGCATGATCCAAGCGCAGCGTGGGCAGGCAAAGACGACCATCACCGCAATCTATGGCGTGTGGCGGTTGATACACAACCCTGCCCACCGCATCCTCATTGTGTCCGCTGGTTCGGACATGGCAGACGAGATTGCGAACTGGATCATCCAGATCATCGAGGGGATGCCCGAACTTGAATGCCTGAGAGCAGACAAGAACCACGGGGACCGCAGTTCCATCGAAGCCTATGACGTTCATTGGCAGTTGAAGGGACTGGAGAAATCGCCCAGCATTGCATCTATCGGTATCACGTCCAACCTGCAAGGTAAACGTGCCGACACGCTGATTGCTGACGACATCGAGTCCGCAAAGAACTCCCAGACGGAGACGCAGCGCCAGCGCCTCAAGCACCTGACGCTCGACTTCTCGTCAATCTGCTCTACCGGAGACATCATCTACCTTGGCACACCGCAGTCTATCGACAGCGTGTACAACTCCCTCGTATCACGGGGCTTTGACATCCGCATCTGGCCGGGCCGGTATCCTACTATAGAAGAGGAACGGAACTACGGCGCGCACCTTGCGCCTTCGATTAAAGCGGCGATAGCCGCTCGACCCGAATTGCGCAAAGGCGGTGGTATGCTCGGGGATCGCGGTCAGCCTACCGACCCCATCCTTATGAGCGAAGAAGTCTTGCAGAAGAAAGAGCGTGACCAAGGCAAGGCATACTTCCAGCTTCAACACATGCTGGACACCAAACTCGCGGACGCAGATCGTTTCCCGCTCAAGCCGGAGAAGATCATCTTCATGCACGTTCCCGAGACATCGGCACCTATCGAAATCCACCACGTCATTGCACCAGAATACCGGGTGATGACGCCTGCGGACTGGTGTACGGAAGATCAATACTTCCGCGCAGCACGTTTCGGGGATGAATACGGCAAGTACGCGGGCACTCACATGCACGTTGACCCTGCCGGTGGTGGCAAGAATGGTGACGAAACCGCGTATGCTGTAACCCGCTTCATGGCGGGCAAGGTATTCGTGGTAGCTTCCGGCGCAGTTCCCGGTGGCGTTGACAAGGCAAGCATGGATGCACTAACGCAGGTGGCAAAGAAGTACAAGCCGCACAAGATCACCGTCGAGAAGAACTTCGGCAACGGTGCATTCGGTGCGATTTGGCAGCCGTACTTGCACAAGGAGCATCTAGCCACCATCGAGGATGTGTGGGAAAGCGGCCAGAAAGAACTGCGGATCATCGACCTCGTTGAACCCTTGATTGGGTCTGGCAGGTTGGTCATGGACATCGGTTTGCTGGATGCAGACCATCGTTCGATCCAGAAGTACCCCGCGTCAATTCGTACATCGTTCTCGCTATTCTTCCAGATTTCGCGGATCACCCGTGATAAAGGCGCACTGCGCCACGACGACCGCCTTGATGCGCTTGCTGGTGCAATCCGACCGTGGGTCGAAGCACTGCGGCAGGACGAGGATAAGGTGGCCCTCGCTGCGAAGAAGAAACGCTACGATGAAATCATGCGCGACCCGCTCGGTAACGGACGCCCCGTACCGGGTTACAAATCACCCTATGGCCAGATTTCAATGGTCAACCGTATGCGAAGGAAGTTCTGATGAAGGACAACGAAACCCCGGAAGTGAAGATTGTGCATCAACCCCACGGTGAGGAAATCACCCCGGAAAAGATGCGCGCTGGCACTCCCCTCTCCCCCGTGTGGCCCAAGGACCAGTACGGTATGACCTCCGGTTTGCGCCGGGAACTTGCCCGTGCGGCAGGACGCATCAACGGCGACGAGCGCAAACTCGCTGTTTTCATCGACACCTTGAGGGTCGGTGGCAAATGGGCACAAGACCGCATGGCTGTGCAGAAGAACATCCGCGCCGCGACCACGGCTGCTGTGATGAAGCGCGAGGCTGACGCGCAAGCTGAGGCCGAAGCAGACGCGGCTCGCAAGGGTCCGCAGGAAACCGACGAGGAACGTGTGGCGAGGCAGTACAATGCAGGCGTTGGCGGGGCTCTTCCCAACAAGTAAGCAGATGTGGAGCATCGACTTTGAGGCCCTGAAAAAGGGCCTTCAAGAGCCGTATAAGACGAACGCAATGGGTGGCATTGACCGGATCATCAAGTATGCCGGTGCCGCCACGCTCACCAAGGAGCAGCTTGCGTATGTCTTGGCTACGATCTACCATGAAACCGCAGCGTGGATGCAGCCCATCCGCGAAGGTGCGTCTCGGTACGGGCCTGCGTACACCGATGCGATGGCCCGCTCCGCTGTCAACGCGATCTATGCGAAAGGCATCATCACCACGAACTACGCGACACCGGACAAGCGTACAGGCAAGTCGTATTACGGGCGTGGATTGGTGCAGATCACATGGTACGACAACTATGCGCTGTTCGGCATCGCTGATGACCCCGACAAGGCCCTCGACTGGCCGATAGCACTGGACATCACGTTCCGGGGCATGTCGAAAGGGATGTTCCGCAAGGGGTATTCCATCGCAATGATCCGTTCGACTGCCGATTGGTATGCCGCGCGTGACATCATCAACGGTGACAAACGCAAGAATGGCACCAAAATCGCAAATTACGCCGCTGCCTTCTACGCGGCTCTGAAACAAGGATGAAAACATGACTTCCAACACCATTTCCTATGATTGGGAACAAGTGACGTTCTCCGAGGACAGCCTTCTGCACTGCGCCGAGGGTCTGGTGTACTACCATCCCGGCGTGGCGTACGACCTCAAGGCCGGTATCAAGCTGGATGGCCCGGTTGTGGTCGCTTCCGGCTCCGTGCTGTCCTTCCGTGGTCCCGGTCGTATCGTCTATGAGGCGTACAACGATGTGAACTCGCCCTCGATCTTCGTCGGTGGCACCGATTTCACCATCGCGGACAGTGCCACGGCGAACAAGATGACCATCACCATCGCTTCGCTGCCCAACGCGGGTGGTTTCACCGTCACGTCGATTGAATGGTCGATGGATGGTGGCTCGACGTGGGCCGCTCTGACGCGCAAGACGGCGGGCACCGAGGACGTGACCACGGGCACGGGTTCCAAGACCCTGTTCCTGCGCCTGAACACCGTGCAAGGCGTCTCCGCCAAAGGCACGTCGCAGACCGCCACGGTGTCCTAATGGCGGCTCTTACCGCACAAGCCAGTCTGACCGGCAGCTATGCCCTTGTGGCAAACGCTGTCGTGCGGATGGTAGTGCGGGCCTCGAAAACGGCGACCATCTGCATCGTTGCGGATGGTTCGTCTGCGCCTGCGGATACCGATCCCGGCGTGGTGTTTTCGTGCCCGGAGCCGTTCGACTTCGGCGCTCTCGGCAGTGCATGTGATGTGTACGCCAAGGGCGACGGGACGCTGCAACTCTTCACCAATACTGCGTAACAAGGAGTTCGCATGAACATTTTCACCATCCTGCTGATGCGCCTGATTGCCTTCGCCCTCGTGGCGTGGCTCGGTATCTCTGTCGAATGGGCTGTTGCCCTGACGAGTGACCCGGAAATCGTGGGCGCGATCAACGTGGGTATCGCTGCTGGCATCACCATGCTCGGGGAGGAAATCTCCAAGCGGTATGGCAGTGCGGTATCGAGTATGGTCATCAAGGTGGCATCCAAGTTGGCTGGCAAAGCTGCCGACAAAGTGGTGCTGCCGAGTGCAGACAGTAAGCCGAAAGGCTAACCGACGCAGAGGCCGTGGAAGGCCCCGTGGAGCGCGTTCTCTGCGGGGCTACCCAACCATACCGGCCAGCGCGTCAAGGCCCGCCCTGCCTCACGCCACGCAGCGGCTCGGGGCATTCCGGGGCGTGACCTGCGGGTATCCCCCGGCGCGTGGCTCAGGCCGACCTCGGATGCAAGTCCACAGCATTGCGAGCAGCACATGCAAGGCAGCAGACTTGCGTAAACATCGGGTACAACATCGGATTAACACATCGGGTATAACATCGGGTCTGCATGAATTTTTGGTGCGGAATTTCGTGGGGGTGCCTACCACAATAGAGGCACGCGATTTCCCCCGTGCGCCCGTCCGCTTGCGCCCGCATTTGCGCCCATGTTCGCGCGTGGGATCAATTCTGTGCGCGCGCAGGTAGCGCATGTGCGCGTGTATGTGCGCCTGCGAAGTTATACATCCGGGCGCGCGTGAGGTTGTGCATCTGCGCACTCTCTCGGCCTATCAATCACCTTTCTGCGCATCCATGCACAAGCCGCAAACAGTTAGCAATCCGGCTAACAATCCATGTCCTAGTATAGAGAAGCTAATCCGAATTTGCCTGCAAAATCAATGACTTAGGTAAACATCGGATCAGTTACCGATTGAAAATTGCAAGCAAAATCAATGACTTAACCTGATCTTTGAACGAACGGAAAAGACGGGCGCACACGTCACGCACACATCCCGCGCGCGAATGTAATACTACCCGCGCGTAGTAATTCCGCGCGTAGGTGCATCCACCGGAATGAGAACGAATCAGGAACACAACACATGCCTGCGCGTGGATGTATAACTACGCGCGTGTGCGCGAGGGAGCAATTCTGTGCGCGCGTGGGTAACGTGCGCGCGACCCCTCGTGTAAACCATTGATTTCCTTGCATAAAAACTTTCTTTCAGATATGCTCTAAGTCATTGAAAACAAACGAAACTATTTTCAAACTATCTTGTAAGCCATTGATTTCCTTGCATATTTTCTGGCAAGGTGCATTTGACTTTCAAAACGACATCTGCGCATAACTTGGTCATCGGAACAAGCCGAGCCGCACTGACCTGCCAGCTTCTAGTGCTTGTTCCTCGCTCTTTATGCCGACAATAGGGCATGACTTGCTTAGGCAAGGCACGTCCGAGGTCTGACCGCACTAACTGGCTCTGGCTGGCAGTGCAGATGGAAAAGCGGCTTTCGTCCTGTATCCCGTGCTGACAACATGGGGCGCAGCATACCGCAAGCGCAGTGTCCATAGGTCTATCTTGTGCCGCAAGGCGCTACTCAGTCTTAACCGAATGAACGCTAGGGGCGTAGCCCTATCGCGGTTGCGGCGAAAGCCTTGATTGGTCCAGCCAATGCTGACGGGTGAAAGCCCTAGCTAGTAATCCGGTTATACATACGACAAGCCAATGACGGCTTGTTCTATGTGTAACTGAGAGGCATATCATGGCCATTAAGCGTTTCCGCAAGACCAGCCTGCAAGACAGGCTTGCCGAATGTGAGGGCATTGCCCGGCGCTTTCCGAAAGGCGGCAAAGACGCCTTGACGCCCGATGTGCAAACCTTGGGCAATCAATTCCGCACCATCAACAGCCTGTCTTTCCGCTTGGTCAAGACTGGCACCATGAAAGGCCGCTGATATGTGGCACGATATGGTCTGGCTGTTTCCGGCCTTGGTGCTGGCTTGCGCAGTCTTTGCAACATGGGGAGTGAAATGGCTCTGAAACTGGTTGACCGCAACGGCGATGCTGTTGTGAAGGGCAAGAAGTATGCCGATTTCCGTGGCGAACACGCAGTCGTCACGGGCTGGCAAGAACCGAAACACGCTGGCAGCACTGGCCGCGTGTATGTTCGGCGTGGCAAGAGTGACGCTGAATACTATCCCAGTGTGTTCGACATGAAGTGGATCAACGAATGACCGAAGGCAATCCGGGCTACACCTTTGCCAAGCACTGCAACGCTGTTGCTGGTGAAGGGACGCAATCGCTGGTGACGCAGTTCATCGGCTGGCGGGCGCATCGCACGATGGCACCGCACAAATACCGGGCATGGTGCCGCGACCACACTCGCATGGGCGATACGCTGGCATCGCTGGTGCCGCTCAAGCCGGGCAATCTTGATCCGCGCGGCATGGTCTATGCCACGGGTCAACGCATCGCTGCGCCTGTCAAGCATACCACGCGGCTTGCTTCCTGACTATTGCTCAAGGCGGCATTGGCAACAGTGCCGCTCTAGCAGCAGTCACGCTGCGAATAGTGACAATATGGAGCAAGACATGACGACGAAAGTTTCGTTCTCGTTCAGCATGGGCGGGAACAGCATCGACGCGGGCATCGCCTCGCTGGCGAAGTCGGTTGCCACGCTGACGGGCAACGTGCAGAAGCTGGCCGTTTCCATCCTGCGGGACTTCAAGGCGTCGGGCGACAAGCCGACCGCCGTGCGCCGCGCCAATGCGCTGGTGGACGCCTTGGGCAAGGGGATGCGCGCCAACAGCCTGCGTGGCTGGTTCGAGCAGAACGGCCCGTTCATCTACAACAAGGAAACCAAGGTGCTGGTCATCGGCTTCACGGGCAACTCGCCGGTGAAGGATCACACCAAGATCGACTTGGCCACGTCGCAGGCTGCGCTGTGGTATGAGGCGGTCAAGGACCCGGACTATGTGCCGCTGGCCGACTGGAGTGCGGCGCTGAATGCGCTGATCAAGCGCGCCAAGACCGACATCGAAAAGATGGGCGAGAAGTCCAAGGTGGACCCGGCGCAACTCGGCCAACTGGAACTGCTGGCCGCTGGTGCCATGAAGGCCAAGACCGACCCGCTTGCCTGACAAACAGGCACCAATGTGATCTGCTGAATGCCAGGTGACTTAACGCCGGGCAGAGAGGCTGCATTGCAGGACAGCGCACGAATGCGGAATAGCTGCCGCAGGGATTGCGCTGTCTCACTATGCAACCATGAAAGGACGCATTATGGAATTGCTCAAGGCGCTGATGAGTGTTCGGCTCAACTTCCGCCGGATGTATCAGGTGCTGTATAAGGCACCGGGCTTTCTGCATGGGACCTACATGCTGCAACAGCGTGGCAGGATCACCGAGGCGGATTTGATCCGCCATGCGCTGCTGATGCGCTATGGTGACGCTGACAACATGCTGGCATGTGATCCGCACATCGAAATCCAGATCATCGAGATACGCTGATGCTCGGCGTGGTCTTGGCTGCAACAGCGATTGTGACGGCGTGGCGCATTGTGCCGCTGCGGATGATCCTGTCGCTGGCAACACCGATCGACATCGTGTTCACCACGCTGTCTGTGTGGATGTTTCACGGGACGCTGGCTGGCATGACTGGCGCGGCTACTGGCGGGTTGATACTCGCCCTTAGCCTGACAACAGGCCGCTACGTCTTGGGATACAAGCGCCTTACGCTGAACAAGCGCAAGGTGCAGTGGGTTGATGTGCCGTCGCCGCTCGGAGATTGGTTCCGGCGCTGGTGGGACAAACTGCGTGGCGCTGTCAAAGGCGCTGCGGCGGCGGCGATGGTGCGGGCAAACACATGAGAAGCAGAGTGATCCGCTATCATGGGCAGATACTTGACTGCCGCTATGGCGATGGCTGGCCCATTGCCAACATCTGCACGGGCTTCATGCTGATCTGCATAACCGTGCAAGGGGACAAGATGGAAACATGCGGTGTGTGGTATGAGCATAGAGCTGATGCTGTTGCGCACCGCGATAGCTGGAAGGAACGCTATGGGCTGGACGCCGGATGAAGCCGCAGGTTGCCTGCGTGACAGGGAAGAACACGGGACGATCATCATGCACAAAGCAACGTGCATGAACGGAACGTGCAGGCGCAACTTTGCGCTGACCTTCGACAAGATGACTGGCGAGGCGCGCCAAGACTGGCAAGAAGGCTGCGGCACGACCCATGCCTGCAAGAAGCGCATCCTCGGCCCGCTGTCTGACTTCAAGGAATACCCGACGCACTAGTCGGTGTATGTGAGCCGCCCTGCTCGGACATGATGTGCCAATGGGCCATGTGAGAGTGTAGAGAGAGACTGATACGACCCGCCCACGAGGAATGCTGACAATCGCGCCTCGTGGGCAATTCGTTGATACTGCTGGATGCAGATGCCGTGGTCCAGCTTGTAGGTTGTTCCCTGCAAGTGTGGAGCGGATGAACACGTCTGCATCCTGCTGTATCAACTGGCAATGGAGAAAGCCATGTTTTTCGGACGTGAAATGCAAGACCCGGCTGTGTGGACCGATTATGCAGAGGCGTTTCGCACCTGCATGATGATCCGCTCGAAGCACGCGGCAATCGTGGTGCCGTGGCAGATGTGGAACTCGGCCTCGCGCAAGTGGGACACCGAGGGCTACTGCATCTACATCATGTCGCCCGACGACAAGAGCGGCATGGGCGGCAGCATTGTTCGCAAGGGGCTGATCGCTGCGCTGATGGCGCGGCATGAGTGCTTCGAGGAACGCACCGTGGACGGCAAGAAGGTGTCGGTGCAGATCATGCCGACGCCGGAATGGAACGATGTTCCGTTCTTCAAGGTCATGCCGAGGGAGCGGCCCGCTGCATGAAAGGCGTCGTCATCATCAGCGGCAACACCATGCTGGCGGTCGGTGCAACGCAGCCTACGCTGGAGAAGCTGGTGATTGCCATGCACGTTGCCCGTAACGGTGCCACATGACATGGCTGCATGGGGATACTGACGGGAAACCGATGGTGTTCATATCGGACAGCGGCGCTGAACAAAAGGCCGCCGCAATCCGAGAGGCACATCCAGCAGTGGAGTGCCGAGTTCGTGCCTACTACATCCGTGGCGAAATGACCGGATACGTCATTCGCTGCACACACAACCTGTAACCAAGAGGACAACATGAAAGTCAAAGTTGGTTTGGTCGGCATCGGCCAAGAAGTCACCCGCAAGGAAGTCATCGAAGGCAAGCTGGTCGAAAAGACCGTGTTCGAGTGTGACACGGCGACGATCTACCTCGACCCGCTGAACGACACCACGCTGGAGAACATGCACGAAGGCAACTATATCTCGGTCGCCTTGGCCGTGGCACGTCGCCGCCTCGGTGACACACCCGTGTTCCCCATCGACATCGAGAAGTCGAAATACCTCAAGCCGAAGCCCGCGAAGAAGGAGAAGTGACATGAACCTGTCGGAACTGAATTACCCGCCGCACCGTCTGCGGGCCAGCACGAAGAAGCCGCACTTCAAGCGCAAGTGGTGGGACAACCTGCGCTTCTCGGTGCGCGGCACCTTCCGCCCGCCCATGTTCGGAGGTCGGCCATGAGCGAGGGTGTGTGGGGCTACAGCGGCCCGAACGAGGAACACGTCGTTTTCTCTGTCGATACCGGCATGGAAGAATACACGCGGCGTTGCTTCAACTCATGCGGCCTGCTCGAAGGCGTCGGCAAGTGGCAGAACAACGAGGCCGAGCCGTGCTTCATCGTCATGGCGAAGGTGTGGGACTTCGCAGTGGCCTATGGCTTTGCAGCCGTGGCAATGCAGCAGCAACAGCAGGTGCTGTATCTCGGCCATCTGAAATCCCGCAACTGGCGCGATGCTGTGCTGGTCGATGCGCCGTTCCCGCTGATGCGTGACATGGTGTACAGCGACGAGGACGCCCTGACGTGGCTGGAAGCAACGCAAGACGAGGCCGAGGCTTCCGAGGGCTACACCCGACTGGTGCTTGGAGGCGTCACTCGCTGGTTCATCTGCCAGAACAACCCGCCCATCGACGAAGAGGACCGCAAAGAGCGGCTGTACACGGATGCCGTCATCAACCTGATGGCGGTGCTGGTGCAGGAAAACCTCGATGAACGCAGCATCAGCGGCGCGGAGACGCCGATCCAGAAGAAGCGCAACGAAGCGTTGGATGCGATGTTCCCGCTGGTCTTGGGTAAGACAATGCCCAATGGTGAAACGGTGCATGACTTCACGCCGATGAACCGCACCACACAGCCGGTCGGTGACATGGCATGATCGGGGACATCATCGCAAGCTGCTTCTTCGGCATGTCGTCTGTGGTCGCAGTCGAGACAGCGGAAGGGTATGATCTGCGCATCCACAATGCACGGACCAACTCGCCGCAGGTCGAAAGCTGCGTCATGGACCTCGGTGATGCCACCGTGCAAGTGCTGTGGGTGTCGCAATTCGAGGAACTGCCCGATACCATCAACGTGGCAGTTTCACCGGGCTGGCAGTCGTCAGTTCCGGCTCTGGTCGTACCGGAGAACAACGAGCAACTTGGGCACATCTTTGTTGTCCCGCTCGTGATGGGGTGAATACTACAGGGCAGCGTTGCGGCGCTGCCTCATAGTGTCCACAAGGATGCTACAACCCTCGCAACATATGGAGCGAAACCACATGACCACCAATTTCTTCGACTTCGGCAATACCTCGGACCTGCCCGCCAAGCTGCGTGAGCAACTGGAGACGCAGACCACCGACAACGCCCGGCAGGTCGCGGAGATCGTCAAGGCTGGCGCGGCTGCGGGCTACAAGGCCCTGAACATCCGCCAGATCGAAGCCGTGATGTTCCGCAAGGCCAAGGCCGAGGCCGCCGAAGGTGCCGAAGTGTCGATCCCGACCACGGCCACCGTCCGCGCCTACCTGAACGCCGCCGTGAAACTCGGCCTGATCGGCAAGCCCACCCGCAACTCGTACGGCGCGGATGCGTCGGTCGTGGTGGAAGGCGATGACGAGGACGAGGCGGACGCCGCCCCGGCCCCGGCTGTTGCCGAGGACCCGC
>JACCDR011246885.1_pt1 | contig 44722 bp, 59 predicted proteins | sample 7446431 | NCBI WGS metagenome assembly JACCDR01 (sample SAMN15323443, study PRJNA562643) | freshwater metagenome | isolation source: river surface water | place: USA:Blue River Watershed | collected 2017-08-17 | reverse complement strand
CTACCTATAGTTTTAGGAAGATTCGGAAGTGATTTTAAAGAAGTACATCCTGTGAAAGATAAATCGTACTTTAAAATCTTAGGAAGATTTGATATAGAAGTCAAAGAATTACAACCATAGAAAGATAGATTTTCTCCTACGTAATCAGGAAGGTCAGGTATAGAAGTCAATGAAGTACAATTCCAAAAAAATAAACTTCCTTTCACTTCTTTTATTTCAAACCCAAAAAGTTCCTTGAAACCTCTGAATTCTTTTATATCGTAAGGTGTTTTTAAATCACCGTCATAAACCCCATCGTTGTATTTAGAAAGGTCAAGTTCCCACTTCTTTATGTTTGCTAAGTATTTATTTGTAAGATATGCCATACTTTTCTCTTATTTCTTTCTCGTTCATACTTTCAAATAATGGACAGTCTCTCGTGTGAATAATTTTTTTAACAACTGAAGGCATTTTTTCAATAGAAGTTAAAGAAGTACATTCGTTAAAATATAAAACTCCTTCTATAATTTCAGGAAGATTGGGTAAAAAAGTTAAATGCTTACATCCTTCGAAATCTAAATAACTTCCTACATAATCAGGAAGATTTGAAATAGAAGTTAAAGAAGTACAGAAGTCGAAATCTAAACCTCCTACACGATCAGGAAGATTCGATACAGAGGTTAAAGAAGTACATTGTCTAAAACTTAAACTTCCTCTCACTTCTTTTATTTCAAATCCAAAGAGTTCTTCAAACCCTTTGAATTCTTTTATATCTTTCGGAGCTTGTAAATAACCATAATAAAACTCATCTTCATATTTAGAAAGGTCAAGTTCCCACTTCTTTATGTTTGCCAAATGTTTATTCTTCAAGTATGCCATACTTTTCTTTTTTCAAAAAATATCGAAAAAGTAAAAAGACAAAGATGTTAAGAATACAAATACTTGGACTAAAAAAATAACGTACCATTCTTTTTTATAATCCTTGTTATTTTCTGTAATTGCCAAAAAGTACAAGCATGGTAAAGATACGAAAGATAGTCCTATTATTACAATGTTAGTAATATTTCCCATTTTAATAGAACTCCTTTTTTAGATAATTGTCCACGAAATCGTTTAAATCAAAAATATTGTTTTCAGAAGTGTACCTCTCGACAACTTTATCAAGTCTGTCGGAATAATATTTCCTATCGTCGTTTATATTTATGTTTATAACGCCTTTCAGTTTTTCTAAATTTCGTTTGGAGCAATTTTCTATATAATATTCCACGTCTTCATATTCTATATCTACATCTATATCTACGTCAAAATTTTCATATTTGTTTACTATCGTTTCAATTTCTTCATCTGTCATATTTTTCAATTCATGGTAACGACTTTCTACATATTCCTTGATTTTGAAATAGTATGATATTTGTTTACTTTTGAAAATTCCTTCGAATTCTTCGTATAAATCTACTTCTTGTGTTGGCATCTATATTTTCCTTTTTTTAGATAGTTAAAACTAATATTTCCGCATTTACTCCGGTTCTTTCGAATTTTACTTTCATGTCCTCCGAATGTAAAATTTTGAATTTGGAAGTTATATCTTTTAACTGTTTAGGTCTTTCTTTATTTATAAACCCTTTAGGTATAAGTATAACTGCGATATTATCCTCTTCCATAACATTATAAAGGTTCTGAAAGAAAGGTATCATATGCTCCATTTCGTAAGGAGGGTTGGATATAATATTATAACCCTTGTCTTTTTTAAAATCTAAATTTTGGAAAAACCTTTCGTAGTTTTCACATTCTATATTTATAGATATTTCCGAATATCTCTCAGCACATATGCCTTTGAAGATTTCTGTAAGGTTATAACTTACGTCAAACGCTGTTATATTTTCAAATCCATTGTCCATTAACTTTTGAGAAAGTATTCCGAACCCACAACACACGTCTAAAATTTTAGATTCTTTGTTTAAGTATACTTGGAAAAGTTTTGCCATTCTTTCGGCTACAACCGGAGGGGTAAAATATTGTGAATTTTGTACACCTGTTTTTTCTGATATTCTACTATATAATCGTATACGAAATCACCTTCGGGCTGAAGGTCGAAAGGAAGTTCTTTATTCTTTTGATAATAATTCCAAATATCCAAAGGTTCTTTGGGATAATTTTCGTTATAAAGAGTATGCTTAAAGTAAGAATTTCTTAATGCGTATTTTTTAGTTTTGCTCATTTGTATTTAAACCTTTTCATTTTTCCAAAAATCTAAATTCAATATAACTAAAAAATAAATTATTTCCAAATTTTTTTAAAACAATCCCTGCTGTTTTGAAATTTCTTCCTCTATAAAAACAGCTTCTTTTATTCTTTTCTCAGCAATATTAAAATACTTTTCTTCTTTCTCCATACCTATAAACCTTCTTCCTGTATGAACACAAGCAACGCCAGTGGTACCGCTACCCATACAGTTATCTAAAACTAAATCTCCTTCGTTGCTGTATGTCTTTACGAGATATTCCATCGAAGCTACAGGTTTCTGAGTTGGATGTATTTGGTCTTGCCTTCTCCAAGATTGAGGGAATTTCAAAACCGAAGAGGGGTATCTAACTCCCTCGTTTTTAGTAGTTACCGAAGTAAGACCATAGCCATGATTGTTAAGTTTTATAGGTGTCTTTTTTCTACTATAAGGTTCTCCTTTAACCATCTGTGGATTGTAAGTCTTATGTTTTCCACCGCCTTTTGTAAATATAACGATATCTTCGTGTTTCATCATAGGTCTATATTTAGAAAGTAATGGAGATCCACATTTACTTTTTTCCCATACTAAATTATATTTGTATTCTTTTTCGTTACTGTTTACAAGTTTAGACGTGAAAATACTGTTTCCGAACAATATATAGGTACAATTCTTTTTGGCTATTCTGCTGTAAATTTTCCAAAGTTCTTTAAAATCTATAATGCTGTCCCAAGATATAGAAGTGGTACCATAAGGCAAATCGCAAAGTACAAGGTCAACGCTTCCGTCAGGAATATCTTTCATAAGTTCAAGGCAATCTCCGAGATGTAATTCAATACCGTCTAACATGTATATTCTTCCTTTACTCTTTCTATGAAGAATAAATCTAAGTTATATTCTAATCCAAGAACTTTTTCGGTTTCGAAATCTATAAACGTAGCACCGTCAGGCAAAGAAGTATATCTTCTACATCTCCATTCCGAAATACCTTTTCTCACAACCTCAGAGAATTTAGAATCTAATATTTCACCACTTATCATAATTTTATAAGAGACGTTATAGCTATCAGAATAGCTTATATAGAAGTCGATTCCGTTGTGTTCTAAAGAAAGAGTTCCTTGCGAATCCTTCTCTAATACCGTTACTGTTTTAAATTCCATATATTTATAAATCCTCCAAGTCTACTATTATAGTAGAATGTTCAGGAACTTTAGGTCTTGCTTGGAAAATATTAACACTTTGGTTCTGCTCTTCGTCCCAAAGATAATCTTCCAAGCCTAATTCTAACAATCTTTCGTGTATAGCTTTATCATAAAATCTACTTACCATATATGTAGTTCTCTGTATCTCGTGTATTCTTGAAACTTGACTATTCTCTCCGTCTTCGCTTTTGTGATAATATTGAACGTATAAAGATTTTGGAATTCTCGCCATTCGAGTTTTGAGAAAAGTTCTTACCATAATCTCATAATCGTCAGATATAAAAAACATCTGATTATGTCCGTTTATATCAAAGTACGTACTTTTTCTCCAAGACCTCACGTGGTTAGGCATTGCGGTTATATAACGTACCGTCTTACAATTCTGATTAGGGGTTACTATTCGGTATATTTTATGTCCTTTGTATTCTTCAAGGATACCGTCTTCTCCGTAATCCATTCCCCATCCTTCGCCGTAATTCGTACTACCTATTATGTTTCCGTGTGAATTAACTTCCGGTTGATAACAATCACTATATACGAATCCTACTTCGGGATATTTATCATAAGTCTTCTTTAAAAGAAAAAGACAGTCTTCGGTAATTTCATCATCGTGGTCCAATTCTACCAAATAATTACCTGAGCATAACATGAACCCTTTTCTTTTCGTATCTCCTATTACTCCTGAATGTGGAAAATTGTAATATTTTACCCTAAAGTCTTCGGATATTATATCTTGAATGTATTCTGTTTTAGACTTATCTTTAGAATCATCAATAAGTATCCATTCCCAATCGTTATACGTTTGTTTCTTCAAAGACTCGTAAGCTCTTAAAAAATATTCTTTCTTCGTATGGTACAAAGGAGTACATACGGAAATCGTATCCACGTAAGGATTTTTAAGACTATGGTTCTCATGGCAAGTCATTATGTCAAATCCTACTATGTCAGAATCTGAAGGAACTTCACCGTCGTAATGTATCCATTTCTTTCTTATATAAGCAGGAGAATTAGTTATAGAATGAAATTTTCTATATACTTCTTCTCTATCGCCTGAAGATATTATTACCTGAAAGAAATTATCTTTTAGTTCTCTACAAGCCGAAGAATCGTCGTTTACGTTTACGATATCGAATTCTCTTTCAAACCATTCCGGATTATAGTAAGTAGAACATCTTAAAAATTTAGGTTCTAAGGTTAAATATAAAACTCTTATCCTATCCATATCTTTTATAAACTCTCGTGATTATAGGTTTATAGTTCTTCATGTACATGTACTTATTTTCAAGATATTTGGTTTCTAATATAACTTCGTAATCTTTAAGCAGTATATCGTTTTTGCTAATTCCTAACTCGTCGCCTTCTATCGTAGAAATTACAAAGTAATCACTATAAACATTCGAAGGGTTTAGATAGTAGTTTGAAAATATATGGTTTTGTTTATTACTGTCGAAATCGTAAGTGAAATCAGCAACCACGTCATAATAATCTAAGTCTTTTAAATTTTCACATATTTTGTATTCTAAGACTTTTTCGAACATTATATTGTCTTCTCTGAAATTTTCCGAAGGACCAACGTTCAAGATTTTCATATACCTTCTTTCTCTGTCAGCTAACCCTTTGTCGAAATCAAGAACATAAGAAATATGATTCATTCTTAAAACGTTTAGTTTTTTAGAAATCTCTCTTACCGATAATTCAAAATCCAATTTCTACATTCTCCGTGTCTAAATATTCCAAATATTCTTTTTCCAAATCAGGACTTTCGAATTTTATGTCTATCTCAGTGTCAGGGTGTACACACTTACCTGCTCCGTTTTTTCCTACGATAAGGTTAAGACTGCCTTCTTTTTCAAAATCCAAAGTCTGTAATTTGTTACCGTAAGAACTTATGTTTTTAAAATTAAGTTTATCTATTCTCACTTACTAACTTCCTTCAATAATTTTTTTAAAAATGTAGAACTTTTCTCTTTAAGGTTTTCGTTATAGTCTAATTTCATTATGTACGAATCTATAAGATTAGAAATGTCCATATTCATTATGTTAGAAACCTCCATCTTCTTATCTTTCAAATCTTCTAATTTTTTAAGATAGTCAGGGTCTACAAAAACCATTTTTATTTTTTTACTTTCGTTTAGTTTCTCTGCAAACTTAACAATATCTTTTGAATTTTTCAAATCCGAAGGTATTGCCAAATCTACGAAATTGTTTTTTACCTTTTCGGAAATGTCTTCTTTTTCTAAATCAGAAATGGTGAGCTTTATATGCTTAGGTGAAAGTTCGTTTTCGTAAAATTCTTCCGTACCTTCGTCGAAGTTTATCCTGTAAAAACCTTTAGGGTTATCTATATCGTTTCTGTCCATTTCATAAGGACTGCCTAAATAGACTATATTTTTAGTTTTACTTGACAGATGTATATGTCCTGAATATACCGTACCGAAAGACTTGAAACTTTCCTGTTCCATTCCATGTTCTATTTTAGTATATTTGTTAAAATAAGAATTTTTGACGGTGGTATGACAAAAAAGAAAATCGGAATGTCCTATATTTTCTAAGTCTTCGCACTCTTCTTCTACCGTCTCGTTCCAAGGCATAAAAGTTATCTTTTTACCACCTTTACTCTTTATAAAAACAGGATCTATATCGAACACATTTATTCTCGGAATGTACTTTATAACTTTCAGAGAATTTATATCGTTCGTAGATTTATTATAAATATCATGATTTCCGGCTATGACGTATACTTCTTTAAAAGTATCAGAAAAGACTTCAAATAATTCTATTACTCTATTAAGAGTGTATATGTTATTTATCTGCCTGTGGTCGAAAACATCTCCACAATGGATAAGTATATCGTCTTCTCCTTTTGATTTTTTAACCTGCGGTATGAACTGTTCGTAGATGAATTTCATCTGTATATCGTCCAACCATTCTTTGTTAAAATTTTTAAAACCGAAATGAGTATCTGTGATAACCCATGCAGAATTCATAATTTCTCCTTTAAGTAAGTCATATAACGTTTATCTAAAACAATTTATTGTTTTTCTCTTTAAGAGAAGGGTATATTTCAAAAATTTCATTTATCGCCTGATCTTTATAAACAACAGGAAGTTCTGCATATACGAGTTCTTCTTTTATTTTTAAAACATCGCAAAGACATGAAAACTTTTCAGAAAAACTATAATCTGTACCGTCGTAATTCTTAAGAACGAAAAAGCTTACTTCTTGAATACGATTTTTTAAATTTTTACTTTTGTCTTTTATGAAGTGTTTAAACTCTTCTGAATTAGCTATCAGCTCCAACATAGACTCTGAGAGTTCCTTAAGTCTGTACATATCGAAAGCTCTGTTTTCGTTTTCTAAATATGTGTTCTTATACTCAGTATCTACAGTTATAGGTTCGTTGTATATTTCGTCAGTTATACCCTGATTATAATTATTGTCGAAAATTTTATCGTTTCTTTTTCTTCCGTACATTTTATACTCCGTATTCTGTATGAGGTTCGCTTGATTCAGAAATAACCATATATTCGTAATTAACATGGTAAGTTTTTTTAGAATTTAGAAAACCGCCTTTTCTGTTTTTTAAAGTTTTTAGGTAATATATACCTCTCGAATTCATTTCAGGCGTTTGAGATAAAGCACCTACGAAATCGCAAGTATGTAAAAGACCTGCCGATTCTGATATGTCTTGCATATCTACTTCTTCTTTGTCGAAAGCTGCCCTGTTTACCTGAGTAGCTGTTACTATTATCCAATCGTTCGATATTGCAGAACTTCTTAGGTCTTCTGATATTTTCTTTACAGTTTTATAACTGTCTTCACTATTAGGATTTCTCCAATTCTGCATTAGGTTTATATAATCTACAATAACTACATCCACTTTGACATTGTTAGTTTTTTCTATATTGTTGATTATAAAGCTTTGTAAATCTAAAGTGCTAAAAGAAGAACCGGGAAATCTTTTTATCCAAAGCTTTCCTAAATTTTCAGTAAGAAACCCCTGACTTTTTTTAAAATCATTTATTCTTTTTTTGGCAGTGTCCGAATCTACATTTTTATAATAATCTAATATAGGAACAGAGAACATATTAGAACCTATCCTTGCCAATATATCCTTCTCCCCCATCTCTAAAGAAATATATACTGTATTGTGTCCTTGACATATGAAATTCTTTGCAAGATTACACAGCCAAATCGACTTACCGATGTTAGTCCTTCCCATAAGTAACCACAGTTCACCCATAGCCATACCTCCGGAACTTACTAAATCAAGGTAATCATAACCTGTAGATTTTCTTGCCGAAGAAATATCCGGCAAGTGAGACGTAGGATCAAATATTTCTAAACCACTGTCAGTCGTAAAAGTTATAGAGTTTTTTTCGTTGAAATTTTTAAGGACGGTATTTACTACCATCTCTATATTATCTTCGGTAATATCTTGCGTTTTGAAATATTCGTAAGCGTCTTTCCACGATACTTGAAAAGCTTTATGTCTTATAAAAGCCCTCATTCTTCTTTCTAAGAAGTCTTCGTCGTACTTACTCATATCTACATCGTATATCATATCTACCGCAGATATTGGTAACTTTTCTAAAAGTTCTTTTCGGTCTAATAAATGATGTATAGTATTCTGAGAAGGTATTTTGGTATATTTTGTAAAATAAGCCTTGACCACAGAAAATAAAATCTTTATATGCTCACTTTCAAAATATTCTTTTTTTATCAGATTTAAGTAATCTACATTCTTTATAGCGTGATGGTATAAAGCTTTTTGTAAATCTATGTTGTATCCTGCCATGTTTAATATGACGTTTTAATAAAGAATATAATTTTTATTTTTCATAATATATTTTTCTTATAATTTTAAAGTCTCAGACGAGGTTATAATTTTCAAAATTTTCTAAAAAGATATAAGAGCTATCGAAAAGACTCGTATTTTCATTCTTGAAATTTTCATAATAAGAATATTCTTTCTCTATACCTATTATTTTTCTTTGTCTACAAAGACAAGCGTTTGCGGTAGTACCGCTACCTAAGAAAGGATCTAAAACTACATCGCCCTTGTAAGAATAAAGGTTTATAATATTTTCTGCTAACTTATAAGGCGAAGAGTTTATTATCACATATCTACCTTCTTTCATTACTCTGTGTATTTGAACGAAAACGGATTCTATGAAATTGAGATATTCTTCGTATGTAGAATACTTAGAGTATTCTTTCGCATTAAAATAAGGAGGAGACGTAAATGTTAAATCTACAGTCTCCTCTTTTAATTTTCCAAGAACATTTTCACACTTATCGTGTATGACGTAATTAAATTTCATCCGCCTCGTCTTCCAACACGCTTTCTAATTCAGCAAGAGCATTATCGTATTCAGGGAATTCAAAATAAGGTCTTATTTTAAACTCGTCTAATTTTTCCAAAACTTCTTGTGTATATACTTTAGAACTTGGTAAGTATTTTCTTTTAATATGTTCTCCTAAATGCTTCACTGCATAATATCTCGGTTTGTCGCTATCGTCAGGAACATATATCAAGTTTCCGGTCTTTACTTTTTTCTTTTTGTTTCCTACTTCTTCTTCGATTATTTCTTCTTCGAATTTGCCCGGTCCTACTCCACAAATATCATAATCTAAAAACTTTTCGAGAGAAAGATATTTATTCATACCTTTGTAAAAAGAAACGTGGAAAGTTATATTAAGACCGGCTTTTGTAAACCTTGCCTTTTCCTGTACTGAGGTTACTTTTATTCCTGTTTTTTTAACGTCTGCTTCTACACTTGTTTCGTTATCATCTTCGGATTTTAAGGAACTTTTAGAAAGTCTTAAAGTTATCGAAGGCATAAATTCAGCACCTGAACCTCCGGCAGTTTTCTTAGGATCACCATAAGGATTCATAGTAGAATATGTATGGTTCGTAATTATCATAGGAAATCCTGACTTCTTTAACTTCGAAGATATAGTAGTGAACAATTTCTTGATATTCTTCTGTTTAGTCATATCTCTTGTTTCAGAACCGTCTTTTGCTTTTTCTATCGTTTCTGTAGTATTTATAGCACCTATGGAATCAATAACAAAAAGATATTTAGTATCTACTCCGTTATCTATTGCATTGTCTAAAATTTTAAGAATTATCTGATTTATTTTAGTAATACTATCGGTATCTATAACCTTTATCTTGGTAGTATCTATACCTATCCTTTCCATCATTCCTCTATCGGTAGCACCTTCAGTATCGAACCATATCACGAAATAACCTTTCTGTTGTGCTTCTCTCGAAGCGTTCATACATATAAAAGTTTTTCCTGTACCGGAATCTCCTGAGAGTTGTAATATCCTTCCCGAAGGACATCCTTTGAAAATAGAACCTGTTACTTGTGCATTTAGAGCATAATTTCCAAGACCTATATAATCATTAATATAGGCATTTTTATCATCGCTCAAAACGAGAACGCTTTTATCTTCGCCTGTTATATCGTTTATCATACCAAGTATATCTGATAAACTTTTTTCTTTTGTTGCCTTTGCCATATATTTTTTAAAAAAGTGAGTTTTCCATTATCAAGTTGGAAGATATCTTCCCTCTTCCTATAGACGAAAGAATACTATTAAATGGTTTTATGAAATATTTTGAAAATTGTTTTTCGTAATCTAAAGTAGGTGCAAACTCGTAAGGAAATTCTCCCGGAATGAAAGCGAAACATTGCACACTTTCGGTATCGTTGTCGTCTCCAATATCGTAGAATTTTACCTTGTCCGAATCCTTTATGAAAGTGTATTTGTCTTTATATTTAGAATTTTTCTTCAAAAGGTGATTGTAGTAAGCTGCTCCTTTCAGGTGAGAGGGTGTCTTTTTAGCAAAGACCATATCTTTAGTATCGTCTATCACATACTTGGAGTAATTGTTAACTTTTACAGTTCCACAGGCATCTTCTACGTTTAAAAGAAAAAACTCGTTTTTGATTTTAGATATCATCTGCATAAGACTTAACATATTGAGTTCCCTTCCTTCCTGAAATATCCTTATGATTACTTCCATGAATTTAGTACGTATAAAAGGAGGCGTTGTACTCTTTACAACCGTCAATCCTTTGGTATCTATCTTAGAAAGGTTTTTGTAGTTTATACCGCCACCTTTACCCATTTTCCATACAATGTTAAGAACGTACATTTTTTTCTTAAACCATATAGCAGAACCTGCTATTTTTTCAGGTTCTAAGTTCAGGTAATTGGAAACTCCTTCACCATATCTCGAAAGATATTTGACGAAACATTTTTCGAAATACTTTTTAAGTCTGTAATTGTATATCGCAAGTATAAAATCTACCTTAGTACCTTGCCATCCTTCACACCTATTATAAATATCTTCGAATGTAGTAAAAGCCGAATCCGTATCGCTATACACCCATACGCTTTTTGTAACAGGTTCTACTTTCGTAAGACCCATCGCCTGATGTAATTTATAATCAGTATGCCATTTTTTAATAAAGTAGTGGTCTATAATAGAACCGGTGAATTTCGTAATATCCTGTCCGGTTAAAGTTATAGACCTTCCTATATCAAGATTGTAAAAATAAAAATACCGGTTAAGGAAAACTCCATATATCGAATTGATGACATTCTTTATAGACATCTGTTCTGAATTCAACTGAGAATATAAAGTCTTCAAGTCCGATATTTTTTTCTTTATTTCTTCTCTGTCGTTCATAGAAGTTTTTAACTTTTAGTATTAGTTGCAAACATAATAACAGTGTCAGATTCTGTAGATTTACAAAGAACTCTTCTTGCAGAATTTTCACTTTCCATAACTACAAATTCAAAATCCTCTTTATCTATATCGTCGAATTTATCAATAGATATGTTTGCAGAAACACCGTTAGACCTTTCTGAATTTTCCAACAGAGGAAATACTAAAGTGAAATCCTCCGTCTTAGCTACCACGCTATTTTTTTCGACTTCGAAAGAAAGACTTGTTCTGTTTTTAGAATAAGATTTACCCAAAGCTATCATTTTAGTCAAAGTAGCAAGGTCGTTCTTCGTAACCTGAAATTTGAAAAGTGTATTCTCTTCGGTACTCACTGTTACTTTTTCATATATCTCTTCGGTAAGATAAAAATAAGGAATAAATAAAACTATATCTTTAGTCTTTACCTTAAGTTTGGTTTTCTTAGTCTTTAAAGTTATATTATTTGCTACCGATACACTATCGTAGTCTTTCTTAGTTACACTTTTTATCTCAGAGATAATGTGTTTATCGGTTACTTCGTCGAAAGTAATTTCCATCGTAACTTTGTCGCCTGAGATAGCAGAAAGATAATCCAAGAAGTATCTACCGTTTAAAGGAATATAAATTTCCCCCTCGAAAGGTAATTCGGCTTCTTCCATGAAATCTTTATATTCTAAATTGGCTCTTTTTATAACACTTTTAGTTTTTATTTCATAATCCGTAGCTACAAATTTAGTCGGAGTCATTTTCAAAAAAAGTTCTTTACCCTTGTTTATACTCAAAGGGAATTTAGAAAGAAATTTCTCTAAAAGAGTTTTGTTAGTTACGTTTAATGTAAGTTTTTGGTATGACATCTTATTCCTTTTTTAAGATTTTAAAATTTCTGCATTTTTTTTAAATTCGTTTTCTGATCTTCTAAGTTCTACAATATAAGGCATATATGCTCTACAATTTACCATACTGTCGTTCAAGTACATCGTGTAATTTGATATTTTTTTAACGAGGAAATTTAATTTTTTCATTCGTATTTCGTTTTCTTGATAATTTTCATCTTCTGAAAGTCTCGAATATAATTCGGCTTTTCTCATTTCTTCATTGGTGTATAATTTCTTTCCATTACTATCCGTTTCGGCAGTTATATTTTGAACGTATTCCATACTTATATTTTCTTGTGAATTTTTTATAAAATTAACTTTGTCAGAAAATATATCTTTTCTATTATTCCATAGTAAGATTCGGTAAGGATACTCGGAAAGTATTCTCAAACTTTTTTTTGCGATGTTTTTTGAAACGCTCGGCATGTTAAAAACTCCTAAAATTAATTATGTTCTGCACTTCTATTAAAATTTACAGAACTTGCATATCAAAGACTATGACGTAGTCTGTTTATTTTTATTTTGTTCTTTACGGTCTAATAACTTCAACATCTGATATTTTTTTTTCATATCCGATATCACATAATCCATATTATATCTCGTACTCTTTTCTTTTCTGTAAAAAGTAGAAAGCTCCCAAATATAATCTAAAAGAACTACATTTATAAAATGTTTATATGATATATGTTTGTAAAACTTGGATTTCTTACTATTTTCTAAAATCAATATTTTTAAATCACTGTAATCGTTTTTAGCCAACAGTTGCCAAGTTATATGAGTAAGGTCGTATTCTTTGTTAAAATAGTCGTCTATGCGTTTTTTATTTATAGTACCTGCACATATCAGATACAACGTGTCGAAGTAAGCAGTGTAAGAAGTTAAATTATTTTTAATATCCTGTTTTAGGTATTCTAAATAAGTTTCTTTTAAAACTTCTAATATTTGTAAATTTAAACTTTTTTTATCAAACATGTATTTTTAAAATAAAAAAACTCCGGTAAGCATTTTAGGAATGTCAAGACCGGAGTTTACCTCACAAGGAGTCAGCAAATTTTATATTATCTTTTTTTAGATTTTGCTCGTTGCTCGTTGTTTCTGATATTGTTGTTCTGTCTAACAATATCACGATATATTCTTAAAGAAAGATCGTCTTTCTTTGTAAGTATATTAAGTTCTCTTGTCGTCTCTATTCTTAGATTATAAAGACTTTCTATTTTGTCTTTTATTTTATCAAATCTTCTTTTTTCCGAAGATGATAAATCTGCCTTAGATAACGCTTTCGTTTCTTTTCTACCCGGACGTGCTTTTTGTAAAGTTTCAGCTACATTATTAGAAGCCTTACCTCTATAAGAAACTGTCGGTTTAGAATAACCGGCGTTAGAAGAGTTAGAAACTTTATCAGTAGCTTTTTTCTGAGCTTTCACTGCATTGTTTTTAACATTAGCGGTAATGTTAGAATTACTGCTTTTTTTATTACTTGTAGCAGGTTGAGAATTTAATTCTTTATTACTGCTTCTTTTTGAAGATACCGCACTGTTCTTATTGTTTTTAACAGCATCTTTTTTATTTTGTGTTTTACTCATTGGTAAAATCCTCATTTATGAAAAAAAAAGTAAATATATACTACGTTAATTTGTTTTTGTATGGCTTACGTTTACCAAGTTTCGGTCGAAAAAGAAACTACCGAATATTATTATTTCACATCTTTAGATAAGTGTGAATATTTCATTTATCTAAGCGAATCTGAGTACGAGATACCTTCTGTTCTACATAGTAGAAAATCTTCTCGTAAATTTTACAACCGTAGAGAAATATCAACTTACGAACTACGAGGTTTAGAAAGCGGTATAACATACATAAAGTATTCCATATGTATATTAGATGTAAACTAAACACCAGTGCTTCCTAATCCGCCGTCTCCTCTTTCCGTAGAAGATAAATCCTCTTCGGTGATTTCGAAATCTACTCTGTCGTACTTATTCAAAACTCCCTGTGCTATCCTATCCCCATTATTTATTTCAATCTCCATATCTCGTGTATGGTTCATAAGGATAACTTTAACTTCTCCACGATAGTCGCTATCTATAGTTCCGGGAGAATTTAAAACGACGACACCTTTATTATAAGCCAATCCGGACCTACTTCTTATTTGAAGTTCATACCCTTCTGGAATTTCTACACACATGTTAGTACCGATTGTGATTCTTTCACCGGGATACAATACACGAGGTAAACTTGTATCGTTAGCAACTATGTCGAAACCTGCCGAACCTTCTGTTTGATATTTAGGTATCTCTAAAGTTCCTTCGTTTCTGTATTTTTTGATTTTAATTTTCATACTGTACCGATTCGAGTTCGTTAGAATTTTTAAGAATAGAAGGCATTAGAGTATTGAGTATTGTATAATTGCCAACTTTCTCGTTTATCTTTTCGTAATTCTTAGAGATACTTTCTAAAAAATTTTCGACTTTGGGTAAAGGAAAACTTTTAGAAAGATTGTCTTTGATTACTTTCTTTACCTTTTTATCCATAACATGTGGTAAATTTTCAAATCTTATAGTACAGTCTGCACTAACGTCGTTAGATGTCGAAGATATATTAGTAATCTCAAATATACTCATAGACATAACATCCTCTTTTGTAGATTTGAAAAATTTTAAAATATAATCTCCTTCCGTCAGAGGAACGATTGATTGTCTGCTACTTCTACGTTTTGAAAAAATGGAATTTTTAAAATTACCCTGTCCGTCAAGCATAGCGACAGATTTTACAACTTCGTCATATACGTTGTAACTTTCCCAAAGAAAAGGAGTACCTTTCTTTGTACGCATTACTTTTATTTTTTTAGGTTTATCCATACGTACCTTATTTTTAATACATTTCTTTTATTTTTTCATACCCTGTATTCTTTTCGAAAGAAACTATACATTCGTGAAACACTCCTCCCGGATCGGTAGCTTTATCTAACCAGTAAAATTCTTCAGGATCGTATTCTACAAAATCATCTAAAAAGAATCTATGGTATAGACTTGATATGCCGTCTCCGTCCAATATTCTAACTTCTTCTCCCCTTTCATTTATACAGGTTTCATGTAAGAAAGAAGTTAAATTTTCAAATTGTTTTTTCGTAAGATTCACTATTTTGAAATCTTTATCCTCTAAAATAGGAGAAAGATAGCCCATATAATTAGAACGTGTAACTTTTTCTTTTACTAACTTTTTATATTTAGGATAGTTTTCCATAATGTCGAAAATGTCAAACCCTATACTATTTTTAAGGTAGTCTATATAAGCAAAACCTGCACTTTTACCAACGTAGCTCATAGCTACTTCTGAAACGTGTTTTATCTTTTCTTCATCTAATTTTCCTTTCCCCATATTTCTAACATTACCTTCGGTGATAATGGTAGTTATATAATTGCTGAGATTCGTCCATGACCTTGGATTAGCCTGTGCTATACTATCTCTATCAGAATTAGATTCTGAAGTAAAGTAAGAAGGATTAGAATTTAAAAAATTTATGATAGTCTCGTGAACGTTTTCTTTTGCGAAATTATCTACCCAATAAGGTATCTGTGCTTCGTATTTAAAATGTATACATCTTTGTTTGAAAGCATCTCCCATTTCTTCGGAATCTGAATCTGCGGTGTGGTTTCCGGAAGAACACATAAAAACGTTGTCGTTGAATTTGAAATGGTAACTCATAGTCCTCTCGTTCATTATCTGTAACATAGAATTACGGATATTTTTAGGACATTTGTCTATTTCTTCAAAGTGTATAAACGTAGGTCTTTCGTTAGCTTTGGCTGCCCAATAGATAGGAACGTGTTTTAACATTACAATATCTTCATAAACGCCTTCCGAATTCATAACTTTCATCGTTACTTTATCAGGATAGTTACCGAGTTCGGTTTCGTCCAAAGATGCCAATCTTACGTCAATATAATTGAAGTTTAATTTCTCCGCCATTTTATTAAACATCGAACTCTTACCGTGTCCGGGAGGAGAAGTTACATATAATATACCGCCACCCTTGACTTGACTTCTCATTACGTTAAACCATAACTTTTCTTGGAAAGTCAACTTTTCATAGTTTTCTTTGAATTCCGGAGTATCACATACGTTCGTAAACTCTTTTGAATTTCCCATAGGTTCTATTACCTTCACATTATTTTTGTTTAAAATATTTGCTTCCATTTGCAAACTCCATTTTTGATATTTTTTTAACTTAACTTAAAATTAATTATTTCCAACTTTTTAGACTAAGAAGTAAATGACTTCCGTTTATTGTAAAACTGTTATTTGAAAGTTTCGAATTTCTTCCATACTGTTTTCGATTCAGGATATTCTTTCTCGAACTCTCTTACTTTCACGTTATACTTTTCAAGTAAATCGTTTTTCTTCTTATTGTCTATATTTTCTAATCTTAAAATATCCTTTTCAAGTTTATTTTTATAATTAGCAGTATGATTACCTACACTTAGAGCTTTCTTTAAAAGAAGAGACGTTTGCCTTTCTTTTGTTTTTCTTTTCTGAGTATATCCACATAAAGTCTTTTCTAAGTATTTCGTTTGATAGTAAATCTCTCGGTACTTTTTAGTCTTTCCGTCTTTCATTTTTAACCTATAGCTTCTTCGTTGATTCTGACCACGTTTAAATTTTTAGGTCTTACCGAAATAGGACAATCTGCTCCGACAGTTATTATTAGAACTTTATCAAAACCTCCTAAATCCAAAGAATCCACGTAACCGTCAGTTAAAATGATAAGATTACCTTTCCTTATCTCCCTGTCTTTATTATTCTTTATGGCGTTTATGGCAGGTTGTAATTCTGTACCTCCGCCACCTTCTAATTTAAGTTTTTTAAATTCAGACTTAGACTTTACTCTTTTGTAATTCTTTACTTCTGCACAATCTATCTGATATAGATTAACCATAACGTCGTCTCGGTATATAGTAGAAAGTACGGTTTCTATACTGTCGTCTCCGAACATCGAACCGGAAGTGTCTAATATAGCATTTATATAACTACCTTCTTGTTTCACTTTACCTTTTAACCCTTCTATTCTTTTAGAAGGTCTTCTATAAGATAACGAATATTCTTTGTGCATGAAGTTTTCGGTTGCTTTTTTTATAATTGAAGTATAATTTTTTTTAGTAGCGGTTAAATTATTTATATGTCTTTCCATACTATCTGAAACATAACCTCTATTTTTACAACCTCTGTGTATATTAGAACATATCGCATTTACTTCTTCGGCAGATACCTCATTTTCTATATGTATGTCGAAACCTGTATAACTTTTTTTATTCCTAACTGGCATAAGTTTCAAAAGAAGGATTTTATACTGATGGCTATATTCCTTATTAAGCATTATATAATCCAAAGACCTGTAAAAAAACTCCCTTATTTGCGAATCGTCTCTTCCTAAAAAATATTCTTCTATATGTAAATCTTCAACATTGTCAAGTAAAAAATTAACATCTCCTGACAAGCTTTTTATAGCTTCTTTAGATTTCAACTTTATTATTTCTTCGTCGGTATAATATTTCCTTAAGTACCTTTCGTTTTGATTTTCAAGAATTTCTTCTTCTATTTTTTTAACTATCTCAGGTATTACATTTTTCTTAACTTCCAATATCCAACGATAAACATTCTCAAAGCAGAAAAGTTCGTCTTTTTTATATTCTTCAGGTAAGTATATTCCTTCGTAACCTCCGGTTATAGGTTCTACGTAAGATTTACCTTCCCTGTCTACTCTTTTGTTTAAAAAAGTTTCATTTATATTATGATTTATAACGTAATCCTGAGCCATATTAGAAAGTTCATGTACCATATTGTAAAAATTACTTCTCTTGGAATGTTGCAGAAGAAGGTGATCGACTTCGTGTATTATAAGATACATCAACATAGGTTCGGTAAGAGATTCTATGAAATATCTATTGTAATAGAAATTACAACCTTTAGTAGTAACATTAACTCCGGCAGTAGGAAACGTAGTATCAGAAGGATCCACTTCGTAAAAATTCATATAATTACAAAAATGGAAATAGTATATCAGATTGTTTTCTCTCCCCACATTAGAATCTATAATGTTAGTGAGAGTTTTTACAATATTCGGATGGTTTTTGAAACGTATCTTGGATTTATCTAAACTGTATTTTTTATTGAAATTCCCAACAAGTATAGAACCTATTTTGGTAAGTTCTTCTTTTAAAGATACGTCTGTTGTAACTTTATCTTTCATAGTTAAACTGCCTTCTTTTGTTTTTTTAATCTGTTCAATATTTTAATTCTCGTATTGTAATCTACAAATTGAGGAAGTTTAGGATTTTCCGGTTTGTTATTAACGACGACACTTTTAGAATTTTTCAATTCGAATAAAATTTCTTCGTTTTCGTTTTTGATATAATCCAAATCTTTCAGATTCAAAGAATCTATACTGTCTGTCGTGTATACTTTGTATTTGCAATCTTTTGTCTTTTGTAAAAAATCCGATATTACACATTCTTCCAACATCCCAAATTCAGTTTTTTTTAAATTTCCATCGTTTTCGAAATATATCCGGTAAGGTTTGTAGCAATCCATCGTATCTTTTATAAGATAAGATTTGACACATTCTAAAAGATAATAAACGTTCTCAGATTGAAAATCTTTAAGGACGATATATCTTATATTTTCACTATTCTGTATTTTTCTAAAAATCGTAATTTCTTCTTTACCGTAAGTCTTTTTAGCATTTTCGTCTAATTTTAAAACCAAGTCGTTGGATATAGAAGTCTGTAACAAATTCAAAATTTCTAACATTTTATTTACCTTTGCTTATTTTAAAATTGATGTACTCTCTTACGCCATATATTTTTTTGTAATAATGGACATTTTTTAAAGAATCGTATGTATGTAGAATGAAAATACTTTCACTCAAAGGTTCAAAGGAGACTAATGATTCATCAGTTGTTAATTTTATATTTACCGTAGCGTTAGAACTACTCATGTATACATTTTTGATATTCGTAGTTTCTCTACCACAAGAAACTATAAGAACAAAAAGTATAAAGATTAAATGTTTCATTTTGTTTTACCTTGACTTAACTTTTCAAAAATAAGAAAAAAAATCGTAATTTCCAAATTAAATTTTTAAAATCTTAAAATGGAAATAAATCATCATGTGCTTTTAGAATTATGTGTAATATATCCACTTCGATCCAACTTAAAGTCGAGATATGTATATAGTATTTGAGAGGTATTATACTTTTCTCTTATCTGTTGTTCGGTCATCCCTTCAAAGAAAGGACAGTTGCCAGTATAAATACCACCTTTAACTACCGAAGGCATTTTTCCAATAGAAGTTAAAGAAGTACATTTGTAGAAATTTAAATATCCTCCTACACAATCAGGAAGATTCGATACTGAAGTTAAAGATGTACATTCGTGGAAAGATAAATTATATCCTACACAATCAGGAAGATTCGATACCGAAGTTAAAGATGTACAATTCCAAAAAGATAAATATCCGGTTATTTCTTTTATTTCAAATCCAAAGAGTTCTTCGAATCCTTTAAATTCTTTAATATCTTTAGGAGCTACTATATAACCTTTATAAACTTCATCTTTTAGTTTAGAAAGGTCTAAGTTCCACTTCTTTATGTTAGCTAAATGTTTATTCTTTAAGTATGCCATATTTTTCTTTTATTTGTGCTTCGTTCATTCCTTCGAAAAACGGACATTTCTCATAAAATATACTCTCTGATACTTCTTCAGGAAGATTAGAAATAGAATTCAAAGAAGTACAACCGTAGAAAGATAAATAACCGTTTACTTTTTTCGGAAGATTTGATACGCAAGTTAAAGATGTACAATCGTAGAAAGATAAATTCCGTACTACACGTTCAGGAAGATTTGAAATCGAAGTTAAAGAAATACATCCGTAGAAAGATAAATATCCTATCACTTCTTTTATTTCAAACCCAAAGAGTTCTTTAAATCCTCTGAATTCTTTTAAGTCTTTTGGAGCTTTTATATAATAATCATAAACACCGTCTTTGTATTTAGAAAGGTCTAAGTTCCACTTCTTTATGTATGCCAAATGTTTATTCTTCAAGTATGCCATATTTTTCTCTTATTTGTTCTTCGTTCATTCCTTCGAAAAACGGACATTTGCCAGTATAAATACCGTGTTTAACAACCGAAGGTATTTTTCCAATAGAAGTTAAAGATTCGCAATTTTCTAAAAATAAAAAACTTTCTATAATATCAGGAAGATTTGAAATATATGTTAAAGATTCACAATCATCAAAAGCTAAATTCCGTACTACACGTTCAGGAAGATTCGATACCGAAGTTAAAGAAATACATCCGTAGAAAGATAAATATCCTATTACTTCTTTTATTTCAAACCCAAAGAGTTCTTCGAATCCTTTAAATTCTTTAAGGTCTTTTGGAGCGTTTATATCAAAATGATAAACGCCGTCTTTGTATTTAGAAAGGTCTAAGTTCCACTTCTTTATATTAGCTAAATGTTTATTCTTTAAGTATGCCATACTTTTCTCTTATTTTTGCTTCACCCATACATTTGAAAAATTGACATTCTTGGGTATAAATATCTTCTTCGACTATAGAAGGCATTTTTGATATAAATTTTAAAGAAGTACATCCAAAAAAAGATAACCAACCTCCTATCTTATCAGGAAGGTTAGATACTGATTTTAAAGAAGTACATTCGAAGAAAGATATCCAATATTCTATATTTTCAGGAAGATTCGATACCGAAGTTAAAGAAGTACATCTACTAAAACTTAAACTTCCTTTCACTTCTTTTATTTCAAAACCAAAGAGTTCTTCAAATCCATTAAATTCCTTAATGTCTTTAGGAGCTTCTATATTGTCTTCATAAACACCGTCTTTATATTCAGAGAGGTCAAGTTTCCACTTCTTTATATTTGCGAAGTATTTATTCTTTAAGTATGCCAATTAACATCTACCTTATTAAATATTTTCAAACCCTTCTAATTTCTCTTCTTCCAAGATTTTGAATATACTCCTGTCTAAGGTATCGTCGTCTATCTTATAATTATTATCGACGTATCTGTACACTTCCAATTCAGAAAAAATATCATCTTCATCTTCTAAAAAATCTTCTTCTTTCAGAAAGTCCACAGTTCTTCTTCTACCCTTCTCGTCGTAAAAAGAATTATACCTTTGCATAAACAAATCTTCTTTTTCCGAAGGATTTCTTTCTGAGGGTAAATTTTCCCAATCTACTGAAAGTACACGATTACATATAAAAGTAAGATACTCTATATCCTGATATTCGCCGCAAGTATGGGCGTTGAAATATCCTACCGATATGTTTGTACATTCAGGAACATATTCTATAAATTTATACGAATCTGTATAAATCCCACCACTGTCCTTGAAAAAGGTAAGTTTTCCAAATTCTAACTGTCTCGAAAGTTCGTCTGCAAACTTATCCGAACAACATCTGCTTCCAAGCTGATATGTTATTACGCTTCCGTAATCTCTACGGTCGAAAGATATTACTCTTTGTATGTCGTATTTAGAAATTTCATTTTTTACGAAATATTCAGAACCCTTCATTCCTACTTCTTCTTCTAAGAAGAAAAGATATATTCCGGGAACTTTATTCTTTATCATAAAATACATTATAGTAAATCCTGCCTTGTCGTCTGCTCCTAATATAGAACTTCCGTCAGTATAAACCTTGTTGTCTTTTATTACGTGATATACTTTCTTAGGCGTAGAATCTGCGGTATCTAAATGGCAAGTAAATGCAGTCTTAGAATCGCCTATACGTAAAACGTAGTTCCCATATTCGTCTTTTTCTAAACCTTCGATATATTCACCTATAGGGAAATCCTTGTCGTAAGGAGCAGGATATGTCCTCTCAGTAGACTTCGTGAATATTCTCATCACTTCTGATATTTTAACTTTTTCCATCTCAACTCTCCTTAAATATATAGTTACATGGACATCAATTACAAAAAAACTAAAAACTCAGACTCAGTAGAAGAGCTATGCTCTATAATAGCTTCTTACGAATTAGACGAAGAAGATATTGCTACTCTTATAGATTGTATAAACGCTTCCTCTTCCGAAGAAGATAGCTGTTGCGGTAACAAAACCAAAACATTTTTAAAACCGTATCTAAATCTTTATACAAAGATACGCAAAAAAATTGAGATTTCCAAATGAATTTTGAGACTTAACAATATACACAAGTCTGAGTTCTGCTTATAATCCTTTCGCACTCAGGACATAAGTAAGTAATATCAGACCTTAAATTGAAATCAGAAGGAGGGTCAGTATATGTCATAATACACCTATCCGATGGTTTTTTAGAAACTTTAGGTTTTGTTTCTGAGGGGAATTTGAATCCTTCGACTTTTATCAAAAAAAGAAGATAATATCTCGGAACGTCTTTTATCTTATATCCTTTATATTTTCCAAATCTAAGGACGTGTTCCAAGTCTTCTTTCTTTAACTGTGTAGTGTACCTGACCTTTGCCATATTTTCAAATATAAATCTTCTGTATAGTAAAAACATTCTCGTAAGAAGGAAGATTTTCTTTAAGAATCTTTAATATTTCCATATTTGCAGAAAGTTCTTCGTGGAACATTTTGACATTTTGAAAATTATCTTTTTCTAATTTTATGAAATCTCCCGATGTAGAATATACCTTTTCGGAAAATATATTTCGTATAACGTATCTAATTTTAAACATTTAAAACCCTTTCAAAATAGAAGATTATAAGCGTAAATGAAAAAGGCTAACCCCATATAAATCAAGACGATTATAAAATGCAAATTAGCCGTTTTTTCTATTTTGTTTTTACTTTCTTTTTCCATGCAGATATGACTTCTAACATAGTATCTAAAGGATTGACTTCTTCTCCTTTTACTATGCTTATAATGTTAGAAAATACAATAGGTGAAAAACCTCCAACCATCACTGTTCCGTTTTCGTCTTTCGTTACAGGAAAATTATTCTTAGAAGTACCGATGTTCCAAAAAATTATTTTCGGTATATCGTATCCTTTATTTTCAAAAAGCTTTTTTATACTCGAATATAAAGTCTCAACTTTCTGACCATGTGGTAAAAGTCGATCGAACTCCATGTCTGAAAATATAACCAAAGATTTAGGAAAATCTTCATTGCTTACAGAACCTGAAATACAATGGTTTAATATAGTTTCGAAAGAACCATATAAGTCTGTATTTAAAGCATCGTGTTTCTTTACCGTCATATACCTTTCCAATATACTGTCTTCTTCATTAAGACTGTATATGATAGGTTTAGAAGAAAAACTTATAAGACGATCTTTCCATATATGGTTTTTATTACTTTCGGCAATCAATAACCCCATAGATATAGCAACGTCTTTCATGGTTATTCTACTTCCTGAACTTACAGCAGAATCCATAGAACCTGAACAATCTACCATACATAATAAAGGTAAATCTATATCCGGCTTAGGATAAGTTTCCCATTGAGATTTGTAAAACGAATAAGTTTTATCGTCCACACTTCTTAAATTTTTTATCGAAGATATTATATCGTAAGGATATAAAGTACCTACGTTTACTTTCACCCCTTCTTTTTTAATAGAAAGGTCTTGGATATACTTCTCTATCTTTTCTTTGTAATACTTGAAAAAAACAGACATGTTGTACTTGAAAGCAAGAGAAGGTATTTTAGAAAAATCAATGTCTTGTTTTAAAGTTATTCTTTTCTCAACGGTGTCGGATTTAGAAACTATATAGCTTCTCATTTCTTTACGGCTTAATTTTCTGTACCGCCTTACTCTTTCGTGTAAATAACCTTTTCTCGGAAACCACTTGTAAGCAAGTCCATTGTCTCCGGAAATCAAAACATTGACACTATGTATTAAAACTTTTTCGTATTCGCTTTCTAAATTTCTGTTAAGTAGTAAATTCTCTACTATCTCGTAGTAGTCTTTTATTCTACCGTACCCTTCTGTCCATTCTAAAACACTCGTATTGAACTTTTTAAAAGTGGAAAGTTTTTTCTTTTTCAAAAATAGATGTTTTACACATTCTATGAAAAATCTTCTTTCGCCTTGACCGTTTCTTACATCTCTCGAATATAAGAGTATATCAATAGCCATTCTTTTATTTTCTTTGTAAGCTTCGACGAATTTAGAAATACTTTCTTCCGGAAATCTTCTAACACTTCCTATAAAGAAAAACAAGTCAAGACATTTATTCAAAGAAGAAGAATTAGTATATGCCCCATTCTCTGTAAGAGAAATGTTTTCAGGAAGAATTTCATTATCTTCTACATATCCTATGTTTTCAGAAACAACTTTTAAGAACTTATTTTCAGACATTTTTAACTACTCACTAAAAAAATAAAACGGGGAGAATCTTCTAAAAATATAGAATTTTGTTTGCTGAATCTCCCCTGAATGGGTAACATTTCTTGAATCTATCGGATAGATATTATCTGACCTGATATTTTTTTGCTGAATCTACGCCTGTTAGATACAAGAAACTATTTTTGTAAAAAATGTTAAGGAGAACTAATATTTACATATTTATAGACTTATCATTTTCGATTATATTGTATAAGTTTTTTAAAAAAGTGAATTTTTTTCATTTTCTTTTTCTATACCGTAAAGTTTTTCTTCACAGATACTTTTATAAGTAGGACTTATCTCACTTCCTATATAATCGAACCCATGTATCTTTGCCGCCTGTAGAGTCGTACCCAAACCTGAATACGGATCGTACACTACGACATTTTCTTTTCTCTTTACACACGAAAGTATATTCGAAGGCAATTCGATAGGAAACGTCGCAGGATGTTCCGGAGTATGAGAAGGTGGTATTCTCCAAACCTCAAATATATGTTTCGTAGAAGCCGACCTTTCGAAATTAGGTTGTACTCTTTCTTTGGTCATCCATAATATAAGTTCTGTGGTAGGAAGGTATCTTATATTAGCCACAGCCATACTTCCGCCTCTGTCCCATATTATCTGTTGTCTAAATATAAGATTCGTCTTTAAAAGCCATTCTAAGGGATGTGAAGCTTTATGTTGAGCTACTCTTACTTAGTGATTGTAGAAAAGACTACCGTCTTTTTTAAGTACCCTGTGTATTTCGTTGAGTACCTTTATCTGATTGTTTTGATATTCTTCTTCTTTAAGAAAATCTTTCGAAGCGTCTTCGTCATAATCAATATTTCTTCTTTTCCATACGTCCTTTTCGTGCCTTTTTCTTATGAACCCTTCGTATCCTGCCTTATTGTAAGGCGGAGAAGTTATAACCAAATCTATACTTTCGTCTTCCATACGAGACATCGTTTCTAAACAGTCTTCGTTGTATATTTTGTTAAGTTCTATCATAGGATTTCCTTTTTAAAAAACTATGACGTAACAACATCAATTTGCATTTACAACGTAAGTTCCTCCGTTATTAGGAACGTATACAGTTTTATGCCATTCTGTTCTTGATAAGGTAAGTCTCTGTATTACCGTAGCAGTGTTATCGTAGTTTCCATAAAACTCGAAAGACATATCCTCTATCATATAGAAACCACTAAGCATTTGATTCAGGATGTATTCTTCTTCCTCTCTGAACGTTTTAGCTTTTGGGCTATCTATATCTTCGGTAGCAAAGGCATCTCTTACCTCTCTTCCGTAGGTGTATATTATCACAGGGATTACCATATATCTATAAAGGTTGAAATTTATATTTTCAAGAACTACTTCTATTTGTAGCTTTTCAAGCTCTTTTTTATTATGGTAATTGTGTTGCTTTGCATATTTGTAATATTTGTGAGTATTGTGAAAAGGCAAAGAATAAGATATACCTTCCCAAGAATGTCGGTTCTGAAACTTGTAATTGTTTTCACTTACTCTACCCTTCATAGTAATATACGGTTCTATATTTTTCGAAGATATGAGTTCGGTAAAAGTTTCTACCTTTTCGTCTAAATTGTAATCGTAATGATGTATATACTTCCTGTAACCATCTTCCAAAGAAACTCTTGCTGTACTGTTAAGTATAGTATACGTCATTATCTTGTTAGTATTAAGAGGTTCGTATATCCAATTACTTAGTATGGTAGGATATGTTACTTCTAATACACTATCGTCTTCTGAATAATAATCACTGTTCCGGTTAGATTCGATATATTCTTTCATCTTATGTATACCTTCATATATTTTGTTCTGTATATCGTTCGTAAGCTGAGTCCTTAGATTTACAAAATTCAAAATATAGTTATGGTCTATGAAAGTTTCAAAAAAAGAATTTTCGTCTTTGTATGCGTGATCGTTTATCTTATTTATAAATGTTTCCGAAGGATCATTAGGACATAACCATACCATTTTATCATCTGTACTGGTTTCGTTAGTAGCAAATCCTAAATTTAAACTCTCGGCGAATTTTTGTAAAGTTTCCAAAGAAGTACCATCATAAGACCAAGAATTGTCCGTGAATAATCTCGGAACTTTCAAAACTCCAAATATTACGGCAGCGTCTTCTACGTTCTTTAAATTCACGATATCGAAATCACAACGAATCGGCTTTATAGTGTCCAATCCGGACCTGTAAAAGAACGATATAACATCTCCGTCTTTCGGAAAAGAAAATATAAGGAAATTTAACTTCTTCGGTCTCATTTTTATAGTGATAGTAGGATATGTACCTTTTACCTCTATTCTTATACCATCTATGTCTTCTTTTTTGTAAGTTGTACCGTTGATAACAACGATAGGAAAATTTAAACCTACATGTTTAGAAATATCAACACCTTCGTTTATATCAGAACTTATGGGATAAGTATTGTTATACTTCATCCCTCTTTTCTGATTAAAGATTATACTGTCTATATCTACCGACGGTTCGTTTAAGGTTCTTATTATCTTTTCCATAATCTTTCCAATATATTAACACTCTTCCGGATATATCAAAGTAACGTTAGAATATACCTGAGAACCTGTTTTTCTTATTCTTACTATAACATTACCTGTTCTCGTAGTAGGTCCGAATGTAACCTTACGTAAAGTAGGATCAGGAATACCTGAAGTATAATAACTCAAATCTAAAGCAGAATCGTCATAATCTACCGGAACAAATCCGTTCGCAGGATATGCCTTGTTCATATCTAAGAACTCAGTACCCATAGAGCTATTACTTTCGTTTCTTATCGCAAGTTGTGCATAGAAATCGCTCGTCATAGTTATACCGTCTATAAAGTCAGAAGTTAAAGTTCCGTTCGTTCCGTTTATCCTTACGATTACATAACTTTCGTCAGTTATAGTTCCTAAGTTATATTCGTTCCATATATCTTCCGATACTTCAAGATTAGAACTATAAGGTATCACATTCGCAAACTGAACTCCTTTCTTGTTCGTACCTATCCTTACATAAACATTTCCTGTACGTTCCATATCTCCAAAAGTAGCCCTTCTTATATCCACATTCTGTCCACCGTATCCTAAATCTAAAGCCTTGTCGCCATTAGCAAAAGGATATTCGGCATCTAATACGTTATACGCCTTGTTTACGTCCAACCAACCTGTACCTGCGTTAGCGTTTGAAGAATTGTTTACTTTTATCCATACCTTAAGATTATTAGTCAAAGTAACACCGTCGTCTAAGTTATAAGTAAGACCTACCGAATCTTTTATCTTGAAACTGTAAAACTTCTCATCGACAATATCACCTACGTAAAAAGTAGCATACCTATATGTCGTATTTCCAGTAGTAGTATAATTAGGATAAGATATGTTATTAGTTCCTTCGGTAACATTTGCTATAGTAGTTCTGTAATTAATATTCGGATAGAAATACTGCCCTCCGAAATACTGCAACTCTTGGTTACTCATAATGTTTGCCATACTCTGACTCGCAGTATAAGTATTTCCCCAATCTACGTTTGCATTTCCTGAAGGATAATCACCTGTTCCTGAAAATAATCTTTTCCCTACTTCTACACTCACGTCATCTACAGGTATAAACAACTCAGGTGTAGTATAAGTAACGTTAGAATTTACAGCATTGTATGCAGTTATACTAAACGTAGGTTTGGCAAGTATAGAGTTAGACAAGATGTTACTTTCTACGTTTGAAAATATAACACGTATAGAATTAGAATTCGCATTTGCTAACTCGGTAAAAGGCGGTCTATATGCAACTTCAACGTATTGTGTCTGTGAAAGATTTGCAGTCTTTTTGTTACTTACATCAGAATCTATTTCTATTATCTTTGTATTGTTGTAAAAATATCTTACCGCATCGTCTACAATAACATTACATTCTATCCTGTCGTTTGCCTTTAAAACCGGAACACCTGATAGATATTTTACATTTCCTCCTATAACGTTAGCTTTATAATTACCAACGTTCGCTACAACAGGTGTCCTCGAAGACTCTGCATAAAATCTTACGTTAGAATTTGCACCAGAACTGAAATGTTTGATTTCGTAACGGTAAGAATTAGAATCCGGAAGTACAGTAGTTGTCGTTTTTATATTCACATTAAGACTATAATAAAATCCCTGTTTTCCCGGAACGTCTTTATAAGGATCGTCTTTGATTACTGTAAAACTGTATATGTTAGAAGCTTCCGTTATAACGTTCACTTGTGCAGGTGGATGTTCCGTACTTCCTATAAGAACCAAGTTATTAGTAGAATAAGAAGTATAAGGTGTATAAAAATAAGACTTCACCGCTCCGCTTTCCGAAGGAGTAAAGAAATTACTGTTTTTTACCTCCGGTATGACGTTGGAATCTATGACGTTCGTTACTACATTCCCTATCCCTAATCTCGATACCCCTGCGGTATAATTAGAAACGTTCAAGATTAAATTTGCATTTGCGATATTAGAAGGCTTCTTTGGAGATATTCTTCTTATGAAAGTAGAAATATTATCGAAAGCGTCCATTAGTCTCGTCGTACTTGTCCAATTTTCAAAAAATCCATCTGCTATATTTCCATCTGTAGGAGATACTCCAACATGACTAAATCTCGTAATGTTAGAAGAAGAAAGATTTCCGAGTTGGATTATATTGCCATTATCTATATCGTCTTGTATGTCTTCCAAAGAAACAAAAGTAGAAGATACCTGATACATATTACCGTCGAATCTTAAAATCTGATCCTTGAAATATAAAGTATTAGGTTTCCAAGTTTCCACAGAACTCTTTAATTCTTCAATGTGTGTCTTAGGACTTTTAGGAAATAACGGATATGTAGAATTAGACAAAGAAAATGACCTTGGTCTTAATACGTCAGATACAGTCTGATTAGGATACACTAAAACGCAACCTATGTAAATGTAATCTTCCGGTATATCTCTCGTCGGTATAGTAGAAGAAGCTTCTCCTTTGAAAACTTGAAACTTTACACCGTACATGTTTTTAGTAGAATTAAAAGTACCAAGATCTTTAGTTACTGCAACTATATCAAGTCTTGGGAATAATTCTATATTAGGTTCTATCGAAACCGAACCGTCATCTATATCTGTCGTAGAATCAAAATAATAATCCCTTCCCTTTATTCTTACACTTCCTGAAGATATGTTGAGTTCTGTAAGAGAAACTCCGGAAGTAGAAAGAACCAAACCCTCTAATATCACATCCTCTCTTCCGAGATTTATTTGTTCCTTACCGTCTGAGGTAAATATATTATTCGAACCTACGTTAAGTGCTATCTCGCCTTTGTATATCGAATTATCTGTCCAATCATTAGGGTCGTCTATATGGTTAGTTCCTACCGGAGGAATATCTGGTCTCGTTGAAGAATTCCCTGTAAGAATTTTTTCTATCCTTCTTATGAATTCTTTTATTAATTTATTAGACATAACTTTCAAAAGTATTATATCCTTATATATTTAAAAAAGATATAACCTGTAAATAAAACTTACAAGTTCAAAAAAAAATTTGGTAGATTCATTTTTTCTTATTATATTTGTACCAAGAGTTACAAACAAAAGTTAGAAAAAACAATGAGTAAATATGAATGTTTAAACGAGAGCGGCTATTTAGAAATAAAAGATTCTGATTATATCGACTCCGAAATAATTTTAAAAATTGTACAAGAACCTAAAGAATCTACAATTAAAAAAACTTGTTCCGTTAACATATCAGAAAGCGAATGTAAAAAAATCATACTCGAATTAGCAAGTAAGTTAGATAAAGAATCTAAGATAGAAATATACCATAAACTTTTCGAAGAGATAATGTATGTATAAGCCAATAAAAGATTTAAAAGAAGAGGAAGTAGTAAGACACCAAACACACGGAGTTTTACAGTACATAGGTTTGACTACTATAAACCCTTTCAGTAATATTCCTGTAGAACCTAAACGTTATGGTTTTTGGACAGAAATAGACGAAGAAGGCAAATATAAAGAAATAGTTTTAATCGACGGTAATGAATTAGTGGAGATAATATGACGACATCTAAACTTAAAAAATCTTATCTTAAAATAATAGCTATAATAGTTTCAGTTTCTATAATAGCTTCTTTTTTCGTAATGTTAGCGGCTCAGGATTTCGTGGTTTTCTTGGTAGTTCTATCATTTCTTTTGATAGCGTTGCCTTTCTCAAGAACAAGATACTGAAAAGGGTTAGTCTTCGGTAGTACCAAAGTAAGCTTCTCGGCAAATTTCTTTAAGCTGTTCGTCTGTAAGTTTATCAAATCTTCTTAGTTCATTTGAAAATGCAAGTCTGGAATGAATACCACAATATTCACTTACGAAATGTTCAACTCCCCTAAGTCTTGCTCTAAGTTCTTGAATAGTATAGGCTTTTTCATTCGTTGTTGCTATAATTGATATGATGTGCGAAATAAAATTAACTAAATAAGGTTCAATATAATCGCTTGGTATTTCAGGTAATTCTTTAGAACTTAGTTCATTTTTATTTTCCATTAAATTTTCAAAAGATTCTTCGGACCGGAAACTTTCATCTGATTCCATCCACTGATTGAAATTTAAAATATGTTTTGACATTACTATCTCCTTTTTTTATTTACATATTTGAATATCTAAGAAAAAATTCAAATAAAGTATTATTTACAATGCTCTTATATTTCTCTAATTTATCAGAGTCTATAAAAAATGTATCTGAAAACTCTACTACCTTTAAATCTTCTATGACTAATTTACCTTCTAAATAATTTAATTCTATAGTTCCGCTAAAATAAGGATTCTTTATTTTTAAGTCTTTGACATCTGTGAGAAAATAAAATAACGAATTTTTAGGCACGTAATTATCTCCTATATCGTAAGGATGTTTACTTATAACGATATGTAATTTTTTATCATTTTCTACATTTTCAAACTTCAAAGGTACGTATATCCTATATTTCCCTTCGAATATTTTGTCAGTTAAAATCTTAGTTAATTCGTTTTCTTCTTTTAGATTTTGTATATTATCTATACCCTCGTTTTCATTTAGAAGATTTCCTTCGATTCTTCTATTTTCCTTTAATTCCATCCACTGATTGAAATTTAAAATGTGTTTTGACATGCGTGTCTCCTTGTTAATTTATCTACTAATTTATATATCTTTGAAAAAAAATTTGGTAGATTCGTTTTTTCTTCTTATATTTGTACCAAGAGTTACAAACACATTAAACAAAAAGGAATAAATACAATGAGAAAGAGCCTTTTAATCATAATCTTCTTAACTTCGATTTCATTCTTAGTAGCAAAAGAAAATACATTGAAGTCTTACGAATATAGATATTCTCTTTTGAAAAAATATCAAGATAGTTACATCAAACACCTTAAGCAATACCGTCAGAAAAAGAAACTTTCTAATAATTTCAAAAGATTATCTTTGTTAGATTATTCTTGTGCTGAGAATAATAGAAATATTTACAGAAACATGGATTATTTTTTAAGTTGGTCTAAACTATCTCCTGCTATATTACATGATAAATTTGAACAACGTGTCGATAGCTCTTACGTAAGAATGGAAAAACAATTTTCCAAAAATATAAAAGATAAACTAAACGGTATAGAATGGCAAATAAGTGAGATAGTATTGTATAGAGAGATAACAGAAGAAGATGTTAAAAATAAAGATTTATCGAAAGTCATGTTAGATATGTGGGACGGTAGCCCAAAACATAAAATTTCTATAACTTCTAAAAATATAATATACGTAGGAATCAAAGTAGATATTGTGGAAAGAGCAGGAACATTCTTTTTAGTTGCAACTTCTTGGAATTTGAGAAAAATCGATAAACAATAATAAAAAAGGGAGTTTTTTTAGAACTCCCTTTCTTAAGACTGTCAAATTTTTTTATTTTAATTTCTTACCTTTCTTTGTGAATATTTCAGCTACTGAATTTTGATTTATTTTTCGGTCTTCGAAATATTGTGTATCTATATTGTCATGTGTCCATGGTTTAGACATATCTTTAGGAACTACATTTATCTGACCACCCAAATAAGCCATAAAATCTTTCTTAGCGTCTCTTATTTCTTTAAAATCTCCAAACATAAATTCTACTACATCTGCTTGATCAAAAACATCATCATGATTCACGTTTAATTTTTTAGCTAAATTTTTAACATTTTCTTTTGCTTTTTTAATAGATTCTTGTCTTGCGTCTCCACTTCCTACACCACCATCAGGAACGTAATAATTTTCTAATTTTTTAAAACTCTTATCAGCTATACACGATTGTAAAATATTCCAATATACTTTAAACGTAGGATCAGATTCTAATTTTTTTATATTATTTTTACCTTCAGGTGTGTTTGGCAAATAATCTTTCAAATTCTCAGAACCTGCTTTTTTAAAAATTCCTTCCATTGGGTAATATCTATCTTTACCTACCAAGAGTCCATTTTCAGAAAGTAATAAACATCTACCTAAAAAATTAAAAACCGCATTATCCCAAATCTGATAATCTTCGAGATTCTGATTCTCATTCAGAAGATTTCCCTGAATGTTTCTATTTTCCTTTAATTCCATCCACTGATTGAAATTTAAAATATGTTTTGACATGTGTGTCTCCTTGTTAATTTATCTACTAATTTATATATCTTTAAAAAAAATTTGGTAGATTCGTTTTTTCTTCTTATATTTGTACCAAGAGTTACAAACACATTAAACAAAAAGGAATAAATACAATGAGAAAGAGCCTTTTGACAATCAGTATAGTGATCCTGAACTTAATTTCTTGTTTTGCTCAAGAATTTAACTTCAACGAAGATTCTTTAATTTTTCACATGAAAAAACAATATGACAGTTATAGAGTTACTAACGACATGAACGTAGTTGAAAATACTAAAGAATATGATAGTCTTTGTATATGGAACAACGAACGTTTGTCTTCAAATGAAAAGATTTTAAAAAGAACATATTTAGACAATAAAGAATTTAGAGAGATAGCACACGATTCATTAAGAGAAAGAATACTTAAATACAAATCTTATAAAAATATAACCTACGTTCAAACATACACTGAACTCGTAGTATTCATATATCCTGATTCTACTAATACTAAAAGTTATAGTAAATTAGCATTTGAAGGCATGTGGTTATGGTATAAAAGTAAAGATCATAACGAAGGTCTTTTAGACCCTGCTAATTTATGTTATTCTTTAAGAGCTAAAAATTTTATCAATTCCGAAGGTAAAAGTGTAATCTCTGTAACTATGATATTTATTACTAAATAAATATGAAAAACCCCTCGAAGAAGAGGGGTTTTTTATTTCTATATCTTTTCTTTACCTTTGGCGAACTCTTTTATAGTAGTATCTTTTTTGAACAATGTCGCTATTCCATCTTGTAAGTGTTCGTTTTTTAACTTTACTCCAAATAAAGTAGCTAATTGTTTTTCGACAGGTTCTTTTTCAAAATCTATGATATTGAACTGATCGGCAAAAGCCAAAGGGATGTTACTTTCAAGCTGTCCGCTTTTTACGAGACTTTTGAATTTTTCTACAGAAGTGTCTACTTGTTTTATATTATGTATAATATTTGAAAGATTCTGATTTAATTTATAAGCACTTGTAAATGAATTTAAATCTAATAGCTCTCCTTTGTTTGAAAATTTAATTTCTTTTAAATTTAGAGGTTTATTTGAATTGTAATCTTTTATAGATAAAGCTGTACCTGTACCTTTACTCAAATTCTTCATATTCATAACAAAATAATAACTACCATATGTAACATTTGGGTATATTGTTTTAATTATAATATCTTCTGAACTTTCGTCAGAATCTTTAAATTGAATTTTTTTAAAACTGTAAGTTGAATCATGACTAATAAGTTGTGTAGAATCTTGAACCTTTAAATAAAAATTAGTATAATGAAGAACGTCTTCTTTTTGTCCCATTATAACGTTTATAACATCGTTTAATTTAGAACCATAAGACGAGGTATCATTATATCTCGAAGCGATTTCACTGTATAATTTTTTACACAGGGTTTCTAAAAATTCGTCAGAATAGTTTTTAGAATTTATAACGTTTTTCGTTAAATCTCTACTTTTAGAAAGACTTATTATGCTTATATCTTTACTTTCGTTTTCATTCAGAATATTTCCCTGAATGTTTCTATTTTCCTTTAATTCCATCCATTGGCTGAAATTTAAAATATGTTTTGACATGTGTGTCTCCTTGTTAATTAATATATAACTTATATATCTTTGAAAAAAAATCCTTTCTTTTTTTTAGATACTCTTTTTATATATCTAAATATATAAAGAAAGTTTCCTTTTACAGACTATGAACAATATAAACCTTAACACTTCTGCCGACGCTTCTTTAAAAAAGATAATGTACGAGAAGTTTGCCACAGACACGGACTTGATTTTCACAGAAGAAGATATAGTTTCAAGAAACCATGTACCTTCTGACGACGTTTGGATGAAGACTAACCTTATTCCTTATATGACAGGAACTCCTACGTTAGGGGAAGATTCAAACATTGCCAATTTAAGAACTGGAACTAATCTTTTCACTTACAACGCAGAGGGTTATAGTATAGTAACTAAACTTGCAAACGTATGTTATAATTACAAAGAAGGTACTGATAAAACTTTCATTCCACAGGCTAATTTAGTACCTACTTGTAATAATCTAATTTCTGATAGTTACGGTAATGGATATTTTCCAAAGATACTTTTAGAAAAGACTCCTAATAATTTCATTTCGGTATCTTTCAACTCAGGTAATTTCATTTTCGATTATCCAACAGGAACTTTAAGATTCATAAAAGAATATCCACCTTCTTTGACTAAAGAAAGTAACTTGTACGTTACAGTTTATAAATATACAGGTCCTACTTTAGACAATTACAATTTTGCAGTAGGTAACAAAGGAGAAAAAGGAAACAATGGTTCACAAGGACCACAAGGTTTTCAAGGAAATACCGGTTCTGCCGGACCACAAGGTTTTCAAGGAACGCAAGGAACACAGGGCGTTTCTTCAAAAGGAGACAAGGGAGATCCGGGTACCGCTTCTGCCAAAGGAGATGTAGGACCACAAGGTTTTCAAGGAACACAGGGAGTTCAAGGACCACAAGGTTTTCAAGGCGCAAGAGGTACACAAGGACCGCAAGGAATCGCAGGACAAAAAGGGGAAGTAGGTTCTACCGGTCCACAAGGAACACAGGGTATTCCGGGAAGTGCAGCTTCAAAAGGCGATAAAGGAGACAATGGTTCACAAGGTTTTCAGGGAAATCAAGGTAATGTAGGACCGCAGGGCGTTCAAGGAAATCAAGGTAACGTAGGACCGCAGGGCGTTCAAGGTTCTCAGGGGTTAGGTAATAAAGGAGACAAAGGGGATTTAGGAACTAAGGGGGATCAGGGAAATGTAGGTTCGCAAGGACCACAGGGACCGTGCTTTCCTTGTGATTTTACAAGACCTACTACTAACAGTATAACTGTAAGTTCAGGAAGTTCTTCTTCTCACGTTATAGATTTTGGAGACAACTTAACGTCTTTGGTAAATTTAAGCATAACAGGCATAGCTTCCGAAGGTGTAGATAACGGAACGAGTATAACTTTGAGTTATAATAACGGAAGTCCTTCGGTAAGAGGAATGTCTAACGGTATGAATTATATCATTATAGGTAATAGTATTCCGGAAATATATAAAATTACAATAAACGACGGTGGACATCCTGTAATAGCAGACCTTACTATGACTGCAAATACAAGTAATCAAATAATCGCAGTAGTAAGAGACCATACGTCTTACTTGGTAAGAAAATTATAACATTAGGGAAATGAAAAAACATTTTCAAACATATCAAGAATTGAACGAAGCTTTGAAACTTTCTCAGTATAGAGAGTATCACGATATAAGACCTGAAGATATAGAAAAGAAATTAGACGACCTTTTCAAAGGTTTAAACCGTATCTATATTCCTTTCGATTATAAAGTTACTGACGAGGATATTAACGAAGATTATAATTTATATGGTTTTCTTCGAAGTGAAGGATATACTATAACTAATTACTTAGAAGGTTACTGTGAGAAAGACGGAAGAACTTTTAGAATAGGTAAGGTTTTGAATAAACTAAATCGTCCTGACTTACTTAAAACATTCAACGAAGACCCTCAGAGAGCTATTCAGAATAAAAACTTTCTTATTTGTATTTCTAAACATCCTTATGACATTGTAGGAATGTCCACGAATAGAGGTTGGACGAGCTGTATGGATTTAGAAGGAGAAAAAAATAAATCATACTTGGAGCATGAAATAAAAGAAGGAACTGTAATAGCTTACCTTATAGACGTAGAAGATAAAAATATAAATCATCCTTATGGAAGGATAAACATTAAACCTTACACGAATGAAAAAAATGAATTAGCGTGGGGATTGTCAAAATACTGTTACGGTTCTATATTAGACGAAAAAAGAAAAAAGAACACTCTGACTAAAAAGTTTAAAAATACAATTTCGAGATGGGTAAATTCTAATCTTAACCGTGGTATGTTTGGAGTATATAACCTAAATAAAAAAGTATACTCTGAGTCTATATATAAGATAAGTAGAGGAAATAAGAATTCTATGGAATACAAAATCAGTTTATGGGGTATAGACGTTTCGAAACTTAAAGACGGTGTTTACGATGGAGAAATAATAGCACCGAAAGGTATTAAAGAATTTAAAGGATTCGAAGAAGAATTAGGACTTGATATAAAAGAAATAAAAGGTAATTTATATTTTATAGAATGTGAATCTTTGACTTCGGTTTCTAATCTTCCTGATTATGTAGGAGGAAGTTTAGATTTCTCCTATTGCGGATCTTTAACTTCTATTTCTAATCTTCCGGAAAAGATAGGAAGTGAATTGTTTTTATATGCTTGTGTTTCTTTAACTTCGATTTCAAAAATGCCTTCTGTAGTTAATGGAGATATTTATGCTGGCAGATGTCCATTCTTCGGAGAAATGAACGAAAAACAAATAAGGCATAAATATAATATTTCAAAATGACAAAACGATTCCTATCATATCAAGAATTTTTAAACGAAGGTCTTAATTCTTCAAGGAAAGCTTTTCTTACTACAGGTAAGATTTCACCAGAAGATTTTGATAGACTTACTCTTTTAGATTCTACTCCTACAAAGAAGTATTTAGATTCTATATGTAGATTTTTCTTAGAAGGTCATTCCGAACAAGAAATAAAGACTTATGTAGATAAGTTTAATACTTTGGGTTCTAACCTTCCTAAGAAAGACATAAACCTTTATACTTTCGAAGAATTGAAATCTTCTCTTGATAACTACATCTCTAAGAATCAAAAAGACAAGTTGGCTAAAGATATAGAAGTAATCTATGAAGACGAAAGGTTCTTTGTTGTAAGTCCTGATACCTTTGAACAGTCGGCTAAATATGGTAGAGGTACTAAATGGTGTATTACTGCTACCGACGGTACAGGAGAGAAAATGTGGAAAAGATATAGGCAATTAAGTATTACTTTCTACTTCATAACTGATAAATCTTTACCTTCTACTAACCCTTTATACAAGATATGTATTGCTGTAGATAGAGAAGGACAAATAACATACTATAATAATTCTACAGTAAATTCTTTGAATGATGAAATAGACGGTGAAAAATACGTAGAAGATAATAGGTTACCGAGAGAACTTTTTGTTCCAAGAGAAGTTCCTCCTTTAGAAATATGGAATGTTGACCTTTCTAAATACAAAGACGGGGTTTACGAGGGTAGTTTATATGCACCTTACGGTATAAAAGAATTCAGAGGATTTAAAGAAGAATTAGGATTCGAGATAAAAGAAATCAAAGGTTATTTATCTTTCTTTATTTCTACATCTTTAACTTCTATATCGAATCTTCCGGAAAAAATAGGAGATTATTTATCTTTCGAAGGATGTGATAATTTAGTTTCTGTTTCCAATCTTCCGGAATACGTAGGAGGAATTCTAAATTTCGAAGACTGTACTTCATTAACTTCGGTATCGAATCTTCCTCGGTATGTTGGTTGGGATTTATCTTTCCGAAACTGTACTTCTTTAAATTCTCTACCTAATATACCTTCGGTAGTTAAACATTGGATTTATACACGAGACTGTCCATTCTTCGAAGGAATGAACGAAAAACAAATAAGGCAAAAATATAATATTTCAAAATAAAGGTTCGTGTTTAGGTAAAGGAGGTGCGTAGTTAGTAATCAAAACTTCCACTGTCGTTCCTTCGGTTTTATCTTTGATATTGTAGCTCGAATTAGAATAATCTATATTCAGATAATTAGTAACGAGATAGGTATTACTTTTCAGATAACCCATAAGTATTTCGTTCACGTTCCCTTTATTTTCTAAAACATTGGACAGAGCATATCTTATTTTCTTAGAGTTTAAGGTTTCCATAAAATCTAAAAGTTTATGTTCTTCGGTTTCGCTCCACATAGTATTATACGGGGCAGTAGTTATTAGATAAGGAGGATCTAAATAAACAAAATCGTTTTCGTCCAATGTGCTTATATCATAATCTTGGAAATTATAATTTGTAAAAATCACATCTTTAGAATTCAAACTATTTAAGAACTCGAAAAGATTATCGCTTATACTTTCATTATAACTTGACCTGTTTAATCCGAAACTTGTGTTGAATTCTAATTTAGAATTAAACCTTATGATGTTATTGAAACTATAACAACAAAGAACGAAAAGGTCTAATGGATTTCTATATTCGTTATAGTGTTTTCTTAATTCAGTATAACCTTCCGAATTTTCTTTACTGAGAGAGAAAGCCTCTATTTGCATTTCGACATGTCTGTTCAAATCTTCAAAATTTTTAATTTTTTGAAATTCTTTATACATCTCTATCGTAGGAGTAGCTATATCATTAAATACAACCTTTTTAGAATCTACATTTATTCCTACGTTACATCCACCGGCGAACATATCTACGAAAGTATTAATATCTTGCGGAAACAGAGGTATTAGCTGTTCTAATAATTTATATTTTCCTCCTGTGTAATTAAGAGGAGATTTGACATATTTCATTTATACTGTACCGAAACACTTTAAAGTTTTTCTAAAAATTTCTGCCGTTACTTCTACGTCAGATTCACAATGCTTTACTATAGATTCTATGTCGTTATGTACCCAAAATTTTTCAAAGACGTCTTCGCCCATAGTGTCTTGAAAAGTTTCCAAGTTCATAATATCGGCGGTTTCTTGTAAAGTGGTAGTTTTGAAAGTATAAGAACCGAAACTCAGAACTTCTTTCAAGTCTATGAGTAATTTATTTTCCCAAGGTTTTTTACCAAGAGGATTCATATCATAAGGTATAGTCATACCGTACTGTATTAATTTCCTTATAATGTAAGGAACGTCGAAATTCAATATATTGTATCCGCACAAATATTGGAAATCGTTAGAGTTTACAAAATACCTGTTGAAGAAATTTACAAATTTTTTAAGTATCTTACTTTCGTCTTCGTCCTTTATAGTATTTATTCTTAGGTTATTATTAGAATCTTCGAAATCAGAACTTTCGTAAAATCCTAAAGATATACACACTATCTTAGAATAGCCTGTAAGTAGAGAAGCTTTCTTTTGGTATACCTCAGAGCAGTCTTTTTCGTATTCGTCTTTGTAATTGATAGATGCTCTTCTACAGAATAAATTCCTTTTAATCTCAGAAAGACTTTCCATATCTTGAGATATTGGAGTAGTTTCTATGTCGAAAAAAAGTACCTTGTCGAATTTATTCATCACTGTCAAAAAATCCATATTTATCTTTTTTTTAAATTATTAAAACATATTTATCGCCAAAAGAAAGAACCGGTTAAACTCTAAGAAAGAATATACGAAACGTACTTGTTTGTAAAAGAACGTTTCGAGATATAATATTTTGGATTTTCTCCTACTCTTCCTATTCCTGCGTTATAGGAAGAAAGTGCCAATATCCAAGCATTATTATCGGAGTACCCTCTCTTTTTCCATATTTTATGTAAAGACGAAAGGTAATATATGCCCACCTTTATATTATTCTCAGGCGTATTTATAGGTTTAAGGTTAATCTTTTTAGCATAACCTTTAAACGTATTAGGCATAGTTTGAGTGTATCCTGTCGCACCGGCAGATGAAACCGCATTTTGGTTAAATCTACTCTCTTTGTTTATGAGTCTTGTCGTTATACGTAAAGGAACATTGTTTTTCTTAGATTCTTTCACTATCAAAACCAAATGTTCAAATGGAACTTTCTCTGGAATATTTATTCCTGATTTTTTTTCCATATTTTGTTTAAGAACTATCTTGTTCAGCATACTGTCTCTTTTCATTAAAGAGTCTATTATCTGCTGTTGCCGATATATCTTTCTATTCAATTCGTTATAATTACTTTCGTTTGTTTGCCATAACATGAAAACAATCCCAACGATTATGAGTATTATCGCTACGGAGCTAAACGAAGGTATTTTTATACCTCCCTTTATCACGTCGTGTATTATCATTATCTTTCCTTTGTTTTGTTTAAAAAAATTCCCCCATATACTCTTAAAGTAAAAAGGTTCTTTTCTTTTGGCGATAAATATGTTTTTTAAAATGTCAAAGAACTATTTGTCAATATATGAAATTTTTCTAAAATAAAAAAGGGGTTTTTTTAGACCCCTTGTTTTTAAAAAGAAAAGCTGTCAAGATTACTTTAAGAACTTATAAATGTATGATTTGTCATCTTTGAAGAAAACTACCACGTAAAGTCCTTTAGGGAATAAAGATAAATCTAAACGAGTAACCGGTTGCTGAATAGGTCTCGTGTCTATATAAACGTTTTCACCTTTCAAGTTATAGACATAGATAGAATTGATATTATTCATACTTAGATATACCGATTCGTTGTCAGTTCCAGTATATGCTATATTAGATATATTGTCTATCAGTATTCTTTCTTCTACACCTGTAGTCGTTTTCAAAATAACAATAACTGTAGTATCACTCGTAGGTTTTTTATCTATCAAAACTTTCAAAGAATCTACGATAATTACCTGAGAAGACAAGGTATCGTTTTTCAAATTAATGAGTCTTCTTAGAGAAGATATTACACCCTGCAAAGAATCACTTTTACAACCTTCTGATATAGAAAAAGTAGAAGTGTAAGTAGTCAAAGTATCTACGTTATCTTTTACAGTTGCTCTTATCGAAGTCTGTCTTTCGAACTTGTCGAAATAAAAACTTAGAGTTTTTTTAGTAACGTCCCAATCTACTAACTTGGTCCAAGTTCCACTTGTAAGTTTTTCGAACTGTATAGTATTTGTAAAAACGTCTTCGCTATAAAACCAATCTATTTTGACTTCTTCGTTCACTCCGTAGAAAACTTTCGTAGGAGAAAGATTTAAAAACTTATCTTTATATACCAACTTCAAAGAATCCAAAGGTTCGAATTCATTGCTACATACATAAAGAGTATAAGTTCCTGAACTCTTCACTTTGTTATTTATACTAAATGTTGAATTTCTTACAGTAGAAGAATTGGTAACGTCTTGATATGAAACTCCGTCGTATAATAAAAATTTAACTCCTGTAAAAGAAGAAAAACTTCCTGATAAATTCACCGTAGAGTTTACAGAGAATGTTCTGTCGAATCCTAATTTTGAAATAGTAGCAGAAGGTTTCACATACGTCAAAGAACCTTCCGATAAAGTATATTTACCGTCAGTATAAGTTATTCTTATATCGGTAATACTTTTAGAAAAATTTACAAAATTAACAGTTCCAGAATTAACACTCAAAGTAGTATAGTAATTCCAAACATTAGAACCTCTTTCTTTATACTGCAAATGTAAAGTCTGAGGTAAAGTCAAAGTGTTACTGTACCATGATAACTTAACCGTATCTTTAACATTGACAAGATTTCTCGAAAATGTCAAAGAACTAACTTGACCGGGAAGAACTGTAATACGTTGAGATATATCGGTAAGTGTATAACTTCCTATACCATAAGCACTCGTATATACTCCTAAATATCCATTAGTAGTAGTACCGGAAGGTCTCCATGTAGAAATCTTATCTTCGTCTCCCCATGTAAAAGTATTAGAAACAGGTTTCCAAGTAACAAGCGAATCCTCACTAAAAAATAGTTGAAATTTAGAAGGTACTATACCTCTTAATATTTCAATCTGTGCGTCTTTGCCGTAATATAACGTCGCTGATGTACGGTAATTACCGTGTATCGTTTGTTCGGCATATGCCGATATTCCTAAAAGGAAAAAAAGTAAAAGTTTTTTCATAATGGGTTATATATCCTTATGTTAAGTTTTTGTTGTAATCGTAATTGAAAATATGTCCCCATAGTCTTTCTACCATCCATGGGAAATCGTTACATTCGTAATGTATGTCGTTTAGTCTTTGGAAATATTTTATACCTTTTTCTAAAATAGCAGACTTCGTAAGTACAAACAAAGCACCCGGATAAAATTCGAAATAATTTCTATATTCTCCCAAAAGCTCTTCGGTATAAAGACCACATTGTAACCCCGGATGATGTGGGTTTCCGTTATCATCGCAAGTATATGTTCCTACCCCTATGGGTAAAAATTTATCTATATTGAGATAATCTATTTCTGAAATATGCCGAACGAAATCTCCCTTATGATCGAAAGGATAGCCCTGAGTAAAAATAGTACAATCGGCAAGATTTTCAAAATTTTTAATTATGTGATGTACATATGTCTGACTTTCTCTCCCAACGTTAGGCAATATTTCAAAATCTGAATTGGTTTCATTCTCGTCTTTACTGTAAACTATAACATTATACTTGGATTTAACTTCTTCTACCCAAGAAACATCTTCTTTATATTTAGCTACTACTAAGTCTATCTTTAACATGCTTTATATATTTTCCTTCAAAAGACGATTTTTTTGGAAAAGTCTTTTATATTTCCTATTTTTGTAAAAGTCTAAAAGAAAATATTTAGAAATGGCATACTTAAAGAATAAACACTTGGCAAACATAAAGAAATGGAACTTAGACCTTTCTAAATACAAAGACGGTGTTTATGATTATTATATAGAAGCTCCAAAAGACATTAAAGAATTTAATGGATTCGGAGAACTATTCGGATTCGAAATAAAAGAAATAACGTGGGGATTAGATTTCGACTACTGTACTTCTTTAACTACGGTTTCTAAACTTCCTGATTTTATAGGAGATGATTTAGATTTCAAAAACTGTATATCTTTAAAATCTTTACCTAATCTTCCTGAAATTATAGAAGGTTTTTTAAATTTCATGTCGTGTACTTCTTTAACTTCTATTGGAAAAATGCCTTCGGTAGTTGAAGGTGGTATTTATAATGACAAATGTCCATTTTTCAAAGGAATGGATGAAGAACAAATAAGAGAAAAATATGGCATACTTAAAAAATAAACACTTGGCAAACATAAAGAAGTGGAACTTAGACCTTTCTAAATATAAAGATGGGGTTTACGATGGAACAATATATGTACCTTATGATATAAAAGAATTCAGTGGATTTAAAGAAACCTTTGGATTTGAAATAAAAGAAGTAAGGTGGGGATTGTATTTCGACGAATGTATTTATTTAACTTCAGTATCGAATTTACCTGAAAAGATAGGATGGTTTTTATATTTGGAAAACTGTACATCTTTAACTTCCATTTCTAATCTTCCTGAATATGTAGGCAGTGATTTATATTTCTACTATTGTGATTCTTTAACTTTTATTGAAAAAATGCCTTCGGTAGTTAAGGATAAAATTTATACCAGTAGATGTCCGTTCTTTGAAAACCTTACTGAGGAAGAAATAAGAGAAAAATATGGCATACTTAAAGAATAAACATTTAGCAAACATAAAGAAGTGGAACTTAGACCTTTCTAAATATAATGGTGGGGTTTATAATGATGTTTTACGTGTTCCTCATGACCTTGAAGAATTCAGAGGTTTTAAGGAACTCTTTGGGTTTGAAATAAAAGAAGTGAAAGGAAGTTTATTTTTTTGGAATTGTACTTCTTTAACTTCTATTTCTAATCTTCCTGAAATTGTAGGCGGTCATTTAACCTTCGCAGAATGTAATTCTTTAACTTCTATACCTGACCTTCCTGAATATGTAGAAGGAAATTTAGATTTTGAAGTTTGTACTTCTTTAACTTCAGTATCGAATTTTCCTGATTATGTAGGAGGATATTTAAATTTCTACAAATGTACTTCTTTAACTTCTATTGGAAAAATGCCTTCGGTAGTTAAAGGTGGTATTTATACTG
>JACCDR011788697.1_pt1 | contig 44727 bp, 32 predicted proteins | sample 7446431 | NCBI WGS metagenome assembly JACCDR01 (sample SAMN15323443, study PRJNA562643) | freshwater metagenome | isolation source: river surface water | place: USA:Blue River Watershed | collected 2017-08-17 | reverse complement strand
GCCTGGACCTGCCGCCGCCGGCCCTCGCCCTGGCGCAGTGGCTGCAGGCCACGCCGGTGCAGGGCATGCAGGTGGTGCCGGTGCAGGTGCTGCGTGGCGCCGACACCGCCGCCTGGGTCGGCACGCTGGCCCACCATGCCGGGGCGCGGCTGGCGGCCCTGGCCGACGACCTCACGCCCACCCACCCCGCCCTGGCTGGCCTGGCCTGCGCCGCCTGGCTCCACGGTGCGGACCTGCTCGCGCCCGACCACTGGGCCCACTTCATGCAGCCCTCGGGCGGCCATGACCATGCGGCGGACTGGACGACGCCGCTGGCCGCCATTGCCGTGCGCTGGTGGGTGCCGGTGCACGACGCTGGCGCCCTGCGCGCGGGGGCGGCGGCGCAGGTGGCGCCGGCCTTCCAGGTGCCGGCGCTGACGGTGTCCGAGCGGGCGCGCCGCCTGCGCGAGGTGGCACGCAAGACCATGGAGCCGCCGGTGCTGGAGGCGGCGCTGGAACACGCCACCGAGGCGGCCCGGCGCTTTCGCCTGCAGGACAAGCAGCTCGCCCGCATCGAGCGCATCCTGCTGCGCGAGGACGGCGGCTGGACGAACGAGGACCTGCTGGCCCTGGCGCAGGCCGAGGCCGCCGTGGACATGACCCAGCTGGCGCAGCCCGTGTCGCCGCGCTTCACGCTGGACGAACTGGTGCTGCCCGCCCGCTGGCGCGCGCAGCTGGACGCCATCGTCAACGCCATGCGCACCCTGCACAAGGTGCACCACGACTGGGGCCTGGGCCCGGCCTGGAACGAGGGCGGCCTGGCGGTGATGTTCTGCGGCCCGCCCGGCACCGGCAAGACCATGGCCGCCGAGGCGCTGGCGTCCGAGCTGCAGCTGCCCATGTACCGCATCGACCTGTCGCAGGTGATCAACAAGTACATCGGCGAGACCGAGAAGAACCTGCGCCGCATCTTCGACGCGGCCGAGGCCACCGACTGCCTGCTGTTCTTCGACGAGGCCGACGCCCTGTTCGGCAAGCGCACCGAGGTGAAGGACGCGCACGACCGCTTCGCCAACATCGAGATCAGCTACCTGCTCGAGCGCATGGAGCGCTTCAAGGGCCTGGCGGTGCTGGCCACCAACCGGCGCAAGGACCTGGACGAGGCCTTCGTGCGCCGCCTGCGCTACATCGTGGACTTCCCCGTGCCCGGCGTGTCCGAGCGCGCGGCGATCTGGCGGCAGGTGTTCCCGCCGCAGGTGGACGCGCGGGGCATCGACATCCCCTTCCTGGCCGAGCGCTTCGAGCTGGCCGGTGGCGCCATCCGCTCGGCGGCCTTCAATGCCTGCGGGCAGGCGGCGGTCAGCGCCAGGGAGCCGAAGGTGGAGATGGCCGACGTGCTGCTGGCCATCAAGCGGGAGCTGGAAAAGGCCGGGCGCGAAGTGGCCGACGAGCAGTTCGCCCACTACGCGGGCCTGGTCACCAAGGCCGAGGCGCAGGTGGAGAAGAAGCCCGGAGTCAGGGCCGAAGAAAAGTCCGAAGGAGTGGCGCCATGACGATGCAGCGCATCACCGTGGACCGCATCGCCCTCACGCTCGACGGGTTGCCCGCGGCGCAGGCCGAGCTCGTCGCCGCGCAGTTGCAGGCGGCCCTGTCCGCGCAGCCCTGGCCGGCCGACGCGGGCGCGGACCCGGCCGCGGCCAGCACGCCCGACATTTCCGGCGATCCCGGCGACGCCACGCTGGAAACCCGCCTGGCGGGGCCCGAGCTGGTGCATGCCGTCGCCGCCCGCCTCATGGACCTGATCGGCCAGTCCGCCGAGGTCCGCTCCCCGCAGGAGGTCCCCCCATGGCCCTGATTCCCCTGCGTGGCGCCCTGGTCGAATACAGCGGCCAGTTCCTGGGCCCCATCCCCAACATCGTGCTGTTCCAGTTCAACCCGGAGAGCATGACGCGCACGCTGCGCATCCCCGAGGCCGCCTCCACCGACGCCAGCGTCGCCAACCGCCCGCGCCGCGAGACCCATGCCACCGAGGCCCCGCCCACCGAGGAGTTCAGCCTCACCGCGCAGTTCTCCGCGCACGACGACCTGGGCGCGGGCGGCGCGGTGAGCATCGTGCCGCACCTGTTCGGCGTGGGCCCGCAGCTGGCGGCGCTGGAGAAGATGGTCTACCCGCCCGCCACGCCCGGCGGCCTGATCGGCGCGGCCATCGACGCGGTGGCGGGCGCCCTGGGCGGCGGCGGCGCCAGCGCGCCCACCCGGCCGGTTCCCCGCACGCCGGTGCCGCGCGTGCTGTTCATCTGGGGGCCCTCGCGCGTGCTGCCGGTGCGCATCAAGAGCATGAGCATCACCGAGAAGCAGTTCGATTTCCTCCTCAACCCCATCGAGGCCGAGGTGCAGATCGGCCTGGCCATCGCGCCCGACCCGCCGGCCACCGCCGACCCGGTGGGCCATGGCGCCTTCGTCTACTCGCGAATGATCAAGGACACCCAGGCCACGCTGAACCTGGCCAAGGTGGTGGAGTACGTCGTGGACCTGATTCCGCTGTGACCCGGGAGGCCGCCATGTTCCTGAAGAACTCCCGCTACGCCGACCTGCCCACGGTGGCCGTGCCCAACCCGCATGGGGAGGGCGAGGTTTCAATGGTCAAGCTGCGGCGGCTGCCACAGGTCACCGGCGAGCCGCGCACCGTCAAGGCGCCCGAGCAGCTCGACGCCATCGCCGAGGCCGCCTATGGCGACGCCACCCGCTACTGGCGCATCGCCGACGCCCACACCGAGATCGAGGCTGCGCAACTCACGCGCCGGCCCGGCCGGGTGATCGACGTGCCCAAGGACTGAGGCGAGGACCCAGGCCATGCCCGGCGCCGTCTTCCGCGTCTACATCGACAACCAGCCCGCCACGCAGGCGCAGCTGGATGCCTTCGGCCCGATCCGCATCGAGCAGGCCATCGGCATGGCGGCGGCCGGCGAGTTCGAGGTGCCGCTGGCCACCGACACCCAGGGCCAGTGGACCGGCTTCGACGACCCTTTCCTCACGGCCTTTTCCCGGCTGCGGCTGGACGTGAAGGTGGGCGACGACGGCAGCTTCGTGCCGCTGATCGACGGCCCGGTGGTCGGCCAGCGCTTCGAGCTGCGCGCCGGGCCCGACCAGAGCAAGGTGGTGGTGCTGGTCCATGACGACAGCGTGCTGCTCGATCGCGAGGAGAAGGTAGCCGTCTTCAAGAACAAGCCGCTGTCCTCGCTGGTGAAGGACCTCATCACCGAGCCCGGCCTCACGGCGCGCGTCACGCCCCAGTTGCCCGACCCCTCCTCCGCCCTGGACCGCTGGGTGGTGCAGCGCGGCACGGCCATCCAGCTGCTGCGGCAGTTGGCCTGGCGCTTCGGCATGTTCGTCTACGTGGAGCCGGGCGCCAGCCCGGGACAGTCGGTGGGCGTTTTCGAGCCGCCGCAGGCGCATGACGAGGGCCTGCCCGAGCTGCTGCTGCTCGGTGACGAACGCAACATCGCCCGCTTCGACGCCGAGTTCGATGCCCTGCGGCCGCAGTCGCCCCGCGCCGCCTCGGTCAAGGCCATCGACGTGAAGAAGGTCAAGGCCCAGGCCGCCACCGCCGACGACACGCCGCTGGGCGACGAGCCCGCCCACGACCTGCTCACCCCCGCGGCCACCCTGCTGGCCCACACGCGCGAGGAACAGGGCGACATCGACGCCGCGACCCAGGGCCTGGCCAATCTCTCGGGCTGGGCCTGGAGCGCCCATGGCGAGGTGGACAACGACCTCTATGGCGGTGTGCTGCGCCCCTACCGCAAGCTGTCCGTGGCGGGCGCAGGGCCGCAGTTGTCGGGGGAGTACATGGTCTCGCGCGTGATGCACCGGCTGGGTGACGCCACCTACCGCCAGAGCTTCTCCCTCGTGCGCAACGCCCGCTCGGTGGCCGGTGGCGGCCTGGGCCTGCCCAGCGTGTTCTGAGGAGGACGACGTGAACGACACAAGCCTCGAACGCCTCGTCGTCGAACTGGCCTGCCAGAGCCGCCAGCGCTTCTGGGGCAAGTACCGCGGCATCGTGCAGGACATCGACGACCCCGAGAAGCTCGGGCGCATCCGCGCCGAGGTGCCCGAGGTGCTGGACACCGAGGTCTCGCCCTGGGCCCTGCCCTGCACGCCCTACCCCGGCCCGGACCAGGGCTGGTATGCCGTCCCGCCCGTGGGCGCAGGCGTGTGGATCGAATTCGAAGGCGGCGACCCGGCGCGGCCGATCTGGGTGGGCGGCTGGTGGCCCCGCGGCGACACGCCCACCGATGAAAAAGGCGGCAAGGCCAAGCCCGCGCGCAAGATCCTCAAGACCGGCAGCGGCCTGATGCTGTCGCTGGACGACGATGCCCACACCGCCACGCTGTCGGACAAGAACGGCAACAACCTCGTCACCCTGATCGTGGACCAGGGCCGGGTCTTGGTGAAGGCGCAGTCCAAGGTGGTGGTGGACGCGCCGCAGATCGAGCTGGTCGAGGGCGCGCCGCACCCGCTGGTCTTCGGCGACAACCTGGTGCAGTACCTGAACCAGCTGGTGCAGGTGTTCAGCACCCACACGCACATCGGCGAAACGGTGATCGGCATCCCGGTCACGCCGATGATCCCGTCCGTTCCCTTCCCGCCCGCGACGCCTTCGCTGCTGTCGATGCGGGTCAAGACCGGCTGACGGCCCAGGAAGGAACGACGCCATGGCCGACCCGCTGCGCACCGGCACCTACGACGACCTGGACGGCACCCTGGCCGGCGCCATCGACGCCGCCATGCAGGAGGAGTGGCAGGCCGCCAAGGGCGAGGCCCTGCCCGGCGGCCCGGGCGAGCAGGACCGGCACATCCTTTTCGCCGCCATCGCCAAGGGCGTGCTGCGCTACCTGCACGACCACCGGGGCGACCTGCAGACCACCAAGGTCAAGGACACCAGCTCGGGCCACCGGCACGAGATGGACTTCGACATCGAGTGAGGACGCCATGGACCCTCGCCAACCCGCCGGACGCCACCTGGCCTTTCCCTTCCGTATCGCAAGCGACGGGCGCACCGCCGCGCCGGCCGACCACCTGGACCATGTGCGCGGCGAGGTGATCCAGCTGCTGCTCACGGCGCCGGGCGAGCGGCCCTTCCTGCCGTCCTTCGGCGCGGGGCTCAAGCGGCTGGTGTTCGAGCGCAACGACCCGGTCGCGGCCGGCCTGGCCAAGGCCACCGTCGCCCGCAACCTCTCGCGCTGGCTGGGGCACCGGGTCACGGTGGAACTGCTGGAGGTCGTCTCGCAGGACTCCCTGCTCACCGTGGACCTGCGTTACCGCGTGGTCGCCACCGGTGAAGTGCGGGGGATGAAGCTGCAGGGGGCCACGCCATGAACGACCAGGTGCTGCACCCCGAGCGCCTGCAGGAGCGCGCCGACAACCTCGAGGCCGCCGGCCTCAACGGCATCCGCATGGCCTATGTCACGCTGGACGTCGCCAGCCCGCCGCAGTTCGCATGGCTGGATGTGGAATTCGTCAACGACAACGCGCTGGCCCCCCTGCCCGCGCCGGCCTCCTTCCACGTGGCCGGCCGGGTGCGGCGCGACCCGGCGGGCGTGCAGGTCACCGAGGTCCATGCCGACCCTGGCGGCAACCCGCGCGGCCTGCGCCTGAAGCTCGCGCCGGTGGGTGACTACCTCACCTACGTGCTCTCGCTCTCGCCCGCCGGCGTGCCAGCGCCGGGCAACGCGCTGGCGCTGGCGATGGACCCGCTGTTCAACGCGCTGCCGTTCAAGTTCCGCCCGGGCTGCTTCAACATCAGCTGCGCGCCGCCGGCGCCGGGCGGACCGCGTGTCGACACCGCCCCCGCCATCGACTACCTCGCGCGCGACTACGATTCCTTCCGCCATGTGCTCATGACAGCCATGTCGGCGCGCGTGCCCGGCTGGCAGCCCACCAGCGAGGCCGACCTCGACCAGGTGCTGATCGACCTGGTGGCCGTCCGCGGCGACGAGCTGGCCGACGCGCACGACCGGGTGATAGCCGAGCGCGGCATCGGCACGGCCCGCCAGCGTGTCTCGCTGGCCCGGCATGCGCGGCTGGTGGACTACCACGTCCACCAGGGCCAGCAGGCCACCACGGCGGTGGCGGTGCAGGTCGCCGGCATGGCCGACCTGCCACCCGTGGGCACCGAGGCCTTCGCGGTATGGAACGGGCCCGACTGGAAGGCGCGGGACGCGGTGATCTTCGCCCGCTTCCAGGACCGCCCGCGCTGGCGGCAGCGGGTCTTCCCCGAACTCAACGACCTGCGCCTGTACACCTGGAGCGACACTGTCAGCGCCCTGGAGGCCGGCGCCACCGAAGCGGACCTCACCCCCGCCGGCGTGACGACGCAGGCCGCCGCCATGAACCTGCGCGACCTGCTGCGCGCCGCTACCGCCGCCCAGGCCGGCGCGCCCGCCGATGTCGATGCGTCGGTCGACCGGCTGCTGCTGGAGGAAGTCCTCAACCCCGCCACCGGCACCGACAACGGGCGCGACATCCACCACCGCCAGGTGCTGCGCCTGCGGCCCGGCCTGGACCGCGCCGAGGTGATGCAGGACCCGGTCACCGGCGACTGGTTCTGCCGTGTGCGCTGGCTGGCGCAGGACGCGCTGCGCTCGCGCTTTTGCTTCACCATCGACTGCGGCGCCGCGCCACAGGTCGATGCCTGCCTGTTCTACGGCAACCTGGTCGACATGGGCCACGGCCGCCCGCGCCGCACGGTCTTCGCGCCGCCCGGCGCGCCGCTGCCGGCCACGGGGGACACCCAGCTGGTGGCCACCCACGCCGCGCACTGGCAGCCGCAGTTTCGTCCCCGCGGGGACGATCCCCGTTCGCCGGACGGCGCGCTGGCGGTCCTGCCCAGCGATCCCGGCATCGAGCCGCTGGCGTACCGGCCCACGCCGGTCGGCGGTGACGTGCCGCCGCGGTCCACCCTGGTCGTGCTCGTCTCCGGCTTCGCCGATCCCTGGAGCGAGCGCATGGACCTCATCGAGAGCGATGGCGGCGAGGAACATTTCCAGGTCGAGACCGACGAGATGCAGGCCAGCCGCATCCGCTTCGGCGATGGCCGCAACGGCGCGCCGCTGCCGGCGCAGGCCGTCCTCACCTGCCGTTACCAGACGGGCGGCGGGGTGGCCGGCAACGTGGGCTGCGACACGCTCACCCGCAGCAACCTGCCGCTGCTGCGGGTGTGGAACCCGCTGGACGTGACCAACGGCCTGGCGCCCGAGCCCCGCGACGACATCATCCGCCGCGCGCCCGAGGCCTACCGGGTGAACCAGAAGCGCTGCGTCACCCTGGCCGACTATGCCCGCGCCGCCGAGCGCATCGAGGGCGTGGCCCACGCCCGCGCCCGCTACGCCTGGTGCGGCTCCTGGCGCGCCGCGCAGGTGGTGGTGGACCCGGTGGGTGGCGGCGCGCCCTCGCCCGAGCTGGTGGTGCGCCTGCGCGCCGCGCTGGAGGCGCAGCGCCTGATCGGCGACGACGTGGAGATCCGCGCGCCAGCGCATGTGCCGCTGGACGTGAAGCTGGTGCTGTGCGCCCACCCCGGCTACTGGATCGAGGACCTGCGCGTGGTGCTGGAGCGCGAGTTCAGCGACGAGTACCTGCCCGACGGCCGTCCCGGCTTCTTCCACCCGGACTCGTGGACCTTCGGCCAGTCCCTGCACGCCAGCCAGCTGATCGGCCGGGCCCTGTCCGTGCAGGGTGTGGACCGCGTGCTGCGCGTGAGCATGCGGCGCTTCAACCCGGGTGTGGGAGGTGGGCTGGTCACGGTCACCTTGCAGCCGGGCGACCTGCCCGAGTCGCTGGTCGAAAAGCTGGACATCGGTCCCTTCGAGATTCTGGTCGTCGCCAACGACCCGGACCGGCTAGCGCAGGGGCGCATCACCTTCGAGATCCATGGAGGCCGCAGATGAGTTGCGATCATGACTGCCCCCGGCCCCCGGTCTTCCCCAAGCCGATCTGGAACCGTCCCGGCCTGGACACCATCGACTACCGCATCGGCGACTACGACGCCATGCGCGCGCACATCCTGGCCCTGATCGATGCCGCGCCGGAACTGGCCGCGTGGACGCACCGCCAGCCCGACGACCCGGGCATCGCCCTGGTCGAGGGCTCAGCTATCGTGGGCGACATCCTGGCCCAGTACCAGCACCTGTACGCCAACGAGGCCTACATCCGCACCGCGCAGTGGCGCGAGTCCGTGACCGAGCTGGTACGGGTGCTGGGCTACCGGCTGGCGCCGGGCCTGGGCGGGCGGGCCCGCTTCGCGCTGGCGGTCAGGGGCGAGCGGCCGGTGCGCATCCCGGCCGGCTTCGGCCTCACGGCCACGCTGCCGGGCGCGGACAAGCCTGCCACCTTCGAGACGCAGCAAGCCATTGACGCCCACCCGGCGCTGTCGAAGTTCCACCTCTATCGCCCCCGGCACGTGCCGTCCATCGTCAACGGCATGGACACCTTCCAGCTGCCACCCGGCAGCACGATGGAGCTGGCCAAGGGCGACAAGCTGCTGGTGGGCATCGCCGATGGCCGCACGCTGACGCACACACAGGTGCTGGTGGTGGACAAGACCTGGGAGGCCTTCGGCATCCGCCATGTGAAGACGCAGGGCCGGATCGCCTGCCTGATGGGGCGGCTGGCCGGTGGATTGGGCGGGCTGCTGGGCATCGGCAGCGTGAGCGGCCTGAGCGCCGTGGGCGCAAGCGCGCTCGGCGCCAGTGTCTCGACGCCCTCCAGCGGCACGTCGCTGCCCCTGCCCTTCATGACGCTCACGAACACGGGCAGCAGTGCCTCCGCCTTCTCCGGGATCCTGGGCAGCAGCGGCGTGTCCGGTTTCCTGGGCGGCATGAGCGGCAATGCCAGGGCGGGCCTCCTGGGCAGCGGCCTGTCCTTCCTGCCGGCGTTCTCCGGCGTGCTCAACGCCGGCCTCGGCCTGGCCCTGCTCGGGTCCGTCCCCTCGCTGCGCGCCTACAAGCTGGCTGGCCAGTCACGCCACTTCGGCCACAACGCCCCGGCCACACGGGTCTCGGTCGACGAGAACGGCCGCGCCACCGAGGTGGCCGTGCCCTTCACCCGGCGCCTGGACGCCAACCAGGGCAACCCCGCCGCGCCGCAGCTGCGCCCGCGCCAGCTGCCGCTCGACGGCGAAGTGCCCGAGTTCACCGCCGGCATCACCGTGCTGGTGGAGGCCAACCTCTCCACCTCGTCCAGCGGCAGCCCGGCGCGCAAGCGCGTGCTTGAGCGCGAGGTGCTGCAGCTCGATCGCCAGTCCCTGGGCTGGGGCGGCATGACCGGCGCCAGCTCGGTCCTCGCGCTCGACGAGGACCTGGCCATCAGCGAACCCGGCGCCAGCCTGCGCTACGCCGACATCCGCGGCATCAGCGTGCATGCAGTGGCCGGCGAAGGCTTCACCCTGCGCGCCGCCCCTCGCCCCACCAGCGCCGCACGCGGCAACGGGCTGGACTACTTCGGCAGCCGCGCCGACGCCCAGGCCCTGGTCGACCGCACCCTGCTGGTGGGCCGGCCCGCCGGCCCGCTGCCCGTGAACGTGGAGCGGGTGGACCTGGCCGGAACCGGTCCCGAGCCTCGCTTCTTCCGCCTCACGCTGGACCAGTCCTTCGACGTCACGCAGTTCGGCCACGACGACCCGACCATCCCCGTCTACGGCAACCTGGTCGACACCACCGAGGGCAAGACCGAGGCGCAGGCGGTGCTGGGCGACGGCGATGCCCGGGCCGCCTTCCAGACCTTCCCCCTGCCCAAGAAGCCGCTGACCTACCTGCTGGACACCGGCGCCAGCCCGCCCTTCCTGCCCGAGCTGGAGGTGTGGGTGGCCGGCGTGCGCTGGCGGCGGGTGGAGCGCTTCTTCGGCTGCGGCCCGCGTGAGGCGATCTACATCGTGCGCGAGGACGACGAGCACCGGTCCTTCGTGCAGTTCGGCGACGGCCGCACCGGCGCGCGCCTGCCCACGGGCCAGGGCAACGTCGTGGCCCTGTACCGCACGGGCACGGGGGCGCATGGCCTGGCCGCGGACCCGCCCAACGCCGTGAAGCGCCTGCCCGACTTCGACGAGGCCTGGATGCTCGAGCCCGCCACCGGCGGCGCGTCGCCCGAAGGCGCGGCCCATGCCCGCGAGGCCGCGCCGGCCTCCATGCAGAGCCTGGGCCGGATCGTCAGCCTGGCCGACTGCGAGGCCGAGGCCCTGGCCATCCCGGGCGTCCTCAAGGCCCGCGCCACCTGGACCACGCTGGACGGCACGCCCCTGGTGGCCGTGACTGTGCTCACCGCCTCCAGCGACCCGGCCGACCAGCAGGCCATCGACCTGGCCCTGCGCCGGGCGCTGGCGGTGCGCGGGCCGGCGCGCTGGCCGCTGCAGGTGCGCATCGGCCGCCAGCGGGGCGTGCGCCTCGACCTCACGGTGGCGGCGGATCCGACCCGCCGCGAGGAGGACATCGCGGCCGCCATCGCCATCGCGCTCGGCGTCGCCGACGACAACCCGTTCGACGACCTCGACGCCGGCCGCCGCGGGCTGCTGCACTGGCGCATGCGCAACTTCGGCGACAACGTGCACGGCTCGCAGGTGATCGGCGCCGCGCAGAACGTGCCAGGCGTGCGCTGGGTGCGGCTGGACCGGCTGGCCTACGCCACGCGCGGTGCCTCCGTGCGCGTGGCCTTCAACGCCCTCACGTCGCTGTCCCTCAACCCGTCCCTGGCCAGCACCCTGCTGCCGGACAACAGCCGCCGCAGCCTGCGCGCCGGCGCGCTGGACCTGCTCACGCTGGACCGCGCCGACCTGCACCTGCGGTTCACCGGCGATATCGAGGAGGTCCAGTCATGAGCCTGATCGCGGACAAGCCTTCCCTCTACGACCGCCTGCCCGAGGTCTACCGCCAGCGCGACGGGGAGCAATCCCCGCCGCGCCCGTTGAAGGCCCTGGTCGACGCCATCGACTCGGTGCTGCGTGCCCTCGCCGACCGCGTCGGCGCGCAGTACGACGACCTGTTCATCGAATCCTGCGACGACTGGCTGATCCCCTACCTGGCCGACCTCGTCGGCACCTCGCACCTCGCGGGCGACCCCTGGACCCTGCGCGCCGACGTCGCCCGCACCGTGCGCCACCGCCGGCGCAAGGGCACGCTGGGCGCGGTGGAGTCACAGGTCCACGCGCTGTCGGGCTGGGCCGTCCATGCCATCGAGCTGCGCGAGCGCCTGGCCTGGAACATGCCGCTGAACCACCTGCGGCCCGACGCGGGTGGCGCCTCGCCGTTCCGGCTGCCGCCGAACAACGACATCCGCACGCCGGTGCGCGGCGGCACCATGGCCCTGCGCTCACCGGCCTGGCTGTCCTTCGCCGGCGGCGCCTTCGGGCCCTTCGCCCGCGTGGCCGACGTCAAGCCGCCGCTGCTGCAGTACGAGCCGCCCATCGCCCGCACAGCAGTCAACCTTCCCAACCTGGGCGTCTTCATCTGGCGCCTGGCCGCCTTCCAGACACCGGTGTCGCGCCCCGTGCCGCCGCGCGCGCCCGCGCAGCAGGTCGTCGCGATCCCGGCCGCACCCGGGGCGGCGAACTTCGCCGTGCGCTTCGAGCTGCACCCGCAGGGCGAGCCCCTGCCGCTGTTCAACACCCACCGCTTCCACGCCGACGACGACCCGCCCAACGTCGCCCACATCGACGCCGTGCCCGGCCCCATGCCGACCGCGCGCCTGACCACGGGCGACCCGTCCGGGCGGCCCGAGGGCTATGTGCAGGTCGTCACCTATGCCGGCCCCCTCCCGCCCCAGCCCGCCGATGACGCGCCGGGCCTGGTGCTGCACCTGCCGCAGGCGCCGTTTGCGGGCCAGCTGTGGCGGTTCCGCGGGGCCAACCTGTGTGCGTGGGAAGCCGGCCTGCGTCCTCCCCTGCGGCCCAACGAGATCGCCATCGACCCGCTGCGCGGACGCATCGCCTTTGGTGTGACGGGCGCGAACGCGGCCGCCTTCGCCGACCCGCTTGCCCAGGGCCTGCGCGTCTCGGCCACCACCGGGTTTTCCGGGGCGCAGCGCATCGACGGCAGCGTCGGCGCCCAGCCCCTGCCGCGCCTGTTCGAGCCCGATCCCGCCACGGCCACCGTGCGCCGTGTCGACGGCGTCGCCCTTACCCTGGCCGATGCGCTGGGCAACCTGCCCGCCCAGGGCGGCCCGCTCATCGTCGAGGTCACCAACAGCGACACCCACCTGCTGGACCTGGCCGCCGTGCCCGGCATCGTCAACACCGGCGGCGTGCTGGCGCTGGGCCTGCCGGCCCCGCCGGCGGGCGCCAGCGGCCGGCCCTGGACGCTCACCCTGCGCGCCGCCACCGGCCAGCGCCCGGTCATCCGCCTGCGCCAGCCCCTGCGCTTTCGCCCGGCCAACATCGGGGCCGGCGGCTTCGCGCTGATGAACGTGCGCCTGCAGGGCCTGTACCTCACCCGCGACGCCGGCTTCCCCGCCAATGCCGCCCTCGTCGAGCAGGCCGTGCTCAATCGGCTGCAGGTGGAAGGCTGCACCCTCGATCCCGGCGGTGCCTGGCGGCTCGATGGCTCGCCCACCGGTGGCCGCACGCCCCTGCGCGTGGCCCTGCGCCTGCCCGACGACCGCGGCCTGTCCGTCGCCGACCAGCAGGCCTTCGACCAGACGCCGCAGGTCGTCCTGCGCCAGTGCATCGCCGGCGCGCTGCACGTGGACCGCACCTACCTGCTGGGCCTGGTGGGCTGCATCGTGGATGCGGGCGCGGGCGTGGCGGATCCCGCACCGAACCCGGTCCTTGCGATCCGCGCCGCCACCGGCGACCCCGAGCAGGATTGGAGCGCCCCCATCGCCTTCGACGGCCTCACCGTCTTCGGCCGCAGCCGGGTCGAGCGCGCGCGTGGCCGCGGCGGCCTCTTCGTCCACCGGCTGGAGGTCCACGACAACCAGGACCAGCATGCCGGCCCAGTGATGGCCGTGCGCGCCGAGCGCGACGCCGCGGACATCCTGGCCGAGTTCGCCCGCGGCGGCAGTTGCATCCGCGAGAGCTGGTTCCGTGGCACCACCCCCACGGGCACGGACCGCCTGCCCCAGCACGTGGCCTGCCTGTTCGGGACCGCGGACGGCAGCGGCGCCCATGCAGCCCGCCTGCGCTTTGCCGACGAGCGCTTCGGCATCCCCGGCTACGCGCAGCTGTCGGTCATGGCCGACCGGCGCATCCGCGAGGAAGGCCCCGGCGCCGACGAGATGGGCGCCTTCGGCTTCCTGCAGTCCACGCACAAGTGGAAGAACGTGGGCATCCGCCTGAGGGAGTTCATGCCGGTGGGCATGCGGGCCTTGCTCATTCCGGTGACCTAGCCGCTGTCCGAGGAGAGACACATGAAAGGCGACTTTTCCTTCGTCGGCATCACGCCCGACACCCCCTACACCGGCGTGCGGCACCAGCAGGGCCGGGTGCTGCTGGACCGCGACTGGAACGACGCGCAGGAGCTGGACGCCCTGTGGACGCGCCGCGCCGCCGGCGACACCTTCGGCCTGGGCGTGCTGGCCGTGCCGGCCACCTCCTCCACCGCCTTCCAGGTCGGCACCGCCACGCAGGACGCGGCGGGCGTGCACATCGCCATCGCCGCCGGCCGGGCCTGGGCCTCGGGCGTGCCCGTGGTGCTGCCGGCCGGCGCCATCCTCGAGGCCACCTACCTCGAGCCGCCGCTGGTGCCCGCCGCCACCCACCCCGGCAGCATCGCCCCCGGCGTGCGCGACGCCGTGGTGCTGGAGGTCTTCGAGGACACGGTCAGCGGCTTCCAGGACCCCACGCACCTGATCGAGCCGGCCCTGGGCGGCCCCGACACCACCGGGCGCGTGCGCAGCTTCTTCCGCCTGCGCCTGCTGCGCCTGGGCCCCAACGAGGACTGCAGCGCGGTCGCCGGCCTGATCGACGACCCGGCGGGTCGCGGCAAGCTCAGCGTATCGCCCGCGCCCGCCATGGTCATCGCCGGGGACTGCCCGCTGGAAGCCGGCGGCGGCTACACCGGGCTGGAGCATTTCCTCTACCGCATCGAGGTCGGCACGCCCTCGGCGGCCGGCGCGCCACGCTTCAAGTGGTCGCAGTTCAACGGCGGCCTGGTGGGCCGCGGCCTGTTCACGGCGGCGGCCGGCGGCACCGGCACCCTCGCCATCACGGCCAACGACCAGGCGATCAACACCTGCGGCGTGGCGCAGTTCTACCTCGAGGCCCTGGCCTTCGACACCAACCGCGGCACCTGGGAGGTCACCTTCACCGCCGACGCCGACCGCACGCTTGATGGGGTGCTGTCCCTCACCAACACCAGCGGCGTGTGGCCTGCGGCGGCCGGGGCCAGCGGCTTCTTCCGGCTGTGGAACGGCATCAGCGAGATCGCGCCCTTCGCCGGCGCCGCGCCGGTGGACTTCGTCGACGGCCTGCAGCTGAAGTTCGACCCGCCCACTGCCGGCGGCACCAACTACCGGCCGGGCGACTACTGGACCTTCCCCGTGCGGGCCACGGGCGCCGCGTTCGACCCGCCCGTCTGGCCCCTCAATGCCCCGGCGCAGGGCGTCACCTACTGGCGCGTCGCCCTGGCCGAGATCCACTGGCAGGCCGCGGCCAACGGTCACTCGGCCTCCTTCCTGCGCGGCGAGATCGAGGACTGCCGCCACATCTTCCGCCCGCTCTCGCGCCAGAAGATCTGCTGCAGCTACCTGGTGGGCGATGGCAAGACCAGCTTCGGCGACTTCAATTCGGTGGAACTGGCCCTGCGCCACCTGCCCGCGGCGGGCGGCGAGATCTGCCTGCTGCCCGGCATCCACACCACCAACGCCGTCATTCGGGACCGGCGCAACATCACCATCCGCGGCTGCGGGGCCCGCACGCGCGTGCTGCCGCGCCCCGACGCGCTGGCGCAGCCCATCATCCTCATCGTCGACAGCCAGCGGGTGGAGGTCGAGCACATCGACTTCGTCACCCTCGGCGGCCCGGCCCTGTGGGTCGAGGGCTCGCGGCCCGGGCTGTGCGACGACGTGCTCCTCACGCGCCACCGCATCCTGGCCTGCACGCACGCCGTCTTTGCCCGCCACGCCAGCCACCTCACCATCTCGCACAACCGCATCCGCATGTTCGACCGTGCGGAGGGCCGCGCCGCCATCGACGTCTCGGGCGAGGACATCCTCATCGAGCGCAACGACATCGCCCTCGTCCCTGCCGAGCGCACGCCGCCCGTGGACCCGGACAACCCCGACGAGCCCGTCGACCCGGTCGATCCCTGCCTGCGCTTCGTGGACATCTTCCGCATTCCGCTGGTCTTCAACCGCTACGTCAGCACCTTCTGGTCGCTCAAGCTGCCGCTGCTCCTGTTCCTCGGCTTGCTGCGTCCCTACCGCGCCCTGGGCGGCATCCAGCTGCGCGGCGGCTGCGAACGGGTGCGCGTGCTGGAGAACACCGTCATCGGCGGGGCCGGCAACGGCATCACACTCGGGGCGCAGGTGATCGCCGAGCAGCCGCAGGAGGAACTGCTGCCCGAGCACCGCTTCGAGGTGAAGGGCGGCGACGCGCGCGTACGCGGCCGCGTGCTCGGGCCCGACGGCAAGCCCATGGCCGGCGTGGTCATCACCGTCACCCGCCGCCAGGACGGCATGACGCAGACGGCCACCTCCACCTCGCCCGACGGGGAGTTCATCATGGGCCTGCCCGAAGGCGAGTACGACCTCACCGAGGGCGCCATCGGCTTCGAGGTCGACAAGCTCGACGCGCGCCCCCTGGGCAACGACCGCATCCTGCTGCTCACCGTCGTCCTCAAGGCCTCGGAAGCGCCGCCCGCGCCCGAGGAAGGCTTTCTCTACGACATCTCCATCGAGGGCAACCACCTCAGTGCCATGGGCATGAACGGCATCGGCACGCCGGTTCCGGCGCCCCGCCAGCCCGAAGGGCCGATCCTGCTGCGGGTGAACAACGCCCTGGCCGCCGCGCGCAACCTCCTGGGCTGGCCCGTCATCGGCCTGGAGATCCGCGGCAACCGCATCGACCACAACCTGCGCAATCCCTTCGACGCCACGCTGCGCGCCTTCACGCAGTCGCGCGGGCTGGGCGGCATCTCCCTGGGCCTGATGGACCGCCTGCAGGTCACGGGCAACCGCATCGAGGCCAACGGCCGCAGCGGCGCAGACCCGGTGTGCGGCGTCTTCGTGCAGTACGGCGAATCCATCGAGCTCTCGCACAACGTCATCGTCGACAACGGCGAGGCGCCCGGCGCCAACCAGGAGGTGCAGGACGGACAGCGCGGGGGGATCGTGCTGGGCCTGGCGGCCAACTTCGGCCTGTTTGCGCGCCTGCGGCGCGGCAACGACGACACCGCCGCGTCCAGCGCGGTACGGGTGCTGGCCAACCACGTGGAGCAGCCGGTGGGCTGCGCGCTGGTGGCCCGGGTGTTCGGTGATGCGATGGTCAACGACAACATCTTCGCCAGCCAGCGCCAGGCCGTGGGCGGGCTGGACGCGCTGGCAGGCACGGTGCTCCTGTCCAACCTGGCCGGCGTGAACAACGCGGCGATGCCGGTCAACACGGGCATCGCAGGTGCGGCCACCAACGCGAACCTCGGCGCCAACATCAATGCGAACATCAATGCGAACGTCAACGTCAATGCGAACCCCAACACCGGCAACGACTACCTCTCCATCGGCGACCTCACCCGCGCCGGTGCCCGCAAGCAGCCGCTGCTGGTCAACGCCGAGCGCGCCGCCGCCCTGCTGCCCCTGGGCTCGGTGATGTTCAACGACAACCAGACCCGGGCCGGCGTGGCCCACCGCGCGCCAACGATGCAGCTGATCGTCGGCTACGACGACGTGGGCTTTGCCGACAACCAGTGCCACTGTGAACAGGCTGCCAACCTCTACGCCAACACCCTGGTGTGGGGCGCCAGCCTGCGCGCCACCGGCAACCGCCTGCGCGAGCCGCGGGCGCAGACCAACCTGTCGCTGCTGACCATCGCCAGCCGGGCCAACAACACCAGCTTCAACCAGGGGGACCACTGCATCGTCGCGCAGGACACCGACCCCAACCCGCCCGCCACCGTGCAGGCCGGCAACCAGGTGCTGCTGCCCAGCGCCGTGTGCAACCGCTTCAACATGATCACGGCGCTGCTGTACAAGCCGCTCACCGTGGTCAATGGCTGATGCCTCCGGGAGTCCACCATGGCCACGAACCCTTCCGCCGACATCCACCACATCTACCGGCCCGAGCGCCTGCGCACCAACCTCGCCAACCGCGGCGAGGCCACCTTCAAGGGCGACCTGCAGGAAATCGTCGAGGCCTTGCAGGCCGACCGCCGGCAGTCGCTGGAGGCCACGCGCCGCATGCACCTGGCGGCGCAACTGCTGCTGCAGGGTGAGGCGGCGCGCCTGGCAGCGTTCGCGCCCGACGACCTGCGGGTCGCGGCCCTGCGCGCCGGCGCCGCCCGGGCCGTCGAGCAGTCGCAGTTCCTGGCCGACGAGGCCGCCCTGGCGGCGGTGCGCATTCCCATGGTGCGCAAGACCGAGGCGCTGATGCACGGGCGTGTCACCGACGACGCCAACCGCCCGGCCGGCCCGGTCACCGTCACCCTGGTCGATGCCGCCGGCAAGCCAGTGGAGGGCGTGGCCCCGGTCGAGGCGGACAGCGCCGGCTACTACGCGCTGGTCGTGCCGGCCGAGGTCGCGGCCCGGCTCCCGCAGGACGGCCGCTACGCCGTTGCGCTGCAGCATGGGGCCGAGCGGATCGCGCCACGTTTCGAGGCGCAGCCGCTGAAGGCCGGCGCGGTCCACCTGCAGGATGTGGCGCTGACCGACGAGGAGCTGAAAAGGCTCAAGGTGCGCAGCGAGTTCCCCGAGTTGCGCCCGCGCGAAGCGGACACCGCCAAGCCGCATGCCAAGGCTGCCGCGCCGCGCAAGGCGGCACGCCATGGCGGGGAGACCCAGCAGCCGCACGAGCCCCCGCCGCCGCAGTCACCGGAGCATCCGGAAGAACCCGGCGACCACGGGGACCACGACAAGCCCGGGAAGTCCGACAAGCCCCGGTGAGCCTGCCATGCGCCTGCCGCAGTCCCTGCAGCCCCGCCCAGCGCCGCCGTCGCTGCGCCGGGGCACGGGCGATGCGCCGCGCGCCGGCAGGCCCTCCGCCCCCGCAAACGCCCCGGCATCCACGCTGCGCAAGGCCCCGGAGTCGTCAGCCTGCAGTTGCGGGGGCGGCTGCCCGCGCTGCCAGGCAGGTAGCCGGTCGGCATTGCATCTGCAGGACACGGCCTCGCAGGCTCCCGCGCCGCCCACCAGCGAGCCGGGCGGCGCGACCGAACGCGCGGCCGATGCCATGGCCCGGGAGGCGTTGCGCCCCGGGCCGTTGCGGACGGCGGCCAGCCTCCCGGGCGAGCACGCGGCCGCCCCCCTGCCGGCGCCCCTGCGCCACGAACTGCAGCACCGCTTCCACGCGGACCTCGGCCATGTGCGGCTGCATCGCGGCCCGTTCGCCGACCAGGCGGCGCGCCAGCTCGGCGCACAGGCCTATGCGCTGGAATCGGACATCGTCCTGGGCCAGGGCTGGCAGCCGGCCTCGCCCGCGGGCCAGCACACCCTGGCCCACGAGGTCGCCCACACCGTGCAGGCCGCGCGCGGCCAGGCGCCCCGGCATGTCGCCCACCGCCAGCTCGGCGGCCCCATGGGCGGCGGGCTGGGTGGCGGCATGACCCCGTCCGACGCCGACATGGCTGCGGAACGCGAATACGGCAACGGCCCGCCGCCGCCATCGGCCACCACCTGCGGCCGGCCCTCCCACTGCCCGCCCGGCTTCTGCGACCCTCACCGCACCGTCCGCCTGGCCGAGTACTACCGGGCCCGCAACGGCCCGATCCTGATGGCCGGCATCGCGGCAGCGGTCAACAGCCGCGTCGTGCCACTGTGGCGCGACTACCTCAACGGCGGCTCCGCGCCGCGCAACCTCACCGCCACCTTCGGCGCGGACTTCACCGCCTCGCCCACCACGCGCAACGTCACCGCCTTCGTGCTGCGCGCGCTGGGCCTGGCCGCGGGCGCGCGGCTGGCGAGCCTGCCCCTGGGCACCTCGCAGGTCGTGACGCTGGCCACGTTCCTGCCGCACGTGGCCGCCGCCATCGACAACCCGGCCGGCGCCATGCCGATGAACTTCAACATCCCCGGCGATATCCCCGGCAACCTCGCGGGCGGCATCGGCAAGGACCAGACCACCTGCCCCTCGGGCGCCATGCCCTCGCCCTTCAACGACGAGCGCATCCTGGGCGGCACGGCCACGGTCACGCGCATCGCGCCGGACCGCCTGCAGGTCATGCCGGACATCCGCTACACCGTGCGCGACACCATCGACCTGTGCCCCGGCGATTGCGGCACGCCCCTGGAGCAGATCGCCACCATCCCGCTGTCGCAGTTCGAGGCCACCGGCATCTCGGGCGACGTGCCCTTCACCGTCGAATTCCCGGCGCCCACCGTGGCGCCGCTGTCGATTCCGGTGGCGGCGACGGCACCGTCACCGGCACCGGGCCCCAGCCCTGCGCCCAGCCCCGTGCCACCGCCGCCACCGGCGGCCCCCATGCCCGGCGTGCTGCCGCCGCCCCCGCCCGTGCCGGCTCCCACGGCCGCGCCCGCTCCCTGAGATCGCGCGGAACCCGCCATGGCCAGCCTCCAGGCCGCCCGCAAACCCGCAGCCAGACCCAAGGCGGCCAGGTCGGCCACGCCCGCGCCGGCCGCGGCCCAGGCGTCCGCCGTGGTGGTGCCGTTTCCCGGCGCGGCGGTGCAGGCCCTGCAACCCGGCGTGATGCTCCAGCGCAAGGGCTGCGCCTGCGGCGGCAGCTGCCCGCGTTGCGCGGACGACGAGGTGCGCCGCAAGGTCCAGCCCAAGCTGCGCGTCGGCGCGGTGGATGACCCTTACGAGCGCGAGGCCGACCGCATCGCGCAGCAGGCGCTGGGCGTGTCGTCGGCCCCCGGCCTGGTGCCCGACCGCTCTCCCCTGCCCCAGACGCAGGCCGTGACCACGACGTCACGCCCCGACGCGCACGCCGCCCACCAGTCCCACCCTCCCGCCGACCCCACCGAGGCCCAGCTCACCAGCGGCGGCTCGCCCCTGGCCCCCGGCCTGCGCCAGTTCTTCGAGTCCCGCCTCGGCCGCGACCTGTCGGCGGTGCGCGTCCACGCCGGCCGCGAGGCCGAGGGCCCCACCGACCACTTCGACGCCCATGCCTTCACCCTGGGCCACCATGTCTGGCTCGGCCGGGGCCAGCAGCCCGCGCCCAACTTCCTGCTGGCGCACGAACTCGCCCACGTCGTCCAGCAGCGCCAGCCGCAGACCGTGCAGCGCATCGGCCGCGCGCTGTTCTGGATCCCGCTGAATACCGCCGGGATGATGACCGGCACCGACATCCACGGCGAGCTGATCGACGAGGCCGTCGGCAAGAACAAGCAGCTGGACGACGAGGCCCCGGCCCCCAATGCCGATGCCGCCGGCTGGGGCCTGGGCCACCAGGGCCGCATCGACATCTACCGCGGCAAGAAGGGCACGAAATTCCACGTCATGCCCGGCGTGACCTGGACGCCGGTGCAGAACATCCCGGTCGGCTCGCAAAGTGACGACCCGATGGCCGCCACACCGCGCGCGCACTTCCAGGCCAAGGTCAAGGCGTCCAAGGGCACGATCGCGCCCACGATGGACGGCCCCCGCGTGGTGGACATCCCCAAGGGCCCGGCCGAAGTCGCCGTGGGCGAGCTCAAGCCCGCCTCGGCCGACATCCTGGGCAAGGGTGAAGGCCAGCTCACGAACTACCGCGAGGGCATGGCCCACAGCGCCCGCCTGGCCAACGCCTGGGCCCGGCTCACCACGGCCACCGGCAAGACCGCGCCCGAATGGAAGCTCGCGCCGCCGACGAACCTCGCCGAAGCGGACGTGCAGTTCAAGGACGAACACAAGTTCGACCCCAACAACCTCAAGGGCGACCAGAACCTGGTGCTCGGCCGGGTCAGCGAGGGCAGCGGCACCTTCGGCCAGAAGTACAAGGTCTCGGTCGAATACGACCCGAAGACGAAGAAGCTGCCGCCGATCAAGGGCGGCCTGTACGCCATGCCCGCCGGCAAGCCCGGGCTGTGGATGTACTTCTCCCGCCCGCAGAACCTCGACGCCGCCCTGGCGCTGGCGCGCGGCAACGTCAACGTGCAGGGCAACATGGTGCTGGCCAACCGCATCCAGGACGAGGTCATCGTCCCCCTGCTCAAGGCGCCGGAGAAGGTCACCAAGTTCAGCCGCCTGCGCGGCGCCCCCCCGGGATCACCCGCGCCCGGCGCCCCCCGGCCCGCAGCCCCCGCCGTGACCGCCGACACCCCGCGCCTGCGCCGCAAGCAGCGCACCAGCCCGAAGCTGGAGGACAGGTTCGAGCTGAAGAAGTGGCAGAAAAGCCAGACCGACCTGCGCGGCGAAGCCAACCCCAAGACAGACCCCGCCAAGACCAACCTGGAGTCGCTGGAATTCCTGCACAAGGCCTACGAGGCCGAGGACGCGCTGGACCAGATCCCCGGCGGCAAGGCCGGCAAGAGCAAGTTGCCGCCCAAGACCAAGGACATGGTCAAGGCCGGCACGGATCCCAAGACGGCGCGCAGCCACCCGCTGGCGGACATCATCCGCTGGGCGCGCGGCTGGACCGGCCGGGCCGCGGGCGCCCTGGGGATCCTGCGGGACAAGTTCGGCGACACCTTCGTCTTCGCGGCCAACAAGTTCATCGAGATCCGCGACGCCGTGCGCAAGAAGGTGCGCGATTTCCTGGACAAGAAGCACAAGAAGCTGGGCACCGGGCTGGCCGCCGCCGTCACCCGGGCCATTGGCCGGGGCCTCAAGATCGTCCTGCAAACCACGCTGCACCAGACCGCGCACTACATCGTCAACAAGGTCGAAGCCGGCATCGTGCGCAAGCTCAAGACCTGGTTCGACTTCGACACCGAGAAGCTGCTGGACGACGCGCTGGAAGCCACCTTCGGCAACCTGCTCAAACCGGTGGAGGACCTGAGGAAGAAGGTGCAGACCTTCTTCGACGACACCGTCAAGAGCGTCACTGGCAGCTTCGGCTGGGTCGAGGACCTGCAAAGCCTGGCCTCCAAGGTCGGCCCCATCATCGAGGCCGCCGTCATCGCCCTGCAGTGCCTCACGCCACCAGGCTGGGGTTGCCTGAAGATGCTGGCGCGCAGGCTGCAGAACTGGGCCATCGACCAGGTGCTGCAGATGTGCGACGTCAAGCTGCTGGTGGCCAAGCTGGTGGCCCAGGTGCCGTTCCTGTCCAACCTGCCCAAGTTCCTGGGAGACAAGGCCCTGAACATGATGAAAGAGGTCGCGCCCAAGGAGTTCAAGGACGTCTTCGAGACCGATACCCCGGTGCCGCCCGCCGAAAAGATGGAATGCGACGACGACTGGGACCCCGAGGAAACCCCGCCGGCGCCCGGCCCGCAGCGCGACCTCCAGGGCAACCTGGACACCCTGCAGGAGCTCAACGAGATGCGAACCGAGCTGGGAGAGGACAAGATGGAAGGCTTGTCCGACCTGGTCGGCGCCTCCGGCCTGCCCGACGAGACGCCCCTGACGCTGGACCAGGTCAAGGCCCTGCGCCAGAAGATGCGCGACCTGAACCCGACGGCGCAGGAGATGAAGGATGTGGCCCAGGGCAAGGCCGCCGAGGACGTGAAGAAGAAGCTGCAGCCGCTCATGGACCACCTCAACGACATCGCCGGAAAAGCCCGCCAGCGGCTGCTCGAGCAGATGCAGCAGGACCTGCGCGCCGGCAAGTTCGATGACGCGTTCAAGCAGCTCGCGGTGACGAAGCGCACCTGGGTCTTCCTGCGCACGCCGCCGCTGGGTTCGCCCTTCACCGGTGCGCGGGTGCTCATGGCCGATGGCACGGTCAAGGCGGGGGGCCTCATCGACGGCGTCATGGGCGTGTGCGACAAGCAGGGCGAGGTGGAGGTCACCATCGTGCGGGCCGACCTGCGCAACGCCGACAAGCCGGACGAGGTGGTGACCATCGCGGTGCCGGTCAAGGGCCCGCTGGGCGGCATGTGCGGCACGCCGGGATCGCCGCCGGTGGCGGGCGGCCAGGCGTCCGAGCCGCAGCCAGGCGGCGGGGGCAAGGTGGCCGAGGCCTCGCAAGGCGGCGACAAGGCAGGCGCTGGTGCCGCCTCCGGCCCAGGCGGCACCAGCGCGCCGGGTGGTGGCGGCGGAGGTGGCAGCGAGGCCGGTGGAGGCGGCGGTGGTGACCAGGGCGAAAAAGGCGACAAGACCGACAAGGGCGGCAGCTCCAAGCCCGGCAAGACCGGCCCCACGGCCAAGCCCACCGTCGGCGATGTCATCGCGGCGGGTCCAGGCGGCGGCGGGGGCAGCCAGGGCGGTACCTTCGACGGCTTCTTCGACTTCTGCGACCAGGTCCTCAAGTGCCCGGCCTCGGCCACCATGGTCACCTTCGAGGCCGAGGACGATCCCTCGCTGGGCCTGCGCGTGGTGCGCCGCAACCTCAGCCCGCAGCCGGGCAGCGCCGGATCGCTGCAGCGCGCGCGCAACAAGCTGGGCGTGGTCACCACCAAGGACCTCGGCGATGGCACCTTCGAGGTCTACCTGCTGGACGTCGATGACAAGCCCCACCTCGTCGGCAAGGCCGTGAAATCCGCCGACTTCGCGGGTGAATTCGAGGTCCGCTCGGGCGCCATCCTCAAGCAGTTCAAGGCCGCGGCCAAAAAATGGGAAAAGCGCTTCAACATCCCCACCTCGCAGAGCCGGGCGCACAAGTTCCGCTTCTGAGGCGCGCTCGGACGGATGAACCCACCAAAGGGGCCAGCCATGCACCATCACCCGGGACTAACGGACCTGCACCCACGCCGCCATGACAACGCCAGGCTGGAAGCCGACGCCGAGCGTGCCGCCCACGCGGCCCTGGCCCGCCCCCACACCGGCCACCGCGCGCTGCGCCCCCTGCCGCCCACGCCGCCGGCCGACGGCCTGCACTCGACGGGCCGCCCCCTGCCCGACGGCCCGCGCGCCACCCTGGAGCAGGCCTTCGGCTGGCGCCTGGATGCCGTGCGTCTGCACGACGCCCCTGCCGAGCGCGGCCAGGCCCATGCCATCGGCGCACGGGCCTTCGCCAGCGGCGCGCACATCGTCCATGCCGGCCCGGGCCCTCAGCCCGAGCCGCACGTGCTGGCCCACGAGGTGGCGCACGTAGTGCAATCCGCCACGACCCCCGCGACCCCCAGGGTCCAGCGCTACGAAGCCCCCGAGCACGCCGACCTGGGCGACCAGGCCCTGGACGACCTGCTGGCCTTCCTGCGCACGCCCGACGGCGTGGCCTGGGCGAAAAAGCGCGGCCTCGACGCCGCCGAACTGGTGGCCGCCATCGAGGCCGACCCCTTGCGCAAGGCCGGCGGCAAGATCCGCGTGGGCAAGCGCACGGTCGGCACCGGCCCGGGCGCGCCGCAGGAAACCGTGGAGCTGTCCCCCGGCGAGATCATCGCCATGGCGGGCGACCTGTACGCCAGCCCCGAGGGCATCGCCACGGCCGCCACCCAGCCCCTGGACAAGCCCGGCGCGAAAAATGAAATCGACAAGCTGCGCGAGACCATCGTCAAGGAACGCAAGGGGGAAGTGAGTGACCCGAACAAGGCCTACGAGGACATCACCGGCGGCCGCTACCTGAAGCTGGCCAAGCAGAACGACGAGCACTTCGCGCCCAGGAACCGGCAGGAGTGGCGCCGCCTGCACGAGCAGGCCTTGGCCGAGGCCAAGGCCGCCAAGACCGACGAGGCCCTGCAGCACGCCCTGCTGGTCGATGCCGCGGGCGGCCACTTCCTCACCGACGCCTACGCCGCCGGCCACCTGTTTCGCAAGAACGAGCTGCTGGCCGCCATCCGCCTGCACCTGGCCAAGAACCCGCTCAAGACCCAGAACCCCGAGGCCCAGACCTATGCCGGCGTCGTCACCGCCAGCGGCAACGCCGACCAGCTGGTCCTCAAGAACATCCACGACCGCCTCAACCGCGAGGGCTTCGACGTGACCAATGCCGCCGGCATGGCCTGGCGCACCTATGGCGATGCGCAGCTGGCCAAGGCCGTCGACACGCAGCGCATCGCCGCCCTGGCGGTGTTCAAGTCGCGCCAGCAGGTCTACGCCGCGAAGAATGGCCAGTCCCCCAACCCCGACGACGTGCAGGCCCTGCTGCCCGACGACGCCACGCTGGACCGCGCCACGCAGGTCGCCATCAGCTACATCCCGCAGGCAGCCTCACCGGCCGAGATCCAGGGCCTGATGTACCGGGGCCGCAACCTCGCCAGCGGCCAGTTCCCCTGGCCGCTGGGGCCCATCATCCAGTCCAACCTCTCCACCGTCGCCGACCCGGGGCGCGACAAGCGCTTGTGGGAAATGGAGCAGTCCGCCGCAGCCAACCCGTCGGCGGGCAAGCAGCTGGCACCCCAGTTCACGGTCGGCACCTTCTAGGCCATGCCGAGCCACAAAGGCGCGAACCCGGCCGCAGCGCCTAATGAAACCCCGACTCCCCCGCCGCCCCGTCGCGGAACCGGGCAGCCTCGATCGCGTACTTGCGCATCAGCTCGAAGAACGCGCGCCGGTTCTTGCCCGCCTGCTGCGCCGCCTGGGTGACGTTGCCCCGGCAACACGCCAGCAGGTGCTCGATGTAGCTGCGCTCGAACTGCTGCACCACCCGTCCCTTGGCGGCGCGGAATGACTCCACGGTGCGGATCGGGCCGCAGCCGCCGGCTCGGGGCTTGGCAGGCGCGGGCAGGTCGAGGTCATCCGAGTCCAGCATTGCGGTGCCGGCCAGGAGGACCGCCCTTTCGATCACGTGCTCCAGCTCGCGGACATTGCCCGGCCAGTCGTACAGGAACAGCCGCTCCAGCGCCGCCGGCGTGAGCCCACTCGCGCGTCCCCCGTGCTGGTCCGCAAAACGCCGGATGAAATGCTGCGCCAAGGCGGCGATGTCGTCCCGCCGGTCGCGCAGCGCCGGCAGATGCAGCAGCAGCACGTTCAGCCGGAAAAACAGGTCGCCGCGAAACTCGCCGCGCTCCACCATCGCCGCCAGCCGCAGGTTGCTGGCCGCGATCACCCGCACATCGGCGCGGCGCACGGCCGTGGCGCCCACGGGCCGGTACTCCCTCTCCTGCAGGAACCGCAGCAGCTTCACCTGGGCCGGTACGGGAAGGCAGTCGATGTCGTCCAGGAACAGGGTGCCGCCCTCGGCCTCGGCCACCAGGCCGGTGCGGCTCGCGTGGGCCGTGGTGAACGCGCCCTTGGCATGGCCGAACAGCTCGCTCTCGATCAGCTCGGTGGGCAGGGCGCCGCAGTTCACGGCCACCCAGGGCTTGCCGGCGCGATGCGACAACTGGTGCACCGCCCGCGCGCACACCTCCTTGCCCGTCCCCGTCTCCCCCACGATCAGGACGCCCGCGTCGCAGGCCGCATACACCGGCAACTTGGCCAGCTCGCGCACGAAGGCCTCGTTGCGACCGATGAAGTGGCGCAGGCGGGTATCGGCCTGCGGTGCTGGCGCCGCCAGGCGATCGTCGTGCCTCTCGTCCATCCTCTGCTGACCTCCCTCACGCCCGCCTGGTCCGGGCGCCGCGAGCTCAGGATAGGGCCATCCTCGAGCCACCATCGGTTGACAAGAAGTAACTGACGCAACGGAAGTGATGGAAATCACGCCCGCCCGTCCATGACAAACGCACTGGCCCTGACAGGAACCTTTCCAACTGATGAGTTACTGACGGCTAACCGTCACTGCCTGGAACTGCCATGGATTCCGTCCCACGCCCGCTGCCAGCCGGCTCGTACCAGGTGGGAGGCGCAACGACGACGCCCAACCCAGCGCAGGGGGAAGGCCCCGGTGGGCCCGCGCCCCTGGCACGGATGCGCAAGGAACTGCCCACTGGACCCGTGGAACACGCGATGCCCTTGCGTGAAAAGGCCATCGATGTGGGAAGCCGTGGCGATGTCAAGTCGTCCAGCCTGGCGCGCGGTACCGCCATGACCGCGGCTTCGCGGCCGAGCTTGCAGCGCATCGCCGAACTCGGCGCGCAGGCCGCCCAGACCGCCCGGGCCAGCGGCACGCACAGCCTCTCGCCCTCCGCCTGGTTCGTGGCGCTGGGCGTGACGCAAGCGCTGCCGGGCCTGTACCGGGTCGGCCATGACCTGCACGGCCCGGGCATGCGCCTTCCACCCTCGCGCAGCGACGAGGCGGCCCTGGCCCGCCAGGCCGTGGCCAGCCTGGCCCTGGACCCGCACGCTCCCCTGCCCACCGGCGAGGCCCTGGTCGACCAGATGCTGGACCGATCCGTCCTCCCGGGCGCCGAGGACGACGACCTGGCCCATACGCTGTTCCAGCGGCTGGAGGGCATCGAGCACCATCTCAACGCCCTGGTCATGCAGTCCGAGGAACCCCTGGACCTGCAAGCGCCGGCCCGCCGCGCCCTCCCCCGCCTGAACGCCCTGGACCAGGAGATCCGCTCGCTCCTGGCCGACACCTCCGCCCACCTGCCCGCTGCGCTGCGCGCCGACCTCGCCCGGCTGGGCGAACGGGTCACTGCCGAGCGCGGATTCGTCCAGAAGGCCGAGAGCTTCGCCCGGGCGCATGACACCGGAAACCTGACCTTCGAGGGCATCACCGCCTACATGCGCCACGGCGTCACGGCACCGCAGTTGCACTTCCTCCTCTTCGAAGAGGCGGTGACCGCCGCCTACCGCGCCTCCTATGTGAAGGGCGCGCCGGTCACGATCCCGCAACGGGTCCTCGACGGCTACGCGGACCTGTGGCGGCAGGTTGCGCGCGACGACCCGCCCCACCTCGCCGCAGCCACCCCCCACCCCACGTCAAGCACCTCGGCGCCCTCGAAGTCCTCCTCCAGCGTGCCTGAGGCCCCGGTTGTCGTGGTCGACGATCCAGGTGTCGTGATCGACGAACCGGGCTACCGGCCGTACGACCCCGGCGCCGACCCGGCGGAATGAAAAAACCCGCCGCAGGCATGGCACCTGCGGCGGGTTGTCGAACATGGTCGGAGCGATAGGATTCGAACCTACGACCCTCTGGTCCCAAACCAGATGCGCTACCAGACTGCGCTACGCTCCGATGCGGCCGATTCTACCGGCCGTCCGGCACCGCGATGGGCCGTCAGCCCAAGAATCTTGCTGACACCCGCGCGGCTCGCCTGCCCTCACTTGCGCGTGTAGATCTGGTCGAACACCCCGCCGTCCGCGAAGTGCTCGCGCGAGGCCTTGTCCCAGCCGCCGAAGGCCTGGTCGATGGTCACCAGCGGGATCTTCGGGAACTTCGCCGCGTACCTGGCCTGCGCCTTGGCCGAGATCGGCCGGTAGCCGTGCTTGCCGATGATGTCCTGCGCCTCCTCCGAGTACAGGTACTGCAGGTAGGCCTCGGCCGCCGCGCGCGTGCCCTTCTTGTCCACGTTCTTGTCAACGATGCTCACCGGCGGCTCGGCCAGGATGCTGACCGACGGGTAGACCACGTCCACCTTGCTGCCGAACTCCTTTTCCAGCAGGAAGGCCTCGTTCTCCCAGGAGATGAACACATCGCCCATGTTGCGCTGGGCAAAGGTGATCGACGAGCCGCGCGCGCCGGTATCGAGCACGGGCACGTTCTCGAACAGCTTGCCCACGAACTCGCGCGCCTTGGCGGCGCTGCCGTACTTGCGCTTGGCGAACTCCCAGGCCGCCAGGTAATTCCAGCGGGCCCCGCCCGAGGTCTTGGGGTTGGGCGTGATCACCTTGATCCCGGGCTTGACCAGGTCGTCCCAGTCCTTGATGCCCTTGGGGTTGCCCTCGCGTACCACCAGCACGATGGTCGACTGGTAGGGCGAGGCGTTGTGCGGCAGGCGCTTTTGCCAGTCCTTGGGGATCAGGCCGGCCTGGGAATGCAGCGCGTCCACGTCTGCGCCCAGGGCCAGCGTCACCACGTCGGCGTCCAGCCCGTCGATCACGCCGCGCGCCTGCTTGCCCGAGCCGCCGTGCGACTGCTTGACGGTCACGTCCTGGCCGGCCTTGGCCTTCCAGTACTTCGCGAAGGCCTGGTTGAACTCCACGTAGAACTCGCGCGTCGGGTCGTACGACACGTTCAGCAGCGTCACGCCCTGCGCCCAGGCCGGCAGGGACATCGCCCCCGCGAAGGCGGCGGCCAGGGGAATCTTGATAAAGTCGCGACGCAAGGTCATGAGAGTCCACTCCCGTTGTTGAATGTGGAGCGGATTCTGGAAGCCTGTCTTCACAACTGGAACGAATAAGATTTCAGTTGGTTATTCGAATAAGCTAATCAGGAGGCCCCATGGCCCGTACCGTCAACTGCATCAAACTCGGCCAGGAGGCTGAAGGCCTCGACTTCCCCCCCTACCCCGGCGAACTCGGCAAGCGCATCTACGAAAGCGTCAGCAAGCAGGCCTGGGCCGACTGGCTCAAGCACCAGACCATGCTGGTCAACGAGAACCGCCTGAACCTGGCGGACCAGCGGGCGCGCGAGTACCTCAAGCGCCAGATGGAGAACCACTTCTTCGGATCGGGCGCCGACCAGGCGGCCGGCTTCGTGCCGCCTTCGGCCTGAGGCCCTGGCCTACGCCGACTGCCGGGCCCGCGCCCGGCCCGGGTCGTCACCCTCGCGTCAAACTCCCTGGCCTAGCATCCATGCAGGCCACCACCTACGAGGACCGGGAGCGACCATGAACCCCAACGACATTGCGCCACGCCTGGGACAGGTGCCGGGCCGTCTCGCCGCGCCCAGTCCCGCCAGCGTCGGCCTGTCCGCACCGGCCCGCGCCGGCCGCTCGCATGCCGGGCGCGTCGTCCACGCCCTGCCGGCCTCGCTGCGCGCCGGTGCCTGCGTGCGCAGCCAGCTCGTCGCCCCCAGCCCGCCCGCTGCGCGGGAACTGTCGCAGCGCCTGCGCGCCGGGGACCCGGCCGCGCACTGAGCCTGCGCGCCCGCCCGCGCACCCGACGGCGGACCACCCAGCGCACGGGTCCCGCACGGCCAAGCGGCTGGGCCGCTGTGCCACACTCCGCCGGTGATGGATTTCCGAGATGAATGGGCCGGTCGCGCCCAGTGGCGCCTGCTGGCCACCGGCTGGCAGCAGGGCCAGGTCCTGCTGCAGGCCTGGCATGACTGGCGCGCGGCAGCGTCCGGCGAGGGCACGGCCCCGCACGATCGACCCGGGCTGCTCCACCTGGCCTGCGCCCTGCCCTGGCCGCCGGCCCCCGACACGCTGGCTGCCGGTGGACCGGCGCACCTGCAGCCCCTGGCCCGGGAGCTGGCGGGCGCCTGGTGGGGCCTGGTGCCCGGCCTGCACCGCCTGGCGTTCGACGGCGGCCGGGTGCTGTTCACGCTCTTCGTCGGGCCGCTGGCCGACGCCTTGCGGGAGTCCGCCTTTGCGGCGGATGCCATCGTCCTGGCCCCGCCGGGCGCGGACACCCCGCGCGACCTCGCCATCGTCAAGGCCTTGGCCCGCCTGAGCCGGCGCGGCACGCTGCTGGTCGCAGGCCAGGCCGACGACGCGTTGCGCCATGACCTGCGTACCGCAGGCTTCGCGGTGGCGGCCGCGGCCGCAGGCCAGCCGCTCCTTGCCGCAGGCCGGCCAACGACGCCCGCAGGCGACGCCCTGCAGGCCCGCTACGACCCCGCGTGGACGCCCAAGGCCTCGCACCCCGCCCCCCGCGCGGCCAGCCATGCCCTGGTCATCGGCGGCGGCCTGGCCGGCGCCAGCGCCGCCGCCTCCCTGGCACGGCGCGGCTGGCGGGTCGAGGTCCTCGATGCCGCGCCCGAACCCGCCAGCGGCGCCTCCGGCCTGCCCGCAGGCCTCATGGCGCCCCACCTCACGCCCGACGACAACCTGCTCTCGCGCCTGAGTCGCGCGGGCATCCGCATCACCCTGGCCCAGGCCCGCGAGCTCCTCGAGGAAGGCCGCGACTGGCAGGGCGGCGGCACCCTGGAGCACCGCCTGCGGGCCCGCAAGGCCACGGCCGATGCCGAGGGCTTCGCTGCCGACTGGAGCAACGCCGCCAGCGCGGCCCAGCGGGCTGCCGCCTTCCTGCCGGACGATGCGCCCGCCGCCTGGCACCCGCGCGGCGGCTGGATCCGGCCGGGCGCCCTGGTGCGCGCCTGGCTGCGCACGCCCGGCATCACCTGGCGCGGCGGCTGCCGCGTCGAGCGCATCGCCCAGCTGGGGCCGCAGGCCCCTGCAGGCGAAGGCGGCACCGCTGCCTTGTGGCAAGCCCTGGACGCCGACGGCCGCCCGCTGGCCCAGGCCCCGCTCGTCGTCATCGCCGCCGCCCTTGGCTCGGCCCCCCTGGCGGGCAACCGCCTGTGGCTCCACCCGGTGCGCGGCCAGGTCACCTGGGCGCCGCACGCCCCCGGCCAGTGCCTGCCGGCCTTCCCGGTCAACGGCAACGGCCACCTCCTGCCCGACGTGCCCCTGGAGGGCCAGCGCGTGTGGATGTCCGGCTCCAGCTACGGCCGCGGCGAGACCGACCTGGCCGAGCGCGAGGCCGACCACCTGGCCAACCTGGAGCGCCTGCAGGCCCTGGTCCCGCTCACCGCGGGGCAGCTCGCCGCCGACTTCGCCGCCGGACGGGTACGCGGCTGGACCGGCGTACGCTGCGCCAGCAGCGACCGCCGCCCCCTGGTCGGCCCCCTCGACGAAGGCCTGTGGGTCTCCACCGCCATGGGCTCGCGCGGCCTGAGCTTTGCCGCCCTGTGCGGCGAACTGCTCGCCGCCCGCCTGCACGGCGAGCCCCTGCCCCTGCCACTGTCCCTGGCCGGGGCGCTGGACGTGGCCCGCCAGCTGGCATAGCCCCGCACGCACTCATGCGCGACAATTGAGGCACCGCCGCCGGGACCGACCCGCCCCGGCGGAGCGGCGGCGTATCCCGGCCTCTTTTTCCCTGCCACTGCAGGGTCCCGGCTGCCAGCGCTTATCCAGCTCAGCCGCCAAACACCCCGCCGACCCGCGCCAATCCTCGTGAATATGCTTATCCGCATAAGGCGCGAAAAAAAAGTTAGTTTGTTTTCATAAGACCATTCCCTACAGTCGCGTCCCTATGTACCAGTACACCGAGTTCGACAAGCAGTTCGTCCGCGCGCGCGCTGCCCAGTACCGAGACCAGCTCGAGCGCAACCTCGCCGGCCAGTTGTCCGACGATGAGTTCCGCCCGCTGCGCCTGCAAAACGGCTGGTACATCCAGCGCTACGCGCCCATGCTGCGCATCGCCGTGCCCTACGGCGAGATCTCCAGCCGCCAGCTGCGCGTGCTCGCCACCATCGCCCGCGAGTACGACCAGCCGACCGACGAGCTCTTCGCCGAGGCCCGCGCCAAGCAGGACGCCCTGGGCCCGGTGCCGCTGCCCGGCGGCGGCTTCGCCCACTCGCGCCTGACGGTGGGCTACGGCCACTTCACCACCCGCCAGAACGTCCAGTTCAACTGGATCCCGCTGCCCAAGAGCGCCGACGTGATGGACCTGCTGGCCAGCGTCGACATGCACGGCATCCAGACCAGCGGCAACTGCATCCGCAACATCACCAGCGACGAGCTGGCCGGCATCGCCCCCGACGAGATCGAGGACCCGCGTCCCTACTGCGAAATCATCCGCCAGTGGAGCACGCTGCATCCCGAGTTCGCCTTCCTGCCCCGCAAGTTCAAGATCGCCGTGGCCGGCGCCGCGGAAGACCGGGCCGCCACCTACTGGCATGACGTGGGCCTGCACATGGTGAAGAACGACGCCGGTGACGTGGGCTTCCGCGTGCTGGTGGGCGGCGGCATGGGCCGCACTCCCATCACCGCCACGGTGATCCGCGAGTTCCTGCCCTGGGCCGAGATCCTCAATTACCTGGAAGCCGTGGTCCGCGTCTACAACCGCTGGGGCCGCCGCGACAACATGTACAAGGCCCGGATCAAGATCCTGGTCAAGGCCGAGGGCCAGCGCTACATCGACGAAGTCGAGGCCGAGTACCGTGCCATCGTCGAGAAGGACGGCGCCCCCCACACCATCAGCCAGGCCGAGCTGGACCGCGTGTCCGCCTCCTTCGTGCCGCCCCAGGTCGCCACCGGCACCGCCACCGGCCTGCCCCAGACCGACACCGACCCGGCCTTCCAGCGCTGGCTGCAGCAGAACGTCGCCGCGCACAAGAACCCCGCGCTGCGCGCCGTGACCCTGTCCTTCAAGCGCGTGGGCCAGGCCCCGGGCGACGCCACCGGCGAGCAGCTGGACATCGCTGCCGACCTGGCCGAGCGCTTCTCCGCCGGCGAGGCCCGCGTCACGCACGACCAGAACCTGCTGCTGCCCTGGGTGCGCGTGGAGGACCTGCCCGCCCTGTGGCAGGCCGCCCGCAAGGCCGGCCTGGCCTCGGCCAACATCGGCCTGCTGACCGACATGATCGCCTGCCCCGGCGGCGACTTCTGCGCCCTGGCCAACGCCCGCTCGCTGCCCATCGCCGAAGCCATCACCGCCCGCTACCAGGACCTGGACGAGCTGCACGACATCGGCGAGATCGACCTGCACATCTCCGGCTGCATCAACAGCTGCGGCCACCACCACAGCGGCCACATCGGCATCCTGGGCGTCGACAAGGACGGCAAGGAGTGGTACCAGGTCACCCTGGGCGGCTCCGACGGCTCGCTCCTGTCCGGCGAATCGCAGGCCGGCAAGGTCGTCGGCCCGTCCTTCTCCGCCGCCGAGGTGCCCGAGGTGATCGAGGCCGTCCTCGACACCTACCGCCGCGAGCGCCAGCACGCCGGCGACAAGTACGAAACCTTCATCCAGACCCTGCGCCGCGTGGGCCTCGAGCCGTTCAAGGCCGCCGCCAACGGTGCGCGTTTCAACGCCAAGGAGGTGGTGTGATGCAGTTCACCCTCCAGCTCATTTCCGCTGCCGACCACGAAGCCCAGGCCGCGGCCGCCCACGTCCTCGTCCTGGCCAATGACGCCGATCCGCTCGAGCCCTCGCTCGACGGCATCACCCGCATCGACCTGCACTTCCCCAAGTTCAGCGATGGCCGCGCCTTCAGCCAGGCCTTCCTGCTGCGCCGCCGCCGCGGCTTCACCGGCGAGATCCGCGCCACCGGCGACGTGCTGATCGACCAGCTGGTGCAGATCCAGCGCACCGGGTTCACCAGCGCCGTGCTGCGTGCCGACCAGAACGCGGAATTCGCGCAGCGCCAGTTCGACCGCTACGGCCGCTACTACCAGGGCGATGCCGTGACCGTGGACCCCGTGTTCAAGGAAGCTGCCTGAGCATGTCCGCCATCGAGCTGAACGCCCGTCCCTCGGCCGACTTCGAGGCCAAGCTGGCCGAGACGCAGGCCCTGCTGCGCCGCGCCGCGGCCGAATTCGGCCCCGTGACCCAGGCCTCCAGCCTGGGCGCGGAGGACGTCGTCATCACGCACCTGATCAACGCCCTCGGGCTGGACATCGAGGTGTTCGTGCTGGAGACGGGCGCCCTGCATGCCGAGACCCTGGCGCTGCTGAAACGCACGCAGGCGGCGTCCCAGGCCAAGGTCACCGTCTACCACCCGGTGCAGGAATCGGTCGTCCAGTTCGTGGCGCGCGAAGGCAATGAGGCGATGTACCGCTCCATCGCCCTGCGCAAGGAATGCTGCGGCATCCGCAAGATGGAGCCGCTCAAGCGGGCGCTGGAGGGCAAGCAGGCCTGGATCACCGGCCTGCGCCGTGAGCAGTCCGCCGCCCGCGCCGAGGTGCCGCTGATCGACACCAGCGAACCGCGCGTGAAATTCAACCCCCTGTCCGCCTGGACCTGGGGCGACGTGTGGCACTACATCGCCACCCGGGGCGTGGACTACAACGCCCTGCATGACCAGTTCTACCCCAGCATCGGCTGCGCGCCGTGCACGCGCGCCATCAGCCTCGGCGAGGACTTCCGCGCCGGCCGCTGGTGGTGGGAGGACGAGGCCGCCAAGGAATGCGGCCTGCACGTGAAGAAAACCGAGCCAACGAACACTGAGGACAGCGCCGCATGAACGCCCGCGTCGACTCCCAGGTGCTGTCGCACCTGAGCAACCAGCACCTGGACTCCCTGGAGGAAGAAGCCATCTTCATCCTGCGCGAAGTCGCCGCCGCCTTCGAGCGCCCGACCCTGCTGTTCTCCGGCGGCAAGGACTCGCTGGTGCTCCTGAAGTGCGCCGAGAAGGCCTTCGGCCGCGGCCGCATCCCCTACCCGCTGCTGATGATCGACACCGGCCACAACTTCCACGAGGTCACGGATTTCCGTGACCACCGCGCGAAGGAACTGGGCGCCGAACTCATCGTGCGCAGCGTGGAAGACTCCATGAAGCGCGGCACCGTGCGCCTGGCCCACCCCGGTGAGTCGCGCAACGTGCACCAGTCCGTCACGCTGCTGGAAGCCATCGAGGAATTCCGCTTCGACGCCCTGATCGGCGGCGCCCGCCGCGACGAGGAGAAGGCCCGCGCCAAGGAGCGCATCTTCTCCCACCGCGACAGCTTCGGCCAGTGGCAGCCCAAGGCCCAGCGCCCCGAGCTGTGGACCCTGTTCAACACCCGCATCCAGCCGGGCGAGCACTTCCGCGTGTTCCCCATCTCCAACTGGACGGAGCTGGACGTGTGGCAGTACATCGACCGCGAAAACATCGAGCTGCCCTCGCTGTACTACGCGCACCAGCGCCAGGTCGTCGAGCGCAAGGGCCTGCTGGTGCCCGTCACCGCGCTGACCCCGGCCCGCGACGGTGAAACGGTCGAGACCCGTACCGTGCGTTTCCGCACCGTGGGCGACATCACCTGCACCTGCCCGGTGGCCAGCCCCGCGGCCAACGCCGCCGAGGTGGTCCTGGAGACCCTGGCCGCCGACGTCTCCGAGCGCGGCGCCACCCGCATGGACGACAAGACCTCCGAAGCCTCCATGGAAAAACGCAAGAAGGACGGCTACTTCTGATGACGACCGACACCGTGACCCGTACCGACGCCCCCGCCGCCGCTGGCGGCGACCACGCCACTGCCCTGCGCTTCATCACCTGCGGCAGCGTCGACGACGGCAAGAGCACCCTGATCGGCCGCCTGCTGGTGGACTCCCGCGCCGTGCTGCAGGACCAGCTGGCCAGCGTCTCGCGCTCCGGCGAGACCGACCTGGCGCTGCTGACCGATGGCCTGAGCGCCGAGCGCGAGCAGGGCATCACCATCGACGTCGCCTACCGCTACTTCGCCACCCCGGCGCGCAAGTTCATCATCGGTGACGCGCCGGGCCACGAGCAGTACACCCGCAACATGGTCACGGCCGCCTCCAGCGCGGACGCCGCCGTGGTGCTGGTCGACGCCACCAAGCTGCAGTGGCAGGACGCCGGCCTGGCCCTGCTGCCGCAGACGCGCCGCCACACCCTGCTGGCCAACCTGCTGCGCGTGCCGTCCATCGTCTTCGCGATCAACAAGCTGGACGCCGTCCAGGATCCCGCCCTGGCCTTCACCCACATCCGCGGCGCGCTGGAGCGCTTCGCGCAGGACGCCGGCGTGGCCGTCACGGCCATCATCCCCATCTCCGCCCTCAAGGGCCACAACGTGGTCACGGCGCAGCCGGGCTGGTGCGGCTACCAGGGCCCGTCCCTGCTGCAGTTGCTGGAAACGCTGGACGTCACCGCCGCCGAGGCCGGCGAGGCCTTCGCCTTCCCCGTGCAGTGGGTCGAGAAGTTCCACGACAGCGCCGACACCTCCAAGGGCCGCCGCGTGTTCTGGGGCCGCGTGGCCGCCGGCGGCGTGAAGGCCGGCCAGCAGGTCAAGGTCCTGCCCAGCGGCCAGGTCGCCACCGTGGCCCAGGTCCTGAACCATGTGCGCGAGGACAAGGACGTCCCCGCCGGCCACAGCGCCGGCATCGTCCTGGACCGCGAGGTCGACGTCTCGCGCGGCGACTGGCTGCTGGCGCCGCAATCGCCGGAGCCCTCGCGCGAGCTGTCCGCCACCATCGCCTGGCTGGACGACGAGCCCCTGGTGGCCGGCCGCGTCTACTGGGCGCTGCACGGCCACCGCTGGGTCAAGGCCAAGGTCAAGCGCGTGGTGCACCGCCTGGACGTCAACACCCTGGAGGAGGCCGACGCCACCCAGCTCGAGCCCAACGCCATCGGCCACGTGGAACTGGCGCTGCAGGAGCCCCTGGCCACCCTGCCCTATGCCCGTTCGCGCATCCTGGGCTCCCTGGTGCTGGTGGACACCGCCAGCCACAAGACCTCCGGCGCCGTACTGGTGCGCTGATCGACATAAAATGAGGGGTTTCCCCCCGGCACGTACATAAAATGACTCACGTCGTCACCGAATCCTGTATCCGCTGCAAGTACACCGACTGTGTGGACGTCTGCCCCGTGGACTGCTTCCGCGAAGGCCCCAACTTCCTGGTGATCGACCCGGACGAGTGCATCGACTGCGCGGTGTGCATCCCCGAGTGCCCGGTGAACGCGATCTACGCCGAGGAAGACGTCCCGGCCGACCAGGTCGCCTTCATCAAGCTCAACGCCGACCTGTCCCAGGCGCCGGGCTGGAAGAGCATCACCAAGCGCAAGGACGCCCTGCCCGACGCTGACGAATGGAAGGACAAGACCGGCAAGCTCTCCGAGCTGGTCCGCTAACCTGGTCCTGTTGTGAAGATGGATCCCAAAATCAATCAAGAAGTGATCAATACCGCCGCCGCCCATGACGGCCCCATCGAGACCGATGCCGTCATCATCGGCGCCGGCCCGGTCGGCCTGTTCCAGGTCTTCGAACTCGGCCTGCTCGAGATCAAGGCGCACGTCATCGACTCCCTGGCCTACCCCGGTGGCCAGCCGATCGAGCTGTACCCCGACAAGCCGATCTACGACATCCCCGCCATCCCCGTGTGCACCGGCAAGGAGCTCACCGACGGCCTGATGAAGCAGATCGAGCCCTTCGGCGCCACCTTCCACCTGGGCCAGACGGTCACCACGGTGCAAAAGCAGGACGACGGCCGTTTCTTCGTCGAGACCAGCAAGGGCACGCGCTTCCTGACCAAGACCATCTTCATCGCCGCCGGCGTGGGCGCCTTCGAGCCGCGCACGCTGAAGGTCGAGGGCCTGGACAAGTTCGATGGCTCGCAGCTGTTCTACCGCGTCAAGAACCCGGCCGACTTCGCTGGCAAGAACCTCGTCATCTGCGGTGGTGGCGACTCCGCCCTGGACTGGACGCTGAACTTCACCGCCGAAGGCCCGAACAAGGCCGAGAGCGTCATCCTGCTGCACCGCCGCGACGGCTTCAAGGCCGCGCCCGCTTCGGTGGCCAAGATGAAGGAGCTGTGCGACCAGTACGAGATGCAGTTCATCGTCGGCCAGGTCACCGGCTACGAGGAGCGTGACGGCAAGCTGGTGGGATTGAAGGTCACCGGCGGCGACGGCGTCACCCGCGTGGTGCCGGTCGACGTGCTGCTGGTGTTCTTCGGCCTGTCGCCCAAGCTGGGTCCCATCGCCGACTGGGGCCTGGAGATCGAGCGCAAGCAGCTGGTGGTGGACACCGAGAAGTTCTCCACCAACATCCCCGGCATCTTCGCCGTGGGCGACATCAACACCTACCCGGGCAAGAAGAAGCTGATCCTGTCGGGCTTCCACGAGTGCGCGCTGGCCGCCTTCGCGGCTGCCGCCATCATCTTCCCGGACAAGGGCAAGATCCACCTGCAGTACACCACCACCTCGCCCAAGCTGCACAAGGTGCTGGGCGTCGAGAGCCCGGTGTTCGACTGATCCCGCGCACGCTCGCGCATGTAAAAAGCCCGCCTCGCGCGGGCTTTTTCGTGGGCGCGCCTACAATACGTACCGCTGCGCGCCGACACTCCGGCGCGCGCATCCGCTAGGGGTGTTGATGCCGTCGCCGGCATCGACTGAGACAGTCCCTTTGAACCTGATTGAGGTAATCCTCGCGCAGGGAAGCAAGCTCTCCAGCGGGAGCCTCATGGTCCTGGTTCATCGCCGGGGCCCTTGGTGCCCGCCAGCATGCCGACCTGCCACCCAACGTTGAAGGAAACGTCGTGGCACACCATTCGCCCGTTCACCATCGCCGCGCGTGCGTCCCGCGCGCCGTGGCCCTCCTGGTCCTCACCGCAGCCAGCGTCCACGCGCAGCAAGCGGCCTCCGGCAGCGGCACGCTGCAGGCGGTCACCATCACGGACCGCACCGCCGCGGCCTCGGCCGATGTCACCGGCTTCGGTGACGTGCCGCTGCGCGAGGTGCCCGTCTCGGCCACCGTCATCGACCGCGAGCAGATCCAGCAATCCGGCGCGCGACGCTTGGCCGACCTCACTGCCTTCGATTCGTCGGTCAGTGACGCCTACAACGCGCCTGGCTACTGGGACTTCGTCTCCATCCGCGGCTTCACGCTGGACAACCGGTTCAACTACCGCCGCGAGGGCCTGCCGGTCAACGCGGAGACGTCCATCCCCCTGGACAACAAGGAACGCGTGGAGATCCTCAAGGGCACCAGCGGCATCCAGGCGGGCACCAGCGCGCCGGGCGGGCTGGTGAACTACGTCGTCAAGCGGCCCACGCAGCAGCCGCTTCGCGAGGCGCGGGTGGAGGTGTCCAGCCGCGCCAACGTGCTGGCCGCCATGGACATCAGCCAGCGCTTCGGCCAGGGCGATGCCTTTGGCATCCGCATCAACGCGGCGCGCGAGCGCCTGCGTCCGCAGGTGAACAATCTGGATGGCGAGCGCAGCCTGGTGGCCCTGGCGGGTGAGTGGCGCGTGAGCCGTGACTCGGTGTTCGAGGCGGAGATCGAGGCCAGCCACAAGCGCCAGGGCAGCCAGGCCGGCTTCAGCCTGTGGGGCAACACCCTCCCCGCGCCGGTGGACCCGGCCCGCAACCTGAACAACCAATCCTGGGTCCAGCCCACGGTGTTCGACGGCCTGACCGGCACGCTGCGCTTCCAGCAGGCGCTGGGCGCGCAATGGAGCTGGATGGCGCAGGTGGGGCGGCAGCGGTTGAAGTCGGACGACTACACGGCTTTTCCCTTGGGCTGCGACCCCACATATGGCGATCGCTTCTGCTCTGACGGTACGTTCGACTATTACGACTTCCGCAGCGAGAACGAGAAGCGCGTGCAGGATGCGGCACTGGTCCAACTGCGCGGGCAGTTCGTCACAGGCACCGTGCGCCATGACTTGACCACCGGCCTGCTCCATAGCCGCGTGCGCAATCGGTTCCAGACGGGTGCGTACAACTGGGTGGGTACCGGTACCTGGGACGGCAGCAGCGACGTGCCCGCGGACCCGACCCTGGCGGAACCGAACACCAACCGCGACGAGCGCTCGCTGGAAGTGTCGCTGCAGGACGCGATCCGTTTCAACGACACGGTCACCGGCTGGATCGGGCTGCGCAACACCCGCCTGGATCGCTCCAGCATCCGCACCGATGGCAGCCGTCCCACCGCTTATGACCAGGGCGTGACGACCGGCTGGGCCGCCCTGAGCTACAAGCTCGCGCCGGCCACCGTGGTGTACGGCAGCTGGGGGCAGGGCGTGGAATCGGTCGTGGTCCCGAACAAGACGTCCGGATTCGGGGCCACGTACAGCAATCCCGGCCAGGCATTGCCCGCGCTCAAGTCGACGCAGGTGGAGGTGGGTGTCAAGGGCGGCACCACGCAGTGGGGCTGGCAGGTCGCCGCCTTCCGCATCGAGCGCCCGGCCACCAACCTCGACCAGTGCGGCACCAACTGCCTCGTGCGCTTCGACGGCCAGGCCGTGCACCAGGGGGGCGAAGCCAACGCGGGCTGGCGCCAGGGCGCATGGCGCCTGCAAGGGGGCGTGACCTGGATCGACGCGCAGCGTGAAGGCAGCACCTTCTCCCCTTCCCTCAATGGCACACGCCCGGTCAACGTGCCCGCCTTCGTTGCGCGCCTGCAGGCCGGCTGGAGGATGGCGTCCGTCCCGGGGCTCGAACTACAAGGCCAGCTGTCCCACGAGGGCAAGCGCAACGTCGTCCCCGACGGCTCCATCCAGCTGCCCGCCTGGACCGTCGTGGGCGTCGCCGCGCAGTACGACACGAAGATGAACAACGTCCCCACCACCTGGACGCTGGCCGTCGACAACCTGTTCGACAAGCGTTACTGGCGCGAATCGCCCACGCAGTTCAGCCACATCTACCTGTACCCGGGCGCGGCGCGCAGCATCCGCCTGAATTTGCGCGCGGCCCTCTGAGAACGCCTGTAATTTCCAGCTATAATCTGAGGCTTGTTCCCCGATAGCTCAGTCGGTAGAGCGCCGGACTGTTAATCCGTAGGTCCCTGGTTCGAGCCCAGGTCGGGGAGCCAAGAGAACAAGCCAGACCCGCATTGCCGATGCGGGTCTTTTTATCGCCGATACCCATTCCTCGATAGCTCAGTCGGTAGAGCGCCGGACTGTTAATCCGTAGGTCCCTGGTTCGAGCCCAGGTCGAGGAGCCAAACAAGGAAACCATGCCGCCCGGTCGCAAGACCCGGCGGCATTTTTCTTGGGGCGCCAGCCTACGCTGGCGTGCAGCCTGGCGCGTCTCAGCGAGACCGCTGCGCGTCGATCTGATCGAGCAACGCCTGGTACGCAGCCAGCCGCGGCCCGCCCAGCGCCACGGCACGCGCAGCGGCGTCGCGCGCGGCCTGCCACTGGCCCGACTCCATGCGCACCTGGGCCAGGTTGTTCCAGGCGTCGGCAAACTCGGGGGGCTGGCGCACGGCGGCCTCGAAGCGCTGGGCCGCCACCGCCTTGCGGCCCAGGGCATAGGCCGCATTCCCCCATCCCAGCCAGGCGGCCGGCTCGCCGGGCCACGCCGCAACCGCCGCCTCGTACGCCGCCTGCGCCGCGGCGGGCTGGACCCGCTCGAGGGCCGCCGCGGCCGCCGTGAAGGCCTGCGGGTGCGCGGTGGCGGGCAAGCGCGACGGCGGCAGTGCCACCATGGACCAATACCCGCCGCGCGCCCAGGTCCGCTCGAAGGTGGACAGCGACATCTCCAGCCGCTCGGTCTCGCCCGAGTGCAGCACGAGGCTGTGGCGCTGCCGGTCATAGCCGATGGCGACGGCGTAGTGCCACACCGGTCGAATGGGCAGCGACAGGTTCTGGAACACCAGCACCGGGTGCCCCGCCGCGACCTCGCGCAGCAGGTCCTCCAGCCGCGGGCGCAGGGGATAGGCCACCAGGCCCTGGCGCCGCGCCGCGGCCAGCATCTCCACCTGGAAGGACCCCTGCCGGCCCGGCACATACACCTGGTCGGTCAGTTCGTCGGGCGTGGTCGGCAGGCCCGCATGGCGCGCCAGCATGGCCAGCGCGGCGGGGCCGCACTGGTACTGCGCCTGCGGGAAAAAGGGCACGTCGCCGATGTCGGCGCGGACCGGCAAGGCGGGGGCGGAGGACACGCCGGTTCCGCCAGCCACGGGAAACTGGCTGTCCAGCTGGCTCACCTGCGGCGTGGCGCACGCGGCCAGCAACCCCACCATCGCGGCCGCCCCGGCCGTGCCCAGCGCCCGGCGCCAGCCACGTCGGGGCCGCGGGCTCATCGCACCGAGCGGGTGAAGGGGAAGACCTTGGTGAAGCCCAGGATGTCGGTCACCAGCAGGATGACGAAGACCGTGAACAGCACGCCGATGACGCCGGCACCGGCGGGGGCCTGGTCGACACGGTCGGCCAGTTGCGCCACCTCGGCATCGGTCATGGCCTGCACGCGCTCCAGGGCCGCCGCGCTGCTCACGCCCTGCGCTTCCAGGGCCTGGCGCACGTCGTCCCGGTTCAGGAAGGACACCACCTTGTCACGGCTGTCCTGCGCCTGCGCGCTGGTGGCGGTGAGGGCCTCCTGGGTGCTGACCAGGCCGGCATTCGCCGTCAAGGGCAGTCCCATCAGGGTGGTGCTGACGACCAGCACCGAGGCCACGAGTCGCTTGAATGAGTTCATCGCAGGGTTCCTCGCAGAAAGTTGTCGAGAGGACGAACGCAAGTGCGGCCCCAGACGACCAGGCGGCCCGGCCGGGGCCGCACCTGCTTGGATGACTCTACCTGACATCGTTGCGGGATGGACGAATTCCCACAACGCAATTGATTCAAAATCAAACCAGCTTTTCCACCGCCCGGGAGGTTGCCACCGCTCCCTGCAGGAAGGCTTCGTGCTGTTCCTCCACCTTGTCCAGTTCGTACAGGTAGTTGACCATCAGGCCGGCGGATTGCTGCAACCCCTTCTTCGACAGGTCCGCCGCCCAGTTCACCTGGTGCAGCGTGGCGCCGTTGGACAGGTGGAAGCCCGCCACCGAGTCGCCGCCGCGGGTGGTGGTGTGGCGCATCAGGAAGGCGGCGCACAGGCGTGTCAGCGCCGCCTGGTGGGCCGGCTCGCAGCGGTCCGGGTGCCAGCCCTCCTTCACGCGCTCGGCCCAGGGCTTGCCCGGCAGGCCCAGCGCCTGCCGGGCCTCCGCGAGCTTGCGCCGCGCAGACGCATCCAGCGCCTCCTCCTCCAGTGGCGCGCCCGCATCGAGCCACTTCGTGAACCCGGGAATCGGCGACAGCGTGGAGTACACCTTCAGGGAGGGAATGTCCTCGGCCAGTTTCTGCGCCACGCGCTTGATCAGGAAGTTGCCCAGGGACACGCCCTTGAGCCCTGGCTGGCAGTTGCTGATGGAGTAGAAGATGGCCGTCTTGAAGGACTTGGCCTCCCCCACCGGCGAGTTCTTGTTGATCAACACGCCCACGTCGCGCGAGATGGCCGGCACCAGCGCCACCTCCACGAAGATCAGCGGCTCGCCGGGCAGTTGCCGGTGGAAGAAGGCGAAGCAGCGGCGATCGGGCTGAAGGCGGCGGCGCAGGTCGTCCCAGCCGTCGATGGCGTGCACGGACTCGTGCTGGATGATCTTCTCCAGCAACTGCGCGGGCGAGTTCCAGGTGATCTCGTGCAGTTCCAGGAAGCCCGGGTTGAACCAGGAGCTCAGGAGGTGGTGCATGTCCGCGTCGATGGCGGCCCAGGCGGCATGCTCCTTGAGGTGGGGGAGCAGCGCCTTGCGCATGGCGATGATGGCCTGCGTGCCGCCCGGCGCGCGGTTGATCCGCCGCAGCAGCTCCTGGCGCCGGGGCTCGGCGACCCGGCCCAGCATGATCAGGTTGGCGGCGCTGGGATCCGCCGCGTAGGCATCGGCAATGGCCTTGACCTTGGCGGGGTCGGGGTTGAACTCCGTGGCCAGGAAGTCGAAGAAGGCCTGGCGCTGGCGGGCGTCCAGCTTCTCGTACTGCTCGACCAGCTTGGCGGCCATGCTCTGGGCATTGGCCTCGCCCAAGGCGCTGATCAGGCGCCGCGCGGTCTGCCGAACCTGCTCCAGGTGGCGGTCCTTGGTGAATTTGTCGAACATGGAAGGCACCTCGGGCAAGGGAGTCGGGAAATCAGGCGGCGCGTCTCGGGGCCTCAGGCGAACAGGCCCTTGTACTGATCTCGCAGCAGGTTCTTCTGCACCTTGCCCATGGTGTTGCGGGGCAGCTCGGGCACCACGAAGCAGCGCTTGGGGATCTTGAAGTTCGCCAGCTTCGCCTTGAGGTCGGCGACGATGACCTCGGGCTGCAGCGCGGCCCCGGCCTTGGCGATCACCACCGCCACGCCCACCTCGCCGAAGTCCGGGTGCGGCACGCCCACCACCGCGCTCTCGGCCACGCCAGGCATGTCGTTGATGTAGCCCTCGATCTCGGCCGGGTACACGTTGTAG
>JACCDR011739274.1_pt1 | contig 44751 bp, 58 predicted proteins | sample 7446431 | NCBI WGS metagenome assembly JACCDR01 (sample SAMN15323443, study PRJNA562643) | freshwater metagenome | isolation source: river surface water | place: USA:Blue River Watershed | collected 2017-08-17 | reverse complement strand
CGAGAGATTCTTCGGTATATTTAGTCATGCCAGAGGGTTAGGTTCCAAATTTCCGCGGAAGAATAGGAGCCCGAGCAAGTTGAGCCTGGATTTGGAGCAAATGGAGCCGGGCGGCTTCTTTGTTTTTCTGTTCCAGACGAGTTTTTTCCTCAAGCTGCTTCAGAGCTTTCATTTCGGCTTGGCTGAGGGAGGACATTTTGAGGCACCTTTTGAGGAATTGGTGGAGATTGAAGAAGTGTGGGTAATCGGCCTGATTGTACAGTGATAAGATCTTGTTGTCCAGCTTTTACTACCTGATTTCTGGAATCAACTGTGACTTGTTGAAGAATTTGGATAGGAAGAGTGAGAGAAATTACAGTTTGTTGTTGATGGATTTGTTCTGGAGCAGAAGAGCCACGGCGTTTTGCTTGATTGATACGTGTGAATGCATGAATGATTTCTGATGGCTTATACATCAGTGGAATGATATTCTCGAGCTTTTTGATTAGAGCATCTTCGAGTTCATCTAACTTGTCGTCTCGTTTATTATGCTTTAAAAGTCCGGTAAAACGTCGCTCAGCAACCGCCCGGGCGAAAGTTTCTTGAGCAAGGAACTGAGAAATAAGAGATTCCGAAACTCCCAGGGCCGCCGCTACTTGGGAAGGAGAAGCTCCAACTCCAAGAAGTTCTAGAGCCTGAGACTCAGTTGTGGTAGCCGTGAGAGAATGATTAGACATGATTGATTACGGATTATTTGGAGTGGGAGCAGGAGCGGGCGCGGGAGGATATTTAAGATCAATTCCATCCAAGATCTCTTCTGCAAATTTCAGAATTCCGGCCAGATCTGCAGCCACTCTACCATTTAAGCAAGCAATTACCATTCGCTCATAGCGTTCTTTAGGAAGATCTGTGGAGAAAAGCCCGGAAGCTGCCTGAAGAATAGTGTTATGTCTACCAGCTTCTGCGGCTTGTTTTTCCATTGCGGCCACTTCTCGCTCACGCAAGGCTGGATTTGGGAGAGGGATTGGAAGATTATCAACAGTGGTGGGAATGGTGGCCATGAGATATTTCCTTTTAGGGGGCGGTTGAGAGAAATATGATGAGTGAATGATAACAGGGAGAGGAAAGATAAGTATTGGGGATAGTAAAGCGGAACTGAGAGGAAGAAGGAAAAAATTTTAGAAAATTTAGAGAGATTCCTTAGGAACAGCGCCCCAACCAAACCCAAAAAAGCCCCATACCCCCGGGATATTGTGAGTGAGTGCTTACTTCTACCTGGGAAGGATGGGTTAGTGAGTGAGTGCTTACATTGTTAGATGGAAGATGGGACAGAATGTTAGTGAGTGCTTGCATACTTGTGTCCTGGATGTGAGAGAGCAGGGTAAGTTAGTGAGTGCACACTTCGTGTAGGTGCTGGAATGTTAGGGTTTACCTTAGTGTCGGAATAGTTGACATGAATACCTGAGTGCCGACATGGGAGATTGTGGGCTAAGTGCTTGATTCATAAGGGATTTCACATTGTGAGTGTCGGAATGTTTGACAGATGGGCTGGAAATGTGGAGTGTGAATATTCACGGAGAGGGTAAGTTGTTGATTTGTATAGGTTTTTTCGGATTGGCCCGCGGAGTGCTATATTAGAGTACCTGCTCGCGGTTTGCGAGTGATTTCCCGGAGATTGAATAATGGCACTGCCGCAGAGTTTAATTCGATTTCGTGCCAAGTATGGGTTTTGGCCTCACCGAGAGATTGCACGGGTTTACTATGAAATCGGCCTGCGCCTTGCCAGTGAGGGGAAACAACTAGAAGCATTGATCGCATATTCTCATGCTATACGAGTTTGGCCTAATATTATCAACGCGCGCTAAGTCATTGATCTAGCATCCTATCCGGGTGCTATCCAATGCCCTAGATTCCTAGATGGCAGATTGCACACTTATGTGCACGGAGAATCTATCATGTCGAATGTTTCCACGGTTCACGATCTGAAGCCTTTCAAGGCCGGTGACAAAGCGCTTTCGGGCCAGCGTCTCGCTAAGATTGGTTACAAGAAAACCAAGAACCAGACCAACCCGCTCCAATCCGTTGCGGTTTCGGTTCCCTTCATTGCGGTGGATTCCATCACTGCCAATGTGCAGCGGCTTCTGCCCCATATCTGCACCATGCTTGAGAATGCGCAAGATGGGATCATTCGTGGACTGTACGAATCCTCGCAGGGTGCTCTGAAGATCATTCAGGATGCTGAAATCAGCGTAGAAGCCTGCATTGGTTTCCTTGAAGCGGAAGCTACCGGAAATCGTCTCACGAGTGAAGCGGTTGAAAAATGGTTTGATGCGGAATTGGCAGACAATGTTTTTGCCATGCTTGCGCAGAAACTCGGCTTCCTTGCCCTGGATTCGACAGCAGATGCCACTCTCACGGATGCGCAAGAAATCACAGTTTCCAAGCATGTGAAGATTTACCGCGATGTTCTCGCATCCTTGGCAGGTGGAAAAACCATGCTGGCAGATAAGCAAATTCGCGGCTGCCGCTCCGCTTTGAATCTCTGTCCCGATGCAGATGATCCGATGGTTTCCCGGCTCACTTCTCGTCTGGATACGATGGAGCGAAAGAATAGCGAAGATTTCATTGATCTCTAGGCTTCGCCTATTTACGGACACCTCAGTAATGGGGTGTTTATTTCCACGATCTGGACGATTTTGGAAATAAACACTATTAATCTTGTCCACCAGACTGTCAGACTGTGAGACTGTGACCCCCTCCTAGCACCCCCTGCCTACGGCAGTATCCATATATGTATGTGTTTCCATATCTATATGTATATTTCCATATATAGGTATGTCTCTAATCTTAATTTTTAAGTGGGGTAATATTAACGCTAAGCACTATGAGAATGGATACTGGCATACACATTAGATATGTGTGTGATGATTAGATTAAGGGCATAGCCCTTGACATGGCCCCGGGCTAGGCTTACAGTCTGGCAGTCCCGCGGGAAAGATAGATCGATTGATTTTAGGAGAAATAGCTCATGGCACGTTATACTACTATTTCAGAATTTCAACATAATCATCCAAGAACATCAGAAGCAATGCAATGTGTATTTGTTTCTGAATCAGGTGAGATCCATCAATATGTTATAGATGTGGAAGAATGGCATAATGAGATTCGTAATCTCATGACATCTTATGTGCATGTCAATGGGTGGAAATCCGTTGTGCATACGATTAAGCTATAAGAATCCACAAACCTAGACTCTGATTATTCGGGGTCTATATTGTGTGTTCCCTGCTCCCTACAATGGAGATTCTCTCATGTCTGAATCAGTTTCTTACTCTCAGTCTTTCTTGAATCAATACAAGAAACTTGATCTTGTTGATTCTTGCATGCCTGATATGCCAGCTCCTAATCCTGCCCTGTCTGGGATGTGGGAACTGGATCAGAAGATGCGTGCAGAATTTCTAGGACACATTCAGATGTGGGAACAAGGTTTGATCCACTCTATGGAACTCATGCAAGCATTGAATCAGATTACGATACGTGCCCGCTGATTCCCTTTCTCCCCTGCATGGTGAAATAGGTAAACACAGCAGACTTAAAATCTGCCACCTAGAAATAGGTTTATCGGTTCGAGTCCGATTGCAGGGACCATTGATTACTACGTAATTTTACTGGAGTTTATATCATGATCTATGAAGTTGTTTTTTGCCATCTTCCTGGACGCCGTAACCCCACAGAATCTGAAAAGTCCACAATTCTAGCAGAGGGTAATTACTTTGTAGGAGAAAATCCACTCTCCTATATCCAAAAGTTTCCTAAAGGAAGCACCTTTGAAATCACCATCCCAGGGTACGAACTCAGTTCAGCGAGCCCCAAATGAATCAAACTCCTCTTTCCCTTTTCTTCCGTGCCTGCCTAATCGGCGGGCTTTTCTGTTTGCTCTTCACACTTATCGGCTGTGGTGGACATTCAGAATCTGAATCAGAAGATCTAGATTCTCAAGAACCCACACAATCAGCACCTAAAACCACACAGCCTGTTAATTGTGTGAATAATCCTACCTGTGGCTAACTTGGAGTTTCTATCATGAAACAGAAAATCAAAGACTGGTTTGAATCTCAATTGATGTTTGATTTAGAAATCAAGCGCAATATCTTTTTGCAGTTCGATCTACTCTATTGGGATTTTGGTGTTTTCCATGGACCTAATAGTATCCAATACTACTTCGGTCCGTTTTCTCTTACCAAGCAATACGAATACGAAGAAACAGAATCATGATAGGTGAATCATCTAACCAGAAATTCCGTCCATATTTCACAGCAGCAGAACTCCAAGAAATAATCACCTGCTTGAAATCTCATCCAACCCCTCGCAGACTCACAATCTGTCAATACCTAGAGAGCTTCGCTCTTAAAATCAATCATGGTATTGTTTCCCCTGCCCATGTAAACAATCCATCCCTAGAACAGAAACTAGGATTCCAGAATCTCGATCCATCCACTCCCATTCCAATCTCCCATAATCTAACAGGAGAAGCAGCCTACAATAAATGGTTTCTAGATCCTAAATCTGCAACTCCAAAAGAAATAGCAGAAGCTATGAATTGGAGATATCTTAATGATCTTATGTCACCTGAAGAGGAAGCTGAATATGAACGTACCCGCTGATTTTACGGCCACTCCAGATTTTGCGCAATCTCTGCTGAATCTAGCTGAATGGTTAGATTCCCAAGATTTATGCGCTCCTTCGGATGCAAGAAAGTTAAATGTAAATCTTTGTAATGTAGTGGTAAATGATTATCGTTGGGAAAACACAATGAATTATATGGAAGATGGGCAACAGTTTTATTATTCTAAGTCAATCACAAACAAAGAACGAGTTCTTGCTGTTCTCATGCTTCGTGAAATGGTCCTTTCTGGAGATATCTGATCATGAAATACCTTCGTTTTAACCAACCTTCTCTTCAATTCATTGTATGGGAAGAAAACACAGAACTCTACCATTCTAGAATGGCTCAAGCTGCCTCAGTAAGATTAAGAGCCCTCCCAGTTTCTGCTGGATTTGTTTATTGGTCAGAGTTATCGAATGAATTTGTGTGCTATGGGGAATCAGAATCTCTTGGCATGAAATCTGCCCCAGAAGATTCTGATCTTTTCAACAAGTGGATCAAAGAACAATCATGAATCTCAGTGAAAATCTCTCCTCTCTCCAATCCACCAATCCAGCTCTATTCAATCGTCTGGTAGACCATCCAGAAATTGCTGTAGTGGATTGTTTCTTTCAACTCGAATCTCTACAATTTCACACTCTACATTATATTGTAGAGAAATTGATTGCTGCAGGGTTTACTAAAGAAACCATTTCTGAAGCAACGAAGATTTACCTGGATTGTTAAATCCGGTACTCCGGTAGCCTCCTCACAAAGGAAACGTGCAAAATGAAAATCCTCTGTTCCCTATCCGGAATAGAATTTAATGCCGAGCATTTCCCAGGCACATTCTATTCCCGTGAAATCTCACATCCAATCTTCTATCTTCCCCAGAAACGTCTTCTTTCCTACACTGGAAAGTGGGCTTCAGGGGAACTCACCCGCACAGATTCTTACCTCCTATTCCTTGCATTACTAAACAGCAGCGAGCAGGTAGAATTCCGTTCCCCTGTTTTTCGTAACGAACAAACAGATTCCCTAGTAGCTCTTAATATGGAAGCTCTTGTCCGAACAGTTATCAAAATCAATGCTGTTCGTAATCCATCCGTAACTTTCCCACGATTCGCAATCACACACGAAACTCGTTTCCTTTCCAATGTCCATCATTGGATTGAAGCATGGAAAGATGCTTACACAGATTTCGAGAATGGAACCAGACGCGATTATGAAACTCGTAAGCTAATCCATCGGGAAGCTGCTCTCCAACGGATGATTAAGAATCCTCACAAGGATATCCGAGAATATGCAGCTCAATTAGCAGAATGGGCAGCAGTCGCCGGAGAATTTCCAACTTTCCCAATCCAATCTCCCTGGAATTCTCTTAAAATCTCCTGCGCAGAGTATTGGAAAGCGATTATCATTCGAGCAGCGAAGAACGAGTTCCTTCACTCTGTTTCCGGGAATGATCTGCAAGAACTCCTGGAGCATTGTGAAGATAAGATCCCAGTTGGATCAATCTACTCTCATGCTCTTTTCAAACTTCTTCGCCATGCAAAAGAGCGGCTTACCAATTACCTAGGTTTCGGTGATGTAGATCTTCGTTCTACCTATACTCTCCTAGATGAATCTACCACAATCGAAGCAGCTAACATCAAAGCGATGGTAGATTCTGCCCCTCTTACTCCGCCGCGCCCAGAAGAATATCCTAACAAGTTCAAGTATCTGCAAGCGAAGCTGAAATGGGATATGGCTCGGAAGTATGAGAAAGAACAGAATTCTGCTTCCCCTGCTGTAAACAGATCAGCTTCGGGTAATGATTCTGAAGAGGAGAAATTCTGATGAGCAAACTCAACAACCGTGTATTCGCAGTCGTTGCAATCTCAGTTGATTTTACAGGTCGCGTAGAATTTTCCATCAAACAACTTTTCTGGGAAGAAAAAGATGCAGAGCGTCGCATGAAAGAAATTACAGGTGCAGATTCAGATGTAAAGCATCTTGAAATCCACGAAGTGGAGGCTCCGGAATGAACATCTTCGTCCTAGACCCCAATCCAATCATCGCAGCTAACTACCATTGTGACCAACATCTTCACAAAATGGTTCTCGAATCTGCACAGATGCTCTCAACCGCAGCTCATATCCATTTTCCTCATCTAGCTCCTTACATTTATGCGCCAGCTTATCAAAACCATCCTTGCACTGAGTGGGTTTGTGAGTCTCATTCTCATATGGTTTGGGTTTGTTCTCTCGCAACTGCCCTCAACGAATTACGAGAAAACAACGGATCAGATCGACATGCGTCAATGGACGTAATCAAAGCTATCCAAGATAATCTCCCTACAACTTATGTGCAGCCTTCATATTTCGCGGAAGCTATGTATGCACATATCAAAATCCGTCCTGATCTAACAACTGTGCAAAAATATCAACGCTACTATCAAAAGAAGTCTATGGCATGGGGCTTGACAAAGAGCGGCCGCATGAGCTATAAGGGAAGACTTGTCCCAGATTTTATGAAAGGATTTACAGTATGAGTCCCCACTCAAAACCTTTCGATCATTTTGTAGCTTCGTGTTATATCAAATGGTTACAATCTAGTATCCCGTGCTCTGCTGCAGAAGCTAAGCATAAATACAAATCCGTACAAACTGCCCTAGACTCACCTTTAATTAAATTCGACTCTGCTGTGCAGGATATTCTTATTCTTCGTATGACAGAATTTATGTGTGACGTTAATCTTCCTGCAGTGGCTGAACAAGCTCAGGCTGTAATTGATAAAGTGGTAGAATCATGAACCCATCAACAACAATCAGCAAAGAATCTCTAGCTGCTCTTGTAGCTAAACTGCGCGCCCAGAAAACTCCTACTGCTACGGCTGCAGAAACTATTACTTCTCCTGCTGCTGTTTCTGCAATCAACTTATCTAAGCCTATTACTGGCATTCGCCCACAAACAATCATCATTGATGACATTCAAGCTCAGAATACTGAAGAATGTTCAACTCTATGTGCTCCAAATGAATCCTGCTCAATTACTGAATCAGGCAACTGTGATGCACAAAGCCCTACAGAAACAAATCACACAATCACTCCTGAATCCCTCAATCCCAATCCTGGAACAATCACGGACAAGTATGGAAACACAATCCAACTCAATTCCAAGCAACTTGAATTTGTCACTCTCGCTGGATCAGGAAAATCGTGCGTTCTTATTGGGGCTGCTGGTACAGGTAAAACAACGTGCCAAAAGGCAGTCGTTGCGAATCTCATCCAGTCTGGCGCGGCCGGAATCCTTAACTCCGGTGGGCATAAACATCTTGTGTCTGGAACTCCAGGAATTGTCATCTGTGCTTACACTCGCAGAGCAGTGGCAAACATTCGCAGAAACATGCCCGCCGATCTGCAAAATAACTGTATCACTATCCACAAACTCCTAGAGTATCAACCAGTTTTCTATGAGGTTGATGATCCTATTTCCGGGAAAACTAAGAACACAATGAAATTCGAGGCGACCCGGAATAAGATGAACCCGCTTCCTAGTTCTATTCACACTGTGATTTTTGAAGAATCATCCATGATTGGAACTGATCTTCACCAGGAGGTTATTGATGCACTTCCACATCGGCCGCAAATTATTTATCTGGGCGACATTCAACAGTTGCCACCCGTGTTCGGGCCAGCTATCCTTGGGTTTAAACTTCTCGAGCTACCAGTTGTCGAGCTTGCAGAAGTATATCGTCAAGCGTTGGAGAGTCCAATTATTTCTTTGGCGCACAGAATTCTCTCTGGAAATCGGCTGGAAGCCAAAGAATTCTCCCAGTGGGACTTGCCAGGAAAACTAAAAATCCGCCCATGGAAAAAGAAGATCGACGACCTCAATGCAGTCATCACCCTAGGAAACGTCTTCCGCACTTTTGAATCTGAAGGTATCTACGATCCAGAAGAAGATATCATTCTCATTCCTTTCAATAAAGCTTGCGGAACTATTGAACTAAACAAGCTCATTGCAAATGCTCTTGCCCGCAAGCGAGAAGCTGTAACCTATGAAATCATCGCAGGATTCCAAAAAGTCTATCTATCCATCGGAGATAAAGTTCTCTATGACAAAGAAGACGCAATCATCCTTGATATCTTTCCTAATCCTACTTACTCAGGTAAACACGCGCAGCGTGAGTCTCAGTATCTAGATTACTGGGGCCACAAGTCTCAGAAAGATGAAGTTGATATTGATGAAGAAGATGAATCCCACCTCGATTTCATTCTTTCTCAAGCCGCTTCCTCTGAGGATGATGAGCGTGTAAATAAAGCATCCCATAAGATCAAACTCCGGATGCTTGATACTGAGCGAGAAGTCACCATTGATTCCGCGGGTGATGTAAATGCTCTGCTTCTTGGGTATGCTCTCACGGTTCATAAATCTCAGGGCTCTGAGTGGAGGAAAGTGTTCCTTTGTTTCCATCACACACATTCCAAGATGATCCAACGGGAATTGCTTTACACCGCGGTTACCCGAGCAAGAGAGGAACTCTATATCATCTGTGAAGGAGATACATTTGTGAAAGGTATTGAATCTCAAAAGGTGAAAGGTAATACACTGGCTGAGAAAGCTGAGTGGTTTAAGGGTAAACAAGCTCGTATGGAAAGTGAGACATTGGAGTAAAGATACACATCTAACTAAGTCTAAGCCGCAGGGGTTGACACCTATCCCCACCTGCTGATACATTCACACCACTGGCTTAGGAGAGGTGCCAGATTTATCTAAAACCTCTTCGCAATCTCCCGCTGCATTCCGCAGTTTCTTTCTCTCAAAAGGTTTTCTACACCATGAACGCTCCCGTCCAATCCGCTATCGACAACACCCACGCTCTGCAAGAATTCAAGTTCCGTTTTAAGAAGGATAAGCTGGGTAATCAGCGTCCGACTGTTGTTATCCAAGCTCCGGTTCCTACCGCTGATGGCATTGTTAAGATGCTGACTGATGGAGACCAGAAGCAATTCTCGCTGGTTCAAGAAGCTCTTTACAATACTGTCCGTGATGTTCTCGGCGGCTTTGTTGCCGAAGACAATTTCGATGCGGCGGCCTTCGATATTTCTAAGCTGCTCTGGCAAAACATTGCCAACATGCCGAAGGAAGATCGTCGCTCTTCGACCATTCCGGAAGAATTGTGGACTGGCTTTGTGGCAGATTACTGCGCTGTTATGCCTGCTGTTTCGGGTAAGACTGCGGATCAAGTTAAGAATGCCACCGAAGTCTTCGTGAAGAAGATGGTTCCGGTTAAGACTAACAAGAAGCTGACTGAAAAGCTGAAGGAGCAACTGGCTCTGTATTCTGCCCAGCCTTCTGCTGAAGCTTACAGTGATATTCTGGAACTGCTCATCAAGCGCTGCGATACTTATCTGGCTGCTGATGACATGAAGAGCGTGCTGGAAAATCTGTAATGGCTTCGCCTTCGCCCATGAATATTGAGTTCAACTAGTGGCGAAGTATCCTGGGCATGATATAAAACTGCCCACACATATAGATGTGCACAGAAACTTACTGGCTACACGATAGTGGGCCGGGTAAATAAGTTAAAACAGGTTGATCGCTGGTCTGTGTGCATCTATATGTGTTCCTAATGTTCACATATTGCTGCAGCTTAGATGGTAATTCTGTCCCGTCTCCTCCCGCAGAAGTCTAAGCATAAAACATACAAACTATCTGGACAACAAGCAGGATAGTTTGTGTGGCTAGGCTGTAGCAATATGTGTACCCTAAATCCGGCCTAGCCGTGCGCCAGTACCAGCCTATCTGGGTAAAACTAAAATCAATGCCGTTAACTGAAGCATCTTCCAAAGGTGTATCAGTAACGGCTAATAGACTTTTACATCCTCGCATTATCAAAGCTGTTGTCAAAGAAAAGTGGATGGACATTGAACACAAACTTGAAGTCGAACCAGCAACACTGATTCTTTATCATGAACGAAAGGGAGCAATTCTTACGTTCTATCTCAGGCAATCAATGAGTAAACTTAACGAAGGATGTGTATGAGCAGATCAGCAGCACAAACAGTATATACCACTCTCACTGGTTTCATTATCGCAGAAACAGACAAAGCTGTTCTATTTGAGACCCATGAAATCTCAGGCTCACCAGTAGCTGATCCTACGCGCGAATGGTTTCCAGTATCTCAACTCTCTAAGATTGTTCGAGCATCTAAACAAGCCGAGCCTGGATCTAGAGAAGCTATGGATTGGATCCTTGCAGCTGAATGGCTTTGTAAAAAGAAAGGTCTGGTGGAAGAATGAGTGACTCTTTTATTCAAGTCCGAGAGAAAATCCTGTCTCTCCAAACTGCTCTTCTTGAACGGCATCCTCGTATGCCTATTCTTCTTCAAGAAATCCACGCTGCTCTCAAAGCTCAGCCCGAGAATGTAACTCTTCTACCTGAAGAAGAAATCTGTATTCTCGTCAAGGGATTACAGCAACAGACTGGAGTTTTCCTGGCTGAGTCTACTGTGAAGAAGAAGAGTAGCTCAGGGATTCAGGCGAAGATTCGGGATTTAGGTGATGACGCTTTCTGAGGCACTCATTCTCAGATCAATAGTCTATCTCTACCCATACGCACGCACTAAACTCCTCGCACAGTTTCTAGGCATAGATCCAATATCACATTCATCAAATCAATTTTCTAATCCACTCACTCTAATCCAAACCATATCCTCATGTCTACCCCAGACAGTTTCATCGACGCACTTCTTGATTCTTCAGGATCAGTTGACAGTGTGTCGGCTATACTTGACGATGAGTCAGCAGGAGAATCTTTCTCAGGTCCTCTCTACGAATCAGGATATGAGGGAAAGATTGACTACCGAATTCGCCAACTGTCATATTCATCTCTCCTCACACTCCATTCCTGTCCGCGGAAGTTCCAACTTTACAAGCTCCGCACAGTTCACAGAGAGCCAGAAGCCGAAAAGCAAACAGTCACTTTTGCTTACGGCCACGTCGTTGGCGAAGCTATCCAACTTATCCTCGCTGGAGCTACTGAGGAAGAAGTAATTCTTCAGATGTTTCGTGGATGGCACGCGGATCTTTTAGCTGAAGATGAGAAGGCTAAAAAATCTTTCTGGTCTGCGGTTGTGGCTGCTAAAAGATTATTCGCCATTCGACACACACTCTTAGCTGAGTACGAACTGGTATATCATGATGGAAAACCTGCTTGCGAACTTTCATTCGTTATCAATTTTCCTGACGCGTTCAGATATCGGGGTCATGTTGATGCTGTACTGCGCCATAAGGTTACTGGTCGCATACTGGTTCTTGAATGTAAAACTACAGGTGCAAGAACTCTCAACCCCGCAACGTATAAAAATTCAGCGCAAGCAATTGGTTATTCTATTGTTCTCGATTCTCTCTTCCCTGACCTTTCTAGTTATGATGTTCTCTACCTGATCTATAAGACCCAGGACCAGGAATACGTAGCCTGGAATTTCGAGAAGACTTATCTCCAGCGTGCTCTTTGGATTCGTGAACTCCTCTTGGATATCGAATTCATTAAGCTCTCTGAGGCTGCCGGGGTTTATAAGATGCACGGAGAGTCTTGCTTCTCATTCATGAGAGAGTGTGAATACATTAACTCTTGCACGATGAGCACAGAATATCTAGCACGGCAGGGAACGGATAAGGATTTCGATACAACTGAGTATCAGGTCACGTTGACACTTTCAGATCTTCTAGAAACACAACTTGGAAAGATTTCTGCATGAGACTAACCAAAACCTCCGCAACAAACTACACCAGGGTGATGCTCTTCGGTCTTCCTGGTTGTGGTAAATCTACTCTGGCCGCCGCACTTTCTAAAACTCACAAGCTCACATGGCTTTGCCTCGATAATGATTCTGATGTGCTCCTGAAACTTCCTGACGAGCAGCTAGATAACATCAACTTCATCAACATTCCGGATACTGCTACATTCCCTGTTGGTTCACAGACTCTCTTGCAACTTTTCAAGAATCAGAAAGGTGCAATCTGTGTAGCTCATGGAATGTATAACTGCGCTATCTGCTCAAAAGCCAAGGCTGAATTCTCTCAAGTTGATTTCACCAAGTTCGGTCCACAAGATATCTGTGTAATCGATACTGGTTCTCAGCTTGGTAGATCTATTCTCTCTCATGTAACTAAAGATGAGGCTGTAGATTATAAGCCTGAGCGGGATGACTGGGGCGCACTGAGAAAGTACACAGAATTTTTTGCTTCTCAGTTTCAAGGATTCCGAGGTAATCTAATCGTCATCTTCCATGCAATTGAACACAATGTAATGCAGGGGGATAAAGTTATTTCTACAAAGCTGATTCCTGATTTCGGCTCCAAGGGAATGGCACTGACGATTGCTAAGAATTTCTCCCATGTCATTTACATGGAGGTAAAGAATAAAAGACACAGGGCGTATTCATCGAGTACATATTCCAATGACTGTCTGACTAAATCAAGGACGGACTTTAAGATTGAAGATCTGCCTGAGCCTGATCTATCTCCACTGTTTCCGCTACTGCCTGTAGCACAGTTTGAAGGATGCGCTGTAATCAACACTCCTGAAATTGGATACAAAGTAGTTTCTGCTCCAGCAGCCACTCCAGCACAGAATGCTGTGTCAGGATTAACTGAACTTCAACAACGCATGAAAGAGAAAGGTATGACGAAATGATTGCTGCTATCGTCGGTTTATTTGCCAGTCTGTTCATCACTCTGCCTATCTGGTTTATTATTTTATACCAGATTATGCAAGCCACCAATCAACCTGCGTGGGTTTGGGGATTATACTTTGTGTACTTGGTTTTGAGTATTTTAATCACATGTCTCACATCTTGGATTAAAATTGAGGAGGCTAATAAATGAGTATCTCCCCTGCCCAAGGAATTATGGGTAATGATATCATCGACCTTCGTTCTCTGAAACTTATCGGTATTCATGGACACGCAGGTGTAGGTAAGGATACTGCTGCCGCCTGGATTACACAGAACTATGAGAATTGTTACGGCGAAGCTTTTGCTAAACCCTTGAAGGCTGCGTGCGCTGCTGCTTTTGGATTGCCGATTGATCATTTCAATGATCCGCAATTGAAGGAACAAGAGACATTCTGGGGAACTACTCCGCGAAAGATTGCACAGTTTGTTGGCACTGAGATGTTCCGCCAGCGCGCTACTGATCTTTACTCAGATTTCTCTTTTGCAGATACAAGCCGCAGTCACTGGATCAATCTTTTGCAAGCAAGACTTACAGGTTTTTCCGTACCTCCTGAAGGAGAAGGTTTCTATGAACCTGGTGACACAGTAATCATTTCTGATGTTCGCTTTCAGGATGAGGCGAATTGGATTTGGAATAATGGCGGAATAATTCTTCATATTGTTCGTCCTGGGTTTGCTGGTAAGGTAGGAATCCCTGGACACCTTTCTGAAAAAGAGATTACATATGATCGGCCCGAGCAAACTTTTCTCATCTACAACGACTCTACCTTGGAGGTTCTTTATGCGCAGCTAACTCTCATCATTGACAAACAACTCCCTTTCCAACTCACTCGTACTTCTTTTTAACTCAATAGGTAATCTACATCATGGACCAAACCAACATGCTCGATCAAATGGACGCCCTTCTGGATGGTACGCTGGATGATCTGGCAGACATTCCTGAATATCGCACTTATCCTGTCGGCGCCCATAAGATTCTCATGAACTGGAATCTGGCATACACTATTCCTGGTGTGTTCAATGAGAAGAATAAGGAATCCAGCGGTCTCAAGCGATTCATTGCTCTGGAAGGTAAGGCCATTGAAACTGTGGAACTTCCCGCAGGATCTACGGAAGCTCCTCTCCAAGCCGGCACTGAGTTTCGTCAATTGTTTGATCTGAACAATGAATACGGTCAAGGTGCTTTCAAGGCAATCATGAACTCTCTTGCTGAACACTACGGTAAGAAGAGCAATCGTGAACTGATCGCCGATTCTCAGAATGCTGAGGTTGTTATCTCGATCAAGCATCGCAAGGATAAGACCAAGAAGCAAGATGATGGCTCGCCGGTTGTGTATGCTCAGATTGATACGCTGATGGTGGTGTGACACACATCTAAGTGATCTAACTCCCTGCGCCTCAGACTAATCCTCTGGGGCGTATTTGTTAGCTCATTCCCTCAGGAGAGTATGATGTCAGACATTATATCGCGGAATAAACTTCTCGCCACCGTAGCTAGAGTTTCTGATAGAACCTTACTTCAGATTGAGACCAGACTACAAAATAAGATAGCGGGTTTACAAAAGTGTGTACCCTGGCCGGCTTTGATTCATTCTCTGGCAGGGGATCTTGAGATTATTTGGGCAGAACAGAAGCGACGTGAGAGCCAGCGCAATGACCACAAAAGGTAACGCACTCTTTCTTGGCACAACTGAAGACGCCACTTATGTACCACAACTTCGTGGACTCTTCGGCGGTGTGACAACCTATGTAAACACGCATCCTATCAAGCTTCTCTATGAACTTGAGCACTATTGCAAACAGCCGAGTAAGAACATTACTCGTGTGGTGTCTACTAATACTGATATTCTTACGGCACTTCTCGCGCGGGAAGGCAATGTAAAAATCAATCCTTCTCTTGCTGATTACCAAGGTTCACTGTTTGATCTGAATGGGATTGAGATTGTATTCATTTCTCCTCTCAAGCAACTCTTCACTGTTACCTACGGTAAGTTCATTGCTGAGCGGTTTATCTCTAAGGTAATCACACCTTCTAAGTGGGCAGAGCCATCTGATTTCAAGTGGGCACTGCTGACTCCTACGAATTTTCAGGAGATTTACGATGCTTTCTCGCGTGCGGACGCTATTGCAACAGACATCGAAACATTCCGAGACCCTCTGTCTATTAGGTGTATTGGCTACACAGCTATTTTTATTTCTGATTCTGGCCGCCCAACAACTATCTCAGTTGTCCTGCCGCTAGATTCAGAGTGGGCTTTAGCTGCCGCACGACAGATTCATAAACTACCTGTTGCAAAGATATTTCAAAATGGCAAGTACGACAATTCATATCTACTACGATACGATGCAGTCCCTGTCAACTGGTTATGGGACACAGCTCACTTATTTCACTGTTACTATTCCGAGCTACCAAAGGATCTTGCTTTCCTTAATGCCTTCTTTCTACGTAAAGTGGTATATTGGAAGGACCTTGCTGAGACAAATGATCTCCAGGAATATTACCGATACTGCGCTCTCGATACTTGGGCTACAGCTAATGTCTGGCTCCGACAGATGGATGAAATGCCAGACTGGGCAAAGAGAAATTATTTGCTGGAATTCCCACTTGTCTTTCCATGCTTGCTGGCAGAAATGACGGGGCTGAAAAGAGATGGACAGAAACTTAAACAGGCGCGGCAAGAGATTGACTCACAGATCGAAGCCGCCACGCTTTCTTTACGATCCTGTCTTGGTTCACCCGGATTTAACGCAAACTCCCCCAAGCAGGTTACTCAACTGCTCACTATTCTCGGGTGCCGTGATATCACTTCCTCCGGAGAAGCCGAGCTTCAAAAAGCAGCTTATCGCCATCCGCTCAATGCTCGAATCCTTAATCAGATCCTAGACATTCGCGGCCTCCGGAAACTAGCCTCAACCTATCTTAGGACAGATGATGATGCAGTCAAATCAGGAATTCACGCCGGTGAAGGTGGTGCAAAAGAGTTTTGTGGTCGAGTGTTATACGCTCTCAACCCGCATGGAACTGACACCGCTAGGCTTGCAAGTAGAGAGCATCATTTCTGGACCGGACTTCAAATTCAAAACATCCCACGTGGACCTGAAGTTAAACAGACAATCTGTGCTGACGATGGATTCTTCCTCGGTGAGTGCGATCTTGAGCAAGCTGAATCTAGAGACACAGCGCACATTGCAGGAGATGTTAAACTCATCCAAGCTGTCACCGGAACACGAGACTTTCATTCCGTTAATGCTTCAGCATTTTTCGGCCGCCCTTATGAATCTATCTATGATGACGCAACTGGGAAATCTAAAGATAAGCCACTGCGCGACCTTGCCAAAAGGGTCAATCATGGAGCTAACTATAACATGGGAGCAGCAGTCCTCGTAAATACAATGGGCCTAGCTAAGATTTGGGAAGCCGCCGCTCTTCTCAAGCTTCCATATAAAGATCCTCTCAAGATTGCTGAACATCTTCTCTCTACATTCCACGCTACCTATCCTAAACTCCGGGGGCCTAAACTCCCATTCACTGAAGGAACTTATTATGCCTGGGTTGCCTCAGAAATCACCATCAACAAGCGACTTGTTAGTAGAGCTTATCACCATACAGAGTTTAACACACGACATTACAAGGCTAGTGAATACATTTCCCAGGGAGATTGGACACGATACTGCTTTGGCAGACCAAACTCATCGAAGTCTGACCTCAACGCATACGTTGCTCACTGCCCTCAAAGCCTTAATGCAAGAACGCTTAATGAAGCATTCATGAGAGTATTTTATGAGATTGCATTACCAAACCCGCTCGATTTCAGGTTACACGCTCAGATTCACGATTCGATCCTCTTCTCGTACTCTGAGGAGGGACTTAGAAAAGATCTGCCAGGTAAAGTCAGGGCCGCAATGGAGATTCCTGTTACAGTCCGCGATGTATCTGGAGTTGATAGAACATTCACCGTCCCAGCAGCATTGAAACTTGGGAAGAAAGACAAAGCTACTGGGGAATTTGTTAGAGCTAGATACTGGAGTGAGACAGAATGATTGAACAGAAGCAACTTCATCTTCACAGACCTGAACAAAATCAATATGGAGATTGCTGGCGCACTTGTATTGCCTGCATTCTTAATGTTCCTCCAAATAATATTCCTCATTACTATGAACAACTGTGGAAAGAAGGAGAGAATATTTCACAAGAAGTTCATGCAGCTACCAATGAATTTTTAGCTGATGCAGGTTATGGAGTTCAATATATAGAGATTCCAGTGCAGTGCGATGAAGAACAACTACGAGTTTACATCTCTCACTATTTCAAAGATATGTATGTGATTGTAGGATGTAATTCCAAGAATGGAGGCCACAGTGTAATCATGAAAGGATATGATTATATGTGGGATCCTGCCATTGATAATTCCGGTTGCGTAGGTCCAATGGAGGATGGATATTATTGGATCGGGTTTTTAGTTGATTTAGTTCATAAAGAGCAAAAGTGAAACAGAATGAACCCACTAATCATCTATGCTGAAACAATCAAACGTGCGGAGCTGTGGCGCAAATGCAATGTCCGCTCTGTGTCCACTACACCAATTTACGCCTCTCCGGAAACTCCAAATGTTTTCCGAGGCTTGCGAGACAAAACAATCATTGTTGTAGGGCGACTTTTGATTGTAGAAGAGCTACATCATTGTGATGGTAGGAACAATATCATTTTTGTAGAGGAAGACTGACATGATTGAAGCTAGAGTAGAACTTCATTTCATTGATGGCCCTCTCAGGGGTACAACTAAGTTTGAGGACGAATCTATTATTCAACGAAATCGATCCTATAGGTATCTTCAGCCCACACGATTTCATCCGGAAGAAAAAGTAGAGAATAATACAGCCCAAACTTGGAAACGTGTAACTTGTATTGAATACCACTATCTTCCTTTTTCTTTGCCTTCCAGCTATGGTGGACCTAAAAGGTTTGCTATGGTTCTTGACCAAGGACTGACATGATCCACGCACGTGTAACTCGTAATCCGTCCGATAACCAAATGGATGGAATCCACATCTCAGTGACCGCTGAGTCTTTGAATAACTTCACTACTCTAGTTCAGCGCGCTCTCAATTGTTGGGACAACGCGCCCAAGGAATTAAAAGAGCTAGGTGATATGCTAACCCACGGCTACATCACTCAAGACCACACTTATACTCCAATCAACACTAAACAAAACACTGACTACTATTCTCCTGCAGAGCGTAAGATCATTGACGCTTACATTGATCAGCGAGGAGTTGAAAATTGGGAGCAGCATGTTCGTGAGGGTACTACTCATAAGGTACTCAAAGGTATTGCTGATTAACCTGTAACCTCCATAACTGGAGCTTTCATGCCGGAGGATTTCTTTTCATCCTATCTACAATACACATCAGACTCTGAACCTCCGGCAGTGTTCCAGCGTTGGTGTGCTATTGCAGGATTAGGTGCCCTACTTGGGCGACAATACTATTTTCAACACGGCTTTAAAACAATCTATCCGAATACGTATTGCATGTTGATTGGTTCGCCCGGCACCAGAAAATCAACATCGATTAAACTAATGCGATCCCTGTTGTTAAAGGCGGGGTATAATACAATAGCAGCCGAGAAGAGTACGAAAGAAAAGTTTATGTTAGATCTGGCCGGCGAGTCTGGCCCAGGTGATACAGTTCAGGTTGATGATATCTTGGAACAGAATCTATTTGGAAAGGACACAGGTGATGGAGATACTAGAGAAATGTTTATCATGGCTGACGAGTTTAATGATTTTTTTGGGAATGGGAACCTTGAGTTTATTAGTCTCCTTGGCACTCTATGGGATTTTTCTGGTGTCTACCAAAACCGCATTAAGAATGGAAAAAGTGTTTCAATCAATGATCCTACTGTGTCTATTCTTGGCGGTAATACTCCTACTGGGTTTAGTCTTGCGTTCCCTCCTGAAATTCTAGGTCAAGGTTTCTTCTCACGTATCCTTCTAATCCACGGTGAACCTAATGGAAAACGAATCCCATTTCCCCCAACTCCAGACCCAAGTTCAACTCAATCACTTGTCGAGTTTCTTAGAACGATTAAGTCCACAGTATTCGGACCAGCCCAGCTTACTGGAACAGCAAAGAAACTCCTTGCTGACATCTATATCCTCGATCCTAAAGTTGATGATGTTAGATTTGCAAGTTACTCAAACCGCAGGTTCGACCACCTCCTTAAGCTATGTCTCATTGTTAGTGCAAATCGATTATCTTCAGAAATTACAGAGCGTGATGTTATCTATGCAAACACAATACTTAGCCACGCAGAGCAATTTATGCCGCGCGCACTTGGAGAGTTCGGAAAAGCCAGGAACTCAGATGTAACACATAAGGTTCTTGAAATCATTCATAATGCCAGAGGAGTTGTAAGACTCAAAGATATCTGGCGAGAAGTGCATGCTGATCTAGAAAAGATTTCTCAGCTCCAAGATATTCTGATTGGTCTGCAGCAGGCAGATAAGATTCAAACGATTCCTGAAGTGGGAGGATTTCTCCCCTGTAAGAAAGCACTGGCTGCAATGCGGCCGGATATTTTTAATCTAGACTTGCTCACGCAAGAAGAAAGGGATATGAAAAGGTAACCCTATGAATGGCACTCCACAACTCCACTCTCCTGACATTGACACTGATACATTCGTGGCAATTGTCCTTCCCCACAATGATCCTGAAGTTGCACCGGCCCATGAAACTATTCGTTATGACCAATTTGTTCGCTGGCTTTTCAAGCCTGGTACAGATCAAGCTATGGCATTGCACTGTGCTATTGGTCTAGCCGGAGAAGTTGGTGAACTAGTTGAAGATCACAAAAATGCGTATGAAGAGTTAGGTGATATCGAATTCTATCTTCAAGCCACTCGTAATCATTATGGTATTTCTCGTGCATCTATTTGTGCCAGCGCATTTCCTTCTTTCGCCCCTGCATGTATTACAACTGAGAGACTGATGATTGCCTGTGGAGAAGTGTGCGATGTAATCAAGCGAGAGTATGTATATCTTAAGCCGCGAGATGTCTTTGCACTTATCCAAGCTTTGGCCCGTTTTGAATATGGTCTTCATCTCTACCGTGAATCCTATTGTGGAATGCTCAAGAGCAGTGAAGAGCATCGTCAAGCAATCATTCAAGCTAACGCAGAAAAGTTGAGTAAGCGCTATGTCAGCCTCCGATACTCCGACGAACAAGCGATTGCACGGGCCGATAAAAAAGAAAACAAATAGTCTGCAGAATGCAGCTCTCTTAAAAGTCTTGCTCGGCTGTATTGGTCATACACCTAGATCTAAAGATCAGATCGCTGAGATTACAGGACTCACTAGAACTACTGTAGGCCGTTGGATTACATTGCTGGCCGCCAGTAAGGGAGAGAGTAAGAATCTAGTGTATATAGCTGAGTGGACAAGAGTGGGAGAAAGACAATATCCTCTCGCTCTTTGGAAATTAGGTTATGGAATGTTTGATGCGCCTAAGCCGCCTCGGAGAGCTAAGAAAGAATACAATGCTGCGTGGCGAAAGAAGCAAAGGAATAATCCTGTTGTTACTAAAACCGAAAGGGGAATGAAACATGTCGCAAGATAAAGTTCATATCATGGTTGATATTGAGACATTAGATACTGAAGAGACTGCTGTGATTTTAAGCATCGGTGCTTGTGGTATTCAGCCAAATAACTTACACCATACATTCTATGAAGAACTTAATCCTGAAACTCAGGGAGACCGCACTGTAAGTTTAAGTACGCAACAATGGTGGAAAGATCAGGTAGCTAAAGGTATGGATATGCCTTCAGGTAAAACTTATATCCAGGATGCACTTAATAGATTCGCCAGTTGGGTTGCTCTTCAGGAAGGCACTCCAATCATCTGGTGCAAAGGTACTGATTTTGATGTAAAGATTCTAGCCAATGCATTTAAACAATACACTGTGCCGCTTCCTTGGAAATATAACAATGTGCGGGACATGCGTACCCTGTTAAAGCTGCATCCGCAGATTAGTCATCCTGCAAACCCAGTACCTCACCATGCTTTACAAGATGCACTCTATCAAGCTCGATGCTTGAATACAATCTTCAAATACAACGATCGTCTACAGTGGGAGTAACACATGAGCACAGAACCTTTCCAAGTGCAGTCTCTGCCGCCCAACGCAAAACTTAAGTACGAACTCTTCCAACCAGAAATCATCGCATTAAACCAAGAGGTAGCTCACCATCCAGCTCTTCGCCAGATTTTAGAAAACCAGCCACAGACAGATGTATACATCCGACTGCTTGAGATTGCAACCTATGCGGGTGTTGCCATAGTAGCTGAGGTGTATGAACTAAAGGATGTTCTATTTATTTGTGAACAGCTTACCAAAGCATTGTACGAGAAACGCACACAGATCATCATTGCGCCTAAATAATCTACAGGCAAAAGAAAACCCCCTCAGGAGAAATCCTTTGGGGGCTTTTTTACGTCCTGAGTTTTTAGCCAATTCTTGCGCCTATACTCACAGAAATCTTTTGTAGCTTTGTAGTGCTTACTGGCTCACCAGACCATCTCAATGCAATACTCTTTCCAGACCAATTATAGGATCCAGGATTCAATGGAATAGAATACGCAGCGGGAACTCCGATAGTAAAATCTACAGATTGTCCACCAATTGAGTAAGCTCCCGCAGCCAGTACCATCGACAGATCAATGAGAGCATCACTTCCTGTGATTACATAACTTCCGGGATCAAGAGGAAGAATGTATACTCCAGGTTGAGTATAGATTAAACTAATATCTTGCCCGGCCCAAGAGTATGAACCAGGAGAAAGATCCATTAAGCGAGTTGCTCTTGTCGTGACTGCTTGACCTGAGATTGAATATGAGCCTGCATCAAGAGAAATACTAAGACCTCCACTGGTATTTTCGTAACCAACAGTCCCAGTCTCTGTGAGATCAGCGGAACCAAATCCGTCTGTCTCTCCGCCGGCTGCGGCGTTGCTCATTGGCCAATAATGATCGGCGCCGGCAGCAGTTAATGCTGAAGCTGCCGTTCCTCCTAAATAACTGGCTCTATCCGTGGCATCAAGAACAACAGGAAAAATAGCTACGTCATCTAACGATCCATTAAACGCGCTTACTGGACTGTTACTTTCCCAGATAAGAATACCAACCCCTAAATCTGGACCGGAGGTAGTAAAATAAGCCCCAGAACCAGTGGCAATAGCAGTAGTTGAATCAACATACATTGTCCAACTGTTTCCAGCTTTTGTAAGAATAAAATCATGCCAAAGGCCATCCGCCGGCCATGACCCAAATCCAGCAAAATTAAATATTTCACCTGTACCAAACAATGAAACTTCAGCAGACTCACGATCACCTCTACGATAGACAAAAAAGCCTGCAGCACTAATGGTGTCTCTACGACCCATTACAGTAATATTTCCAGAAGCCGTACTTGTCTTAGCTCTAAAGACAATAGTACAATTTGTTGGAAGATTGTACTTCAGCCCGGACGCAGTAAAATAATTAGCTACATCGCCATCAAATGTGCGTGCCATGTTAACTTGTCCTCATAAACCAGCCTGCGCTAGTTCCATTAGGTTGACAATAGATGCCAGTATACTCTGGAAGATATACAAATCTAGAATTAGGCCCTGTCGAATATACTGGCCCTGAGCCAGAGGCGTACACATTTGCTGGAGCATCTCCAGTAACTGTCATAATGGAAATATCATAGTTAGGAGAGCCCTTAGTGATTTTATAGATTCTAGAAGGAACTTGTGCAATAACTCCAGACGCTCCACTACTTTCATGCCCGCTATAAAAATAGTAACAATTTAAATGGCTATCATAAGTGAGTGCAGCATACGTAGGTTCATCTGCCAAAAGTTGAGTTAACGCAGAACTTGAATTAAGTGTAATTGTAGTTCTTGCGCCAGTAGTGGGATCAAAGCTTTGACAAATAATAGCGTCAGGACCAAAGCCCCAATCATCAGACCATTGAAGATTAAAAATGGTATTATCGGTAGAATCCCAAGTCCAAGGAGCTCGGGTATTACCACTTATTTGTTGAGTGCCTGGCTGACTCCAAGTATTAGCTGCTTGATTCCATAACCACCCACCATTTGTCCAAACATTACCGGATGTGGGAATTACAACTTGTCCATATCCGCGCCCGCTTAATAAATCAGACCAAGTACCGGCGGGATCCCAGGCCCAAGTATCAATAGAAATTCCGTCTACAGCTTCACTGCCAAGTCCAGAATCAAATGTACCAAACCCTCCAAAAAGCATTACTCTGCGTCTTTGGGGAATATAGTGACAATGTCTGTACCCGTGACGAGAGATTGGCTTACCATCAGTATAATATTCTACGTTAGGTGTACGACTACCATCATCTGGAGTTGGCTGATTAACTGTTGCCCAGGCAGGAGAGGCCGCATTAAAATTAAGAATAGCTACTCTGTTATCACTTGAATCGTTATGTCCGCCGTTAGCTGGACTTACTAGCGTAGTTAGTTCGGGTACATAGGCAAAGCCTCCCCAGGCATTGATAATAGAAGCTTGGTAAGGCCATGCAGTAGACGCCAAATTTTTAATTGAATTTATCCCAAGCCCCACTCTCCAAGCAGGGACTGGCACATGCCCAATTCGAAGAGCGTAGTTTCCCATATCAAGTCAGAGTGAACAAACCGCCAGCGCCAATATCGGCAGTGAAAGTTTCACCATTAGCAAGAGTAATACTCGAACCATAATCCCAGTATGCAACCAGCGGAGAAGTAGAAGCAGTGCCAGTGCTCTTGTACATAATCACATAACGGAACGGACCAATAGATCCACCAGACGCAGTAAACACACTATCCGTTGCAGTGATAGTAGTTACTCCACCAGAACGAGAGACAGAAATACTGAGAGTGTTACCTCCTGCAGTATAACCATTGCCTGCACCAATCTCAGTGATATCATTAAAGAAATCACCAGTTGCAGCATTAGGCGCAGTATTCGTAAGCGCCAGTTTAATGGTATCAGTATTCCAATCCACCGGAGTGGTAAGTTGGATTTCAGTGAAAGCTTCAAACTTAACATAAGCAGCCATGAAGGATTCTCCTTAATCTATCCGTGTGAGTACAAATTACCAACCAGCAATGATACCACTAGCCGTGGTACCAGTAGCTAAAACTTTATCCCCTTGAATTGGATGCCAGCCAACTGCAAGAGCAGTGAAGATAACATCGTTACCTCCACCATACATACGCACAGCTGCATCTCCAGACACCCCAACATACAAACACCGAAAAGGCGTAAGTACATTCGTATCATTGGGAGTTACAGCCAACGCATACTTAATCGGATCACTAGTATTGCTCATCACCACTTTCTCCTATTCCCCGCCGCCCATAAGAAGTTGGATCTTATAGGAGTACGGATTGTTTAAAGACTCTGCAAGCTTTTCAGCCTGCGCTGTGTTTGCATTCTTATACATTTCCATCATCCACTTATTGAACTGTCTCTGCTTGCCGCCGAGCTTTGCATACTCTTCAGCAAACTGATTAATCTGTTCATCGGTGGGTTGATTTCCCTGAATGAGAGTGCCTTTAACTTTCTCACCAAGACTCAGCAATTTCTCTCGACGCGCTGCTTCGTAAGTTCTCACTCGAAACATTGCATCGTTTACAATTGCTTCATCCAGAGGTCTTCCACCAGCAAGACGCGTAAGTGTAGCAAGACTCATCAAATCATTTTGATAGAGGATAGTGCCCTTGTTAGATGTGGAATATGCTTGCCCTTCAGGGCCAAAGGCTTGCACAGTTTGAGCTAAGCCTGCAAGTGGGCGATTGATACCATTGTGTTCCACACCTTGCAGAAAAGTCTCCCACACATCCCCACCGCCTGCAATTCTTTTAGTTGTCTCATAAATCGAACCAAAGAATTTTCCCCAACCAGCAACGATCGGAGTTTCTTGTAAGCTGGTAGGAAGAATAGTCAGATGTCGTGGATTGACGTCGCCGCGAGAATAGATGTTGGTATCAAGGATGGTTGAGGGAACTCCATAGAGCAGGAAATCTCCTGCAGTTCTTCCAACTGCTCCATATGTGATATCGTACAAATCTTTGTGCGCATCATTCCCTGAGAGCTGTCCGATGACATGCACATTGATTGCTTGAAACCCTGGAAGAGATTGGTACCCATATAGCGTACTCTGCAGTCCAGCCAACATAGCAAGATCTTTCGCTTTACCTTCTGCAGTAAAACGAAGCAACTGTTGGATGAGGTTGAATTGATAAGATTGGAAGAGCGAAATTGCTTGGCCGATTGGACCTTGGAAAATCAGGGGCCGCTGACTGGCAACAATATTCCCTTCCACCCGATTAACAAATGTATTGATGTAAGTACGAGCCGCCGCATCATCCATCAATCCATGTTTCACTGCAATGGTTGTAATCTGATCCATCACATTCGCAGAGATAAATCGGTTAAACTCTTCTGCGAATGTATTACCCGTCAGCTTTTCTGCAGTGTCGAGTTTCTCAGATGTGAGCTCTTTAGCACGAGCAAACCCGCGTGCCATCCGAGTGTCAAGTTCTGCTGCAGACTCAGTACCTTTCAGGGTGAAATCATCAACCAGCATTTTCAGCTGCTCTGCGCGATCTTTAATGATCTGCATGTCACGGTACTTACCCATGAGCGGACCATAATCTGACAGAACAGTATTACCCTTAGCGTCTTTCTTATAGACCGGGCCAGCATCTGTCATTCGTACAACAACAGGCTGCTTAGCATCCTTCCAGAAATTCGTGATAGCCTGTGCAATAAGCTTCGTGGGAGACAGAACTTCAGCATCTACACCAGGCAATTTGATCTTCGCGAGTTTCGCTAAGTCTCCTGCAACTGCTTGATTACCTTCCCGGATCGCACGAGTAATCAGACCCATCTCAGTGCCGCGAAGCACATTAGATCCAATCACGTTGTTCAGTGCATTCAGTGGATCTAAGCCAAGAGTGAAGCGAGAGAGAATAGCATTTGCCCCACGAACAAAACGAGTCAATGCTCCACGAGGTGCAGTATGATTAACAAGTGCCTGCATTGCAGCATCATAGTATGCAGGTTGAATACCATACTCTGCTGTCAGCGCATTGATTTTATCAAGCTCTGCCGGAGATTTAATCTCATCAAATGTGCGAGAAATAGACGCCCAGGCTTTAGACACCGCAGTATCCAGAAGCTTGTTAGCTCCATAAACTAACGGATGCTCATTGATCTTGGAAATATCCAGCGCGGTTTTGATCTGATTGAAGTATGGATTCTTAGATTGAGCCTCGATCATCTCAGCGCGGGAGGCGAACTTAGATGTCTCCACCAGAGAATACTGGCGGCCCAGATCTTCTAGAAGAGCAAACTGCGGCTCGTAATTCAGACGAACTGATTCGTAAACCAGAGTATCTGATTCACGATAATGCTGCTGCAGAATGTCATCTGCAATTTTCTGAGGGTCAGACTTCGGAAAGAAGTTAGAGAACACACCTTGGTTTGCAAGATCCGCATCAAGATAGTTCTCATTCAGCGTGCGCTGATAATCATACTCATCGCGGGCCTTGAAATATTCCTCAGTGTCTTTCTTATAAATCACCTTGTATTGTGGTGGCACCCGTTCAGCAAGCTGAGCAAGTTCTTTCTCAGATGCTGCATGAATCATTGTCATGTGCCCGGTGCCAGTGACACGAGGATCTTTGACAAATGCAAAGTGCTGATATTGTTTCAGGTCAGGACGAATAGGACGGAAAACTTCTGGATCCTTGTTATCAACTTTCCCTTGGGCCGCACGAATCTCTCGGAAGTTTTGAGTCCTACGGCCAGAAGCTGCGATGTGCGCACGGATGAATTCAGCAGTCTCAACATTCTTGATGTTGAAAGCATTCACACCATCTTCAGCATTTTCCCATGCAATCTCTTCAGTACCATCTTTGGTGCGCTTGACAAGTTTCTTATCAATCATCACCATAGTACCATCTTCTGCTTCCCGAAGATAGAACTGCTTACCAGTGCGAGTGATCTTCTGATTCAGACCTTCAAATTCAAATACAGCCTCAGTTTTCCCAGCCATCTTTGTCATGGCAGGAGCAAGAGTGTCATTGATATTCTTACGAAAATCTTGTTTGATTGCTCGAACAATAGATCCGATGAAACTCATCGAGGAACCAACAGTTCCGTAAGCAGAAGAATCATTGGAGAAAAGACCAGCTGAAGGATCATCTCGTGTAGCAGTTACAAGCTTATCTTTCTTGAGAGCAGGGAGTTGGTCAGACCAGCCGCCCAGAACTTTCGCTGCGGCCCGCTGTGCAGATTCAACATAGATTTTTTCCATTGCCGCGTAATGAGCAATGCCATCCATGACATTCTCATTCAGTGCCGCAATGTCTTCTGCTTGCTTATAGATTACCTTTGCATACTTCGGAAGAAACTGTACAGGAGTTGTAGCCTCAGGAGTGGTAACAGAAAGTCCACGATCTGCAAGTTGTTTCTGATATTTCTTTGCGGCCGCCGCAGTTGCGAACAGATCATCAGCTTCCACGCCAGAAGGATTACCATCCAGATAATTCTTCCGCACGTCTGCAATAATACCAATAGCTCCATCCTGAGCTTGAGCTTTCGGAATTAGCCCAGGATCTTTACCTTTCTTAGCCTTCCCTCGCTTAGTCAGGAATGAGCGACCAAAGTGTTCGATCGTCTCATTCTTCGATTGCTTGATGATCTTATACAGCTCTTCTAGAGAAGTGAGAGGATCAATAGAAAGAGTCGGACCCTCACCAGATACAATCTTGATATCTGTCCTGCCATCAGCATATGCGCGCTGAAGCATAGGAAGATCGTGACGATCAATTACAGCATTTTCTGGAATCTCTTTCAGCATCCCAGAACTACGGGCGGCCCAGATATGGCGAGCTTCAGCTTCTTCTACTGCTTTAGCTCCCTTAAGTTTCAGAGCACTCCAGCGATTGGTGGGCTCGAATGTTTGCTTAAACCGGAACTGCTCACGAATGGCTGTACGAATCTTATCTGGCGTAGCATAGCGGTCTGCCCAGCTTAGATAAGAGCCAGGAGAATCAAACACAGAACCTGAATCATCACCTTGCAGTTTGATGAAACGAACAGCAATGGGGTCTTCTACCTTCTCACCTTTGGCCAAAGCTTTAGCTTGAGCTAATTCAATTGGTGCTTGCTCTCCAGCGCGAAGAATCTTAACTGCACCAGACGCCGCCTCATAAGTTTGTTGGGCAAATCCAGGAACTAAGCGGCCATCCTTAACCAAAGGAGACATCAAGTTAGCAACAGTGTTGCCAAGTTGAGAATCAGTGGAAAGATTATTCCAAGCCTTGCGCTGGTCTAAAGAGTTAGATTGGATCTTTTGATCGTAGAGAGTTTTAGTGGCAGCGAAATTGTTTTCAATGATTGTGCCATCAGCGGCCCTAAGAGTTACAGGAACAGCCGCCATCTCAGAATCAAAGCTGAGTTGCACTAAACGCTGTGCATCCTGAGAAGCTGTAGAAAACTGCACTCGTTCTTGGAACGGACGACGCAGAATTTCTTCTTCTCGAATAGCAGTTTTCAGCTGCCCGCGTAATTTAGCTGCACCAAAAACTCCTGCAATGCCGCCACCTAACACGCCACCAATTGCAATGTTCTGTGCAATATCCCAGCCATCCTGTTGCTGCAAAATAGGAGAGCGGAACATGGTAGCTTGTACCATAGTTTCAAATGCCGCTGCCTCCATCACATTCTGCCACAGGCCAGCACCGATGGCTTTGGTGGTATTCGCATTCACCAGATTAAGAGTGGTGGTGGATGCAGTAATGTCTTTCATTGCGAGAGACATGAACTCATCGGTTTTCGGAACAAGGAGACCAAGGGCGCGCCCAGTAGTTCCACCAACTCGGCCAGTATTAATAGCAGTCTTTAATGCCATCTGACCCGCATTGAAAACACGGATGCCACCCAAACCAGGAACGATTGCACCAAGAATAAATCCAGTAACATCCGCAGACTCTTGATTGATCCGATAATAGTTACCTAGATCAGTATCAAGTTCCGTAATCCAGTCCGCAGTATCTCGCTCTTGAATACCAGGATCGAAGAACTGTCCTACATATGCGCCGGTATTGAAGAAAGAGTTGATTCCAGAAAGGCCAGAGACCGCAATGAAGCGGCCCATGTCTTGTAACTTCTCTCCCCAGCTAAGTGGATTAGTCCAGCTTACTCCGCCATTAGAAATGTTATGGAGGTCTGCAATCTGAAAAGGAAGGGACGGAGAATCGCCATCCTCTTCCTCAATAGGTGCAGGAGTAGTTTGAGCAGGACGAACAAAGGAGAAAAGATCACTCATCGCATTCCACCCGGAATAACATTCATGGGTTGAGGAACTAAACGCTGCTGGGCCGGCAAATCTCTGAATGCTTGCATACGCAATTGCTTAGCCATCAGGTTTGCAACAGCCGGGAAATTGGTAAGATCAACAACTTCACCGTCAATCTTAACCTTATACTGTCCAGCATTCGGAGGTAGTGCAACACCAAAGCGACGGAAATCTGCAGAGGCTCGATTGATTGCAGAGGCTCGGGTGTAGATATTAGTGAGATCCGCTGCAGCCTGAATGGAAGTAATCTTACCAGTGCGCACTGCGTCAAATGTCATTTTGAAAACAACACTCGGGTCAGACAGACTAATGCCAGATTCAATAGCAGGATTCAGCACCAGCTTCGTAACTGGATAATTCTGAAAAGCAGCCACGCCAGGAGCTTTAGAGGATCCAATGTAAGATGCAAGATCCCCCACATAGAATGGGTTATCAGGATTGTTTCCAACAAAAGCAAGCTGCCGTTGAATCAATTCATTAGTTTTCTCTGCAACTACACGCTTAGCTTTGGCTCCAGACTTGTCATCATCCAGACCTTCTTTAGTACGAACAGCTTTATCCCCAAGAACCTTTGTGGCTTCAGAGATAATATCAGCAACCCGCTTCTGGTTTTCGTTAAGATTCTCTCGCAGTGTAGGATCACGAGCAAGAATAGCAGCGGACTCTGCAGGAGAGTAACCTAAGATTGCTTGGCCAGAGCGAAGGAAAATTTCGCCCTTGTCGTAGTAATCTTTGTACTCATCTCGCACGCCGCCCATTGCTTTAATCTTATCGCGGATTTGTTGGGGAGACTCTTCTAAAACTCCCCGCGAGCGCTGGCCTGCTTGAATCGTAGCAACCATTCGCTCTTCAAATTGTCGCTCATCTTCATCTTTCCTACGAGCAATCGAATCACGATTACGAGCGCGCTCAGCTTCTTCAAGAGCAAGTTGGAATTGCGCCTCAGCCCGCTCAACTCCATAGATAGAGGTTGCAAGTTGAAGTAACCGATCATCAGCATTTGCTGCTGCTTCAACGCCCACCAGATTCTGCTTAATTCCTTCAACAGCCAATTGCGCTGCCTGTCCATCAGCAGTTAGACGAATTTGATCGTTCTCTGCTTTGATACTTGCAGTGGTAATAGTCTTAGCAAGAGCTTTACTCTTCTCGCCAACTTGTCCGATCTGTGAAGCAACACTCTGAGCAGCAGTTTGCACAACCTGAAGCTGACCAACAGCCCCACGAAGTTTTTCCTGATTGTTATCCCAGTCAACTGCAGCTTTAATCCAAGTGATTGGATCATCGATCAGACGAGTCTCTTGTTCTTTACGAACAGTCTGAGTTAATCCAACAACTTCATCCGCAACTCGAGTGGTCTCCCCAAGAAGTTTTCCAAGAGTTTCAATGCCACGCGCACCAGAAACAATCTGGATAGCTTGATCTTGTGCAGCCATCTGTCCTGCGCGCTCAGCAGAAACTTGAATCTGACGAGACGCGGCTACATCTCGAACAAGATCAACTTGCTCAGAGATAAGATCAGTGATCTGTTTAGACCCTGCAGTTTTGGCGGCAGCTACAGATGCAGTTGACTGGACTACATTTCCAGCCAGTGCACGAATCTGTTCAATTACCGGATTGGGTTCGGCCATAAGAATCTCCAAGCGAGAGGATGGCACCAATAAGGAAACAAATAGGCTGGCCCAGATAAATGGTAAGAGCACCCAGAAGATTCCAGCCTTGGCCAGTAATCATCTTATAGCGAGCCAGAACAATAGGAGCCAGGAAACGGGAAAGAGTTTCTGAGCGCTGCATCAGAGGAACTACACGAGTAGCCCAACTCCAATAGCCTCGCTTAGTCAGATCATCAATCTGATCAAAATGTGCGTGGCCTGCAGAATAAAGCTCTTGTGGAAGTTTCCCTTGGCGCGCTAGCTCAGTGCAAATAACTGAAGCTTTCTTCTTAGAAGAGCCAGCGGATGCTTGAGATTCTTTAACTTCCGAAGTCACTGCAGCAAGTTCAGAAATGACCTTAGTCATGAAATCCTGGGCCTGCAGAGTTGCGCTGGAAGATGAGTTTCCCCCAGCAAGATTCTGTCCAGAAAGCAGTTGAGCCAGACCTTGATCTGCTGCAAGAGCCTGGTAAATAATCTGCTGCTGAGCTTCCGGAGAAAGAACTCGCCGGGTAGCTTTGTCGTAGTTTCCGGACTGAGAAGTGGACTGGGGAACGAATGCCCCAAGATCTAAACCTACGTTAAAATTAGTTGCCATAATCTATTCTCCTGAAGAATCTTTACCATTATCCTTATCCACAGTTTTAAGCCCCTGGTTTTTCAGGATCTTATCCCGGATAAGCACGAAAATATTTAAACATACATATACTATACTGGCGAAAGTAAACACATCTGAAAGTGTTACTCCTCCAAAAAATCCTAGCCACGCTGCAAATAGTTTAGCCAACATTCCTTCAATAGAGGAATCATGAGGCGATAAACGTCCCACAATTGTTTCCTTAGGTGATAGTTTCGGGTGTAAGTGCTCGGACATATCGGTGATACTTCCGGTGATTATAAATAGGATACAGGAAATAGGTTAGATAGACAGTAGGGATACTGTCAGACACCTATTGCCCACCAATTGAATGATCGTCCCGCAACTGCTGCATTTATAAGATCGAATTGTGCAGTTGTAATATTATTTACTGACCAGCCAAGTACTGAAGTTCCTAGGGCTTGTACGAAAACTCCTAGTACTTGAGTAGGAAATCCCACATTGAAAGGTACAACCACAGTAGCCCCAGACCCAACAGAATCCACGCGGCCGCCCTGAATAAGAATCCCGCCAATCGTTTGATACCACGCAGTCTCTGATGGAAATTGAGTGATGCCAATAGAGTCTGCAACATCTTCAAGTCTAGCCCCAATAAAAGGAATAGTGGCATTAAATCCTTGGCTCATCTTTCGCCTCCAGGAACAAAACGAAGTTGGAGGGTATTTACAGAGAATGCGCCTTTGATAAGAACAGAGTGGTTCTTAGCTGAACGATGGCAATCGTAAGTTGCAAGGCCTCCAGACAGTGACACTGCAGTTAAGGGAACTGGAGCATCAAAATTACGACCATCTGTACTAGGCAAAAGCACAACAGAGAAATTAGGAGAAGAAACAATCGCAGTATTCTGCGGCCCTTCAATCTCAATCTCCTCCATCTGCATTACGCGCGAGCGGACGTATTGAAACTTACCTAAAAGAAGTGCACTGTTAGCTACAAAGTCGGTGTTATAAATATCGAAACCAGCTTGATATCCGACTTCTCCTTCTAGAGTTCCAAAGAAATAGAAACTCTTCAGATCCGTGTAAAGATTGCCCGCGACTTTAAGTTTTCCATAGCGACGTAATGCAGTATCATATACACAGAAATAAGTGCTACTACCTACAGTGAACTTGACTGCGATGTATTTATCGAGGATATAGGTAAGACGTAGAGAAGAAGCTACGGCGCCCAAAGAGAATACATAAGAGATGAGATTAAATTCATCTGCCTGCTTAGTTTTTTCCAGGAAATTAGATAACTCAGGAGCTTCTAACTGCGCCACATTTCCGGAGATGAATCGAATGTTTCCAGTATTATCAATAGCAACTTGAGTATTAGACCTACTGTCGCCAAAAACTTGATAGCTAGAAGTGTAAGCTCCAGAGTTTAGAACTGCGGAGAATTTAAAGGGATACCTAGCATTGCCAGTGTATTGACCAAACACTACTCCAGACTCAGTATAGATGTAGAAACCATTGACAGCTTCCTTGACAAACTTAACGTTTGTTTTTACATCATTAGGAATAATGGAGCCGGCGCCAGAAACTAAGGAAGAAGTAAAATCTGTAGGAGTGGTTAAAGAAGACCACAAAATTCGGCCATCTTTCTGTGCCACTAAAAGATAGTTAGCCGTAGACCAAATACAGATTACATCAGATAAAGTCAATCCAGTAACACTGCCTGACACATCTGTAAAATCCAGAACATCCGCACTTGGGTTAGCCACTTCATATAATGCTACACCATCGAATACATAGGTCTTGTCTACAACTTTAGCACAAGAGAGAAATTCATTTAATGACCCTGGAATGTCTCCTGTGCACTGAGTCCAAGCAAATGTAGCAGATGTAAAGCTAGTTGCAATCGCATCAACGTCAGAAAAACTGGCACCTGAACGAAACAAAACAAGGAACCTGCGAAAAGTTCCTGCAACAGCGCCGCTCTCTACATAAAGATATAGCTCTCCACGAACTGTGGGAGTACCTGGACCCACATACCCCGCGGGGGGTAAAGCTGCCAGAGTTTTATATCCTACACTCTGATATCCATTTGAGGTAGGCATAACATTCTCTAGGTATAAAGCCTGAGGAATGCCCGCATCTTTCTGCTCGCCTTCTGGGTCAACCCGACGGTCAAAGTTCTGGTCTGCTCCGGGAATGATAACAGTTCTGCCACCGTCCGCAATTGTCATTGGGAAGATAGCAGAACTGAGATTAGCGCGATATGCGATTTGTCCCATATTAATTACTCTTTGAGACAGATAAATAACTTTCAGCCCGATCGATGTTCAATGCTCCTCCACTATTCTGATAGGCTTCAATGGAGATGCGATCACCCGGGACAAGAGAGACAGAAATAAAACTAGTCACCACGCAAGCTACAGCAGCGCTTGGAATAGAAACACCAGTACTTCTGTTAATTACCCCTCCGTTTTTAAGGAATCTAACTTGTCTATTTCCTGTGGCGTTGGCTGCAAAACTAATGGATACTTCTAATCTATACTCCCCAGGAACTTTAATATAAATAGTATTATTGTTAGATGCTAAATTGTGTAGTCCAGTAGCGTCTACAATATCAGTGTTCCAATCAACAGCAGTAAAAGTACCGCTGGTAGCTATACTAAAAGTACCCGTACCAGAGATTTGACAGAAGTTAGTGCCAATACCTGAAGAATGCCCAGAGGTAACTCCAAGCGAGTCACAGCTCTCTAAATAGCTGGCACTGTTTTTATTATACCCTACGCTGGGATATCTAATAAGATCTGCGTCGCTAAAGAAGCCCCACTGTGTAGTAGGAGTATTTTGATTGTCTGTAGTATTACATTGCTTAAAGCGAATACCTCTAGGATATCCGTGTCCAGAGATTCCAAAAACTCTAAAGCCATAAGATGCTCCAGGAGATGCCCAGCTTGTGCCTAATACGTTAATAGATTTGCATCCAATAAAATCTAGGTTCTGAGTTCTGTAGGAATCATTAGCAAGAGCAAAGGCTGTGTCTTGTGTGGACACAACAAATCCAGCCAAGCCGCAATAATCTGCAACACAGGCTGAAATTGTACCATCGTGCGTAACATTGGCAAATTTAAAGCCCCAAGTATTACATAAAGAAGCTACTGCGCCGGAGAGAGAAAACTCTCGGTTTCCTTGATAAGTAGACGGAGATGTACCATCGATTACAGCTCCAGAGAGATCATATCCTTGATCGACTTCTCGGACAGTGCCAACCCCCACACTAAACTTACGGCACTCTGCAAAAAGAATTCCACGAGTCCACTTAACGGTAGGAGTTCCAGACAACCGAGTCTTTAGATTCCTAACTTGATGGCCAAACAGTGCAAACGATTCACAGTTATTAAACTGGATACCATTTTGAGAATCATTGGTGGGATCAGGGGTAGCTCCAGAAATTCGGTCCCGAACAGTAGGACTATCTACAACAAAATTCTTGGCGTGTCGAATATGCAGACCAGCTCCGCATCCATTACCGGTAATCTCTACTTTAGACACCCAAATATTTTCTGCATATGTGGTTACGCTGGCAGCTCCCGCGTCAGTTTGAGACCCGCCTAAACGAATACCATTATTGCCATCATCTGAGAACAGCGTAGTAATCTCATCCCCCATATGCACTTTGACATTATGGAGGAAATAATTCGACAGATCCCTGAAATCCAGCGTGTCTACATTGACAGTTGCTTTACTTTTTACTTGGTTAAACTTTGCATTCTGCAATCCAACTAGAGAGCTAGGCTTTACAGTTCCGTCAACAATATAAGTAAGTCCCTGCCCATCAATGATCTGCCCACTTTGCAGGGCTTGGTGAATTAGATCCAAAGATTCAACAGTGCTGCCATCACCTACTACACCAAACTGTCGTAGTGTAGCTACACTTTGGCTACGAATCGAAGAAGGTAATGTAGAAGGAGACCAAATAGATGCGCTCACGAATTCTCCTTAGTACCCGTAAGATTGAATATTAGACATACGTACTTCAGCAGCTTGTACAGCAGCAAGTGAAGTGTATGCAGCAAACTTTTCTGTGTCGCCAATGGCTTTAAACACTGTGGCGGCAGCTTCAAAAACAATTGCGTAAGGGTGATCTAACGCAATCCATGAATTGTATCCAGCTTCTGTAATATCTGGATTGTCATACCTTCCTAAGAAGATATACTGAAATTCTGTGGAAGCTCTAATCTGAATAGCGTTGCCTGCCACATAGCAGACATTTTCTTGATTACGCCCGAATTGATCCAGAGCAGCTTCCGGGGTGATAATCGTAAAAAATGGGCCTTGATCTGTGCCCGTAGAATCTGTCTGTCGAATGTATTTAAGAGCTCGCCACTTAGGAAAAAGTGTACGATACTCTAATGTCTGTAGATACGCAGAGGTAGAGAACATTACTCCCTGCTCTACCATATCTTTATAGAAATAATCTAACTGGTGTAGCTTTAAAGTGGCTGACCGAATAGCGGTAAGAGTCTCAGCCACCAAGCTGGGACGGTTGGTGAGATTGTAGACTTCTTGCCGTAATTCGGTCAGCAGCATGATAGTAGATTAGTTTAGGCAGCAGGATTCAGTTTAGCTGCAGCAGTCATGAGAGACGCAACAGAAGGCCCACCAACAGTCACGGGAGCAATATCCGTGGTGGAAGCTGCTTTAAGTGGACCTTGGGTGGAAGTACCCATGTTATTGGAAGGATCAAGCTTTGCTTGCTGTTCCGCCATGAATTCTGCAAACATCTTCTTACGAAGAGCAAGCAGAGGATTCTCTTGTTCTGCAGTCACAGTGCGAGCATTAGGATCAATATAGATTTGACCCTGATATTCGTTTCGAGCAATCGCACGGTCAAGATAGCTAATCACAGTTTCATCGCCAGTGATGTACATTCCTCCCTTGAAATCAAGACGAGTGCCATCTGGAAGAATGATATTGCAGAACTTAATCGTACTCTTGTAGAGTCGCTTATCTGCGACAGGGGTTTCAGCGGTAGTCATGGAAAGATCTCCTGAGGTTGGTGGTGGGGTTTTATTACTCAGACCCCACCAAAACTGAGTTCCCTCAGGAGGAATTAGCCGGCCGCAGCTGCAGTCAGATTGGTGATGATTGCATTGGCAGGCGGGTTCTTAATCACACAGGTGAGTTCCGTGGTAAGAGTGCCGCCAACAGCATCAATGCCATTGTCAACTTTCTGACCGCCCATATTGAACTCGTCGCGGCTAGTCTTACGACCGGCCAGATAAGCAACACGGAAAGTAGAAAGATCCACAGCCATCGCATACTTGGACCAATCAGCATTGCTATTGAACAGCGGATGCTCAATCATGTTGAACGAACCGCGAGCAATGTTGAACGAACCAAACTGCAAGCCGTAGTTGGTCTGACCATTCTGAATGAAATACGTACCATTCAGTCGACCAATGTTATTGATAACTTTCCGGGCCCCGCCACCCACGAAAAGAACCCGCTGATTACCAACCTTAGGATCCGTAGCTTGGTTAAACACCGGATCCAGAGCAGCTTCAAGCTGAGTAAAGTTCGTAGTACCGCCAGCAACCGTGTAGTTAACAGCGCCACCAAAACTAGCCGGGTAGTAAGCTGCATTCCGAACGATGTTCCAGAAACCATCCATAGTACGGAACGGCTGGCCATTTCGCGTACCTTGAGACTTGGCACCAAAGAACAGTGCCTTCTCAATATCAGCCGCGTGGAACGAAGCGCAGTCCATACGGTTTTCAGCAACAACCGTATCACCAGCAATCACTTGCGTAGATTGGGCCGAGCCACTCAGTGCCCACGTATTACGGAAAATCTGGGTAAGATTGGTAATACGAACCGGATTGATTTGCAGAGCATTCGGACGAACCGAACTTTCTTCAAACGCATTACCAACTTGATACAGATTCACATTGTCAGCAATTGCGCCAGCAGTGGAACCAATACCACGAGTAACAACAACTTGAGTGGGCGAAAGAATGGTGTTGATAAGAACCACTTCACCGGTGGTTTCAGCACGCATCAGCATACCAGGCAAAAGATCTGCCGTAGATGCGACAGTGAAAGTCGTATCGGTAGCGCCAGCCACTGCCGCGTCCAGATTCATCATCGGGAACAGCATAGTCTTGGTAAAGAAGCCGTGCTCAACTTGAACAGCAGTTTCTTCCGGAAGCATAGAAGTCATGCCAAACAGCGGAGCCTGACCATTCGGCATAAGCCGAGTGATAGAACTCGCAAAACTAGGCTTGACTAGATTAGGGGTGGATGCAACACCGCCAGTGTTAAAAATACCAGTCGTCATTTAAGATTCTCCAGATAGAATAGATTGGAAGAGATTACATCACTCGCCACGAATAGGTACGGTTAGCACCAGAATCTGCGGTACGAGTAACATTAACAAGAGACCAGGAACTTGCAGGAGTAGTGGCACGGCCAGCAAGAACCACGTTTGCATCGCCGGCCACCCAAGTACCAGCAAAAGCATCTTGGATAGAAACAAAGAATGCCAACGCATCACCGATATTCATTTCAGGGAATGCGGCGGTAAGTGCAGTATGCGTGGGAGTAGTGAGGTTTCGACCAGCAGAGAAGCCAGTGAAGTTAACGCCACCACCTTGCATTTGACCAACCGTAATGGTTTGGTTAGTGTCAGTGGTAACTTCTTGGATGCTAAGATTGCAAAGCAGACCTGCACCAATACCCGCCGGAGTAGGCAACCCCGGAGTTTGAACTAGAGCGCGATTGTAACCCATGACAGGATTCTCCTAGATTAAGATTTAGCAGAAGGGGTAGGAAGTTGGAACCAATCATCCCAGCTTTCACCATCAGCAACTTTTGATGCGGTTGCAGCAGCGGCGGCAGCTTTAGGATCCGAAGAAAATACGCCTGCAGCTTCTTTGAAATATTCCCTAGCCATTTGACTGATTTCAGTCGAACTAGCATTAGGAAATTTAGCTTGAAGCTGCTGTTGGACTGCACCAACAATAGGTGCAACTTTGGGGTCTTTGAATGCCGGGTTTTCCGACAGGAGAGATTCGCGAGCAGCTTGACCTTTCACAAGGCCTGGAATCTGTTTGGCAAATTCTTGGGTAGCTTGCTCAACGGCGCGATCAACAAGCTTTTGAGCTACAACCACAGATTGGCCGTAAACTTGTTGAGCAGTCTGATTCATCAAAGCTAAGGTAGCTTCCACTGCTTCAGTGCCGCCAGCTTGGAGTTTCGTAACAAGCTCTGGATTTAGAGACTTACGAAAATCAACTTTACTGGCAGCTTCAAGCATTTTCTCCGGAGTCAAACCATTCCCCGGAGTCTGGTCGCCTTGCTTAGTTTGGTCAGGTTCAGCAGGATCCCACAGCTTGCTAAACTTGTCAGGCGGGGATTGGTCACCAGGTTTTGCACCATCCGAAGGAACAACACCATTTGCAGAAGTAACTGCAGAAGATGCAGGAGCAGCAGGAGCAGGGTTAGTTGCAAGATTATTGGTAGGAGCTACCGGAGCAGCCACAGTTTGGGGAGCAGGAGCAGGTTCGCCGCGGCCAAAGATTTTGTTAAAGAGGTCCATGAGAGTTTCCTGAGGGAGTTAAGATTGATCCGAGTTGATAGAAATATTCTGGGCGCCCGGATTCATTTGCGCCTCAGAACTAGCCGAAAGGGTTAGAAGATACTGGAGAGCATCCAGCTGTCCTCGGAGATAAGATTCTTTTTGGGCAGTTGCTAGGAGGTTTGCATAATCAGGCTCAAAATTATTTTTCTGAATAGCAAGTTGTGCAATCTGATTTTGAATAACTTGTTTCTGAGTAATCGTGAGAATCGAGCCAGCAAGGAATTCTTCAGGTGTGAGAACCCAAGATTGAAAAGGATTATCGTGATTAAGCGTTGCCATTTGTCATACCTCCAGTAGAGCCAGAAAGTTGTGCCTGAGCTTGAGCTTCAGGAGATTGCATATTAGGATCATAGCCGAATTGTTCAGGCATAGGCATAGGAGTTTTGATTTCCACACCTTTCTGTGCAGCCATCATTGCAACTTCTCTCCAAGCTCCCATAGCTTGCTCATACGCCTGTTGTTGCGGAGATTTCTCGAAAGGAGTAAAATCAACATTCTCGATCTTAGAAAGATACGAAAACAAAGGAGCAATATTGTATCCCCCAGAAAGAGTGGGGGAGGAAGCAATCGCTTGAAGAATCACTTTCATCGTGTCAGATTTAATGACCTTATCTGCTGGAAGCAGGCCATCAGTGATCTTGAAATTGATGATCGCTTGTCGCAGGGCTACAGGATCAACGTCTACAACTTCCTTGGAGGAAGGAGAATAGATAGAAGTCGGACCCTGGTATTGAAGCATGTTAAGTTTCAGCACCTCTTTCAGAGGAGTGAATACTTGAGCTTCGTAGAGGAGAGCAGTAATCTGATCTTGGGAAGTAGCATTGGACATAGTGGATTCCCACTGTCCATCTGTTTTATTCCCCTTAACAAATTGCCCTTGGCGCGCCTGATTCTGACCTTGGAGGACATTAGCAAACTGAGCGAGAGATTGAATCTCCTGCATCGCAATGCCAGCTTGGTCATCCCGGAAAGGAAACTGATAAACAGATTCGCTAACAGGCTTTCCATACGCAGAGGGGCGCACAGGAATCTTAGCTGACGGATTAGGATTGTTCATATGACCTTCTGCAATACGAGAAGGATCATAAAGAACTCGATCTGTAACTGCACGACGCCGGCCTGCAAGAACAGAATTCATCAGCGCAGAAGTTACTTGCTGGAAAGGCTGAGCATCCTGAGCAAGAGACTTGGTTTGATAAACAAGACCATCTTCCGAAGGGCAGCCGAAAAAGACAGGAATCTTTTCGTGCGCATTAGTTTGCCGCTCAGCGTAGATAATAACTGAATGGTTAATGATGATTAGTTTCCAGACTTGCGGCGTATTCGGAGCAGGAACACGCATGCCATGATCAGAAGGAATAATGCGAACATACTCAGTGGAAACTTCATAGATGCCACGATATTTGATGTGGCCAGCATTCTTCGGAGAGGTGGCAAGACCCATCCAAGAATCCCAATCATTCATCGACAGAAGAGTAGGATCAAGGAGGGCCTTACCATTGATCAGAGGAAGATAATAAGAGCATCCGAATTGAGCGGCACCGAGAGGATTGAGAACTGAAGGAGATTCGAAAGCAGCCGGGATATTTTCAATGATTTTGTTATCTAGCTTTGCAATGAATGCCTTAAGGGCAGTCCGCGACATAAGCTCAGTGTGGCCAGCATACTCACCTTTTTCAGGAATATCATATGGATCAACACGAGTGTCGAAGTATGTGTTATAAGGATCCCAGCGGCGAACCTTATTGCCTTCCCAAACTACTTGGCGAATATTTGCGCCCTTGCCGCCTGGAGCAGTAGGATCAGTTTCCAGGGCAGCAGTAGTAACTTTGTCCCAGCAGATTTCAATGGCTGAGAGATTGTATTTGAAGCCATCCTGGAAAAACAGAAGGAACTCTCGCACCCAGGAACCGCGAACAGAGTTCTCTTCAATTACTGCCTGCATTTGTTTTGCAGCAGAGATGAATTGGGGTGCGGAGACTACACCGAACATTGGATAGTCGGTGAGGAAAACCGCAGCCTGATAGGCAACTGCTGCTCGAACTTGCGGCTTGATGATTGGAACGGTGATGTTCTGAATTTTATTTGCATCGCCTACAAGATTAGCAAGTTGGAGTTGCTGCTGCTCTTTTGTCATATCCGCTTCACGAATATAGGCGACATCAATTAGTCGCATAGACTCGCGAATGTTCCACTGCTTTTCCATTAAGGTAGGAGCAGTACGGTGGAATTGGATAAGAGACTCTTGCGAGACTTTGGAGATTGTAAAAGCTTGGGTGGCTGCCATGATTTGAGCTGAGAATTATTTGGTGGGGCCGAGCTGTTGTTTGAGATCCATAAGTCTCTCAATAAGTTTCTTCATATCTAAATCTGCATCCACAGCTTTTTCTGCTCCAGGAGATTTGATTAGAATAGAAGTAGGACCATAAAAAGATAAGGGATCTTTAATGGCTTCTGAGGCAGGTAAAGTAATCATGGACTCTACAGCCCGAGCCTCAGCTTCCCCTGCAGTTCTCATATATTTAGAATCTGCGGAGCGAGAAATACTAGATAAAAGTTGACGATAACCAAGAAGCTCCTGAGCGGCATCCGTATCCTGAATAGAAATAGCTCGACCATAGGCAGAATCTGCCATACGGCGCACAGCATTTAAACGATCCGGGTTTTGAAGAAACTGCTCTGGGGCAGATCCTGGGTTCATCCCAATAATTGATTGAATGAAATGTTGAGTTTCATGTCCAATCAATTCTTTGTTAGAAACTCCAGGGACGGATCCAATAACAATTTCTCCCTTACGAGGATCAAACATTGCACCCTCTTTGGTAAGATCTGTCCGCACAATTCCAGTACGCAGAGGAGGAATAGCAGCGTATAGCTCAGGAAAATCTAGAACCTCCTCTAAAGAAGCAGACTTACCATGAGCAGGAAGATTTACTTTTGCATTTCTTGGGTCTAAAACTGCACGAAGAATACCGTCATCAATGTTAGCAGGAAGTTTAAACACTCCAGTCTGGGCTGTAATCTCTGCAGCAGACTCCCCGGCTTTAAAGGCTTCCTGAGCTTCTTTAACCGTCTTAAGATTTCGAGTCAAAAATGCGGGAAGAATCATCGCCTGAGTGGCGGCGATAGGATTCACAAAACTCCCTACAGTTTCTGCCTGCCCAGATCCTTTTTTCGTTCCAGTCACTGCAGAAAACATCTGCTCAGAGCGATCCTTCTCTCCGAAACTTTTAACCTCTCCAGCTAATTGATCTGCTGCATCCATAAGAAAACCTGGAAGATCTGTAGTGACAGATTTCACAGCTCCTCGGATTGCACCAAGAACAAAATCCGCTGCAGATTGTGCACGGTTTTCTGCTGTATCGCGCTTTTTAGGCGGATCAGTTAGACGATTAAAAATCTCTGAGCGCTCTGCCATGAGGATTCCTTAGAGACTAGAATTCAGAAGTTTCCAACTCTGAACGAACTGGGATGGCGTTCACATCCTGAATATTCAGTGTGAGCTGAGAGGCAATGTATTCTCCATACAGCTCAATCACTTTCGGAGCATATGTCACACAATCCAGAATACCATCCACGTTATTGGTCTTTGTTGGATTAAAAGACTGGATCTGAGATGTTACTTGGGCGCGGCATTCCGAGGAAAGATATGTTTCTCCAGCAAGAAGCGCTTTGAACATATCCAGAATCCGTGCATTTTTAGATCTTTTGCCGGAGTAGATATCTACAAAATTGATACCAATAATTCCCATCTGGGCACAGATAACTCCAGACCAGTAAAGGAGAGAGTATTGGTATGCGTTAGATTCTACTGCGACCAGGGTGCAATTCCATTTGAAGCAGAGTTTAAGGGCTTCCTTAATAGTATCACCTGGGGACAGGCGACCTTCAACGATTTCTCTACATACAGGTTTCTCATCCCAGATTTCAAAATATCCTAAAGTGACCGCATCGGAGTTTGCTTTATCTCCTGATGGATCGATGATGATATAGTTACCTTGATGCTGGGAACCGGGAAAATCGGATTCGTAAGGGCACTGAGGAATCTTAGATGTATCAATGAGAAGGTTTACAGAAGCATTCTCATCATTGAGCACCTCAGCAAAGAAAACCTCGGGGCGCCCAGATTGTTGGTCATTGGCGAATTCTTTGAGGAGCTGCTCTTTAGGTTGTAGATCTTCCCAGAGAGATTCTACAGAGCCATCCTCGCGCTGTAAGAGGCCACCTGCAATGAATTTAATCCATGTAGGATTCTGTTTGATGCGGCGAAGAAGCGACCACTTAGTTGGATACATATTCCCCACAAAGATGAACAAACATCCATGCGGAGATTTGGCTTTCATTGCAGTACCATACAGATCAGTTTCAATCTGCTGGGAAACTGTTTCTGAATCTGCATCCTGGCGGGATTGAATGTCATCAAACACCATTACATCTGGGCGCTGATGTTTTACGTTTAAACCTCGGACAGATTCTACAGTGCCTGCTGCAAGAACAATGGTACGGCCACGAAAACCAAATTTTTTCAGGACTTGTTGATCTGTTTCAATTCCAACACGCCAATCGCCGAAGAGGGAGCGGATGTTAGGTTCGTCTAAGAAATCACATACGTCTGAAATGATTGCAATAGCTTTAGGAAGAGAGTTTGCGCAGACTAGTATGAAGGAACGGCGTGTGAATAAGATGACGTAAAGGAGGAAAATTTTAATGAATGTGGTTTTTGCGAATCCCCGAGGCAATCCGATAGCGAGCTGAGAGAAATCTCGCTCTTTGTGAATGTATGAGAGCAGCCAGGTCCAGATTGCTTTGAAAACGGAAGGAAAAACATAGCGAAAAACTAGTGGGAGAGCAAGGGCGGCCAGGAAATCTAAGGATTGTTTAGCTAATTCTTGGGCCTCAGTCGCGGAAACTGATACTTGACTGGTAGTTTCTTGAGGAATCTCCTGATCGGAGGCTGTAGGAGCGGCCAGCCCGAGAGATTCTTCGGTATATTTAGTCATGCCAGAGGGTTAGGTTCCAAATTTCCGCGGAAGAATAGGAGCCCGAGCAAGTTGAGCCTGGATTTGGAGCAAATGGAGCCGGGCGGCTTCTTTGTTTTT
>JACCDR010699714.1_pt1 | contig 44781 bp, 75 predicted proteins | sample 7446431 | NCBI WGS metagenome assembly JACCDR01 (sample SAMN15323443, study PRJNA562643) | freshwater metagenome | isolation source: river surface water | place: USA:Blue River Watershed | collected 2017-08-17 | reverse complement strand
TGCTGCGGCCTATACGGCAGGTCGTTGGTATGATATGAGTGCATTGGGCGGCACTCCGGTAGCGAACGCGTGGGCCGGGACATCCCTAACCTGGACGCCTTGTGACGAAAGCACCGGAAACGGCACTCAGATTTTTGGAATGCGGACGGGCGGCAACGTGAGCCCCGATACCAAGCACGTATTAAACGGGTCCGCTATCACAGGCGTGGCTACCGGGGTTCCCTCTCAGCTCATGCTTGTTGATATGTGCGGATATTGGCCAGGCATCAGTATGAACTCTGCGGTCGCTCAGAACTTGGCCGGGACTCCTACACTTCGATACACGAACGGGGTCGGTGTTCGGGCTGCGCTCGTCATCACCACGACATCCGGAGCAACCGCCCACAACGTGGCGATTTCGTACACCGACCAAGACGGCAACACCGGCAATACGCTACCCGTCACCGTGGCGTGCACCGCGTCGGCAATTACACCGCACATCACCCACTCGGGTACTGCGGCGAACAACTACGGACCGTTCCTCCCGCTTGCAAACGGGGATACGGGCATCCGAAACGTAGCCTCTGTGACCATCTCCGCAGCTTCGGGCGCAGGTACGGCGGCACTGGTTCTCTATAAACCCATTCTCACCATTCCCCTTACCACGGTGTCGATTGCCTCTGAGCGCGATTTTTTAAACCAAATCCCGTCGCTTCCGGAGATTAAAGACGGCGCTTGTTTGACCTGGCTTCTGTTTACCGGCGCTGCGGTTGCCGCAAGCTCTAACTTTTACGGCTCTGTTGAAATGGGTTGGAGTTAATGGCGCTAGTTCGTAACGGTCGGTCAGTTTTTCAAAACCCCGGCAGCCTGCCGGGGGGTGCTTTTGGGAACCAGACCGGTAACTATATTAAAGGCGGATTTAGAAATCGAATGGTTGGTGGTCTAGACCAAACCTTCGGTGGGTACGCTAACGGCCAGCTTGCCCCCAGCTCTTTCGTTCTACCTACTAAACCAGGTAGCATAGCCTCTTATGTGGAGGCGTCTGCCAGCATAACAGCCAATACCGTCATACTAATACCCGGACTCCCCATGGAGGCGTCCGGTTCCATAGCCGTTACGGTAGTGTCTGCCCAACTAGACGCCACGTTCCCTATGTCGGCAAGCGGGACGATTACCGTTGCCGTTGACAGCGCGGTTCTTGCCGCTGCGGTTAACGCGTCCGCCAGTGGAACAATTACGGTAACCGGCTCCGCGGAACTTGGGGGTATCTTTGACCTTCTGGCGTCTGGAACCATTACTACTGAATCTGACGCATTCCTCTCTGCACTGGCGTGGATTGAGGCCGAGGCGGGTGGCCCTACGCCGCTATCTCCCGAGGGTCTTGCGGACGCCGTGTGGCAGGCAGCGGCAGTAGATCAGAACGACCCCGGTACCATGGGCGAGCTTCTTAACGATGCCGGTGCAGCCGGTAACCCGTGGGCAGCGGATCTGGCCTCTAATAACACAGACGGTACTTTTGGTGGGTTTGTACAAAAGCTCCTCACGGTCGCCAAATTCCTAGGGCTTAAATAATGCGTATAAATGATAGCACAAGCAGCGGCCTTAAAAGCGGAGACCAGCTCATTTTTGCTGGCCCCGGTAGCCTACACGGAATTGACGTTATCGCACCCCCGTCTAGTATCAATTACATTACGGTGTACGATAGTGAAAATTCCGACGTAACGGGTAAGCTTGAGGTTTCGTTCGTAGAGGCGGATGCGGGCATGGTCAGTATTAATCATGAATACTTTACCCCGGTCGCATTAAATCGGGGTCTTTATATCAAAGTTACGGGCGGCGGTGTCGGCGCTCAATACATAGTGCGGTTTGCACGGGGGTAGATATGTCTTCACATAAACTAAACAAAATGGTCGGTAAATACAACGCAATGCGGGCTCTTTCGGATAAGGCCGGGCCGTCCGAAGAGTCTTATGAAGAGACTAAAGAAGCCCTTCAAAACTCCAAGAAACCGGGTAAAAAGCTTGACTTCAAGGAGTCCGAAGGCCACGAGCTTAAAATCTACGACACGCGTAAAAAGTCTAAGTAATCGGGGCTATACGGGAATTGTTGTCCCAAATTAACAGTATATAGCTGTATGCCGAATCATTTACACTCTAAAACTATGGCCGGGTTAGCAGCGATCCTGCTTATCGCGGTTATCATGGCATTGTTAGGCAAACTTAACAATGAGTTAGTTGAAGTTTTAAAGTGGGTCGGCTCCAGCTTTTTAGGTATGCGCGGTTTAGCTAACATTGCCGAGGGGCTAGCTAAAAAATGATAAAAGTCGGGCCGGTGGGCAAGGTGTCCGTTGGGCACGTTTTAGATTGCAACAAAGAGCGGTTTGAGAAGGCCCTGCAAGCCTATGACCCGATGCTGTACGTTCGCTGGAACCCTAAGAAAATGAAGGGCCACGGATGCTGGGAAATCCGCCGCCGACCTGAGTTTAATTGTGCCTTAGACGTGGCCGAGCTAGATGAAAAGACCGCGCTGGTCAAGGTTGGACCTCGCGAGATTGACGTAGTCCACCACGTCCTTGACTGCGCATTTCTGAATTACGACCAGCTCCGTAAGATTAAAGAAATGGACACCTACCAGTACGGTGACGCCAAGCAGTGGCAGGAACTTGTTGAGCGTAAAGGCCGCGACAAGAAGGAACTGGAAGCTAGTCAGGGTATGCAACGCCGACGCGAAGCTATCCGCACCTTTCGAAAACAGATTAACGCATTTCGTGAGTACATCCTCAATGGTGGCAATCCACACAACATTGGGAAATTCTGGGACAACGTCTCGGCATTAGAATAGTGGATCAGTTGCCCTTATCCGGGCTTTGAAAGGATCATATGGCATTAGTCGTTAACGCAACCCAAGAAAAAATCACCCTCGTTCTCCAAGGCAACTATTTTACCTGGGAGCCGGGTAAAGAAAAGGTCATCCGTAACCCCGAGCTTGTAAAGTTCATCCAAACTAACAAGAACGACTACGGCCTGGCGGTTCTCCCGGACCTGGTTGGAGAAGACGAAGACGTGAGTCCAGAAGAGCTGGCCGAGCGTCGGGCGCAAGCTAAAGAAATTCGTGAAGTTGAGTGTGAGGCTGCTCTTGATCGCTATATCAAGCGTCTGCGTACCGTGATCGCCAACAACCAGATCTCCCTTCGTCGAGATCTTGAACAAAAGAATATTAAAGCCGACCCATCAGCTTACGCTTCTGACGGTGAACTTGAGGCAATGCGCTTAGTTGCTAAGTATCAAAAACGCGCAGAAGACGCCCAGGCCGCTAAGATGGCCGAAGTTAAGAAGCTCATGGAGCAGGTCAATAAAGGAACCTAATGGCGCTACAACTAGCCCCTAATACTCTTGGTAAGTACATTCGGTCGGTTAGGCTCATGCTTAACCAGCCGAATGCTTCCAATTCGTTTTGGTCGGATGAGGAAATCACCGACTACCTAAACGAAGCAATCCGCATGTATTACCTTGAGGTCACAAACAACGATGAGGGGTTCTGGACTAAGATCGCCGATCTCAACGTTGTAAACGGTACCGAAACGGTTGCGCTTCCCGCTGACTGCTTTGAGGTTAAGGCCGTCTACATGGCAATTAGCCAGGGCTACGTAGTTCTTCCGTACCGTAACTACGAGAGCGAAAGCTACACGACCCAAGGCAGCACCGGCAGTGAGACGTATTTCCCCGCGTACTACTTCCGAGAAAACAACCTCGTGCTCCGCCCGGTCCCCAACTATTCGCAGACCGCTGCCCTTCGAGTTGAGTACATTTTCTTTCCCGACATGCTACAAAACGCCGGGGACGTAATGTCGTCTAACGTACTTCCGATTTTTAAGCAGCTTATCGAAATGTACGCAGTGTATAAGGCAAAAATTAAGGAATCGCTGACTAACGGGACAGACACGTCGGCGCTAGCGAAAAAGAATCTAGACGAGATCTATAAACTGTTTATTGACACGGTTAAGAACCGCAGCAAATACCCGCAGTTTATTAAGTCGTTTAGCCCAGAAACTCTTTGGTAAAGGAAATTAAATGAGATTAGAACCTTGCGATTCAGTTGTATTGACGGTTACCGCCTCTGCAGCGGTATCAGACAACGAAGTCATTGTACACAACGTGCTTTTAACCCCGGCAGCCGCCTCTTGCACGGTTGAGCTGTATGATCCTGCTTTTGCGGGTGTAACCACAACCGTAGGTGCCACATTAAAAGTGGCGATGCAGGGTGCTGCAAACGGTGCAACGGCGGCTCTGGCTGGGTCGGGCTCAGGTATTCGTTTCCTTAACGGCTGTATTGCCGTAGTCGCCGGTACTGGCGCAAGAGCTACAATCGTTCACGCACATATTTAATGGCTAACTCGCTCAATAACGGCCAATTTATCGAAACTCAGTTTTTCGATAACATCGGTGGCCTAAACATCTCTGACTCGCCTTTCCGGGTAAAAGATACCCAGGCCACCGGAGGTGCGAACTACGAGTACACCCAGACGGGCGGTATTCAAAAACGCAGGGGCTCGCAGGTTGTCAACACGACCGCCGACGTGCAGCTTCGTACTCACGGCATCGAGGTTAACAATACCACCCTCGGTGTAAAAACCGTTATTCGAGCAGCCGACGAGAAGATCCAGGCCGTAGACTTAGCCGCGCTAACCTTCACGGACCTTACCGAAGACACTACTGCCGCTGATAGCGACGTGTTTCCTACCGATACCGTTACCCCGACGGTCTATGCGCAATTTAACTCGGACACCAAGTCCCTGCTTAACTTCTGTGGCTCTACTGATGCAGTGTACGCTGTGTACTCGAACACTAAGTACACTAAAAACGGTGTCGTGGCTCCTGCGGGCAGCCTTTCGGTTTCTAGTACTCTATCTACCGGAGGTTCTTGGACGACCTCTGGTAATTTTTGGTACGGGATCTCCTGGCACAAAGCTTCAACCGGAGCCGAAAGCAACGTAACTCTCGATCTTAGTATAAACGTTTCAACGACCCTGCAGACCAACGTCATCTCGCTTGCGTCTGTTACCTCGGTAGACCCAGCCACTTTTGACTACGGCACTCTTTGGCGCTCAGCGGTCGGTGGCTCGGAAGGATTTACCGTCGGCGATATCGTCACTACTTTCCCAGTTGCCTCGGTTACCGTGAGCGACACCGGAACGTCTCAGCTCACGACCCAGGTTGTACCACGTGCTGGTTCGTCGGTACTCGATAATTCTGTTCTCCCTTCCGGCACCTACAATGTACTCGCTACCTGGAAAAGACGCCTAGTCACCGCTACCGGCAACACGATTCGTTTTACCGAGCTTAACGCTCCAGAAGCGTGGCCTACGCTGAATACTCTTACGGTCCCGTCCGGCGGCCCTATTACGGGATTGGCCGTAATTGCATTCAATACCGACTTTGGTAACGACGAGTATTTAGCGGTCTTCAAAGAGCGCGAACTGTGGCTTGTTAAGGGTAACGACAACACCGACATCACCCTGTCTTTTATCGACACGGTAGGCTGCGCTAATCAGTCGCTTATCGCACTCGCTAACGGTTTCCTAACCTGGATCGACTACCGGGGTATTTACCTTTGGGACGGTGCTGGTAAGCCGATTTACGTCTCCCGCCCCCTTGAGCCTTATTTTGCAATTGACGGCGATTTAAACAAACCCCTTCTTCGTTACGGTACGGCAAGCTACTTCCGTAACCGAAACATGGTTTACTGGTTTGTGTCAAGCAAGCTCTACGGCGAACAAAAGTTTGTCATCAAGATGGACTTACGCCTCACGCTTCCCGGCGTTGAAAGCACGCTTTCGGGCCGTGTTCTTGACGGCGTGTTTGTGGTAGAGACGCTACCTACCCCGGTCTACGGCGCTAAGGCGTACCTTCCCGACGCCTCGCAAGACGAGATCATGGTTACGGGCGACGGTTCTGGATTCCTGTATCGCGCTTACCAGCAATTCTCTGATAACGGCACCGGAATTGGTTTTGAGTACGCCACCCCGTTTTTGTCGCTAGGCACTCCTAATAAGGCCAAGCGTTACCATAAGGTCGTGGCATGGGTAGATGCGTTAGGTAACTGGGATTTGACCCTGGACTACTGGGCGGGATTCCGTGCCGCGATTGAAGAAAAATCCACGCTTCAAGCCCCGATCACAACCCAAGCGGAAAACGCTACCGCCCTTTGGGACGTGGCTTTCTGGGATCAGGCATCGTGGGACGACTACACGCAGCAACTTACGGGCGTCGTGTTTAATCTCAACAACGAAGACGGTAATTCCGAGGGAGACTGTATTCGTTTAAATTTTCGTAACGAAGGTGTCAACGAACCCGTTACAATCTACGGCTATTCGGTATTTTGGACCGAGAAAGCATTGAGTAAATAATGGCTACTTGCGCAGTCTCAGGACAACTTGTGCAGCTTGACGGTTCCGCTCTTCAAAGCGTTATGGTCGTTGCTCGCGTAACTAACCCGGTGTTCTCAGGTACCGCGTTAGTCACCCCCGCCGAGCTTGAAGCCGAGACCGACTCTAGCGGAAACTTTGTGCTTACGATTCAGCAATCGGTAAGCGTTATCTTTACGGTTCAATACCCGCCTGTCGGGGTTGAGCCAATGCGGACGTATACGTATTCCGCCAACATTCCAGCAACCACAACGGCAGACTTTAGCTCTGTCATCGTAAGTGAGGTGTGATGCGCCAAGCTAAAATAGTTAATTACCCCAAAACGCGTAAATATAAGCTTCCGCCTGGTGAAGAGGGTTTTAGACTTTTGAATAGAATCTATAAGTCTAACGCTAAGAAAAAGAAACGAGAGTTTACCTTAACTCCCGAAGAGTTTAAAAGTCTTACGCAAGCAAACTGTCACTACTGTAATGTAAAACCTAATAGATTAATATCAAATCATAACATAAAAATAGAGTCGGTGCGTAGTCGGGGCGGCTACGTGTACAACGGAATAGATCGAAAAGATTCGTCTAAGGGTTACACGCCCGAAAACAGCTTACCGTGTTGTCATCAATGCAACACCGCAAAAATGGATATGTCCTACGAAGAGTTTATGTGTTTTATTGAGCGTCTAGTTTCATTTAGAGGAGGTCGGTAATGCCTGCTTTAGTTTATCCGAGCGGGGATTTTCAACCGTTTACTAAAATACTGAGTTCTGAGGTTAATGGAAAATTTAATTCCATTTCTACGCTCCTCAACACCACCAAGCTTAATGACACCAACCTTCAGGATCGCGGGATTTCGTGGGTCAAGCTCACGCTCCAAACCGCGTCTCAGGTCGCTGTTACGGACACCCTGGGTGCGCTTACCGTTACGCAAACACTGCCTCTTGCAAACGGGGGTCTGGGTTTTAGTCCCACACTTACCACGACGAATGTTGGTCAGGTTGTTCAAGTTAATGATCTGGGCACCGCTCTAACTCTTGGTTCAGTGCCGAGCAGCCCCCCAGTACAGCTCTATACTTTTTATCGTTTAGCTTAAGGAAATAAAAATGGCAACATCCCCTTCTTATATTGGTACTCCCAAGTTTGTAAACACCATTATCAACAACTCGAATGCCGGAGATCCCGCGTACAGCGCCCCAACAACGGTTGCAACCGTGCTCACTGTGGGGGCAACCGGCGCTAGAATTGATACCGTCTATATTGCCCCGGTAGGTACAAACGCCGCCACCTCGTTACGGTTTTGGGTCGATACTGTAGGCACAGGCGGGGCAAACAACCGATTAGTTAAGGACATCCCCGTACCCGCAGCTACGTCTACTACGGTAGCGTCCTTGCAAAACATCGTCTGGTCACCTGGTTTGGTCCTCCCCGCCAACTCGGTCCTGCGCTGCACGGTCGCCAACACCGCCGTAACTAACGGGGTTTGTGTTAACGTGGCTTATGGTGAGTTCTAATGGGCAGCCTAAACACATCTCTTTTAGGATTTCCTAAAAAATCCGAGGGTGCTTGTAGACTGGTTCTTAAGGGTTCTTTTGGCGTGGGTACGTCCGCCACAAAGATCCACAACCTAGGAAGCGCGATTATCTGTGAGGACACCTCAAACGGGGCCATTCAATTCCAACCGGATTCAGTTAACGGGGGTGTCTATACAATTAACCAGTCGGGTCTGTATTTTGTGCAATATAACTGGAACACGACCGGCACCGTTTACTCCCTTTGGACAAAAAACTTACCGTCAAAATTTTGGGCAGTCGATCCCGATGTTAGTTCCGGAGGAACGGATCGCGCTGAATACGCCTCGTACTGCATCTCTCCCATGGTTAGAAATGCCGCAAACACTACGGCGGCCACAACGGGTGTTACTTGGTTAAATCAGGGTGACGAGCTTAGGATTAACACTCAAGACTCCGGCACCTACGTATCAACCGATACGGTTATTTGTATTGAGCGTCTCTGGGGTCTTTAATGTACTCCGCATACCTTCGCGAACGCGAGAACAAGGAGATCCTTGAACACCCCCATGGTTTCACGATTTACGGCTACAACTGTGTGCCTGGGGTGGATTTCCCTCACTTATATATCCAAGATAACTACGTCAAACCCGAGTATCGAAAAACGGGTGTGGCTCGTGCCATGGCGGATCAGATTTGTGCTCAGGCCAAAGCTGCGGGTTTTAAAGTCCTCTTGGGTAGTGTTGACGCAAACGCAAAAGGTGCACACGAATCACTTCTCGTTTTAATCGCATACGGCATGAAACTTTTTAACGTAACTGACTCCACTATCTGGATGACGAAAGAACTATAATGGGTAAAAAACTAGGACGCGTAGCGTTGGGTGTCGCGACGGGTGGTCTCTCCGAGGCCGTCCCGGCAGCAGCTAAAAAGCTCGGACTGGGTTTAGAGGACGAGCAGGGTGATTACACCAAAACTGGTGACATCCAAGACTTCTATCGTAACTACGACCGGGAATTGGGCGCTGCCGAGAAGGGTGTTCAGAACTCTGCGCTGACTCGCGACGTATACGGTGAGGGTGGTCTTCAGGGCCAGCTTGCTAAGGAACAATCGCAGCTTGCGAATCAAGGCTTCCAGCTGACCCAGGACGATCGTACCGCATATGGTCAAGCAGCCGGTGACATCGCCCGCCAGTTCGGGCAGCAAGAGCAAGACATCTCAAAATCCCTCGCACGCCGTGGCCTAGCTTCCGCTGGCTCAGGCGCAGCCCTTCAGCAATTCGCGGGCGCAGCCGGTAACAAGAATGAAATGCTTGCCGGGGCCCAGATGCAAATCGCTCAGAAGCGTTACCAAGACACCCAGAACCGCCTCAACAACGTTCGGAATCAAATGCAGTCGCTTGCTGGCCAGGGCTCCCAGCTTGCTCAGCAACGTTACGCCGGTAAGGGTGCGGGATTAGAGGCCGCCGCCGGTGCTCAGACCCAAGAGCGTCAGAATCAACAAGCCGCACTTAAACCAGGTCTGTTCTCTACGATTGGCCAGGGGCTGCAAGCTGGTATTGGAAATCTTGCAACCCAGGCTCCTGGTATGATCGCCACAGGCGGTATCCCTATTCCTAGTGGCGGTGGTGGTATGGGAGGCCAAGCCCCCGGAACGGGACTATCCCCACAAGCGGCCCCGATACAACAACGCGGATCTCTTTACGGAACACAAAATAAGTTGGTACAATAATGGCTACTCGAATCTCACAAGAACAGCTTAACAAGTTTATCAACCCCGAAGCTGCTATGGCGCCTTACGAGCGGGCTGAGAAGCAGCGCGCGCAGCAATCCCAACAAGACGCGGCGCTGGCGCAGCTTATTCGTGGTCAGGAACTTAAAGACGAGAGCGCAATCGCAGAGCGTCAGCGTAACATGGCCGATGCTCAGGGACTTAGAAAGCTCCTCGGTAAAGATGCCAGGGTGTCGGTGGGCGATGTTACCCTCGATCCTAGAGAGCAAAAACCCCAGGAGATTAAGCTTACGCCGTTTCAAAAAACTCTTGATGAAAGCCGCGCTAGGGATATCTCCGAGGACATCAGTAAGGGCGGTTCGGTTCGAAGAGCGTCTGATATCAGCACCCTTAAGGGTGTAGAGTCCTCTTTAGGATCTAAAAAGAACATCTCTGGTCCTATTATCGGCTCTATTCCGATGTGGGCGCGCAGTGCTATTCTCCCCGAATCCGCCAAGGCCCAACAAGATTTTGAGGCAATTGCGCAGCGCACTCTTAAAGAAACCCTCGGCGGTCAGTTTGCCCAGAAAGAAGGGGAAGAATTCTTCAAGCGCGCTTACGACCCCCGTTTACCGGAAAAGGTCTTACAGCGTCGCGTTGCTAAGGCCCGTCAGGTTGCCGAGATGCTCAACCAAGAACGCCAGCGTGAGATTGACTACGCAAACCGCACCGGATCGCTTGTTGGCTATAGCGGGCTAGACGCCGAAACCGCTGCCAATGTGTTTAACCAAGCCCTGGCCGAATTCGACCAGGAAGAGGCCGACAATACGCCGTCCCCCCAAGCTTCTCAACCCCCCGGAGGCGACGACCCAGAGCCCCCAACCGGGACTCCTGAACATAAGGCGTGGTTCCAACGTCAACGTGCCGCAGGTAAACTCTAATGGATGAAGAACAGGCTTACCAAGAATACTTAAAACAGAAGCAGGCCAAGTCGGAAAAGCCCCCGGTTAGGGATCTTATGCGTCAAAACTTGGCCACTGAGGAACAGATTACCCGGGGTCTTGAGAATGCCGCATCCGTTCTTTCCGGCGGCCTGTCACAGGCAATCCCGGCGCTCGGTCGCGGGGTAGGTCGCGCAGTAGCTCCCTTTATCGAGGGTGGCGCTATGGGCGCTGCACAGGACGAGGAAGACAGGCTGCGAGGGTTTTTAACCGGCGCTGCTACGCAAGGCGGGATTACCACCGCCGGTAGAGCGCTGGGCAAAGCCGGCGACGTTGCTATGCAGATTGGTGTAGGCCGCAAGAAATACACCCCCGGCGTAGGCACCCAGCTTGCTGACGAAGGCATCATGGGCACTCGCGGTATGATGGCCAACCAGGTGTCTCGTAAGCTTGGTCAAGTTGGCGGAGAGATGTCCGACGTGGCTTCTGAAATACCACGCGTGATTGACGCCAGAAAGATTGGTACTGAGCTTGCTGAAGAGACCACCTCGCCGCTCACGGGCAGTGGGGCTATTTCGCCTTCGGCCCGAGACGCTGGAACCGTACAAGACATGCTTAGGTTTGCAGAAGACGTTAAGGCTCGCGGTGCTGAGACCGGCGAACAGGCGCTTGCTCGTCGCCGCGCTGCGGGCTCTAGCGCGTATTCTGCCAAGACACAAGATCCCAAGCTTTCTCCGCTAGCCCAGGCGTCTAAACTAGAGCAGCGGAAATACTCCGAAGCTCTTAAGGCTGCCGATCCTAGAATGGCTCCGCTCGATGCGCGATATGCTGCATTAAAGAAGGCCGAAAAAGGTCTTAACGAGGAAGCTTCTCTGACGGGCTTAGGGATTATCTCCCGCCCAGTTCAGACGGTCGGTGCGGCTCCTTTGGCCACCGCCGTAGGGCAGGTCGGCGTTAAGGGCGGCAGGGGCCTTGAGCAGTTCTTAGCTCCCTTAACTCGCCAGGCTACTATTGCCGAACCTCAAGACGAAGAAGAGAAGCTTTACCAGGAATACCTCCGTAGCAAAGGACGCTAATGCAGGACATCAAGCCAGAAGTCACGGCTATCCGTGAATCGCAGCACCGCACAGAAATCGCCATTGTAGAGATTCAAAAAGACCTCAGTGCACACATGGCCCGTACCCACGCCAATGAAGAGCGCATCCTGTACTTAGAGCGGATCTTTATCGGGCTTGCCAGCGTCGCCGTCCTTGGTGGTATTATCAAGGTTCTTATCTCGTAGCCCTTGCCCCAGCATAAGCGCCCACGATTACACCGATAGCCGCCCACACTAAAGGATTATCGAATAGCCCGGTTCCGCGTTGTCGGAGCTGGGCGTTTTCTTTTGTAACGCGCTCAAGCTCGTCTTGACGTAGTTGCACGCCGAGGTTGCACAGGTCGGCTTCCTTGACCTTGGCGGTAAGAGCCGCGTCACAGGCGTTTAAAAGATCCCTATCACTCGCCGCGTTTGAGTCGTTCGTAAGCGTCAACCAGATCATTAGCATTAGCACGAGCTTCTTGCCTAGATTGTTCATTTAAACTGATCTCCTTGCCGGCTGCGGCCTTGGCGAGTTCGGACTCCGTTTGTTGTAATTTCCGGTTACGGTTGTATAAAAGACCGCCTAAAATTACAACGATTAGGCTTAGGGCGTAGTTTAGGTATGATTTTAGTTTTTCGATCACTCAATAACCCCCACTATACGGACGATGACTTTCTTTACGCCACAAGCCTTTAGTCCAGCGAGTTGCCTAACTTTCACGGCAGCAACGTCGCCTTTACAGAGTAGCGTCGCTACTTCGGTATGTAGAACTCTTGTTTTCTTCTTCTTTTTCATTTAACCGCCCACCGCCCCGTGTTGTTTAGTAAGCTCGCCCTCAACAACATAAAGGCCTAACGTTAGGCCATCTCTTTTGCGGCTAAACTTAAGTAGTTTTGATCCGCTGGGATAGGTACTGTGAGTAGTCACAACAATTTCATCGCCATCATCTAAATTGGCCAAACAAGTTTCAGTAAAAACTTTATAAACGCGGTGTACTTTATCCATCGGTTCAAGCCCCAATTTGATTTGTTTTTAGGCTACAACGCTCTTTACCTACAACTACCTCCCGGTAGCTTTCCGGTCCTTTAAAAAGATCTGTGCCCACTAAGCCTTGCGTAAAATCCACGGTGTATGCTTTAGGTGACGAGTTAATTACCCGACCTTTAGCGTTTACTTCGGTTATCCAAGGAATTCCAGACGCATTTACCACTACAGAAATCAAACAGGTTACGATCATTTTTTACAACCTCTCAGAGCCGCCCGTTTTTGCTTGGTCAGCTCGTTTGTTTTAGAACAGGTCCAACCACCGCACTCGGTGCATTGGTACTTGCGATACTTACCGATCCGGGTGTAAGTATACCCCCTACTTTGCAGTTTGTCACTACCGCAATGTCCGCATTGGAATACGTCTCGGGAGTTATACACCCCCATATTAACTTGATTGCCCCAGGATTTGAGCTTGTCGTAAAGACATTCGAGGGCAAGCACATCGCGCACGTTGTACGCTTTCATTTCAGCCCAGGCGGATTTATTACCCGCTAAGCACTCCCGCCATAGATCGAATCCGGGAAAGCGTTTGTGCTTGAGCTTTTTGTACTTGACACCAAGTACATTTGTCATGTACTCAAGCGACGCTGAGGTAAATCCAAACCGCTTGTTGGCCATCTGCTTAGTGTCGATGTGCTGATATGGGGCTGGGGGACCATACCCGTTGATGATAAACCGGGCGTTCAGTTTTTTCTCATCAAAGCGTTTGCCGTTTTGCGTTAGGATAATATCAGCCTCGTTCATCATCTCCCAGATGCGGCTGAGCATCTTACTATCGTCCCGCAAGTCTTTTTGCCTAGAAGTGTCGCGGTAGGTAAATTTCTTAGAGCCGTACCATTTTGCGGTGTAAGACAGAATAGACCAGTCGGTTTTCATCATGGAGATTCCGGTATTCTCGCCGTAAACACCCCAAGCGTACATCTCAATCGGTGCCGTCTCAATGTCCAGAATGAGGATCTTAGGCTTGTTCATTTTTTGACCCCGTAACCGCGTTCTTTAAGGAGTTTATGCAGTTCTTTAAGGCGGCGCTCAATTGTTTTGTAAGAGACGTAAGACTGCTCGCTTGCGATCGTGCGGTTACTGAGGCCGTAAAAGTACTTAGAAGTAAGCAAGTCGAGATCCCACGAGTCGATGAATCCAAAAGATCGCATTGTGGCCTCAAAATCCCGTATGCTGAAATCGGGACGCAGCACGGAAAATACGCTAACTGTATGCGTCGCAGCCTCGACGACCCGGAGCTTGCCGTCGCGCATTGACGGTAAGTAGTGCTCCAAATGGGGACAAATTGTAGCTGTGACATCACAGGTTCCCTCCGGGCATTCCCATTTTGTCAATTTCGGCTTTGAGGGCTTCGGCCCCCTTTTCCACGAGGATTTGGTTGTAGTCTTCTTTGACAAGCGTAATCCTTACATCTTTAACGCCAAAGCACTTTAGTTTACTTGTGGCTTGGATCGCTGCTTGCGCCCCAGCCTTATCGTCATCCGTAACTACATATACCTTCTCATACTTAGTTAGCTTTTGCAAATTATTTTCTGCTCCGCGTGAGAAAAAATCCCCGGCACCCCCGGGACTGATTACGGTGAGGTCTGGGCGTACAAGTGCTGCGCTCATGGCGTTAAACTCCCCTTCGACGAGTAGGGCTTCCGGGCCTTCGGCTTCTTTCGCAATGAACCAGGGTTTTTTATGGCCCGCAGGACCGCGATACTTACCTCCAGGCAGAGTAGCAGTAGAATCACGGAACTTGTAATAGCTAGAATCAGGCCAAACCAAGAAATAACCCCGATCGTTATAATGAAGGCTAAAACCCCGGATATTGCGCTGTGAAAGACGTTTAATACGCTCGATACTAGCTTCCAAATCCTCGACATATTCAGGCTCAACTTTCTCGCCAGCGGGCAACCCAAGTTCCGACACATCTCCTGTCGCACCGCATCCAAAGCAATGGTACTTGTCGCCGTACACCACGGCTGACCCGGTATTTTCGCGGTGCTTAGGGCACAGATAGCGTTTGCGCATCACAAAATCCTAATATACAAAAACGGTTGTCGATCGCCTTTAATTGCCAGATAGTCTGCTTGAATGGCCACAAGCTTGCCGGTCTTTCGGTCACGCTTCATCAGGTGCGCCTCCTTAAACCTAGCAATCTGGGCCATGACCCTTCGGTCTTCTTTGTCGGCATACAAGCTCATAGACGGCATCGGGTAATCCGCAGCCGCGTTTAGAAGCTCGGTCGGGTTATACGCAATAATGACACAGCGACCGTCCGGCATGGACCAGGATAGGTGCCCTCGGTCAAATACTCGGTGCTTGTTAGCAAGCGCATAGACGTGCTGAAACGCCTTAGCGCGGGCCTTACACTCAAACCACCGCTCTCGGCCTTTGGGATCAACCGCAACCACGTCGCCCGAGTCGATAGCGCCACCCCGAACCTGCTTCCATCCCTCGCGGGATGCGTTAGTCCAACCGTGCCGTTCCAGGTCGTCTCTTAGGGCCCGCTCCACACGGGCTCCCTTATTCCGAGATAGTTTGCTCATACGAGCACCCCCTGTGCAAAGAACTCGGCTTCTCCCACCGCCGATACTTTCTTACTCAGGCAGTGCGTGCAGTGAAACTTATTCACAGTCAGCTCCGCGCAAGTCATGCAAGAATGTAGCTTAGGCTTTGGGGCAAATTTTGGGCCAAGCAGCTCCGGAACCGGTTTAATGACTTTTGGGATAGCTTTCTTAGTCCAGCGGCACGACGGGCACGTATCGTTTTTCCACAGCAACCGATCCGGCGTTATGGTTCTTCTTTTCTTACTTTTTCCTACGGTAACAATCCTATTGAACACGACCTGCTCCGTATTACACACGTCACATGTTTTTAGACTGGCGTTTCTAGGTAGTTTGCTCACAGTGCGCCGTCTCCTACGAATTCGTATCTACCGCCGTTAAACTTACACCTAATTGTCTTACCAGTATGCCCGAAGAACCGGTCTTTGTGAACTACAAATTCAGTCTCTAGTGTTTCAAAGTCCGGTTTGATTTCGATACAGGCAAAGCCGTGGTTAAAGAAGGTTTTATCATTTTGGATACGTTCCGCCATAGTCGGTCCTCGTGACGTAGGGTGCAACTGTGCAAAGCAAACGACAGGGATGCCGTTTTGTTTGCCGTAGTCTTTAAGAAAGAGCCCAAGTGCCTTAGAGACCTGGAACGCCTCCCACTGAGGGTTTGCCCGTGATTGCGTAATGACTTGCAAATAGTCAATAAGAACGATACCAACGTCATGCTGCGTTGCGGACTCAAGCACGCTGCATACATCCTCGAAATAAGACATATCATAAGTACCGTCCTCTACTACTTCAACCCTGGGAATAATTTGCTCTTCAACGTATCTAACAACTTTTCGTTCGGTATCGGGGGACAGGCTTCCTCTGAAAAAATCGGTGTAATTTTGTCCGAGAATAATACAAGCGGCTCGTTCAAAAACGGCGTCGGTTGCCTCCTCGTTCGAAATGACAACCGCTCGTTTGGTGGGGGAAGATTGCAAGAAACCAACGAGGACATTAGCGCAAGTAGTGGATTTTGCGCGGCCTGACTCGGCACCAACCACGACGAGGCCCTGCGACAGCCAGAAACCAGGGAGGAATGCTGGCGAAATAAAAGGGATGCGAGATGCCCGAATTGCACGTCTAACATTTCTTGCATTCTGATAGTTCCTTTGCTGTTCTTCGGTTGTCTTTGGGCGGTACACACGACCACCTTTCTGTGCGGTAAGGGGAAGCGACTGAAACGCCTTGACCGCGTCGGTTGGGCTAATCTTCTCTTCTTTAACTAGTTCCAGGATGTTGTCTTTTGGCGTAGAGGTCATACCGTCTCCTCTATCCTTAAGTAGAGCTGCCTGTAGATTAACTCGTCCTGCCAAACAACCCAGCGACGGTCTCCTTCTGGAAGAACCGTTTGATCTAAGAAGTCAAACAGGCTAGTACCACCAAAAGAGGCAACACCGAGCCGCATTTCCATTACCTGAATCATTTCTTCCCCCGAAAGCTCCCCGCATTCTTTGGTCTAACGCTGCTAGGGCCGCTGGCAAAGTCGTAACCACCGTAGGTCGTGATTACACGTTCTAGGTTATCCGAACCGCACTGAGGGCACGACAGGAGCTTTTCCTCGTCGTTACGCTCCAAGTTCTCGGTTTCCTTGCCGCAATCTCTGCATTGGTATTGTCTAATTGGCATATTAAACAGCCCCGCTTTCTTTTCTTCGTTTGATCGCCTCCGCCCACTGAAGCGCGACGGCAGCCACCTGAATGAGTTCCTCTTGCAGCCTCTGTGGATCAGACTCGCAAAACGCCTCCAACACTTCTTCTTCAAGAATCAGCTTCCAAGTCAGGTCTCCCCGTTTAACGGCCTCCTGGTTAAAGTATCGGCAGTCCGTAAGATTCCGATAGTAAGCCTTGGGGCAGGTACCATCCCGATGGTTCTGTTCGCCCCATCGAGCTAGGTTACGTTCCATTTCTTCTTTGACAAGGTCTAACATCAGTCCTCACTTATCAGTTGGTTAGCAAAACCGCCGCAACGACGGCCAAAAGCGTACCTAGAATACCCCCGACAAGCTGTCCTCGTTCTGGAGAGCGTTTGTCTAAACCGGAACCTATAATTGACCCAACCGCGCTGCTTAAAAAACCAACAATAAACCACATGCTAATCTTCCCATCTGCTCATAGGGCCTGAGCCCTCAGCCTTAAGTTTAACCGTCAGCCCTAATTCTACACCAACCTGCTCCATGCAGTCAATCAGGATTTTTTCCGCTTCTTCCGCGTGCTCGGTTTTCGCTTGGATGACGATTTCGTCGTGTACTGTGAAGAGAGCGCGTCCAATTCCGCTATATCTGAGACGCTCATCAGCAAGATAGTATGCGCGACTAGTGCAATCGCTTCCCGTACCCTGGACAAGCGCGTTCCAAGCTTGTCGGTAGGCACTGTCCCAAACTTGTCGTTTACGGACTTCAAAACGGCGCCTACGTCCAAAAGGATTAATGATGGGCTTTCCATCGTCGACGTGCTTCGCGCATTCATCCATAACCTTTTTCTGGCCGGAGTAAGTTTCCCAGTATTTGTCATACGCTTTCTTTCCTTCCGCCTCGCTTACGCCGAGGACTTTCGCGACCTTGTAGTGGGAGCAGCCGTACTGCATCCCGAAGTTCACGGTCTTTGCTAGAGATCGAGGAATTTTAAGCGAGTCGGCAGTGATGTCATGTTGGGATGCTCCTTCATTAACAATTCGAAGAAGGTTCGGATCGTTTGTGAAGTGCGCCGAGAGGCATACTTCGAGCTGCGAAAAATCTGCGGATATGAATACTGTTCCATCGTCAGGCACGAAAAGGCCACGAATGCCACCTTCTCGGGGCATGTTACCCATGTTTGGGTTTGAGTGAGAAATGCGTCCAGTTGCGGTTCCGGCAACGTTGAAAGAAGGGTAAATTCTTCCTTCAACCATTCTCTCCAGAGTGCCCTCAATGTAGGTTCCATAAATCTTGTGTGCCTCCCTTAAGTCCTGAATCATCGCTACGACGGGGTGTAAATGCTTAATCTTTTCTAACGCGTCCCAGTCGCACGAGACTTTCTTCGTTTTTTCGTTGTACTGCTCGGGGAGCTTAAGCTGGGTGTAGAGCAGTCGCTGCAACTGCTTGGGGGATTCGAAGGAGAACTCGGGCCTAGGTACACGTCCTCTACCCACCGCCGTCTTGCGCTTTCCAATCTCTTTAGACCATTCCTCAAGCTCGATAAGCTCAATCTCGTCTTTAACCAGCTCACGCATTTGAGGAAGGAGTCCTTCAATCTTTGTCCTAAGCTCGACTCCTTTCTGGAGCAGGTAGTCTCGGTCAACTGCGATCCCGGCGATTTCGGTTTCGAGGAGACTTCGTTGAAGGGCGTGGACGTGTTCGACGAGGGGGGGAGGTACTCCGTCTTCTCGTAACTCACCCACGAGTAGGGAGTGAAGTCGTAGGGTATAGGATACGTCTTTGGCGTTGTACTCCGCAAGCGCCTCTTCCGGGGCGTCTTCAGCCTTTTTGTATTTCGACCAGAAATCTTCTTTGTAGTCGTCATAGAAGTACCTTTTTACGAGTGGTCCCAGTCCGTGTTCCCCATTTTCGTCGAGAAGATGGGAAAAAATGAGCGTGTCGACGTAGTCATATTTGTCATGCAATCGCACCCCCGCCCAAGAAAGCATTTTGAGGTCGAAAGAGGCGTTGTGAAAAACAAAAGAAAGCCCGTGTGGGGACATAAGTAACTCATTCAGCATCTCCGGCCCAAAAAAGGCCACGTCGTTAGCAGTCGGTCCAGTTACCGCTGCGGAAATAATCTTATCAGTACGAGATAGGCCCGTGGTTTCGATGTCCAACGCAACCGTGTCCTGGCCTTCCCTGGCCGTATCCGCAAGCCAGTCTCGTAGCTCACCCGGTTTAGTCAGTTTCGTAATCCGAATCAAAACAGAACTCCCATACCGAACACGATGAAATCTCTACCCTTGTTCGGGGAACTTAACCCAGCACTAGAAATGTGACTGTAAGTAAGCTCAACAAAAGTATCGTGATCGCGGACACCGACGCCGATGTCCTCGACGAACTGAAAATGACCGCCGAGAAGTTCGTCAGTGCCAGTAATAACAGCAATACCGAGAAAAGCTTTTCCATAGACCCCTACCCGACTTCCGGGATTTACCCCGACCTGTGCCTTGGCAATAGCGGAGCTTTTGTGTCCGACCTGGCTATCCGCCCAGCCACCGAATTCCGTAGCAACGTAACCGACTCCGGCAGGTGATTCCTGCCTTACACCTAGGTACTTCGCGCTACCGTCTGGTTTGCCATCTTGGATGCTCGGCCCACCGCGAATTGAAATCGAATTGGCAAGAGCGTGCTGGGCACAGAGAAGCAGGGCCAGAAGGACTAGATAAAACGTGACTAGGCGCATAAATACCTCAGTTAAAAATGCCCGGGCACTCATCCTAAGCAACCCGGGCTTCAAGCGGACTTTGGCAAGGGCGCTTGAATTAAAGAGCACCGTCTCCTGACGTGAGTGCGTTCTTGGCATCGAGGATCTTCTTTTCTTCCTCAAGCTCACTAGCACTGATGATCTCTACGATGTACTCGGGTGCGTTGCCTTTCTTACCCTGGCTGCGAAGGCTTGCAACCTTTTCAGCGCGGAACTTCTCCGAGGTCGGTTTCAGGCGGATCTTAGATCCCGGTCCGGACTTCTGGATTGACGAGAGAAGCTGGGCAATGTTCACTTCGTCAAGTGTCATCGTGCTTTGGGTCTTACCCGAAAACGATGGGTACAAATAGGCCAGGGCCTTACCTAAGAATTTCTTTTCATTTTGCATTGGTCATCTCCTTCAATTTATTCGCAAGCTCGAGTGCTTGTGAGTCCGTTAACTTCTCTTTCGAGTCCACGCCGTAAGCCGCAATCAGCGCCTTAAGCTCTTTTACCTTAGCATCACGCTCCGGGCTACCGGACGGTCCGGCAATGTCCAGAATTACGGTACTCGTCTTCGTGATAAGCTGGTTTACGTTGTTTCGGTTGATTGCCGGGCTCTGGGGCTTAGGTTGCTCCTGCTTAACCTCAGCGGCGTCGTCTTCGATATGCTCCTGGGTCTTATCGTATAAAGCTAATCCTAGTGACATTCCGAACTTCATGGCGGCTCGTTTTAACGCGTCACTCTCGGCTTCTTTAGATGCCATCTCGTGGGGGTTAAGCTGCGACTTGTCAGATCCCCAGCCCGTACCCTCTTTAACCACCTTCATGTAACCACCGTCTCCGGTAGCTACGATAGCGGTAATACGAACCAGCGCACGATACGCAATAAGCTCGTTACCGTTCCGGTCTTTGTTACCGGGGGTCACTTGCTCAAGTCGCACCGTCTCGCTGTCCCAGCCAAGATTACCAAAGCACTCGTTTAGACGCTTGATGACGTAAAACGTGTCAACATAAGACAGTTGGGCACCTCCTTGAGTACGTCCCTTAACCACAGATTTGGGTAGGTCTTTTTCAAGCTCCGCTGTAACCTGCTCAATTGTTTTATTCATTTCAATCCCTTTCTAATCGCCGCATAATGCATCCGTTTCATAGCTCGGTTGGGCACATCCCGGTAGATTCGCTCCCCGGTAACAGGGTCCGTAGCCGGTGTACCGTCTTCGTTAAACCCGTACTGTCTTGTGTACCCAGGAGGGTTGCCTGTTTTACGTTTCCAGTACGGCTTGTTCTGTGTTTGTTTTCTAGAGGACATCGTTTAGTTCCTTCACAAATAACTTAGCTTCCTTGGCGATCCTTCGCATCATCTTCTTGTCTTCCTGCACCTTAACCTTATGCACTTCTCCGGTGGTGTCGTCTTTCATGTACAGCCATGCTTCCGGTATCTTAGTCACCAGCATCTGGGTTAAGATCTGCACCCGGTAAGGTTCCCATACTGTACCGTCTTTTGCAAGTTGTAATTTACTAACCGACCATGAGTTTTTGCACTCAACAAGCACCTTGTTTGCCATACACACAGCGTCCAAAGATACCATAATACCACGACGCTTGTCTAGTCCAACTAACGGCGAAAGAGTTACACCAAAGTCAATCTCGGCCTCGGCCTTAAGCAGCTTCTCAGCCTCATGCCCTTTTGCAAACATGTTACGCATGTACTCGTTCAGTTCTTTCTCGCCGCCACCCCGCTTCTCCTGGATCAGCTTCTCACGAGTAGAGAAGGCACCGGGAATGCCTAGGATCGAAGCCATGTCACTGGCGGTCGCCCACTTTCGACGTTCTTCTTTCCAAACGTCGCTGCCTTGGTCTAGGGGAAGTATTTTCACAGAATGTGCCGACCGAAGAATGCGGTGGAATTTTCGTACAAATCCTGAGCAAAACCTAACCGCCGAGCAGTGGCGTAAGGATAATCCTCAAACAGCTCCGCTGAACGCACCCAGTTCCAAAGAGATATTTCCCAGTGTATATCTTCGCGCTCAATTTGAATCATGCCTTCCTCGCCGAAACAACGACCGTATGCATGTAGAAAGGTATACCTTTACCAATCATGGCACCAAGTTCTGGTGTAGAAATCTCTATGCCCCGCTCTCTTAGTCCAGCTTGTACCGCGACGGCCACGTTAGCCGCGATTGGGCAGTAATGTTCGTCAGCCCCTTGATGGTTTTCTACCACAAAACCACAGTCGTTCAGGAACTTTTTGTGGGTATCAAAATTGTAGTGCCGAACGTGTTCCCAGGCCCAGTGATTATTTCGATCCTGCATGATGCGGCGAAAGCTCTCTAAATGATTAGTGATCCAATCGAAGTTCGGTGTCGAGATGACATACAGCCCCTCGCGCTTAAGCACCCGCTTAACTTCCTTGTGAACAACCCGAAGATCCCAGAGATGCTCGAGCACCTCGGACGTAATGACGGCATCAAAGTAACTAGTCTCAAACTCATAGGGCGGTTTCATAAGATCCGCTGTCTTAAGCCTCTCGGCGGGAATACGCTTTTCAGCACGCTCAGTATTCATGTCTACGCCATACCACTCAAATTCCGGCATAAGATCAGCGAAGATTGCGTCGCCGCAGCCTACGTCGAGCACCCTGGCCCCAGGCTTCAGTTCCTTACGCAGCCAGTCACAAAAAACAAGCATACGGGACGAGTTCTTTACGTTCTCGCCCAGATACGCGTGTTCGCCCATACGTTTGTAATATGTTTGATAATATTCGGAATCGGAAGAGATGTCATTGCTCATGGGTATACTCTACTAAACAGCGTCTAAAAACACAAGTGAGAAAATACTAAATTATTAGGTTGACGAGCGGCGTGTCATTATGGTAAACTTATTGCATAAGATACGTTCAATTCGGTATCTAGAGCTTGCGGAGCATATAAACGAAGCAAGCGATCGTTGCACTAGTAAACGGGTATAGGTGTATTATTTGAAATAATATAACTTATAAGAAAATATAAGTTGACACAGTGGAAATGGTTGTGATAACGTTTCCCCTAGGAGTACTCTATGAAAAAGAAAAAGCCCCCGTTTCCCAAACGCTCATTGTATTACGTCGCGTCACTGATTGCACTAGCCGGAGCCTGTATGCTGGTAACAAACCAGGATTCCCCTCCGCAGAGTTCCGTGGTATCGGTACTCAACCGTTCCGGTACAAGCGGAGGTACCGGGTTTGTAACTCGTGATGTAGCCGGTAAACACGTTATTGTGACCAACGACCACGTGTGCGAAGTGGCGCAAGGTGGGTACGTTGTCATCGTGTCTGACACCGGACAGGGGAGAATTAAGCGTGTTCTGTCACGTAACTTTACCCGCGACCTGTGCGTTGTTGAGGGAATCGATGCTCCGGCACTAAGTATCGCCGACTCTTCCCCAACCCGGTTTGAAAAACTCCAGGTGATTGGGCACCCGTTACTGGGACCGACTACTCCTTCGGAGGGGTCGTACTTACAAGACGATATTGTACCGATCGGATTTGGTACAAAGCCAGACGGTACTTGTCCGGAGAGCGCGGAGTCCGTAGACACGTTCTTCGGTACTTTTTGTGTGGCTCACATGGAGCTTAGTCTCACCTCGATTTCTATTTTTCCAGGGAACTCAGGTAGCCCAGTACTCAATCGTGAGGGCAAGGTAGTCGGCGTCATCAACTCAGGTGACAACCGCACGACCTACGGTAACTTTGTCCCGCTTCGGTACTTGAAGGAAATCCTAGGTGAAAAAGAGTAGGTATCGGTGTCTGTACTGCGGTACTGGCGAGTTTAGTCCGACGGTCCCCAGTTGGGAGCTTAAAAAGAAACGCTGCAAGGTCTGCGACCACGACAAGTTTTCTGTAAAGGCTCTTGAAACTGGGGACTACTTCGGTTATGGTGATGAAGAGAAGAAAGAGGAGCCAGGATTTCCCTGGGTTGACTAATGATACAATTTTCGGACTTGTTTGATGATTACGGTGGACTGCTAACCCCGTTATCGCAAACTGCCGGGTTCTTGGAGGGTAGGACGGCTGGCTGCGGGTTTGTTAGCGTGTCTAATTCGGGACCAAAAATATCCGCGTTCCGCTGCCACCCGTCCTTGATTTTTGAGGAGATTTTATAATGGAAACTATCGGTAAATTTGAATTTGAACCCCTTTACGACCGTGTATTGATCGAGCGTCTGGAAACCGACATCGCAACCCCGGGCGGTTTGTTCATTCCCGACACAATGAAGGAAAAGCCTTCCCAGGGCTATGTCATCGCAGCCGGTACCGGTCGAGTAGCGGTTGACGGTGCCCTTACACCCCTCGCTGTAAAGGTGGGTCAGAAAGTACTGTTCGGAAAGTATGCGGGTACTGACATCAAGCTTAATGAGAAAGAATACCTTCTTATGCGCGAGGAAGATATTCTGGGGATTATTAAGTGAGCAAAAAAACCAAACTCACCGATTTAGATCCTACCGTCGTAAGCGAGGTGTTTACGCGTCGTGTAGCAATTCTCGCGGTCAGCGGTAAGACTGCAAAGCAAATCGGCGACGAGCTTGGTTTTAGTGCGCAGCAAATTACGCATATCCAGCGGGGCGACCAGTACAAAAAGCTTGTGGCCCATATGGGTGAGCAAGAACTCGCTTTTGCCGCATCTCGTGGTAAGACACAAATGGCGGGTATGGTAGACGACGCTATGTCGGTCATGCGCAAGGTAATGAAAGATTACCTGGGCGGTAAGGGTTCAGCGCGGGATGCGGTAACGGTGGCCCAGACCGTTAACCGTGGGGTTGGCATTGAGAAGAGCGAAGACAAACAAAACGATACCCAGCTTACGGTTATTTTACCGGGTGGGGCGGAGCCTGTAACATATGAAGTCAAAGCAGAAGAACCAGACGAAGCTTAAGCGGCAAGGTTACACTATGGGCATAGGTGCTGTTGCTAAGGGGTCCGGTAATGTTATGGGCCTTGGAGTTCTCACACTTACTGATATGAAGGGACCGGGTAAGCTCGGTTCGTCAGTAAAACCATCCCAGCTCACCGGTACGGAGACTGCAATTATATTCACCACTCCCGAGTCAATCATAGAAATGATTAACGACCTAGCGAAGATGCTGCCAGGTATGAGGGACTATAAGAAGGAGCTTAAACGTGCCACAAAAAATCTATCCGATAGACATCCTAACAAGCTCGGGCCTATATCCAGATCGGGAAAAAAGTGAGGAATGCACTACTGAAGTTCGCATTAACGCGGCTGATCTCGCTGAACGAGTCTCTAAGATGCTTGACGAACTGGGCTACAGTGCGTCTGTTTCGTCTGGGTTTCGTACTTCTCAGGCTAACAAATCGGCTAAAGGCACTACAAAGTCGGCTCACATGACGGGCCAGGCTTGCGATCTAGTGGACCCACAAGGAAAGCTTGCGCAAGCAGTTCTTGCAAACCCGAGCGTATTAGAGAAATACGGCCTATACATGGAGAACCCGCAGGTTACAAAAGGTTGGATTCATTTACAACTTCGGCCAACTAAGAACAGGATTTTTACGCCATGATTCAGATCGATCTACTCGGGGTTTTACACGATTATCAGCCTGTCCGTTGGACGGAGGCGAGCAGAGGCTATACCAAGGCCATGGGTAGGCGCACTCCGGGGCTTTGTGCTGCCCGGGAAGTTCGGTTTTTAATGATTTTTAAGGGCATGCTATGAGCCGCAAAAAATCCCACCACACCGAACTGGAAGTCGATCACTACATGAACGATCTCGGCGACGAGATCATGATCGCTATCCGCACTTCCGACGGTTCTAAGCTCACCCCGCAGGACATCCTTGACGCCGCGACTTACACCTGCCTAGAAAGCTTGGGTGCCGAGATTAAACCCGTTACCGCGCAGGACATTAAAGAAAATCCCGATCTTCACTAAATAAAAACCCCCAGGACTTTCGTCCCAGGGGCCAGGCTGTCGCATTCTAGACAATTAAGTAGGGTGACAGAGTCCTACACCTCAGTTAACGCTACCGTCTGCGCTAACCGTAAAGCTGCAATCCGAGCCGTCCGTAGTGACGTAGCTGCCCGGGGTCAGGATCGAAAAACGGGTGTTCTTGCCGTTCGCGTTTTCAGAGAAACTCGTGAGAAGCTGCCCGTTTGCAAGGCGGAGGATCACCTCGTCATAGATTCCCGGAGCGTCGCCGCATGGGTCAATCACCTCAAGTACCGCAGCTTCTCCCGCCGGGCCTTGCGGTCCGGTCTCACCCTGTGGACCAACTACGGAAGCCCCGGGAGACCCCTGCTCACCACGCAGTTCGTGTTTAATCATACCGCAGCCAGTGAGAGTCAGAGCCAGTAACATAATCGCGTACTTCATTTCATACCTCGGATAAATTGCGTGACTTGGTTAAGATCGCGAGCTTTTGCCCCGATATACTGCGCAAGGCACTCCGCAGTAACGTCGTTTTTGGTTACGTTGTCAGTGACCACTACCTTAAACCCGGAGCGTACCTGTTTAGCGAGGTAGTCCAGGGTTACGTAGCGGGCCGTTTCTTTCGAGTAGATCTTTCGGTTCTTATATTTCACGTACACTAGCATTTCTCCTTCATATAGTCTTGATACTCAATTTGACACGCAAGACACAGCTTGTCAAGTCTTTCTATTTCGTCACAACCACCTTTACAAAAAGTCTCATCCATCCACTTTGTTTTTGAAATAAATGAGGGCTCGTTTGACGTTTTGGAGGCTTTTGATGGCTGTTTCGACAAGTTCGATTCTTGCATTTATTTCCTCTTTTGTTTTGGTTAGCGGTGCTTGGCCTATTGCCGGTAGCGTTTTATACAATATACTGCACCCGTTATTTAAAATCACCAAGTATTTTTGATATGCCGTCACAGTTTTAGCACCTCTTCCCACTCCCTCACAATCTTACTCATACGGAAGTTAGGGTTACCGCGCACTCTAGGACGGTCTACTGTACGCCATTGAATGATTCGATCAATCACGGCCTTAGTGTCGTTTACATCGATTAACTCACTCGGATGATCCGCCATTTCAGGGGTAGCCGCTAATTTACTTGAGAGAAAAGGCGTACCGACGGCATTGGATTCTGCGTGCACCAGTCCCATAGTTTCCGGGTATGCACCGTTAAGGTGCAGTACCGCGAGAGCACCCCTGACTTCTCGGATAACCTGATTGTGAGCGAGTTCTCCGAAGCTGAATACGTTACTTCCCAAAACAGCGGTGGACGGGTAATATCCGGGATTTGCAACATATAATTTCATATCCTTTAGTTCTTTAAAGTTTTTAAACTGCTCAAATACCTTAAGCGTGTATTCTAAGCCTTTGTGTGGCGACGAGAAAAACACCAGTTTATCCTTATCAACCGGAGTATTATCCGGGCGTAAGTCGTCTGCGATAGGGTTATAGACCCTACGGCTTGGGATGCTACCCTGAAATTTAAGCTGGGTCATGTAGTCATACATCTGTGACTTGTGCCAATCGCTTACACAGATCGGGATTGTCTGGGTATCGACCATAGCCTGGAATCCCTTAGCCCAGCCGTCCCCTCCAAACACATCGTGAGCCCACAAGAACAGCTTAGCACTTGGATACTGCTTTTTAGCGGTATACAGAATAAGCGGCGCGCGTAAAACCACAACGTGGGTGGGCTTAAAGTCGTCGTTGGCCTTAAAAGCTGTGTATTCAGCACCAAACTTAGACGCAGTTTCTCGGTTGTGTTGGGTAACGCGTACCTGGTGACCACGAGCTGCAAGGGCTTCCGCGACTCGGATTACTGTGCCTTCAGTACCTCCGAGAGCTTGGGTTTCTAGCACCTTCGGATCATAGGGTTTTGGACAAACCCCGTCTACAAATAAAATTCTCATCATGAAAGCCTCACAACCTTTCCAAAATTAGCCGGAGCCGGTTGATCACCCACCCCAACCCAGATAAAAGGTACTTTAGGATCTTTCGGCTTGTCTGCCGTATCGAAGTCACCAAAGTACACAATCATATTACACCCCAATTTAACACATTCGTCAATAGCTGGTTGGTACATGGTGCCGCCAGAGCTTCTCCTCGTCGGCTTAAACTTTGTCTTAGACAAGTCTTCCACCGCTGACACCCTACAATCGGCGTGCACAAGGTAGGTTTTGGTGATTTGTTTAGCAATGATTTGAACCTCATTCATAAACTCGGTAAACTGATCATTGCTCACAGACCCAGACTCGTCTAAGCAAACCCCTAGGGTCATTTCGCGTTTCTTTTTCTTTCCCGGTACCGGTAGCGGGAATCGGCGGTTGATGCGCTTACGAGTTGCTTGCGTGCGGTTAGTCACCTGCGAAAGAATCTGATTACGAAGTAGCACTTTCCACGGAAGCTTAGCCTCACCCATCAGGGAAATCTGCTCCATGATAGACTTAGGTACATTTCCGGCGGCAGCTTTGGCAGCCTTTTCTGCCATGGCCTTGACCGCAGCCTTGGCCATTTCTGGGGAAATATCATCCCCAAAGTAGCCTAGGTGCACGTCTTGACCATCAGGCATAGGAAAGCTTTTCTTCTTGTACTGTTTCATCAGGGCTTTGTAGTAATACTCGCTAGTTTCCCAGGGCTGTAGGGTGTCATCTTTAGCTAGCTTTTTTACCGTATCCAGGCTTACGCACTCGGGCGGTAAGTTGTCCAGGTGTTGGTTAATCACGCAGTCTTGCGCGATATTAGCCACAAGCGGATCTAAACTGGCCTCCTTTACGTGCGTGAGGTGATTAAACACCAGGTGTAAGATCTCGTGCTTTAGCGTGTCACGCACCTCTTTATTATCCCGGGTGTTGAAATAGTCCATGTCCATGAAGATGGTGGGTACGGCGTTCACAAACCCCACAGCGGCTTTACCCCGAGGGTCTTTAAACTCCTTGACCATTTTACACTCAAGCAGGAAATGAGCAAAGAACGGTTCGGATTCTAGCAGATCAAAGATAGCTTGCTCTAGTTTACATTTCATAGCATCCTCTGCCAATAAAACATGTCTCTTATCCGCTCAACTTCAATTAGAGCAGTTCCTAAAACCCCACCAAAGGTGCTCCACCCATGCCCGTATAGTCCTTTACAACACACAACGTCGGTCTCGGAAAAATCAACCTGTATCATTCGAATAGCCGCCCGACGAATTCCTTGTCGTCCATAAGCTCATACTTACCCGCAAACTTGGGGATTTCAGCAAGCTTCTTAATCGTAGCTAGTACAGACTCGCGCGGTACATCAAGGAAGAAATCTTTCAAGTTTTCAACGTGCTCGGGTTTAAGCATATCCTGGTTTTCGGGCATCTTAAGCTTAGTCACGAGTTCCTCAAGAGGGGCTGAGATCAGGTCAAAACGGGCCTCCTTCTTGCCTTTGCCGATCTTCTTAACCTTCTCGCGGTGCTTAGGATAATCGTTCAGAATGTCAGCAATTCGGATTTTGCGCTCCTCTGATTTTTTCCAGTTCACAAACGCACTGGCGGCGACCGGCCCGATGATACCCGAATAGATCTCGAACCTTGCCGCTTCCCCCATTTTTTCATTTTCAAGCGGCGCGATCATCTTAAGCCACGCACGACGATCCGGGGTCACGTTGTGTTCAGGCTTTTCCCGCTTACTGCTTTCAAGGCAGCTTTTATCTTCCGAGATAAAACCGGCGACCGAAGCGGCCCCGATCGAATCAGCGTATGCGATAAACTCTTCGGCAGTCGGCTCAAAGTCAATGTGACAGAATCGAGACATCAGAGCTTTATCGCTCATGTCCGTGGTAGTGAACTCGCCCGATGCGTAGTTACCCGCCGCGACAATCTTCCAACCGTTGGGTAGAGCATGCTGGTGAATGGTCTTACCCATGATAAGCGAGAATACGGCTTGAAGCACGTCGGGGTGGGCTCGGTTAAGTTCGTCTAAAAACAAGATGCCGTTACCGTCAGTAGGCAACCACTCTGGGCGAGCGTGCGATACGGTGCCGTCGTCGTCGTTGTGCTTAAGGAGGCCGACCAGGTCACCGACCTCTTGAGTAGCTAGGTGAAGGTGGACAAAGCCTACTTTCTGCTCCTTAGCAATCTGCTTAACAGTCTCGGTCTTACCGACGCCTTGTACACCCCAAAGAAATGGGACGATGTCGTGTTTCATAAGAATCGGTAATGTTTCTTTTACTTGCTGAATATTCATTAAATCATCTCCTTCACTAAATGGTTTAAACGAGCTGTTAAGACAGATGTATCTGAAAGATAGCTGGTTTTAAGGTAAAACTTGTGCCGCGAACTCCAAGTTCGCGGGTTTGATAATAAGTTAAAGGGATCGATATAAAAACAAATCATGATTTATTTTTAAAAACCTCGTTCATTTTAGCTTCCATCAAGGTACGATAAGGCGTGCCCTCGATGCAATAAAAACCTCGACCGTCCGGGTATTTAATAGCCATTTTATCTACGGCGTGAACCGTCTCACCCTTGATGTGGATCTCAGCTGGTTTTTCCGACATAATCATAACGCACACAGTTCCGGCCTTGTTTTTAAAGCCCCAATACGTCCCGCATTTTTTGACCGCATCCACCACGCGAGCCACAAGCGGATTATTTTTCTTCTCGACGACTTCGTCAGCGAATGCATAAAAAGCAACCCAATAACTCTCAAAAGAGCCGTATGAAGCCTTCAAAGCTTGGTCTTTTATCTGCTCACGAGTCGGTAGCTTTGGATGAAGAACCGATAGGTATTCCTGCATGGTTTTTAACCCGCGCTGTTTAACGATGTCCCCAAACTCCGCATTTTCCGGTAACGCGATTCGAGCAGCAAACTCGGCTGCGTCAAACGGATTAGAAAACCAAATGTATGTAGTCGGCACCGGAAGGGTGTTTTCATAACCCGGTTGCCTATTGATCTCGGCGAAAAGTTCACTGACGGCGATCTCGGCCTTGAGCCTGTCACAGGGGTCGGTGTTTAGGCCGATCGCGCGAAACCGCTCTAGATATTCTGGAATAAACTTCTCATGTTCTTTTGTGATTTTAATTTCTTTTGACATTATATCATTCCTTTTGTTTTGGTTTTTAAGGTGCTAAGAAACAATAAACGCGACCCAAAAAAGATAAAAAGCATAGCAGGTTCGTAAAGATCGCTTAGTTGTTCTCGACCTATACCGCCGCCACTTCTTAGTTTACAGATCTGCTCCATCAGCGCACCAGATTAAAATCAGCCTGTAAAAGGTAACCTGGCGCGTCGTAGTTGACAAGCTCAATTATAGTTCCCGCTGGTAAATAGGTGTTAGCGCCAATACCGCCAGAGCAGAACATGAGAGTTAGGACCGGGTCATTAATTCCGGTATTCTGATACTCGCACTGCTCAGAGCCCACAAGTAACCGACCGTGTAGATACTGACCCGGACTTGACCCTTGATAAGTACCCTGCACGATTGTGATCGAGCTTGGCGCGTTGAAGTAGCGCACGTCGGTAAGTTGAACCTTCTCAGATCCGTTAGGAGCGACAGTTGTGAAAGCATCGTTTAGTGACACGACGATAACCGGAGCACCGCCGCCAACTTTCTGAATGCTTTGACTGCCCGAACCACATCCCGACAAACTACTGACAACAATACCTAATAGAACACCGATAAAATAGTACTTCATAACATTGCTCCTATATTGCATTTGATTCCACCGAAAAGCAGCTCGGTAAGCCGGTCTAATTTGACTTGGGTTTCTGGGCCGGGGGCGTAGTATTTACGACTAAGAACCACTCTGGCGGGATTCTGCCCCTCACCGGAGGTATATAAATCCGTAATCTGGATCAAGCGGCCTCCTTAACCACGGTAACCGCCCGTCCTTGGGCAGCATCCGTGTGGATGAGAGAGGAGTTATGTGATTCGAGTAACGCGATGATGGAGGACTGAATTTCCATCACCACAATCGCAGCGTCAACGCTATTCATATGACCGGCATTCGCTCGGTTCATCACGTCTTGGATTTCTTTTTTCAGTTCTTTAATCATCGTGTTACTCATGCCTTATATCATGCAGCGTTTGCGCCAACTATTTGTGTAATGATTTCAAGCGTAGTTAGTGGAAACCGGTGTAGAACTTCTACACAAGTGACGGCAATTGCCGTCACTTAATCATCCTCGTTGAAGTCGTACACGCGATCGGAACCGCATTCCGGGCATTCCTCGATTTCACAGTCTGACTTGTACAGATGTGATTCGTCTTCTTCCCATCCGCACTTACGGCAGCGGGTCTTCCACGCACCGATGCGTGGCTCGGGAGCTTCGTTATACATTGTAGGCTGTCTCATTTTTTATCCTTTCCGTATTTATCCTGCAAAACACATTCCATAAGCGTACCTTTACGCTGCCCGTTAACTGCGTAGATCTTAAACCCGTCCGCATACTCAATAGCGGGACCGTCTAGGCTGTGCAGTTTACCGCTTAGCATTTTTAAAGAGGTAGGTTTTTCAGTCATGATAACCACGCTTTCAAGAGGCCAAAACCAGCCGCAATTACGCGCTAACTGGACTAACGGCGTGATTTTGTCTATGTTTTTTACGGACGTTTCGTTTAAAAAATAGTCATAAAAGGATAGCCAACCGGCGTCCTGGTTTCCATGCCCAGCTTTATAGACTTGGTCCCTGACTTGGTCCCAGACTTGGTCCCAGACTTGGTCCCCGACTTGGCCCCAGACTTGGGCCCCGACTTGGTCCCCGACTTGGTCCCTGACTTGGCCCCAGACTTGGGCCCCGACTTGGTCCCTGACTTGGTCCCAGACTTGGTCCCAGACTTGGCCCCTGACTTGGGCCCCGACTTGGTCCCAGACTTGGGCCTCGACTTGGCCCCAGACTCGGCCCCCGACTTGGTCCCAGACTTGGGCCCCGACTTGGTCCCCGACTTGGTCCCTGACTTGGTCCGTGACTTGGTCCCTGACTTGGTCCCAGACTTGGGCCCCGACTTGGGCCTCGACTTGGGCCTCGACTTGGTCCCTGACTTTTTTTAAATTACTCAGTAAGTAAGCGGCGTAAGCACCTTGGAGCGGGGAATCTAGCCAGATAAATACACTAGGTGACTTAAGCCCGGCGACGGTGTATACATCACGCATAGCCTTTTCTGCCGCCTTACGATCCGCTCGCTTGGTACATAATCCGATAGCGAGCCACTTTTCACGATATTCAGCAAGCTTCGCGACTTGGTCTTTAGACAATTTATTCAACATCGGTACCGCCTTTTCTATACTTTACACGAATAGCTTTACAGCGCAAGTTAGTTTCCGCATCATACCACCCGATACGCACGAGCTGTAAATCATGTTCATAATCGGTTTGAGTAGTTTCGGCCCTGAGTTCGGTTACAGGCACCGGACCTTGGCAGAGGACGGTAAGGATTAAGAGGATCATAATCGTTCTCCCAAACACAGTATCGGTTAATTGGGCGAGTTAATCAAGTTAGGTTTTACCCATTTCGCATTTTGCGTATCGCGAGCTTTCTTAGCCCGATCACACAGGACGCATGTTTCCCAAAATGGGGTTATAGATACCCACTCAGTTTCACAGGAGTAACAGGGTTCCTTTACTCGCCACCCTTCCCATGTGTACCGCCACGCCTCACCGCGAGGGTATGGACCCTCTTTATGCCTACCGAACCACTCGCAACGGACGGCCATGGGATGCCCTCGACGGCGAAGCATTCCTTCCGACTTTCTCATATTACCGCCACATATCTTCGTTATCGGTTTCATATGCGCGGGCTTGAGCAACGAATCCGTTAAGATCCCGTACTGCCTTTACAGCGTCGGTGTAGGACTTCCACTCGCTATGGCGATGTTTAGACACCGCGTTATAGGCATAATACCGGGTTTCGATAGTGCCTTTGTCGTCTAAAGCGACGTTTTCGACAAGTACAATATAGGTCTTCATGGTTACTCTCCCGCGACAAGTACGCCGCTAAACATGATTACGATCGAAAGAAAGATACAAGCAGTGTTAATTAATTCGATTGGGAACATAAGAACTCCTATGCTAGTGGGTCAATATTAGAGAATCTAGTTATTTTTCCTCGACAGAGGAAATTTGGGGTTCAATTACGAAAATGTTGGAAGAAAACAGGCCAAAGCTGATTTCGTACATTTCGTTTTTGGGGAAAAGATGGCGCATCGCTGCTTGCGCCATGCCATTGTTAATGTAATTATAAAACCCCACGACTTTGCCACGGCGACCCTTGTGGAAACCTTCGGTAATAACTACTTTAGTCCCTTTTGGGTATTTTACAGAATAGTTGAACATATAAACTCCTTTGGTTATTTAGATCCGTTGCTAGCATCGATCCAGAAAAAGACTAACAGAGCGATCCAGGAGAACGGTAGTACATTGAACAGGGCAAGTAACAGGTAAATGAATGTCATAATCGTTCTCCCTTACATTTACAGTATCGTCGGTTTACTCAAAATACTCAAGATATGTTATGCTAACTTAAATCAGGTTGTGTAAGTGGTGGGAAGTCTGTTATCACTACTACGGTGTTACGTTCCCTTGCCGCTTACATTTATACATTAATGCAACGCAAGTGCCAAACTAATCCCCAATGATTCCGCATATGGTTAGGAAACACGGTGTGTAAGAAGTATACGAGTGACGGCAATTGCGGTCACTTTGTATAAATGGTGACACAGATGGGCGAGATTCGAGCAACCAAAGGGGAGCGAGATAGAGCAAGTGAAGTGATAGAAGATCGCTATCGGATTAGGGATGTGATAGAGGGAAGAGATGGGGAGATGATGATGGTGAGATACATCGTGGTTAGCACATGCTATCCCCCGCATAACCACACACCCCCTAATCTATTTAGCGCATACTAACTAGACACACGATGTGTGCGTGTGGTACACTAGTAGTGGCGTGTACTGCGCGCTTGGCACAGAGCTTGCATGGTTAGGGGGCCCTATACCCGGGGGGTGGGGAAAATGGTGGGGTGGCATGAGGGATGCATGCTTTGCCCTATATAATTTTCCCCCTAAAAACCACTTGGTCAGTACCCTATCCTTATCCACATACCGATCGCCCCGTATAGGGCATCCTCGTGCGTTATAGACGATACCTGAAGGTTGACCACGAGTATCCTTACGTGTTCTAAACCGAAGGTATCGTGATATCGTTCGCGTCCCTCTTGGTCGCTCACTCTTCCCAAAAATAAAGAAAATCTGGTCCCAAATACTAATTGTTAAGGAAATTAACAGGTTTAAAACACGAAAATAAAAATATTTTATTTTTATATATTCCCCCTTTGTACCCAATAGTTAAGGTACCTACAAAAAGTGAAAATTGTCCCAAAATAACAGTATTAAAGATAGCTTGATTAGCTAAGGTAGGTAGTCGGTAAAGCGAACGGGTATTCTCTCTTAGTGGAGAATCCCCTGAATCTTCGCAAGGCGAAGATGAAGAGGGTTCGAAACGTAATACAGGAGTGGTTAAATACCACTCCATGTCCAAGATTCCCGCAAGGGGGCCTAGGGCCAGCCAGATGGCCAAGTGGGGGTGGGTAGGGTCTTGCACTTTACCGCCCCCGCCACGTGTTTAGGAGACCTAAGATGGCCGAAGTCGTAAAAAAAGTACCGAGAAAGCTTCGTGGACGTGAGGTCATCATGGTCGATGAGCAAATCCTTCGTCGTCGTAAGATGTTACGTGAGAAGGGAATCGATATCTCCAAGTTCAAGGAAGCTCGGGCTAAGCAGCGCGAGTACGACCGCAAGGTTAAGGCCGAAGCCCGGGCTCTTAAAGCTGACGCAACCAAGAAAGATTTCTTTGGTTAATGGCAATAGTTGACCTATCAAGGCTGTTTCCGCCGTCTCCCAAAGACGGGACACACAAGCCCCTTCCAAAACAAGCTGAGTTTCTCAGAAACGTACTCGACCCAAACGGTCCGCAATACGTCGCTTACTACGGCGGGTTTGGTTCCGGTAAGTCCGTGGTGCTATGTACGTCGATTATCACCCAAGCGGTGATGTACGGCGGGGACTATTTAATCAGCCGTCACTTCATGCCGGAGCTTAGGCGCACTACGATGAAGACATTCCTCGATATGTGCCCCAGAGATCTCATCCTTGAGATCCGGGTAGCCGACGCCGAGGTACACCTTAAGTCCCGGGCCGGTAAAGCCACGGTGTATTTTATCGGGTTGGACGAACCGGGTAAAATCGACTCCATGAACCTGTCCGGTTTTGCCATCGACGAGGCGTCCCAGACCACTGAGGAGGCGTTTCTTAAACTGCAAGGTCGTCTCCGTAACCCCAAGGGGCTCCGTAAAGGTCTTCTGGTCGGTAACCCCAAGGGCCGCGACCACGTCTACCGCTATTTTGTCTCTAAAAACGCGATTAAACCCGAGCACCACAGCAAGTACAAGATGATTGTGGCCCCCTCGACCGAAAATATCCACCTTCCGGAGGGGTATATTGAGGGAATGTTGGGCTCTTACTCCAAAGAGCGTATTCAGCGCGATATCATGGGCTCCTTTGACTCGTTCGAGGGCATGATTTACGACGATTTCAGCCGTCAAAAACACGTTATTGAGCCTTTTGACATACCGGATGTCTGGACACGCATCGCAGGGCTAGACCACGGCTATACAAACCCGACCGCAATGCTTTGGGGTGCTATCGATCACGACGGCAACGTGTATATTTATCGTGAAATGTACAAGCGTGAGACCCTAATCAAGGATCTTTGCGCTGAAATGAAGAGCCTAATGGGCGTATCGCCCGCTAACCCGAGAGGAACCGAGAAGCTTGACGCAATTTACATTGACCCTAGCACAAAAGCTCGTCGAGGACAGACTGGAGTCTCTGACTTCAGCACATATCTGGAACACCTACCTGACTATTTGCCTCTCGTCTGCGCTCAGAACGACGTTAGCAGTGGAATCGACCGTGTCAAAACTTATTTGAGGGATAATCCCCGAACTAAGAAGCCTCGGTTGTTTATTTTCTCCACTTGCCACAACTTAATCGAGGAAATCGGCGAGTATCGCTGGGCGGAGCTGTCGGCAAGCCAAGAAGGTACTAAAAACCAAAAGGAAGAGCCGCGTAAGTATAACGACCACGCGTGCGACGCCCTCAGATACCTCATCATGTCCCGCCCCGACCCCTCTAAGCGCCCAGACCCCCTTAAGGGCTGGCCTACCATGGAAACCGGTGTGCAAAAAGAGCTTGCGGCCATCCGTAAGCCTAAAGAAAAAGATCCGTTTGGTGATTATTAACAGTATCTTGCGCGGATTGTTGTCCCAAATTAACAGTATTAGGGTATTGGATCGGGGCACCAAATGAAACAATCGCTCAACCACACATGATCCGGGCTCTGCACTAGCATCCCGGATCAACCGTTAGAGCCGCAAGCGTGAGCCTAGGGGCGGTTAATCCCCGTAATACACCAAGCGAGGAAATATGGCACTTACAGCATCTAACGTTACTGGCGAACCGCGGGCATTCTCTTTAGGCCCAGTCAAATGCCAGCTTATTAACTTTTCGGTAGCGAGCGGTGATACGTCGGGAACGATTACGGCAGATAGCCTGATCGGTATCGATCAGATCATCGTCACCGGTATTACCCAAACCGCGGCCCCCACGTTCTCCGGTAACGTAGCCACCTTAGCGTTTGCTGACCCAGCCGCTACGCGTTACGGCCAGGCTATGGTCATCGGCCGGTAAGATGGCAGCCGGTAAAGTCCCCCATGTTAAAGGGGGCGGTTACGTCGGAACCACGACTGAGGACGCCAAAAGCGCTCTCAAGAAAAAACAACGCGCTGACGTGGAGCGTACTTTTAACCAACCCGATCCCGTGGGCGATTTCGTTCGCCGCGTAATCGGCGGCAACAAAGCAAAGAAACAGCAACAATAATGTTCGGTCCGTGTAAGGTGTGCGCAGAGAAGGATAAAAGGATTTCCAGTCTTGAAGACCAGGTTGCCTTCCTGCGCGCCCTTGCTCGCCCGCCCGTGAACAATTTTATTATTCCAGACAATAATCTGGAAGCAAACGGTATGCTTGACGCTACCGACCAGCAAATACAAATTCAAACCTATGCCGACGCGACGCTGAAGCTTTCTGAAGAAGAGCTGCGCGAACGTCAGGCCATCCTTGATGGATCATACTAGAGATGTCAACCAATACCAATTCCGGCACGATTAATAACAGCGGTAATGATCTTGACATCACGAAGATCCCCAACGAAGACCACGAAAGGCTCGCGTCTACGATCGAAACCTTCTACAAGCAAGACGGTCAGCAAAAGACCCGGTTAGCGTATCATTGGGAGCGCGTTATGCGCTTTCTTGACGGCGATCAGTGGATTCTCTGGGGCTCTAACTCGTCCGGCGTGTACCAATGGAACACCCTTACCGTTTCTAAGGCCAACGAGTACATCCCACGCCCAGTCACCAACTACCTGTTTGATGCCTACCAGACCCTTAAGTCGTACCTGACAAAAACTAAGCCGCGTAGCACGGTGCGTCCAAACACCCAGACGTACCAAGACAAATCCGCATCCAAGATCGCTAATCTTTGTATTGAGGCAAACTACGAGCGCCTTAAGGACCAGGAAAACTACGAGTATGCCGCGTCCACGCTTGTAACCTACGGCACCGTGTTTAAGAAAACCTTCTGGGATACTACGATTGGTAACTCAATCGAGGTAGCTAGCGAAGAGCCTGGCCTTGAGGGTGAGGTTATGAGCGAGCCGCAGATGATCCCCCTCGGTGACGTGAACACCGTCATCCGTGAGCCGTACTGCATGGCTATCGACCCACTCGCCAACGATCTACATACTGCTCGTTGGGTTATGGAATACGCAATCCAGCCCCTTGACTGGATTCGCGAGGTCTACGGTAAGAGCGAGCCTGGATATACCGGTCTTGCGGACACCGTAAAGCCCGAATCTCAGCTTTCGGGTTCTATGCGTCGTTTTTACCAGCTTAAGAACTCCTCCGGTGTCAAAGGCGCTATGACCCTTGAGGGCGTTGCAAACTCCGACATCGGAACGTCCCAGCTTTCTAATTGCGCCGTGGTCAAGGAGTACTATGAAAAACCGTCTGCCCTTAACCCTCGCGGTCGTATGGTGGTCGTTGCTAACGGCGTTTGCCTTTACGCTGGTGAATCGCCTTGTGATGGCCCCGATTCAGGAGATTGGCACCCCTACTCAGAGTGTCGATGGGAATTAGTCCCCGGTCGTTTCTGGGGTAAGGGTCCGATGGACGCTGCGTGTGAGCTTCAAAAGCGTATCAACTCGATTGACGCTACTATCATGCTCGCCCGTAAGACCATGGCTATCCCGCAGAAGCTCGTTCCGGCTGGTTCCGGTATTGAGCCTGGTCAGTGGACCGGTCGCCCGGGCCAAGTGCTTACCTACCGCGCTGACGCTGGGGTGCCCTCTACGGTCCCAGCTGCGGGCGTTGATCCGCAAGTCTGGAAAGAGCGCGAGCAGTGTGTAGAAGACATTAAGTCGATTACGGGTGCTATCGACATCCTTAAAGGCGATCGCCCTCCCGGAGTCAATGCGGCCTCAGCCTTGTCGCTTCTTTATGAAGTGGGTACCGGTAAGCTGTTCCCCGTTCTTGATCGCTGGAAGCGTTTTATTGAAAGCGACCAGAAAAAAGAACTGCGTTTGATTGCGCGCCACTACAAAGAGCCACGCCCGCAATACATCGCTTTGCTTAAAAAACAGAACAAAGAGATCGCCGAGTCTGAGATCGACAAGTTTTTGGGCCAAGACCTCTTAGATAACTGCAACGTTATCGTAGAAGCGGGGTCTAACGTACCAAAGCTCGAAGCCATGAAGCAAATGCGCCTCCAAGAGGCTGCCGCTACCGGCGCTATCGACCTGATTAACTCCCCGGAGAACCGCGCAGAGTTCCAGCGCCAGATGGGTATCGTAGGCTTTGATAACGACGTATCCCCGGCCATGACCCGCGCCGAGTGGGAAAACGATTGCTTAGATAATATTTTAACCAGACCGGATAAAAAGCCGGTCGTGCTTGCTGACGAAAATCACGACATCCACATCGCTGTTCACTTTAATCGTGTTCAGCAACCGGTGTGGATGGAATTAGATCCAATTATTCAGCAAGAGTACATGTCTCACATCGAAGAGCACAAGATGATGAAGAACATGCAGCTTGAACAGCAAGCTATGGAAGCAATGATGACTGGGCAGCCCCAAGGACCGGGTGCACCTGCGCAGTCTTCAGAGCAAGGCAAGGGCGCACCAGCTTCGGTGAAAGAGTCGGCAATGGGTGCCGATGTTCCACCTATGGAGGGCCCTCAGTAAATGCTTCATCCTTCAGGCCGCAAATGGCGTGTGTTCATGGGATTACCAAGTAACGGCTCGGTAGTCGACTTTCAATCTTACGCACTCCGCGAGCTTCAAGAGCGGTACGCGGACGAGGTTGAACTGGTCTATCCAGAAATGCTTTGCCAACGTATCTTTCACGACGCTGCCCGCGAAGGGATTGTCCAAGATTTTTTAGACTCTGGTTGCGATATACTTTGGCAACTTGATTCCGACGTGGTCCCGCCTAAGTTTGCGCTGGACCTTGTAACCACCCACGGTAACAAGTGGCAGCTTGCTGGTTGCCCGTACCCGGTTTTTATGGCTACCCCGGGCGAGTCACACCGCCAGGTTGTGTTTACCATGTACAAACGTATCGCCGACTGTCCGGTTACCGGCAAGGTCCGCGTAGCTCCTACCGAAGTGCCTCGCGAGGGTACCGCGTTTGTAGACGGCATTGCCACGGGCTGCCTGTTCATCAAACGTGAGGTGTTCGACAAGCTTGAGCGCCCGTATTTTGAGTTTAAGTACGACGCAACCACCCGTATGCCTATCGAAGGCGAGGACATCGGGTTTATCCTCAAGATGGTTCGTCTGGGAATTCCGTTCTTCACCGATTACAGCATGACGTGCAAGCACTACAAAAACAACATCGATCTGCTTGAGATGAACAACTACGCCATGATCTTTGGTCAAAAGTGCGTAAACAACTACGCAAGCAACGTATCCGAAATGGTGCGTAAGGTCGAGGATAAGTACAACAAGATCAAGGCCGAGCGAGATGCGCTCAAAGCCGCACTAAAACAAGCCGAGCAGCTAGTCACCCAAGCTAGTCGCCAGACCAACCAGAGGCCAATTATTTTTAAGTAGTCTGTGTATAAGGCGCTCACAGACCGCCAAAGCCAGTTTCCGGGTTACGCGAACCGGATACTCTTGCTTATAGCAACCGCGTTGGGTTTAGGTTTACCCACGGCTCGTCCCCGCCATCGGACGTAAAAGGAACCTATGTTTGAAAATGAAAATGAAGGCATCGAGCAGGAAACGCAGTCAGACGTAACGCAGGAGACCTCGTCTGAGTCTCAAAACGACGGCCAACCGGAAGGGCAGCAAGCCGCTCCGGCAAGTAAGGAAGTCCCATTCCATGAACATCCACGTTGGAAGGAAGTCATGGAAGAGCGCAATGCCGAACGGCAACGTGCTCAGGCTTTGGAGCAGCAAATTGCAGCAATGCAACGCCAGCTTCAGGAGTCGATGAAACCAAAGTCTACTCAACCGGATTTTAAAGAGATCTCCTCTAAGATGCAAGAGCGTCTTAAGGGAATCGACCCAGAGTTTCAGTCTTACATGAGTCTGCTTGAACAGCAGGCTCTGAGTGCGCAAGAAAAACTGGCTGCCTTTGAAGAAAAGCAGCTTGTTCAATCTCTGACCTCGAAGTTTGAAGACCTTGCGTCTAAAAGCTCTCTCGATCCGACTGATAAAGACCTGTATTTCTCTAAGCTAGACGCAGCCTACCGCGCCGGACAGATCCGTTCCCCGGCAGACGTAGAAGCTGTGTTTAAAGCAATTCACGAGCCACAGCAAAAGCGTATTGAGGCGCTTAAGCGGGCCGCGATTGAGGAGTACACCAAGGCTAAGAAAGCGGAAGCGGCAAAGCCAAAGGCGCAAGCCCAGGCCAAAGCCCCTACGCAAGTAAACAAGCCTCAGTTTGGTTCCAAAGAAGAAGCCCGGGCGGAAATGATTAAACGAATGGCTTCCGCTATGCGCGGAGGCGGTGAACAACTCTAACATAGGTGAAAAATGGCAACTGATCTTTCTAGTATTAGCGGTGCACTTAAGCAAGTGTACGGCCAATACAACGTTCAACAAAATCTCAAGCATAAGGCGCTCGATGTCATCGGCAAATCGCTGACTAAGTACTCCAACGGTGGTCAAGGCTACTTCGGAGCTATCAACGATTACGGTAACGAATCGGGTGGTGCTATTAACGAAACCCAGGTCTTCAACACGATCGATAACGAAGACTACAAACAATTCAAGGTGACTCCTAAAGTCATTGTGTGGCCGATTCAGTTCTCCGGACTGGTCGCGGCTGCCGCTGACTCGGACGAAGAAACCTTCGCTAACATCGTTGTCGATGCTCTCGACATGGCTAAAGAGCGTATGCTCAAAGACGAAAACCGCCAGTTCTTCGGACTTGGCACCGGCCTTCTGGCTAACCCAGCGGGAACCGTTTCGTCCGCAGCTACCTCGTTCTCGGTTGACTCGGCTCAGTATCTCCGCGCTAATATGGTGATCGATATCTGCGCTCCAAACAGCTCTGTTGAGGTCATCTCGTCTGCTCGTATTACCCAAGTCGACAAGGTTAACAACATTGTTTACCTCTCCGCTTCTTTGGGTGCTTCGATCTCCGTTACCAACCAACTCGTCAAAGAAAACGTCCGTGCTTCACAGCCTTCGGACGGTAAGGAAATGATGGGTCTTCGTGGTATCGTTGACGACTCTACGGACCTGACCACGTTCGAAAACATTTCGGCTCTGGACAACTTCATCTGGCGCGGTCGCCGGATCGACGCGTCTTCGGCTAACCTGACTTCGGACCTCTTGCAGCGTCTTATCGACGACGTTTCCGTTCTCGGCGGCGACGACGTTGACACGCTCATCATGCACCAACGTCAGCGCCGTAAGTACCTTGACATCGTTGTTCCGCAAAAGCGTTACATGGATGGCAAGATGGACGCGGGCTTCGAAGCTCTGTCGTTTAACGGCCTTGACCTCTTCCTTGACGAAGATTGCCAAGTTTCGACTGTGTATGCGCTTACTCGTAAGCACATCCAAAAGTACGAGCTTGAAGCAATCGGCATGGGTAAGTACGACGGATCGGATACCTTCCTCCGCGCGGCTAACCAAGACGTGTTCCAAGCTTACTGGAGACACTACTGCAACTTCGGTACGGGCAAGCGTAACGCACACGGTAAAATCGTGTCGCTCGCTACCCCATCGGGTGTCAGCTAATCTAGTCAATTAGGCTTCGGGGAGCCGGGTGGGCCTTAATCACCCGGCCAAATTTTTATGCCAGTAACCGATACTATTATCGATATCCTACGAGACGTGTACAGCGCAGGTGCGCTTAACGTTAACACCGCGGGCGCTACTTTAGCCACGCGGACCGACGACGCCGGTAGCGGAATTACCTATGTAGGCAAAGCTGCGGTCGGGTCTGTGACCTCGGACGCGGTATGGCAGATTCAACGCCTCACTGAAACTACCGGTGACCTTGTGGTTCAGTTTGCAGACGGTAACGCAGATTTTGATAACATTTGGGACAACCGGGCGTCCCTTTCTTATAGCTAAGGAGAAACATGTCTTTAAGTAATACTGCCGAAACGGCAATTTTAGAGCAGATTTTTGAGGGTACCGCCCTTCCATGGAATGCCAACACGGATTTATGGATTGCGCTTTACACGGCCGATCCCGGCGAAGCCGGTACGGCAACCACCAACGAGGCAACCTACACGTCCTACGCTCGCGTGGCTCTGTCCAGATCTACCGGGTTTACGGTGACGGGTAACACTATCACAAACGCTGCTTTAGCGCAGTTTCCACAGTCTACTGGTGGAACCAACACGATTACATACGCCGCAATCGTAACTACCTCATCGGGAGCGGGTACTATTATCGTCCGAGCCGCCCTTAGCTCCTCTATTTCTGTCACAACCGGTGTGCAACCGCAGTTTGCCGCTGACGCGCTCAGCTTTACGATCGATTAATCATGGCGCTTAACGGGTTCAATAAGATCGGTAAGGCAATCGAAGACGAGGGCAAGTTTCATTACGCCTACGTTACGAAAACGGCTACGCCCGCGCCGGGCACGGCTGGCTTTATCGTCGATATGAACCAGACCGGCGGTATCCCAAAATACAACGCGTTCGCCGGTAGCCAGCTTGCGTTTACTCCGCTTGAAGGTGCTGGGAATGCGGGTGTTTATCCTGGGAACTTCATCACTGGAAGCACAAAGCATTTAGCTCGGTGGCAGTGTGTGAACGCGAACACAAGCGCGAATACGATTAGCCCGGACACTGTGTGGCTTTGTGACTACCTTGGGTTCTACCCACTCATCGACTGCGATGATGTGGACTTACAGGTGTGCGATAACTCTCAAGCACTCACCCGCTACACAGACGGTGAGGGGGTTCGAATCGTTCTCATCGTCCAAGCACCCATGGTTTCAACCGCTGCGTGCACGATCTCCTACACGAACTCGGAGGGTGTCTCGGGTCGGTCTGTGACTTTCAACCTGATTCCGGGTTTATCGATCGGCGTCTGCGCAACGGGCACGGGAGCGGCGGGTGGCGCTGGTCAGGTTACCCCGTTTTTTCCGTTAGCTGGTGGTGATCGCGGCGTACGCTCAATCGAAAGTGTTCAGATGGCGGCGGGGGCTGGCGGGTTCGTTTGTGCTGCGCTTGTAAAGCCGCTTACCTCGATGAGACTCATCGAGGCGGGCGTTCCGGTCGAAAAGATTTACGGTATTGAAAATCAAATGCTCCCCGAAGTGAAACAGGGAGCTTACTTAAACTTTTTGATCCAGCGATCGGGTACCGGAGCCGGGTCTTTGCGCTCTGAACTTTTATTTATAAATTCGTAAGGAAATAAAATGGCTTTTACGTCTATTGACGACTTAGTTGCGAGTATTACCGGCGGTAAATTTACCCGCGTAGATTGGAACAAAATCACGGGTGCTGCGGCCTATACGGCAGGTCGTTGGTATGATATGAGTGCATTGGGCGGCACTCCGGTAGCGAACGCGTGGGCCGGGACATCCCTAACCTGGACGCCTTGTGACGAAAGCACCGGAAACGGCACT
>JACCDR010868588.1_pt1 | contig 44811 bp, 66 predicted proteins | sample 7446431 | NCBI WGS metagenome assembly JACCDR01 (sample SAMN15323443, study PRJNA562643) | freshwater metagenome | isolation source: river surface water | place: USA:Blue River Watershed | collected 2017-08-17 | reverse complement strand
ATCAAATAATCCCATGTCTGTGGCGTAGCCGTCCGTTTTGTCAATTTCAAACGTGGTGGAAAACTGGAAGATCCAATACAGGCGCGCCGGGTTTTGGTTTAAAAGACGGCTGCCACGATAGCGCAATGGGCTGTATGGCTGGGCGGCTTCCGCTGGCCAATTCAACAGGGCGGCCCATAGTGCTGTGCGGAGATCAAACAGTTCATCGGCGCCGATGATGCCCATGCGATCTTCGGAATTATCAACCACCACAACCACGCCAAACAGGTGCTCCACCTGTTGCCCGACAACATTTGATCCGCCGTCGGTTAGGTCGGTGGCCCGATCCTCAATGGGCACCACATAAGCGGCCGGGATCGCCAATTCCGTGTATTCGCTATTGTTTAACGCCGCATATTCAGCGGCGCCATGCACGCGGGCGGGCTGGCCAAAGGGGTAAACATACGCCTCGGTTTCAGCGTCAAAGTAACGGGCATGTTGCCGCAACTGGGCAATGATCGCGCTGGGCCTCATCCTAAGTGCTCCTTTAAGACATCCAAAATATCTTGCTGGATCCGCACCTCGTGTTCCTCCAAAGCGGGTTGCAGGTAGGGGCGCGGAAGGATCTTGCCGCCAGGGCTGCCCACTTCCAAAATGTCGGCATAATCCAGCGGGGAACCGATACTGGCGCCCATGCGATCAAACTTTAAATCGAACGTGATCGACGTTGCCAGGTGGCCAAAGTCGGTGGCCGGGGATTCACCTGGCGCGGATGCCTGGTGTTGCCGGCGCCCACGTTTATACATAAGGCCCGTTTTGGGCGGGTTTTTGATTTTCTTTTTTGCCTCGTCCCGCACCTTGATCGCGGATTTGGCAATAACATTTTGAATAGCTTTTAAAGAGGCGGGCGCGGCTTGAGATAACCGGCGGGCGGTCCATTGATCGATTTTTATATCAATAGAAAAGGCCCCGCCATGATGGCTTCCCCCAACCGATACGCCTGATGTTGCCACCTAACAAAACTCCACAAAGCCGTTACGCATAAAGTAGTGGCTTCGGCATTTCCCACCATTGGCCTGATAGCTGGCGTGGACCGTAACCAGCTTGTTTTCGTCAATCTTATAGTCCCAACTGTGGCCAAACGGGCTTTTACTGCCACTGTGCCAAATAGCATGGTTATCACCACACCCACAAGGGCACTGCCACATGGCAATGTTTTCACCATCCTTATCGGTGTAACTGAGCACCTGGCCAGGCTCGCAATTATAATCAGCGAATGAAACCTCTTTAAAAGGCCCTAAAAACGGCATTTTCATTGCGTCAGCTCCACTTCTTCCACCAGCAATTCCAAAAAGCGTTTGCGCTCATTGACCGGTTGAAAATCACGAATGTTAAACCGGCGCCCATCCCACACAATCCAGTTGCGATCGGTGATATCGGTACGGTAGCGAATCCACATGCGGTGGGTGACTTGCTGGCCGATCTGTTTTGTATCAATCCGCACCAACCCTTTAATAGGGGCCACCTTGCCCGCCACCTCATCAACAAGGGTAAATTTTTCGGTGGTTTTAAAATTGCGGCCGGTAGCGTCCAACGTCTCCGCCCGCTTGTACAGCTTGAAGCGCTCCCGCAGCTCGCCGGCGGTGGGGTTGTTTCGGTTAGGTTGGTATCTTTGCTCTAACACCATTACAGCCTAACCCTCCGATGGATACCCCACAACATTTGGATACCGGCCGGCAGGTTGTTAAACCCACCCGCCATCATGGCTTGCACAGCGGCCGGATCATCGCCACGGTGTTCATACAGGTGGGCGGCAAGGTGAATCACGCCACGTTTGATGGAATCAGGCACCCCGGAAGGCTCGATGCCATGCCCAGCCACAAAGCGAATCACAACACCATTGCGCTGGCGGGTGTTATACGGCACCTGGGCACCTTCATTCAACACCAGGCGGCCGCCGTAAGTATCGGCAAAATAGTTGCCGGCGCTATAAGTGGATTCCACGTTTGTGCCTGAAAAGGTTTTTACGCTGGTGATCGACACCAACGGACGGTAGGCAATATCAATTGCCTGGGCTTGAAACATGGACAACGCACCATCCCGAACGCCATCCCACCAGGGTTCCTGCTCTTGGCCTGGCCACGTGTCCATTACCATTTCCCACGTTTCATTCAGCGCACACATGCCGGTGGTGGCCGTAAATATTTCGGTGGCGGTGCTAATAAGCCCGCCAATCAAAAGATCTTCGGAAACACCATCCACACGCAATTCCCCTTTGGCTTCCAGGGTGGAAACCAAGGGGACGGTTGCGGCGGCAATGCGTTTATAATTCGCAGGGGGCATGGGTTATGCGGCCGGGTTGGTGGCGGTATTAGCGGCCAACACCTTACCCACAAACTCGGCAGGGATCACGTCGGCGCCTTTTTTGGCATCGGCATAGCCCACTTTTTCAAGCTCGGCCTTGGTGTCGTCTTGTTTCGTGTGGCCCAGCTTCTCTTTTAAATCGGCCAGGGTCATTTCCACCGCATCACCGGCCGGGTTGGTGGCGGTATTAGCGGCGGGGGGATTAGCGTCGGCGGGCGTTTCCCCTGCTTCCCCGGTGGCGCCAGTCACGCCGTCCGGGGAGGTGGTGGCAGGGGCTTCCGATGAACCCACAACATCGGAATCATCAGTAACAGCACCGGCAGGGATCAAACTGTTGTCCGGCTCAACTTCGGCGGCCAGGTCAAACCCAACCAGGCCACCATCGGCAAACATTTTGGCGGTATTGGCAGGGATTTCGTACACTTCGCCGGCGGTAAATGTCTGGCTAGCGATACCATCAAAACTACCAACAAAACTTTTTAACGCTTTGGCTTTCACAATTTGCATGGGGGTTTCCTCATAAAGCAATGGGCACCATCTAAGTGGTGCCCATCATTGTAACTTAAGACAGCGCAAACCAGCCTATGCGGAGGGAGCGCGGTGCAAGTGGTGGCGAATACCACTGATAGCCACGGGGGTGCCATTGGTATGGGTGCCGGTTTTAACAACGGAAACACCAACATAGCGTTTAATGCCAACGTAACCCACTTTGTAGGCGGCATCATCCTCCGCCGCATCATCCACAGTGGCAAAAACGCCGGTGCTAGTGCTGTAGGTGCCCAGCACGTCGGCCGCGTTGGAGATCACAGCCTGATCCGAGCCATTGGCCAAGTCGCCATGGGTCAGCTTGAGATCTAATTTAAGGTTTGATGCCAAGGTGTCGCCACTGGCGCCAATATTGGCAATTACTTCCAGGGCGCCGGCCCCTTGCATATCCACAACGCGATCGCCAGTCACAGTGGCGGCGCCGCCACTGATAACAACGGGATCCAGCATTTGGGTAACGTCGATGTTGTTGTGAAGATCAAAACGTGCAGTCATTGTGCAACCTTTCAAGGTTTAAAGCGGTAACAAGGGGGAAAGGGGTGTGCGTCATGCACACCCCTTAAAACTAACTAGCGGTTGTGGCGATTTGGCCCAGCTTCACAGCCTCAAAGTTCACCACATCACCACCAACACGGCGGGTAGTGTAAAACTCAACGTAAGGCTTGGAGGAGTAAGGATCGCGCAAAATGCGGACGCCTTGGCGGTCAACAATGGTATAGGCTTCGCGGATGTTACCAAAGCCCATGGCCAGGTTGCCAGCACCGATGGCGGGCATATCTTCAAACAGGGCATACGCATAGCCGTTCAAAGTACGCGGCGATCCTTGCTGGTAGCTCGGCTGCCACAGGTAGTTGCCCATGCCGTCTTTCATCAAGCGCACTTGGGTTTCCGTGTTCCGCGCCATGAAGTAGATCGCGCCATTGCGGTACTCAGCTTTAAGGGCGCCTTCCAGTAAGATAGGCAAATCAGCGGTGATCGCCGTTGCCGCACCACTGGCCACACGCTCAATCGTTCCGCGCACGGTGCCATGGCCATAAGACAGCAAACCACGGGGCTTGGCGATACCATCACCAATCACAAAACGCTTGGCTTCTTCGCGTGCCATTTTTGCGGAAACCTTGCCATTAAGCCAGTTTTCCACGTTCCACGCGCTATCGTCCAACATGTTTTGGGTGGCTTTAGGTTTGGCCGCCATTTCATGCACAGGGATTTCCCATTTGCCGATCTGTGGGGTGTCTGATTCAGGCCGGGATTGGGTTTCGCCAGTCCAGTACACTTCGGCTTCGTCACCATCAAACACACCCTCAAGGGCTTTGGTGCTGATCGTTTCGACGTTGGCATACTGGCGAATGGGGCTGGTTTCAAAAATGATTTTTGAAATTTTATTGCTTACAGCAACAGGTACTAAATAGCCGCCATCCGGATCGGAAACAGTAGAAAGCGCCTTTAACTCGGCATCACCCATTTTATTTTCACCCTTGCGGAGGAAGCCCGCAGCACCAAAGAACGCCTCATAAGCGGCCTTTTGCTCTTCGGGAATATCCGTGGCGCCTTCGATGATTTTTTTGCGCTTCATGGACACTTCCAGTTCATCCATGCGTTTAACGCTGGCATCGATGGCTTCATTCCACTTGGTGAACGCCTCGGTTTTTTGCAGCAATTCCGACGCGGTTTTTTCATCCGGGATCTGGCCCTTAATCTCAGCCAATTGGCTTTCAAAGGCGGCCCGCATTTCGGTAACGTCGGTTTGAACCTTACCGATCAGATCTTTTACTTCAACATGACTCATTCGTGTGTCTCCCTATGGGGTTTACTGTAACGACATTCTCAAGCCCATCAACATCAGAACCAGCTCCGCTGCCTCCTCCGCTTCTTTGGCTTCCATTTCGGCGTCGTCAGCGTCCCGCATAACGTCCGGATCATCAATAGCCAGGCTTTTATACCCGTCATTGATGATTTGTATAGCCTGTGCCCGGCTGAATCCCTCAGCCTTCAACAGCGCTTCAAATTCTCTAATGGTTGGCAGGTTGCCACCGCTCAATGCAGCCTTAACCGCGTGCAACCGGGCCATGGGATTGGCCGGGAAGGTTACAAAACTGCACTCGTATAGCGTCACCTCATTGATCGTTCGGGTGCGCTTCTTTTCGTCAATCTCATAAGCCCGCACGGCGTAGCCAATGGAAAGCGTGGAAATATCACCATGCTTAACCATGGCGTAAGCCTCGGCGCCACGTTGCACACCAAGGTTAAATTTGCCCGTAATGAGGAGGCCAGTACCATCCTCTTTCATATCGGTAATTTTGCCGATCAGCTGATCCCAACGGTGCTGCCAGCACAGTGCCGGCATGGTGCCAGCGGATTTATGCTCTCGGATCGTTTTTTTGAACGCGCCTGGCGACATAACATCGCGGTAACTGTCCATGTTTCCAAAAACACTGGCATAGGCTTCAAACTCGCCCTCGTCTTTCAGCTCTTTAAGCTCAAAAGAGAATGGCGCCTGTTTCAGCTCGTCCGCAGGCTGCGGCTGTGCGCTCTTGTATTCAAGGGTAAGCCCTGCCGGCATGTGGTGTGCTCCGTGTGTCTGCTTAGTCAATATTGTAAACCATTTGGCATCTGCAATTGATTATATTCGCCGCGCTAGCATTTGGATCACCAGGCCATCGCAGCTCCTCCCCGCCAACATCAAAGGGGGCATCCTTCGCCCGCTCTTGCCCGTCAACCTCTTTGTGGTGATCACGTGTCCGTTGATCGATAAATGTAAGCCATTGTTTGGTAAAAGCAAAGCCCGTCGCCTCCATGGCGTAAAAATCACCACACATGGCCGACGTGTGGGTTTCAGTGGTGGCAATGATTCTAGCCCGCCTCATCCCAATATCACCGGTGGTGTTATTCCAGATCTCTTTCCCAATCTGATTACGGGTAAGGCCCTCGGTTAGCCCCTTATCAATGGCGCCCTTAATCACATCGCGGGTGGTATTGGTAACGCGCACCACTTCGCGCGCGCCAATGGTGGCCACATGATTGTGGGCGGCCATGTTGAACGCATCCAGGGTGCCAACGGGTGGGCGCTCAAAAATACCGGCGTTCATCAGACTTTTAATCGTGTCATCGCCGAAAAAGTCTAGCTGGGCGCTCATGGATGAACGAATGATGCCACCCATGCGGATCACGTGCTCAGTCCATGGAACATCGATCCCCTCAACGCCCATGGACTCAAAACCAGCCTGGGCGGCGTTGGCCACAATCCCAAATTCTTTGGCTATCAACTTGGCCATGGCCCGTTCAAACGACAATTGCACCCTTAGCCTGGCCTCGGCGGCGCGCCTGGCCATGGCCTCATTTCTTGGGTTTATCAGCGTCATCGTCTGTGGCCATTACTTCTTCGCGGTCAATTTCGTAAGACAACGGCAATTGACCGGCCGGTGCATAGATTTCATCGCCACCATCGATCGGTGGGTAGCCCAACGCCTCGCGGGCCTCGTTAACGGTAATAAGGCCGCCGGCTTTACCCTTATTCATCTGATCCCACTTTTGACTGCGGAGAGGCACCAACGCGGAAATTTGATCCAAATCATAAGCCAGGGAAACTCTATCCATGCCGGCAATTTTGGGGCGTAAAAAACGATTGATCCCAGTCATCACGGCCCGCAGCTCAGGGATCACGGCGTATTCCCAAAAATAGAGCATTGCCTGTTCATAGTTTGCGTATTTTTGAGAGCCTTCAATACCGAGTAGCTGGCTAGGCACGTTATAAGCCAGGCCCACTTCGCGCGCGCTTAAATCCTTACCCTTAACCCAATCAATCTCTTTTGGCGTCATGGACATTGGGATCCACTTAAACATCCCCTGTAAAAACAGAGGCTTGCCCGCGTTTTTGGCGCCCCGGTGGTGGTTGGCAAATTCCTTTTGCAAATCAGTGTATTGCTGTTGGGTTAAATCGCCATTTTCATTCACCACCGCGCCCGATGGTGTTACGCCATTATCTAAAAGGCTTTTGTTGTGTTTGCTGGCGGCGCTGTGTTGATCGATTGAGTAGGCGGCCGCCTCCATCGGGGACATGCCAAGCCAGGTATCCAGCGGGTTAAACTTTTTTAAATGCAGGATGTCGGATTGCCCCGTGATCGGATCAACCGGCCAAACAATAGGGGTGCCGTTATTTTCCCGCCATTCGTATTGTTTCGGGATGCCACCAGGGCCAGGGATCACACTCATTAAATCCGGCCGTTGCACATACAATTCCGCTACCGTTTGGCGGGTGTCCAGGGTGACGGCTTCAAGGTAACTATTGCCCGCAATTAAACGGTGGGCCACCAGCTCATGAATAAGATCGGACCACTGCGTGGTTGGGTTTGGTGTCAACAATAGTTTTTGTAAGTCTTTATTTTGCGGTTTTTTTTCCGTGTCGCTCACCAAATACCACGGCACACTGGCCGCAGCGGTAGCAATCAGGTTCACACACGTAAAACCGATAATGTTTCGTTTATAGCCTTCGTCCGCAAAGGTTTTGGCGTCTCGGCTCATCCAGCTAGTGCGGCCAGTGCTGCTAAACCCAATAACACTGGCGGTTTTTGAAGCCTTGGTGAACATGTCAAAAAAGCCCATTAGCCCAACACCCCCACACGTACAGTGCCTTTTTTAGTGCTGGCCCAGTTAAGGAATTGACTCACGCTATCCACCTGATCGTCGTTATCACCGTTAGGAAATTGGATCATTTCCTGTTCAAAATCATGTAGCCAGGGCGCCCGGTCCGGCAACCATAAGCGGCCCGCCTCTACCTTCGGGGAGCAAACACTAGCCCGCGTTAGTTTATCACCTTCTGGCTCGATCGCGATTACTGGCAAAGTGGTGTCATTCTTAAACTCTTGGATGATACTTTGCCCGCTGGCCTTGTCCTCCACCAGAATAGCCGAGGGCAACCACTTGGCCGCCAGGGCCATAAATCGGCGCTTTAATTCCGGGTAAGCAACGCGGCTCCGCCACACATCTAGCAAATAATACCCATTAATCGCCTCGCCCCACGTGGTGCATACGCTTGGATCGTTGATTTGATCTGGCTTGTAGGCAGTATCCCAGCTTTGAACAACGCGGATAAATTCGGGGGTTTCACGGTATCGGCGAAACCATGCCAGGCTGAAAATCTCACCGTCGGCGGGTGTGGGCTTTTGTTGATATTGGGCGGAAAAACCTTGCGTGCCCAGCCGCACTTTGGCTTCCTCTAACTCCACCGTGCCTTCCCTATCAGGGTGGAGGATGTCGCCGGCCTGGCGCTCCACTGTTACTTTGCCATAGCTAATGATTTGGTGAGTGTCGGCAATGGCTTGGATGTTTAAATTTTCCCACCCGCCATCCTTAATCAATTGCCCGGACAAGTCGTTTTCATGCAGCCGTTGCATAACAACAATGATGGCATCCTTTTTTTTGTTGTTCATCCGGGTATAAAACGACTGGTTAAACCAGTTATTGGCGGAATCCCGCTCAACCTGGCTCATGGCTTTTTTAGGATTCAGCGGGTCATCCACGATCAACAGGTTGCCACCAAAACCAATCCGGCTGGTACCCACGCTGGTGGCTTTCCGGTGGCCGTTTAACGTCGTCCGAAAATAGCCTTTTTCGTTTTGATCTGTCGCCATTTGCAGGGTTGGAAACGCCCGCCGGAACCACTCCGATTGGATCACATCACGGGTTTCTGTGTTGAATTTCAGGGCCAGTTCATCCGCGTAACTGGCGGCCAACACCTGGATGGATGGCCGATGGCCCATCACCCATGCCGACAATGCGACGTTGCAAATAATAGATTTCATATAGCGCGGGGGCATGTTGATGTTAAGACGGCGGATCTCGCCGTTGATCACTGCCTCTAGGTACTCGCCGATCAAATCAATATGCCAGTTGTGGAGATATTCAGTCTCCGGGTTGAGGTGGCGGAACACCCGCCGCGTGAACCACGGCAGGGAGGTTCGCATTAACGCGCTAAACGCATCGGCATCCGTTGGGGCGGCCGGCATTTTAGTAAGGCCCCTATCCCCCATTTTTGAACGCCTCCAAAATCTCTTTGTCGTAATCGCTTAATGGGTTGGTAACAGTATCCCCGGCCTTTTCTTTTACAGGGTCCAGGCGTGGGTAATTGTTCACTAATCGTTCAAAGCCCATCAACTCAACATAGTTTTGTTGAATTTTCCGCAATTCTCCCGGTTTTAGCTTACAAACTAACTTCTTTACGCCGGAAACCTCTTTTATTTCGGTGTTTTGTTCGATAATCATCTGGTTTAATCGTCTTAAATTGTTTATGGTTTCACAGTGGTTTTTATTAAGCTCGCTCAAGCTGGCAGCGGAATAGGCCACTTGCCGTTCCACCTCGGCTTCAAGTTTTTTTTTCTCCAAATCATGGTGCCAGTCGGCGCGGTGGCTTACCCACTTTTCGGCAGTTGAACGTTTTTTAAGTAATGCCAAGGTATTAGGCACAGCGCCGCCATACATGATTGACAGCTTTTTTAAGCTAATCGGCTTCGGGCTGGTAATAAACAGCTCTTTTGGGTCCACAGGCAAATTGGCATCCGCCTTGTGCGGTTTGCTGGCCGCCGGCTTCCGTGTTGGTTTCTCTCTGCCCTTTTTTTTCGCCGGCATGGTGCTACCTCAATTAAGGCAACAGCCATTGCATGGCAATAGCATTTTTCATGGTGTTTGGCCCTCGTTTCCGCAGTATAGCAAATAAAAAGGCGCCACAAGGCCATGTGACGCCAAAAAGTGTGTGTGTTTCAAACGAGGGATATCAAACCCGTGGTAATAATCCGATAATCCTCCAGGGGTCACAAGGGTATTTCCTGATTTCCGGGTTTAGTTGATTGGCGTAATACCCAACGTGCTGCAAACCCGGCAATATTCATCAAACGGCAGATCCGGCAACTCCCGCAAAAACCGCGTTAGTTCATAGGGATCGTATACCCGATGGCTCCGGGGGTTTAGTGGGTTTAACGGCTCGGTTTTCAACTCTCCGGACTCAGCGGCCGCTCTCACCATATCATCCGTGACGTGTGGCCATACCGCTTGAAGTGCGCGCGTAACGTCGCCCGTTTTAATTTTAGTTGCCATCCGTTACGGCCTCCAAACAATCCGCAGGGATACGATCCCTGTCGTCTCTCCGATTAATTAAGCCAGGGCGCCCCCAATAAACCTTTTCACCATAACCGTAATCGGTCTCCAGGTTGTAAGTGTTGCCCGACAACTTATCTTTTACCTTTTTTGCCGTCTTAAGCCAGGCAAATTGATCTAAAAATGATTTACTGAGGCCAGGCGTTGCAAATTGTTTTGAGGTTCGCCCTTTTTCGATGTCGATTCGCTCAATATTTCGCCGCAAACATTGTGGTGATCGGACAACATCGCGCCAAAACTCAGATTTATTTTGTGTGTAAGCCCAAAGATCTTTGATAGTGTCGGTACTATGCCCGTCGCTCTCCCTCATCAATCTAATGGTTTTCGCCCATGCCTGAAAGTTAGGGGCTTTAGATTTTGGGTAATTGGCCACAACATCACTAAACATTTTTTTTGCTAGTTCGACATCGGCAACGGCCTCGCCGTTGGCCGATACTGATTTTTTAGATCCGGAAGCGAGATCCTTATATTTTAAAGAATTATTAGGATCTTTACTTAGATCTGTATCTGTATCTGTATCTGTATCTGGGGCGTTACCGTCCGTTACTGTTGCGTTACCGTGCGTTACACCTTCGGGTTTGGATCCTGCCTTTTTCGCTTCCCGGTGCTTTGCTACCCGCTCCCGGCTGTTATCCTCCCTTTCAGGCTGCCGAGCCTTCCAGCCGGTTAGGTTGTAGCCATCCAACACCTTGCCTTGCATGGCATCCACAATGCTTTGCACGGCCGATTCATCACAATCCATGGCACTGGCGGCATCATCAAAAACCATTTTCTCAATACTGCCTGGGGGTTCCGCATTGGCCGCAATCGTCAACATATAGGCATACACAGCAATAACCAGCGACAACGGCTGCCCGGATCGCCGCGCTATTGTTCTAAACTTGGGATCGGTTGGCATATCAAGCCACAACCGTACCCACAGCTTTGCCATATGGTTAGCCCTCAAAAATCAAAACACACCGCGCCAGGTTGCTTCATTTTAAACGAAACCCCCCTTTCGGGTATCTCAACACCCCCGGTATGGTTTCGATGGCCTTGTGGGGCATCCTAGCGCCTGAAAATCTCTAGCCGAAAAAATCAGGGGGCCATTTGACCCCCTGGCATCATAACCCCAAAACTAAAAACTGTTGAGGATCAATAGGTTGCTTAGATCTTTGGTGGCCTCTCGGTAGTCGTCCACCTCCTGCAAAATGCACCGCTCTTTTTCTGCCTCAAAGCGGGGGGCGTACAGGTAAAACTTGGGCTCTCCTGTTTCTGATAACGACATATCGATCAACACGTCCACGCTAAAAAAGCGCTGGCGATCGGCTTCGCCCATCACAAACGGAACGGTAAACGTCAATTGCCCTGGCAGGGAGGTTTCCATATCGCCCGATTTGGTGGCCAACACCACTTCAATACTGCGGCCGGCTTCCCCATTGGTCACAATCGGTTGGCTGTCCACCTTGGTGGAGTTGGTGAACGACACCCGCCGATACAGCAACATAATCTGATCATAGTCGGCAATATATGACGGGCCAAAACGCTGCAAACCCTTCAATAGCTCTTGGTGTTTTAAGCCGTGTTGTGCGTTGTCCAACAGCCCTTTTAAATACATATACGGCGCGGAATGTTTCCGGGTGTAGTAGTAGATATTTTGGCGGCCCTGGCCTTTGGTGTCATCGGTGTACAGCTTCCCGCCGTCCTCCGTAAATAACGCGGTCACAAAATCGGCCGCGTTTGGATTGGGCTCTAACGCTTTGCCGGTGCCATTGTGGCCAATCGGCGGCAAAGTCATGGCGCGCCGGCGGGTTTCCTCAATGGTGGCCTGCCAAAACGATTCAACACTGGAAACGGCACGATCCAACGGTTTAACCAATTGGTTGTATTGGCCTTGCTGATCGTCATACAGCAATTCACCCACCGTGCTGGTGATAATCACATCTCGCGTGCGAATGTTGGCAACATTCATCAGCGCATTAACAAACTCGTTATCCGTGAACATGGGTTGTAGTCCTCAATCGAAACAATAAAAATCAGCCCAGCGGGCCAGGCTCACCACTAACACAGGTGACGCGGTATGCCTAACAAGAGTAACGGCGACAGTGCAACACCGCTTCCCCCGGTTTCGGCAAGTCTATTCGTCGTTAGCGGCGGCGGATTTCATATCCGGGGCGGCATTGGGTAACGACACCACAGTGGCATCGGGAAACGCCAGGCGCATTTGATCAGGATCTTCCCCAAAAAGCTGGCCGCTGTTGTCCACATACACTTCGGAGGCCATCGCGTCAGGCTTCGGCTCCTTCACTTCCAGTTTTGTGGAAAGTGTCATGCGATTCATGCTGCCAGGCTTTAAATCCACATGAAAGGTAACGCCGCCAGGTTTACGATACCGAGCCGCTTTATAGGCAATGTCAGCCAGGGCGCGATCCAGGGCCTCGCCAATAGGCAACACTTTATGGTTATACACCACGGTTTTTTCAGCGATCACATCGTGCATCGACATAATTTCGCTTGTACGGTTTGACACTTGATATCCTCCTATCCCCACACACACGGTGGAATATCACTATTTTAAACCAACCCGTCACAAAATGTGACAGTGTGGATCTAGTTGTTCATAGCTTTTTCAGCCATTGCCTTTTTTACGGCGTCCTGCAATTCTTGGCCAACATCCGGAAGGGCTTTAATAGCAATATGCATATTAACCACACCGGCCACCGTCTCGGTTACATGGGTGTTTTTGACTGTGTGAATAGGAATTGCTTTTATACCCATCCGGGTTCCTATGGCTGGCATACTTTCGCCCGTCTCCACACACGCATCAATCAATAGCACGGCGGAGGCGCCCAGGCCGGGCACAATCTTTTGTTGAGCGTCGGAAAGCGCTTGGTACTCGTCAAAAGCTCGGCATAATTTATCGGCCGCATCATTCAAAGCGGTTTCCATTTCCGGGGTATAGCCTAGATCTTTTTTCTTTTTTTCGTTTTTACCAGGCTCACAGGGTTGCAGGACTTTCATTGCTAACATGGGTTTGATCTCCATTCGATTGGTACAAGTGGCCGGCGCGCAATGCGCTAATAGCAATATCTCTGCCCATTTCGGGGTTTTGAATCACGCTATATAAAGCGGTGGCCAACCGCTCTAATAATGGGCCGGCAATGCGGCGTGGGTTATCGGCGGCAATGCCCATCAGGCTTCGTAAATAGTCATGGGCGATCTCATCCCGCGTGGCAAGATCGGACAGGTAAACAAACGGTGACGCTACCGCCTTGGCGTATGGGCTGCCACCTGTAAGCAAGGTTTGCTGTTGATCAACCTGGTGTGTTATTTGTCCCATGGTGAGGGGATTTCCTTTCGTATTGCTTCCAAAAGCATCACGTCACCTTGCGACAGGTGACCGATGCAATCGTTGATCGTCATCAGATCAAAATTGCCAGTAACGTGCCGGTGATAAAGCAATGAAGCCACACGCATAATAGGCATTAAATTATGGGGAACCGACGGCGCGGTTGCTTCCGTTATTGGCGCGGTTTCATACAGGCCATAGGTTTTTCCCGCTTGGTGTGAGTGATTAATGATGGCCAGGCGGTTAAACATCTCGGCGGGTATCGGCCCAATAGTGGGATCGATGGCATCAGGTCCGGGCATAGCTGTTTTTTACCTTTCTTGATTTGGTTAAAAAATCAAATTGAGGTTTTGGCTTGCCAGCCACATAGCTCATCAGGCAATCCATGTGAAACGCTTTATAGGTGCCGTCAGCCTCGGCAACAGGGTGGGTAAATCCCTTGCCGGCACCAACTTTGCTTTTACAGTAAAAGCAGGGGCCACCATGTTGGTTTGTTTTTGGTGTCCACCCCCAGTGGTGATCGCTAGACATCGTTAAACCGTCGCCTCCATAACTTGTTTGATACTTACCAGCCTATCCACACGGATCGGCAACATTAAATCTCGGTTAGCATCAATATGTTGCTGCGGCAGGCTGTCCAACAAATCAAAATGGTTAAGCTCCGCACGCACGCGGGTTAGGTTGTCCGTTAGATCTGCATTGTGATCGGCAGCGATCCTGGCCTGCTCTTTCCATTCATCCAGTGCCATTTTTAATTCATCAATGCGGCGGGTAAGGGTTTCAATTTCGGACGCATCCAATTGGGCATGTTTTTCATATTCCAAAACCTTGGCTTCCAGCCTGGTATTGGCATCAACAAGGTTGGCATTATCGGCTTGCAGCTCTTGGATCATTAAAACAGCCACGTCCCCGTGGTGCTTGCCTAAAAATTTCACATTGACATCGCTTGATTCAATAAACTTACTCAGCGGCTCCCACGCTGCCCGAATGGCCGCGATTGTTTCCTTTTCGGATTCCTCTACAATTTGTTTGTTTTTTGCTTCAACACTTAATGGATCTGCATCGTTGGGGTTGTACATGCGTTGGCCTTTCAATGGGTACGGGTAACACTGGTATTATTCAATCGCCACAGGTGTATGCCAATGGTCCGATCTGCCTGTTTTTCCAGGCATGAGGGTAAGCAATCACGATGTCAAAACAACGATAAAAATCGTCTTGTGAATAGGTAACGCCTTGGGGATCGCCATCAAAATAAACATCAACCCTTGGCCCTATAACGGCAATTTTTAAGGTATTGCGATCGCTGTCTCTGCCCCATGATTCAATATAGGGCTGCTTAAAGTCAGCGTGGGCCATTTGCCCGGTTACTTTGTGGCGGTAGTTATACTGCATTTGCTATCGTCCATGTATCAACCATTGTTGGCGATCAATTGTCCCATTTAAATGGGTGATTTGCTTTTTTAGAGCTTCGTTTTCAACCTGCAACGGCTCCAGCTTGGCCGCTTCCCACGCTTTCACGCCGGCCTCGGTGGCTTGCAGGGTTCTTTCTATATGATCTGGCACCTCTACAAGAAGATAGTGCCCAATTCCAGGGTCATCAGGATGTGGGGAATCCTTTAATAGTTCAAGAGCCTCCCGCAGCATGGCGTTGTGGTCTTCAAAAGTTTCACGTTCTTCGTCAATCATGTTAACTGTATCGACCGCAGAGCGGGAAAGCAGTTCTAACTCCGCAATGCGTTTATCTTTCTCAGCACATTGCTGGGCGGCGTAGGCTTGCCCCATTTCAAAAGCTTTGTGAATACTTTGACGGCAATAGCCCTTAAAGCTGCCGTACTCATCATGTTTACCCATGGCTATACATTTCCCCATAACCTGTAATTCTTCGTATAGCGCAGGATTCTCAGCACTCAACGGCGGCGTGGGTTGGTTAGTGGTCATGACTGGCCGCCTCCATCATTCTGGTGGCAAAATCGTGGACGGTTGGCGCTTCCGATTCCGCCCAGTCCAGGCAAAATTCAAGCATCAACGTCCCTTCCTTTACGGTGCCAAAAAAACCACCAGTGGCAAAACCGGTGCCGTTTTCAAGCGTCTTTCTAAGAATATGGCGCGCTTCTTTTCTTAATTCGTAAACGCTAGGCACGCCATTTTCCGCGCTTTTCCACGTCCAGTTGGCCGCCTGCATACATTTTTGAACCAGATCAAAATTAAACTGATCCATCACGTCATCAATCTGGAGCTGCCAGGCCGCCGCCTGGCGCAATTCCTTAACTTCCGCTGAAATATCGACAACTGCCATGGTTGTGGTGTCTCCTATGCTGCAATGGGTTGGGTGATTGTACCGCCGCCCACTTCAATAAAGGCGTCAGCCATGGTGTGGGCCACCTTTTTGTGGCTTACGTAAAACACCTGGTCAAACCCGCCCAGCTCGCACGCGGTGGCCAGCATCGCCACATAGCGTTCGGTGTTTTCTTCGGTTAACGCACTGCACGCCTCATCACGAATGATAGTGCGGGTATCGGCGCCGGTTTGCTGGCGCTGGTAGATACACAGGCCCAGGCTGATCACCTCCCGGATCAACTGTTGTTCCCCACCGCTTTTTTGCTCCACCGGCGCTTCCAGCCCGGTTTCGTTGTCGATAATGGAAAACTCCAAACACTCCCTCAGCTCGGCATCATCAGAAACCAACGCTTTTTGGGTGCGAATCACAATGGTAAACCGATGGCCGAAACACTCCCGCAACAGGTGGTTTACCAACTCGCTAATCGCTGGGCCGGCGGCATCAATCTTTAAAGCCCTGGCACCCTTGGGGCCTAGCGCTTGTTTCAGGATAGCGAGATCGGAGCACCGCCGCGCCAGCGCTAGCATTTCATCACGGACCTTGGTCTGGTTGATGGCTGCCTCGGTTTGTTTTTGCAAATAGGCTTCATACCGGCCAATGGCATTTTGAATGTCAGCCAGGGCGGTGGTGTATGACTGCATCGATGCAGCCAGATCGGCAATAGCGGCATGGGCCTGGCGTATAAGCTCCGCTTTTTCGGCGCCGGTAATGATCTTGGCTTCCCACTCAGCCATGGTTTTTTCATCATCAACAATTTGTTTGACCAGCTCAGCATTGCGGGTGCGGTAGCCTTCCATGCGCTCTTCGGCCAGCGATAATTCCGGCGCCAGGTCGGCCAACTGTTTGTTGATAGCAATCAGGGCGTCCAGGTCGGCAATCTCTTTTTGCAGCACGCCAATGGCTTCGTTTAACTGGGCCACACGCTTGGCACTTTCGGGCCCGGTTGAATGGGCCGCCGATAGTGCGGTTAGCTCTTCTCTAATCGTTGTCAGGCCCGATGTTAAACGGGCAACGTCCAGCTTTAATGTTTCGACGGCCTCATACTTTTTTGGTAGATCGGCCATGGCTAATTCCAGGCGTTTCCCGGCTTCCACACGGTGGGCAATCAATGAACAGCCCGCATAATCGCCGAGCCCGCCACAAGGCACGTCGCCCAACTGGGCTAACCCCTGCAACTCAACGATCTGTTTCTCCAGGGTGTCGGCATTAAACTGGGCTGTTTTTAAATCCATTTCGGCTTTGTTTACCTGGCTTTGTGCCTCGGTAACGCTGGCGGTTTTGGCAGCCATCTCGGTTTGTTGGGCGGCAATATCCCGTTGATATTCCGCCATCGCCACAGCGTGATCCGACATCAAGGTTTCCAGATCGCCCCGCTTGCGTTCACGTATGGTGGTTTGCTCGGCCACAATATTAACGGCCGCCAAAATCTCGGCGCGCTTATCCACCAACACCGTTTGGTTTTTATCCAGGCTTTGCCGGTTTTTATCAATGGTGTCGCGGCTGGCCTGAATTTGGTTTTTTAACCTTGCCACATTGCCCTGGGCTTCCACCAGGTCGGTGGCATCCGCTTCCAGGGCAGCCAGGCGTTGCCGATACTCATTCACCTGTGTTTCCAGGGTGGCGCGCTCGGCCTCCTTCGTTAGGGATTCCGCCTGTAATGCCTGCAACTGATCTTGGTTAGATTCCCACCCTTCCAGCTCTTTAGCCAGTAGGGTATCGGTAGTGGCTTTAATTTTATAATCATCATCCGCCTGGCGGGCCGCCTCAACCACCATGGCAAAAGGCTCATCAAACATTTGCAGGCCCAGCACTTGCGATAACAGCTCCCGGCGCTGGCCATCTTTCAAGCTCAACGGGTTGCCCTTTTGGGTTTGCGCGTTGTATACGCTGGCCAAAAACACATCCTCCGGAAGGTTCAACACCCCTTCCACAATAGAGGGGAATTGCGACACCTTGCCTTCATTCAGGCATTGCCCATCTTTATAAATCCAGGCTTTTTGCACCCGTTTTTCCCCATCAATCAGGCGCTTAATGGTGTAGGTGTGGCCTTTATAGCTAAACGCCAACTCCACCAGGCCATCACGCCCAGGGAATAACGGGTAAACACCGCCGGGCTTGGTGGTGTCGCCATACAGGGCGATAAAAATAGCGTCCAGAAAGGTGGACTTGCCGGCGCCATTGTCACCCACCACGGCCACCTTTTGGGCATCGGGAAAGATAATGGTTTGCGGCACAGGAAACGGCACACAGCCGCCAATGGTTAAGCGTTCAAAACGCATGGGGTAGTCCTCAACTTATCCAAAACACACTAAACGGCGAGTAAAGCCAGTTGATCATGGCCCGCGCTGGCCTGCGGGGTTTCAACGGGATCATTATGCAATAAAGACACTAAAAGTGCACGCAACCGCGCTACCGTTTCGGCATCATATCCGGTGTTTTCCATCCAGATCGCCGACGCTGCCACGATGTCATCCGGATCAGCCATCGTGGCGATCCGGGCACACCGCACGGTTTGATCCACGTTCACCACAGGATCAATTTTGAACGTCTCGGCCTGGCCAAATTCATCAGCCAAATTGTGGGCACGGTAAATCGCCAAATCGCTTTGGTTCAGGGTCAATTTAATTTTGACATCGGCGCCCGTTTCCGCTGCCGCCCTGGCCGCCATGGCGGGATCGTCATACACCACCTGGCCGTTTTCAAATTTTGCCGTTACCACATACATAGCGCGCGGGTTCAGGCTGATAAACTCGGTGGTGTAGGGCGTTGCTAGCACCCCACCGGCGCCCTGGTACCGCACCGCCAAAACCCCTTTGTCGTCTGTTTCGCCAAAGGTGTGGCGAACGGGGCTGCCGCTGTAAAACACGCGGCCGGTATTTTTTACGTCCTGATACTTGTGATAGTGGCCACAAACCACGATACCGGGGAAGGCTTCCAGTTGTGCCAGGGCCAAGCAAATACCGTTATTGCGGGGTATATAGCCGTTATCCAACTGGGCGCCGCCAATGGTACCGTGGAACACCAGCGCTTTAATACCGGTATGCAAGGCGACTTCGTGCCACAGGGATTCCACCAGCCCTTCAAACGCCATATTACCCAATTCCGTAATTTGGCTATGGTTGTCAGCTTCGGCGGCAATGCCGGCGGCATTAAAGTGGGGCACCGTGGCCACCACATATTCCCCACCCTTTAGGGTGATAACTTCCGGGCGCTCCGAAACGTACACTTCGCCAAATTGCCGATCATCAAACACGGCCAGATCGTTGGGTTCATCATGGTTTCCACGGATGATCACCAACGGATTGCCTTGCAGGCGCACCCGGTCAATAAAGCGCCGGAATACCAGGCGTTGTTCCGGGGTGCTTTTCTTTTCAAAAATATCCCCGTTGACGTGGACAACATCAAAATCGGCTGCCATATCGGCAATTGTCATCAACGCGCGGGCGGCGTCGGTATCCATTCCACCAGTCAGGTGGATATCACCGCAATGTAAAACATCCATTGGGTTTCTATCCTTAAGGTTTAAACACACACAAGGGCCACCAGGCCGGGCAACTACCGTCTTTTTTTATGATCGTTGCGGCCGCTATAAAACCACAACATTAAACCGACGTACACCAGCAAAATAATAGCGGGCCACAATAGATTTTGATTAATTTGCAGGTGCTCCAGCATCGGCCACCGCCTCCGGTTTTTTGGGATAAAACACAGCTTTTTCCACCAATAGGAAGTGAACCGGGGCGGCCTCATCCGTTAAAAACGCCACGTCCTTTTCCTTAACCGCCACCACCAGCATGTGGGTTTCATTCCACGGCTGGGTGATTGTCATGTTAGAAACAAAAAGGCTGATCCAGGTTTCCCGCAAGTGATCAAACCGATGGCCGGCTGGCGACATTATCGGGCCAGCAAGGCCACCCATTAATGCGGTTAAATCTAGCATTAGATTACTACTCCGTTTTTAAACACACAAACAAAACTTAAAGCCGTGGGCCAGGCTGGTTACTGGCTGCGCTAGCGGTGCGCCTCTATGATTGTGCCACTAGCCGGAACGTCCGTGGGCGCTTATTCTCGCCCTTCCCGCGTGTCTATCCACGCCGCCACGGCTTTAAAAGTCCCCGTCTCTCCGGGGTGTCCCCACGCATCCACATATTCGCTATTGGCGTCCTATGCAGCCTCGCCACACCCTTGCGGGCGGTACATTGAGGGTGAGGAATCGGCGGGCAATAGCTTTTACTTTGGCGGGTTTATCCATCAACCAAATGGCGTCAAAGGGGATGTCTGTGCCCTGTTGGGCTAACTCTGCGCCGGTGCGGCCGCCGGGGCAAAGGATTCACGGCGTTGTTTAAACACCGCACCAAGCTCCGCGCGCTCTTCGCCAGTCAGGCGGGAAGCGGCCACACGTTTACCAACAATCTCTAAGGCTTCCAGGGTTTCGGCGCCCATCAGATCATCCCGCAACACCGAAACATCGGCATATTTATAATCAACATCCACAACCGCACTGCCCGCGCCGTACAGTTGTGCTTTTACCGAATCGCCAAGCCTTTTTTGCTCTTCCAGGATCGCGGGGTCACGGAAGATCGGGCGGAGGATCAGCCACGGGCGCTGGGCGTCCTCTCGTTTCATGATCTTTTTAATGGATAACGCCTCGGCAATGGCATTGCGCTTGGCTTTTTTCCGGGTGCTCTCCACCACATGGGCCTGCATCCCGCCTTTGTTGTAAAGGTTTTGATCTTTGCCCTCTTCTTCAACCACCAGGGGCACACCGTCACCCTGCACCACAAAGGCGTTATACCGCACCTGGTACATGGTGCAACCGTCCAACTCCACCGGGCCTTCAAACGCTTTTTTAAGGGTTACACCCGCTTTTTGGCCCAGGCTAATAATAAAATCGGCCTTAAGCTCGGTTTCGCCTGGCTTACAGCCAATCGCCTTTGATGCCGTGTCATCCCATAGATCATCAGCTTTTGGCACCACCACCATGGGTACAAACGTGGTGCCATTGGCCAACTGGGTTAAAACATTTTCTTGAAACATCACCAGGTTGGCGTTGCAGTTTTCTTGGAAATTCATAAACGCTTCAATGCGGGCGCTGTAGTCCATAGACGAAAAATCAATTTCCCCACTCTCGTTCATCGGGATCATGCTTTTGATCTGGGTTAAGAGAAAAGCATTAGGGGTGAGATTGGCCGTCTTTTCAATTTCAGGGGTAACAGGTGCCACCGGCAACGCTTGGCCTGCTGTCGTGGCAGGTGGCGCGGCTGGTATGGTTGTTTGCTGGGTTGTCATGGGGTAGTCCTTCGTTTTTTACACACAGGGGGCTAGCTAGCTTCGGAAATCCGCAGGCTAGACGTTAGAAAACTAACAGGCACAGAAAAAGCGTTGGCCAATTTTTCAACCGTCGCCATGGATAGCGGTTTGTTGGATTCCGCTTTTTTAACCACCGACAGCGACACATCGGAAAAGTTAGCTAGGCCGAGCTGTGTCCAGCCCCGTTCGGCCCTAAGCATCTTTAAATTTTTGCCAATTTTCATACGTCATACCTCGTTTAAGCTATTTTAACCATAAAGTATTTTTTTGTAAACCTTTCGACTACCCCTCATAGACTGCACTCATAGGAATTGGGGCTGCCGGCGGGTCAGGATAAAGGGTGTCCAACTCTTGGCTGTTATTGGTATAGCCAGAAAATACAGGGTCAGTGTGGAGGGGCACCACTACCGGCCGTAACTGTTGATTAAGCCCGCTTGAAATCGCGTGCATCACGTTTTTTTCATGGTGGGCCATGGCTGTAACGTCGCCGCGCTCAATGATGGCAATACTGTGGCCGATAATCTCCGCCGCCACCATCAAGTCGCTGGCCTCTTGGAACAAAGCGAGTTGCTGTTTTTTCAACGCTTCCAGGCCCACAATGCCTTTTTGGTCCATTTCCTTATGGCCGTTTTCAAAGGCACGCGCCACGGTAGGGTTTAGGGTAGGGGTTGCCATTTTTGGATCTCCTCTTCGATTATGTAATACACCGCTAAAATCAACCAAATAGAGGCCATGCCGGTGTAAAAATACAGGCCCTTGGCAATAGAAAGATCAACCGTTGCTAACAGAATTAAGCAACACGCCAGCTTTAAAAATCCGATCATCTGTTTTCAGCCCTCAAAATTAACTGCTTTGGCGGCCGCGTGATATTCCCAACGAAAGGCTGGCCCACCAGCCATGGCGGCTCTACCAATTTTAGGGCATTTGTGGGCGTCAGGAACGCCACGATCCAACTGCCTTTCACATTGCCTGTTCCAGGCTTACCGGTTCGATCGTCAATAAAGGCAATACGGTGGGGCCACATCATCCGTGGCATATTGGGATAGGTGATCGACTCCCTAAACCAGGCCGTTTCGGCATTGTTTGGGATCAACATCAACCCTTCATTGCCCAGGCGTAATTCCTCATGGGCTTTGGCGATAAACTCCCGGCACAGTTTAAAGGGCGGGTTGCACCACCATAGCCCTGGGCATTGCCAGCTTTGGATCAGCCCGTTGTCTTTTTCGGAAAAATACCGGTTAAATTTATGGTTTTTTTCATTGGCGGCAACATCCAACACCAGGGGCGGTAAACCTACACGGGCACCCCACCGAACGATCTCGGCAATCACCTTATCATCGGGGGTGCCCCAATAATCAGAATAATTGGCGTGTTGCTTGTGAGGGTTCGACACGTTAGCCACCTAACTGATAAATAACATCATCAAGCCCATCGTGTTTGGCAGTCAGGGTGCGAGCAAAGGCAATGAGATCACCTAGCGTCTCTCGGAAAATATTGTTTCCTACACCATATAGCCAGTAAAGCGACTTGCCGGTTTCGATGTTTCTCAACAGGTGGTAAACCTTAATGCCGGTGACTTTATTTTCGGCGCACACAACCGCCGATTCAAAATTATTTAATAAGGCCAAGGGGTTCTAGCTCCGATTTTAAAACAGGGATCATGGTGGTAATAGATTCCGGAATTACCTTATCCGGGCAAAAAGCCTGGGCAAATTCCACCACCGCTTCCAGGGTTTGCAAGGTTGTTAGTTTATACCGCAACAATTGCTCCGATATGTCGATAAACTCTTTTGTAATCGACACGTCACGGCAACCCGTTTGCCGCATAAACATTTCGATCGCCTTGTCCATGGTGTCCGGCTCGGTCAGGCTTTTAGGGCCGCGCGCCTCGCACTGGTTACAAATTGGCTGGTAATAAAGCGACGTACCCCCACGGGAGAGCCGGTTTATACTCATAACGCCAGGGCAGAATGGGCATTGCATTAATCCAGCTAGCATTGCTTTAGTTGCTCCGGTGATATATCAAAAAATCCTAAACTGCCTTTGCAGGGTGCAAACGGCAATGGCCTGGCATCCTTCAACACAAAGCCATACGGGCCGTTAAACCACTCGCTTTCGGATTCCTCCACACAGTCAATGATCGTGGCCTCGCCAACAATGCCGCCTGTTAAAACAGGGTAATTAGGCCGGATCGGACACTTGGGGTAATTAACAGCCAGGTGGTCCCACGGAAAATCCATATCTAGTTTTTTGCCGGCATGAATTAACACCCGCCCTTTAAAATTACTTTTCCAGGTGCGGTTCTCGATGTCTTTATGGCCATTAACGATCAGCCAGGCCCACGGCTGTTGAATAGAGATTGCTTTCATCGGTTTTCCTTTCCGCCAACGCGCCTGTCATATATGCACGTCCGGCAATATTGTCGTTTGCCCCTAGCGCTACCCACTGGCGCACTGCAAACAATACAAAATGAAACTTTTTGTTGATCGTAGCTAGAAACCACCTTGGGTTTTGGGCGTTTATAGGTTGCCCAGATCGCCCACCAGGCGGCCCCGATACTGTCTATCATCCCGCCTTCTCCATCACACTTGCCAGTTTTTCAGGGGTATCAAAAAACCTTACAAAGCCGGTGGGATAATCGCCGATCATTTCAACGGCAACCAGGCACTTTGGCCCAATCCAAACCCGCCCCGCGTTGGTCATCCGATACGGCCAGCCGTACACCTCCCGCGTGGGGTTTTTAATCCAGTAGGCGGCGGCCGTTACTTCGTCCAGCCTTTCCAGCTCCAGAAAAGAGAGCCACAAAATACCGGTTTCGTAGCCGCGCCCCACCTCGTACGGCCGGATCAACCATGTGGACGTGCACACGGCTTTGATCTCTTTTTTGCTGTTGGGGGTTAGGGTCAACTGGCCGATCATGCGAAAAACAACACCGCGCAAATCACAACAATAAACAGGTATGCCGTGGCCAAGTCGTTTCGATCGATCTTCGGGTCCGTATCCGTCCAGATCATAAAACCCATTATGCCGGCCATCAGGCCCACCACTAAAATGATCAATTGGTGCATGGTGTGTTATCTCCTCTATCACTATCAACCGGCCGCCAGGCCGCAACTTGAGACTGAATAGTTATGCCGGGAAAATTGGCGTTGTATAGGATGCCATCCCGGTAAAAAACGGGGTCATGGAAGGTTCGCAAGCCCCACGATCCTTCAAACAACGCCATAAAGGGTTGCCCATTTTTAGGGACACTGTGGACGCTATGCCAACCCAAGGCTTTAAGCCTGGCCGCAACGGCAGCACTTTCAACCATTATTCCGCGCCAGGTCTATCCGCCAGCCAAGCCCCCAAGGTGTGGGCCTCCGGATCAAATTCAAACAAAATAGTGGCCTGTTTTTTGATGATTTTAAAACGCTTTTTGGCGCCTTTTTGCATCAACCTGTTTCCGGACAGCAATTGCATCATTGCGGAAAACCCTTATATAGCCTAAACCGTGTAAACAAATATTACCTCGAGGCAATCATCAACTGCATCATTCATCTAATGATTTTTTGATGTCGTCCACGCTCAAATTGGCATAGGTTTGCAATGCGGCTTCATAGCAATCGTTCATGTTGCCATGGTGCTTGGCAGCGGCCACCAAAACCATTTTTTGGTGCAACTTGCACGATGTCCGAACGGTTAAAACCTTGGATTCTTTTTTGCTGCGGCGATAAAAGTTCATTTTCAAACCTTCATTGTTTCTGAATAAAAGCGGTTTGCCGGACTGGATACCGGCCGTCCCAAGTTCACAGGACACCCCTGTATACTGTGCGACGCGAACGCACACGAAACCGCTTTGTGGGTTACTCGGTGGCCTTAAGGGCCTCTTTTAATTCCATGTGGGCCGTGCCCAGTGGGCCGGTTAGCACCTGGGCCACTGTAAGGTTGGGGAAGTTATCCAACGCATACGTTTCCAGGGCAATTACCGCAGTATGCGCGGCATTTCGCAGGGTGGCAATTTTAACGGAATCGCTTGCCATAACTCTGTTAGCTCCTTAAATCAACAATCTATTTATAAACTTTATGGTTTTAATTGTCAACCTTTTAGTTTTCTTAAATACTTTATAAACACGTTATGAATTTATAGAAACCGGCGCCCCGTAAGGCTTTAAGCCCTTATAACTGATTTTATGAGCAAAAATATGCGAAAAAATATGTATTAAAGAAAAAGCCCCACAACTGGTGGCGCGTCAACGCCTGGCGGGGCTGGATGATGTTCGGTATAAACCCATGTCTGTTGACAATCGGCATTATAGCAACTGTCCGGTTTTTCCGGACAGTTAAAAACCCCCTTGGGTTTAACAAGCGTGCCCCCAAGGGGGTTGAGGTTACGCCGTTAGCGGCATTGCGCTAACCATTAAACCAAGGGGGTTGATGTGTAGGAGGTAGATGGAGATCTACAAGGAAATTATGCCATGGTTACGTGAAAACGCCCAGCCTTGGCATTACCACCGGAAGCAATCACAAACTTTAAACGCTCATTAGCAATGGCAATCCGGCTTTCCACGGGCTCACCACCGGAAGCGTACAGGCTAGCCGCGCCCACCGTGTCATGGGTTGGCTGCCGTGGCGCCACCACCTTGGAGGCGTTCACGTCACTTTCAACCCAAATATTGCGGGCGGTTTCCTCAGTGGTAATGGTGAAATCGACCCCATTAGAGAAGCCGTTTGATCCATCCTTCACGTACTGGATGGAATCAATAACCCCACTCAGGTTGTCGGTGTAAACCGTGGCGCTGCCATCCGCTGCGGTAACAATATCAACTGTCTTTCTAATAACGTAGCTCATAGTGCCCCCTTAAGCCAGGGCAACCATGCCGAAAGACTGCAACGTATCAATGATCGCGTTGATCGCCGTTCGCGCCTGGGTGTCAACTGTTCCGCCGCCGGTGGGGTCAGCAATCACCGCATGGGCTTCCGCCGCACTAGGGACCACTGCACCAAGCGCGGTGCCGTTAAACTGCAACTCACCGCCGGTTTCAATATTAATGGCGCCACCACTGGCAACCACTAAAAGATCGCCGCCTTGCTGGTGATAAACCTTGGAGGTAATACTAGGCATGTGTCGTTCCTTACTGTTTCGGGGATTCGGGCTGTGTGGTGCCCTCTAGCAACAATAACACGGCGGTAACGAAACGCGCCCCCGCCTGCAAAGCGTTGGTAAATTCATCGGGCGTGCCTGAACGCCTTAACCAGGCCGGCAACATTGGGTACATATCCCGTGCAACGCGCTGGATCTTTTCCGGCGCATGTAAATCACCCGTCTTGATAGCCTTGCGTTGGGTTTTTAAGGCAGTCCGCCCGGCGGAATACAGCTCAACCGCTGCCGCAACATCTTTTCTGCCCAGCTTCCGGGCGGTCCAGCTAATTAACCCCATTGGTTGCCTTCGCTTTCTTTTTTTCGATCTCGGCCATATACCATTTAACCTTGCCACGGATAAAGTTGCCAATCTCACCCGCGCCCAATTCCGGCCAGGGTGGCAAGTGGACAATATCGATCTTACCCCGGCTCGACGTGTCAGGGTTAGCCAGGCCAAATTCGTAGTGGGTAAATACTGTTTCAGGCTCAACAGCAATGCCATATTTTAGACATTGCCCCGCCACCAGTTTAAACAACGCCTCACACTGGGCGCGGGTTAGTGGGTATTTCCCCACATTCTCCGGGTTCCTATAACCGTGCATCCCCATTACAGCCACGCCAATGGTGTAGCTATTGCCGCCACCGCAATGGGGAACATAGGTGGAAAGAGGCTGCGGACTGAGGGAAACGCCATTTTTAGGGATGTTTGATTCTGGCGGCTTGTGGCCCTCGTTAACAGCACCACTAGGCCCCACCGTAAAATGGTAATGGGCTAGCTCTCGGCTGCCATACGATCCACCCGTCCAGTGGATGCAAATCTGCTTAAGCGACATAAACGCCCCCTAGCCGGCTAGCTTGCGGGTGTAAATACCAAGGGCTGCCAAGCCTGAAAACACAAAGCCTGGCACTTCGATGTTAAAACAAAACTCGGCCGCGCCTGGGCCTGCACAATAGCCATTCCATGAATCAATTACGCCCAGCACAAGTGCCGCGCCCAATACCAAATAGGTCCGTTTACCTTCTAAAAAATACAGCATCGGGAAACCCTCTCTCAATTGGTCTACAAAAATAGCTTTTTAAGCTATTAGGATTGTACACCACCACCGGCCTGGTGAAGCGCTTTCACCACCGCTTCCGCTGTTGCTGTAGCCACCGAGGAAGCGAACGCAGCGCCGGTGTATTTTTCCATCATGTCCACGCGGGTTTTTAATTCAGCGTTTTTAATTTTTTCCTCGCTGTGCTTATCGTTGCAGGCCCGTAATAAGCCGGATTGCTCCTCAAAGGCGGCTTTACGTTCGTTTCGTTCCGCCTCAAGTTTTTTACCAACCCACTGTAGGGACTTCCAAAAGACACCACCCACGGACACGATGGCTGTACCAACAGCCCCCCAAAAAGCACCGGCCGGGATCTGTATAAATTCATTCATATGGTTTTCCATTAACACGGTTATCGGCATAATTTTAACCTCTGTTAAGGGAATTTGATCCCACCATCTTAATCCCACCCATAAAAAACAACACCCCCGACCTGGTGAAAGGTAAGGGGTGTTGTTGAAATACGGGATAGAGAGTTCAGAGCGCTTTTATTTTACCTAAGCCAGATCAATTGGCAAGCCCTTGGCTGGATAATAATGCGGTGCGGGATCGCCATCCGTGGGCGCATTGCCGCCATGCTGGGATTTTCCAGTTGTGGACCTGGTAAAAGAATCGCCAAACCCTATGGGTGTCGCTTTCGGGCTTGGGTAGCCACCACGGTTCAACGCCATTACAAACAGCGGATGGATTACGCCGCTTTGCAACCAGGCCATGCCGGGTGTCATTCCCATGTCTCGCGCCTCTGTAATTCCCAACCCTACATTTATTATAGCGGTTTTTAATTTAAAAATCTTTATTCCACGAATAGCGCCTGAATGGCCATCAGGGCGGTGGCATGTTCTGGCTTTAATGGCTTAACGCGCGATAACAAAACCAAGGCGGTAAGAATATCGCCGGCATCGAGGGCGCCTAAAAAATTAGGTATTGCCGGGTAATAATCGGCACGATCTTCCGGTGAAAATTGAGTAAGTAAAATTTCGCGGGCTTGTTTAACGGCGGCCTCCATGTTCTCTATCATTTGCCCCCGCGCGCGCTCGGCCGCGTCAAACTCCGCGTTTCCTGCCCAATACGCTTGAATTTCCGCCGCCTCTTTTTCTGTAGGCACCAAGTGTAGATCCGCCTTATCAGGGGGTGTTGCAATTGAAATCAGGCCAACTTCACTCATTACGCTGCTAATACTCCAAACATTTGGGCTTCACCCACGGCGGTGTTGCCTCCGGACATAATAAAGCGCGCCGCATTAATGGCGGTAGTGGTACGAATAACACCGGAACCGCTCACCTTATTGCTGATCGTCGATTGATTCTGATAGGTGGCCGCCCAATCCGCCTCTTTAAAAGCTGCGCCGGCCGGATCAAGCAACCGCACAATGCCGGAAAATGTTTCATTAGTGGCATTGCCTAGCTGATCGGTGGTGTAGTTCATCAGCATTTGCGCCGCACCTGCCGACGCCTGGCCTTTGCCGGTGTTGGAGCTGTTGCGGCCTTCGTTCATATAATCGTTTGTTGCAAACCAGGTGGATCCGCCGTCGGTTGAAACCTGGAAGTGGTAATTTACCCCATCGTTTGCAGAGGCAATCCCTTTCAGCACCCAATAAACAAACGCATAGCCAGAAAACCAGCCAGCGGTAAGGAAATTAAGCGCGGCCGATCCGGAAGCCGTAACAGTGGAGAGCAACACCCCACCACCACCATTGGCACTTGGCAGCACACCTGAAACCGCCGATCCCAATGGCACTTGGCTCCATGTGGCATCCCCTCGCCAAAAGGTAGTGGCGCCCGCCCCTGTGCCACTGTTCAGGTTAGCCACGGGAAGGTTGCCCGTCACGGCAGCCGATTGCGATAAATCAATTGCGCCAAAACCCAAGCCGGTGCCGGCACTATTACCACGTAACACTTGGTAGGCCGATGCCTGTACGGCGGCAAAATCAGCGGTGGAATTGCCGGCGACAATTAGAGCGCTTCGCGCCGTACCTTGTGCCAGGTTAGCCAGGGGCAAATCGCCGATAATAGCATTGGCGCTAGATAAATCCAAGGCACCAAACCCAATTGCCGTGCCCGATCGCCGGAAGCATTGCCCATTAGACGCGGCCGTAATATCAGCCACGTTTCCAGTACTGTTGGTGGCGTTACCCACTACAGACAGTCCAGCGCTTTGCCTAAACTTAGTGTTGGAAATTGCATTGTTGGCAACCGTCAGGGCGGTGACACTGCCGCTAATAGTGATATCGCCATAGGAACCATCAGCAAAGCCCGGTCCGGCTGGCCCAGTGGCGCCAGTGGGGCCGGTTGCACCGGTTGCACCGGTAGCGCCGGTAGCGCCGGTGGCACCCGTTGCCCCTGTTGGTCCGATCAACGATGTTGGGCTACCCCATGAACCACTGGTTTTTGGCCCATAAATAGCAGTTGCCGTTGTGTCGATATAAAAATTACCGTCCACACCAAGGCCGCCAGACGGCGCGCCCGCCCCGCTTAAAATAGTGTTGCCATCAGCGCCATCGGCGCCGTCCACACCATCTATTCCATCGGCACCATCTGCCCCCGCCGCTCCGGTAGCCCCAGTGGCGCCACTGGGGCCTTTAATGTTTCCGGAAAGCGTCCACGTTGATGCCCCGGTTTTGTTGTAGTAATCGCCATTTGCACTATCTAAATAAAAATCACTAACAATGCCCAGTGCACCGGAAGGGGTGCCACTGTTGGTGTACCAAACCGAGCCAGGCGCCCCATCGGCACCGTCTACGCCATCCGCACCGGCTGCACCTGTTGGGCCGGTTGCTCCAGTAGGCCCAGTGGCGCCAGTGGGGCCGGTTGCACCGGTAGCGCCGGTCGCTCCGGTGGCACCCGTCGGGCCTTTGATATTCCCTTGGGATGTCCAGGTGGATGCCCCGGTTTTCTCGTAATAGTCGCCGTTGGCTGAATTTAAATAAAAATCGCCGACAATGCCAAGCCCAGTTGATGGCGCACCCGATGAGGTATACCACTTGGCACCTGGCGCCCCATCATTGCCATCTGCCCCATCCGCACCGTCGGCGCCGTCAGCGCCGGCCGGGCCTGTTGCACCCGTGGCCCCAGTGGCGCCGGTCGATCCCGTCGCTCCGGTAGGCCCTTTAATGTTTCCCCTTGATGTCCACGTACTGGCGCCCGTCTTTTCGTAGTAGTCACCATTCGCACTGTTCAGGTAAAAATCGCCAACAATACCTAAGCCACTACCAGGGGCGCCGCTACCGGTATGCCACACACTGCCTGGCGCACCGTCGGCCCCATCTGCCCCGTCGGCGCCATCATTACCGGGATCACCTTGCGGGCCAACTAAGCTGGCCAGCCATGCTGCCTCATCACCTACAAATCCATTATCAACGGCTATTTCATAGGCGGAATCACCATCCGCACCATCGGCACCTGGCGCGCCATCGCTACCGTCTGCACCGTCCGTTCCATCAATACCCGGATCACCCTGTGGCCCTTGAGGGCCAGTCGCACCCGTGGCGCCCGTCGCTCCAGTAGCGCCGGTGGGGCCTACTAAACTAGCAAGCCAGGCCGCTTCGCTGCCTACAAAACCGTTATCCACGGCCACTTCATAGGCTGATAAACCAGGATCACCATCTGATCCATCTGCCCCGTCGGCACCGGCTGGGCCTTGTGGTCCAGTAGCGCCGGTTGCACCTGCGGATCCAGTGGCACCCGTTGGGCCTTGAATACCCTGCGGCCCCTGGGCACCTGTTGGGCCCACCAGGCTTGCTAACCAGGCTGTTTCATCACCCACAAAGCCATCCGCTACAGCAATTTCGTAAGCGGATAACCCATCGTCACCATCTGCACCCGGATCACCCTGTGGCCCAGTCGCTCCGGTCGATCCAGTGGCGCCCGTGGCACCTTGTGGCCCAGTAGGCCCGGCTGGCCCTTGAATCCCCTGTGGACCCTGCGGGCCGGTTGCTCCAGTGGCGCCATCACTACCATCTGCACCGGCTGGGCCTGGCTCGCCCTGTTCACCCACCAGGCTGGCCAGCCATTCTTCTTCGGTGCCATCAAACCCGTTATCAACCGCTATTTCGTATGCGGAAGGGCCAGGGATCGGATCAACAAAAATATTAGAATCGCTCACTAGCACTTCAAAGGTAACGGCATCCACCACCACGGCTTGGCTAGGATCAACCACTTCAACTTCATAGCTAGTGGTGTAAATTTCAACCGTGGTTGCCATTATGCCTGTGCCTCAACTTCAATATTGCCCGTCAACAGGCCGATGGCGTCGCTGTCCGGATCGCTTTCGTCGAAAATTTCCCAATCGTAAAAATAAACGCCGGGCGTTAGTGCGGCCGTAACGGCTGGCGTTGCCCCTGTTAGTTGCATTTTCCCTTGGGCGTCCACCTTCGACATACCGCCAACGTCGGTGGTTTCCAGTAACAAATCCGGCTCAGCCTGGCCAGGGTTTTTCACCATCTTAAACCGGCCCTCATAATTGGCCAGGTTATTAGCAACCCCGTTGGTTTTCCAAATAATATACGGGTTGAAGGTGTTGCCCTGTTTAATTTTAAAGCCCCGGTAAAGCCCTGCCATAGTGTCGCCTTTTTAATCGGTGGATGCCTAACCATTATCCACTTGCAGCAACGCTTTGGCCAATGTTTAGATGGCATCCATGGAATAACCCATGCAATCAATATACAAGGCATTGCTGCCGTTGCGGCGTATATATTCCACCACGTTTGATACCGTTTTAATCCAGCCGCTACTATTGATGTTACCGCTGGTTAAAGCGCCACGGTATTGGCCGGCGTGTGATTCACCATCCGGGCGGACACCAAAATGGCTGGCCCCGTTACTCATGTAAGCCAGCAATGCCGACTTGGAAACCGTCGGTTGAAAGGATGCCAGGCTAACATCCGTAAAGCTGGTTTGAACACCAGCACTTAAGACATTGGTTGTGCCATTGGTGTAGGTGCTGCCGTCATAGTAGCTGGTAGCCACGTTATAGAGGTAATTTGGGTTGTAAGGCCAGCCACAAACACAATCGATCGGAATAATGTTGCTACTGCCATCATTGCGGATCGCAAACGGCAGGGATCGATAAATATCGTAGCCGGTTTGTGGCGTGAACGCCGAGCCAGGGGCAACCGTGCTCCACACGATAATGGAGGCGTTAACACCGCTGGAATCTCCCAATAAATAGGGAAAATACCAGGTGTTGGATGATTCGGAAACACCTGTGGCCCGGCCATGGGTGCCAATACTGCTGGCGCTACTTAATGGCACGCTCGCCGCGCTAGCCAGGGCGATCACATAAACGCCGGTTGAATCGTAAGCGCGGCCGGCCGCAAACGAGATTGTTGCCGCATCCACATAGGTAGGGAAAAGGCCCTGGATTAACTTGCCCGCTGGCGTGGCTGCCGTTGAAGCAATAGTGACATCCACACGGCCAGCACCGGTGTTGTTCACCCCCATAAGTGTGGTATTCGTGCCCGCGATCAGGTTGAGTTTAGACTGAGAGGCAACCGGGGTACCGCCCACCTGGGTTTCCACCTTTTGGGTGGTGGTGTCGTTCACCACTACAATTGCGGAACCACTCAGCGCCAGGCCGTTGCCCAGGGTTCGTTCGGCATAAGCGTTGCCGGTGGTACCCATCAAAACAGAGCCGTTGGAGATCGTGTTTTTATTCGTGCCACCCTTAGCAACAGGCAACACGCCCGTGATCTCATCATCAGTTAGCGCGTGGGTGTGATCGGCATCAGCCTTTAAATCCAGTTCGGAAATAATTTTTTCAGCACTCCACACGGAAGCGTCATCCGTGGCATCGTCATCCAACGGGGCGTGGATCTCGGTATCAATCAAGTGGGCGGCCAGGCCGGTTTCTTGAGACACCATGGCAATATTGGTTTTTTTGGTGACGCCAGTTTGCACAATGGCAAATTCTTCGTCACCCGCCAGCGTGGTAGCGGTTTCAAGCTGGCTGATTTTCTTTTGTTCAGGCATTACCGGTGATCCCAATATCCGTGAGTAACAACACGCAGCGAACGATCTGACGCGGCCGTGATAACCACACCCGTTTTAACCTGGCCGCTTGCATCCGCCACAACCCGCGTACGCAAACCGCTATACATGGTGTTATCCGTTTCGTTATTCCGGATCGACAGGTTGGGATAAACACTATCAAACGTAGCTGAATCGGTATCCGTTGAAAACGTGGGGATAATCAACAGGCCGCCATCGTTTTGGTTGCTGGCCGACCAGTACCCCCACACATCCACCTCGGTAAATTTACCAAGTGGCACGGTTAAGGTTCGCGTCACCAAGGCGACGTTTTGGGCGGCATCCCATACATCACGGACGGCACTTTTAAAGCAAAAATAATCGCCCACCTGTTGAAACGGGCGAATATTGCCGCTGCCATCGGTGAAAATACTACCCAATCGGCGATAGGCGGTATAGCCCACCGGCTTATTGGCGGCAGTAATACTGGTATCAAACCCGGCATCGATCGTGCCGTCGGCATCCTTTCGGATCAAAAACACGTGATAACACGTTGAATTTGCTTTGCTGCCGGTAAAAATACCACCGTTGCCCGTACCCACCGCCCACGCAGCGTCCAGACGCTTGGTTAAGGTAGCCGCCAACGATAAATCATAGGTATTCTGTGCCGATCGCGCCACACCGGCCGCAATATCAATGTCATTGGCCGCATCGCTGCCGTTATTGCTAAGGGTTAAACCGGCCAGGTAGCCAAAAGGCGAAAAGCCCCCCGCCGCTGCAATCTTTGCGTCAATCGCGGCCAATAGCTGGGTATTATCGTCCTTATCAGGCGTAATACCAGCGTCCACAACCACGTTGCGGACTTCTTCTTGCATCATGTTAAACCACCAGTCGTCCAGAATGGTGGCAGGCACCCCGCCGCCGGGGTTGCCATTGGTAAAAAACTTTTCCGTTCCTGCATCAGGCGGGGTGGGGGCGCTAGCTACTGCGGTGGCACTATCAATGCGATAAACCATGGTGAGTTCCTATGTATAGCTAAAAATAATCTCGGTATGGGCGGGCTTGTATTTGTTCAACAAACATTCCAGCCCGGCATTGCCAAACGATCTGAGGGGATCACTAGCCTGGGAACCGCCAGCAACAGCGGCGCGGTAGTTGTAAAGCTCGGCGTTGACCTGCCAATACACCACCCAATCGTCATCATACATGGGATCGCCGCAACTTGAGATCCCGCAGCCCGACTGCTGAAACTCGGTAATCGTTATTTCGTAGCCAAACACGGCGGCCAGGTCGATATAAAACTGTTTATCCTGGCGCCCTACCAGCAATATTTTAAACAGCAATGCAGCGCGGCGATCTTGTAAGGCGGTAGGGGCAACCGCACACGTTTCCGGCAGGCCAAACGTAACCTCCCAATCGGAAAGCAGCTCCACCGTGGTGTCGGGATAGGCTTCGTTTAACAACTCCAGGGCACGGCCATCCACGCGCGCCATTTCGTCGGCAATGCCTAAAAGCATATCGTACAGGTTGAACCCGGCGACATCCTTACCATCCCAAGCCTTCCCTGTTGGGAATAGCTTGGCCAGGGCGTTTTGATAATTTTCTGAAGTTAACCCGATCATGGTGCCGTCCAAACAATATCGCCCATGGTGGAAATATCGCCAGTTGCGTTGGTTACGTCAGCGGTGGGATCGTTCAACTCGTGATCGTATTCACCGGCAGCAATGCTGATCGCCTCATTGATTCTGCTTAACTTAATCGGCCCGCCTGGCTCGGCGTCACGGTAGATCAAATCACGCAATTCGGCTTCCACCTCGGCGCGGATATCCGGATCCGTTTCGTGGGTACCGTCGGCTTTTTTCAACGTAATATCAAAATCCAGCGGCGCGGCTTCCGGCGCTTCAACGTGCAAAATTGCCGTTACAGGCTTGACGTTAGGCAGGGAAATGTAATTGAAAACCTCTGTAACCTTGCCGGCTTCCGGGATCCCGTCATCGGTTAAATTGTCCGTCATAAACCGGACGGTAACGTGATTCACGCCCATTTCGCCAGGGTACACCCACGCGCGCGTAACGCCAGCAATTGACCTGGCCCAGGCTATATAATCATATTCCGCACCACCCATGGGTGGCTGCCGATAACGGGCCAGCAAGCGTTCGCGCCAGCTCTCGACATCCTCCAGATCTACGCCGTCCACCAGCTCGGTTTCCACAACCGCTTCGCTTTGGATCCCGTCGATCGGTTCAACAAAATAAACCTTAGTGCCCACAATCACGTTGGCATCAGTACCGGCCACCACCGCTTCCACTGGCACACTAGCAGTGCCGCCACCGCCAATAGTTACGCCCTCAGTGGTAACAAACTCGATCTCGTTTGCTGTGCGGAGCGTGGTGCCGCTTTGCACAATAAAACCAATCGTGCCCACCAGGCCAACGGTGCGGGTAGCATTGGTTGCAGCCTGGCGTGGGATTTTATAAATAGCACACCAGCGCGCCAAGGATTCTTCTTCAGCTTGGTCCGGAAAGATTTGTTTTGCGATCCAGGCTAAAAACCCATAAAGACCATGAACCAAGCCGGCACAGCCGCGCGATAACACATAAATAAAATTACGGCGCAAACGGCTATCCCCGCCAGGGACACGGGTATTAAAATCCGATTGAATCCGATCGATCAATGTTTCTAAAGTGGGGCGGGAAAAAGTCATGCAATCAACTCGGTTTCATTTTCCGTGATCAAAAATTCGTCATCCTCTGTTGTTAGATTGGTGTAGCCGGAATAGGCTTCAATCTCAGCCAGGGAAGGGGGTTGCGGGTTGGCCAATTGCTCCCATGCGTAGTTATACCGGTAATTTATCAGCTCACCAGTGGGGCGGTAAATATCAAGCTGGATGCCCAGCACACCCATGGCCACCCACTCCACGGCGACATCCACCTGGCTGGCAACGCCATCTTGTAAAAGCCACGCCACAGCCTCGTTTACATACTCTTTTGCACGCGCCAGCGTCTCATTAGTTTGTTTTTCACGGCTTAACAGCCATAAACGGCTGCCTATTAAGTCATTGGGAAACTCGGAATACTGATCACCCCAGAAACCGCGCCGACTTTCCCCGTCAACAGGTAGTGGATCATCTGGATTGGCGCGGCGATCCGTAAATAAAGAGATATGCAAGGCCGTCCCTAGCTCGTCCCTGGAATCAAAATCGCCCAAATACACGCCCACATCAAACAAACCCACTTCGCCGGGCATTGTTGGGGTGTGAATTAAACGGATATCTGCCATCAGTACAGTGGGATCTCGCTAGGTGCCGGCGGGTGTTCAGGCGGTACCGGCTCGCTAATCGGTACAGTTAGGGTGCCGATTTCGTAACTGTCCGTATGGGTGGGAAAGTAGTTGTAACCCCGGCCGCTTACATCCACTTTAAACATTGTGTCTGCCTTGATCTCTATCGTATCAGCTTCGAGCCGCAACGTGCCGGCGCTCCGGATAAAAATATTTTCTGGCGCATCAATATAAACCTTACCGTCGGCGCCCATTTTAATAAAATTCAAGCCCAGGGAATACAAAATGGAATCACCCGCGCCCGCCTGGCATCGGGTATTAACAGCCTTTCTGGCGCCGCCTTCCTCCGCCATGATAGCAATCGGATGATCGGTGTTCCCACCCACGCAAAGCAAGATCACTTGGCTGTTAGCTGGCGGGTTGCTGGTGTGCCCATAGTTTTGGAAGCGCTCCACTCCCTCGTGGGTTTCATCCGCGCGCGCGCGTACCTGCACCGTCTGCACGTTGGCGGCATCGGCCACCAGGTTGATAGCGGCCCGAAAAACCATGCTACCAATACGCCGCTTTAAGGGCGCCAACAATGATAAAACGTAAGTCTGTAAATTCACTATGCCGCATCCTCCGGGCGTTGAATCCGATCATAGGCTTCTGGCAACGTCAGGGTTAGATCGGTGGTAGTGCCCGTGGCGTCCAGGTTGTAGGCCACGCCTGTAATTAACATATCGGTGCTGATTTTATGAACGTCAATTTTTACAGGGGCAATGGTGTTTATTTCCCATAATTTGCCTGTGGTTTGCGTCCAACCCTGCACGCGGCAGGATAATTGATAACCGGCGCCACGCCGTGTCCGGATCTCCCAGTCTGCACGCTCTTGGCACTGCCTGGCATTGGCCTGGCCTTCCGCCATCACCAACAATGGACGGTAGCGCGTAATTTTGGGATCAGTGGCGGTGCCCGTTGGCCCACGGGTGGAATCCACATCCAGAGCATCCGATCCCTGGCTTTGCCCCTTCACAATAACTTTGCTAAACCTTTGCGTGTCGGTATCCATTAACCGGGCGGAAATTACATTGTTGCTGTTAGTGGGATCGTTAAACAGGCAGACAATCGGATCGGCCGTGCGCTTGGTGGCCCGGTTGCCAATAATGATGCCGCCCAGCCCATCAGAGTACACCAGCACGCCCCGCAGCTCGGCCATACGGCTGATCGCTTCCAGCACGGCTTCCCCTTGCTGGATATTGAATTTTTTAAATGGCTTGCCTAAATCGGTTTCAATGGAAACGGGGATGCCAAACGGCTTACAAAGCGCCTTAACAATAACGCCCATGCCAACACCACTCCACTGGCCAGGCTTATTGATGGCGCTACAGTCCACCAGATCGCCTGCATGATCCCGGCCGCTTATATTCAACGTGTGGCTTCGGGCGTCGATCGCGGGCTCAACATCGGATATATAGCCCGTAATAACGGTTGTGTTTTCAATGCTAACAGAGCACCGCTCGCCTCGTTTAATGGCACGCTCACCCGTGGGCCATTTTTCAGACACTTCAAAATTGAAGCCACCCGAAAGATTTTCCATGGAAAGATCGATCCGGATACGCTCCCACCCACTATGGGTGGTGTTTCCTACCGTTAAAACAGCCGTCACGCCAGCACCTCAATGGGGCGCCCGGCCGGAATTAAATGCGGCCGCCGAACGTGGTTCCGATTAATCAGATCATTTTCCTGATCGGTGGTGTCATACAGATCGTAAGCCAGGGCAAGCGCGGAAATAGGGCTGGTTCGCGTTAAATAACGGATACGCCGCAAGCTCGCCGCCCGGCTGGTAATATCGGAAACCATGGTGGCCCGCAGCTTTTCCAGCGCGGTAATAGCTTCGTCCTCATCGAGGGTGGCGGTCAAAATCTCATCATCGATTCGATCGGAAAGCTCATTGCGGGTGGTAGACGCTTCATCGTAACTTTCAAACTCAATGGATGCCGCGTTTTCCGCCATGGCCATAAGGGCCTGGCGCTTCACAAACCCGATTTGAAGATCTCGGTTTTTACGCTGGATTGTGCGATTGCTGGTGTTTTCAACAATCACGGGCAAGTCACTACCAACCGTAAATAATCCGCTCAACAGGCTATAAGCATCACGTATGCCAGGGAATCCATCCCGCACGGCCAGGATCACCGATTGCACCGCACCACCCCATTGGCTGCCATCCTGCACCAAATCGCCCACGTTGTCGGCCAGGTAATCGGTGGCCAAGGTAATAGCGGCCAGGCCGGCATTGCTAGGCGTAAAATTACCAAGCAAGCTCCGCACTTGATCGGTAAATGAATTGCTGGTGGCCTCGGCGTCCTCTCGGATATATTCCGGCCGCGCGGTGGCATCAAACCCATCGCGTAATACTTGCAAAATAGAGGTACGGCCGTTGGTGGCATCCTCCAACACCTTGGCTTTGCTGGTAATGCTTTGATCCGGGTAGCGATTTTCACCGGCTATGGTGAACGCCAGGCGGAGATATTCGATCCCGCCTTCCCGATTGCTAAACATGACGCTGCAATCTTCGTCAGCCGTTACCTGCATGGACTCATAAAGCGGCAGGGTTAGGGTGCCGGCAGTGCTTTTGTTTTCCACGGCATCCATTAAGCGTTGGCGGCGATCGGTGTAGTCGTCACCCAACAGATAGGCGTTTATCGTAATGAAACGCGCCCGCTTGCCTAGATCTTCCGCCTTCGGAATATCCCGATAGGGGTATTCATGCAGGTGTTTCCGCCTGCCAAACGCGATCTCGTGGGTGTCTACCAGAAAAGGGATCCCACGAAAGCTGGCTGGTTTTAACTCTTCGCGCCATGTCATCGCACAACCACCTTGCCTAAATTCGCATCAAACGTCATGGACTTATCGCCCATGTAATTAAAACCGGTAACATTGGCATTAAAGCCAGCCGGCGCATCTATTTTCATAGAGACTTGCAACTGATCTTTGGTCGGCTTTGCTAACTCATCTAAGGCCGGTTTTGTTTTTTGATCAATCGCGCTGGCGATCGCCTCACCAATAGCGCCACCAGCAAAGCTACCAATTGCACCGCCGGCAATACCACCAATAGCGGTACCAGCGCCAGGCATTAACATGGTACCCAAGGCCGCGCCGCCAACACTACCCGCCCAGCCACCAGCAATTGATCCGGACGTGCCGCCAATTTCCTTGGAATCGCCCGACATTAAAGCGCCACCCATGGCGCCAGCGCTTAACAACATGCCCAACGGGCCCAACGCCCGGCCAAACTTACCAACCGAGCCGCCTTTTAAACGGCCAAAAGCACTGGCCATGCCACCCGCCCTGGATGCCGGCGCCAGCCCAGCGGTGTAAGAGGAACCCACCAAAACATCATCAGCCACACTTGCAGCGGCAGTCGCTCCGGGGGCTACGGCACGCCCAGCGCCGCCAATACCCTGGGCAAGGCTGTTGTATAACCCCGCACCCCATCGGGCACCCTTATTGGCGAACGCAAGGCCGCCAATACCAACAGCGCCACCCACCACACCATTAAACAGCTTGTCATTATCAGCCAGGGCGCCGGCCGCATCCGCCACAGCGGAAAAAGGGCCGCTTAAACGAGTATCGGCCACCTGTTGGAGGTTGGTTAGCAGTCGCCCCCACTGGGCGGCCGCATCATTGGCCGCGCGCGCGGAGTCCTTCATTAACTGGTTGCCATCACCCTGCAACTTTAAAAACTTTTCGTATTCATCAAACCGGCCGGTGTTCCGATAGGCCCGCGCCAACACGCTAACACCACGGATCCCCTCTTCGCCGAACATATCACCCAAGACGGCTTCATTGCCCTTGGTTTTGATGATGATCTCCTCCAACACCTTGGAAAGCGGCCGCATGACTTGATGGCCTTTTTTCAGTTCCTCCGGATCGAATAACTGCACACCGAGTTTTTTAATCTGTTTCTGTTTATCAAACAGATTGGCGATCGTTCGTTCAAACGCGGTGGTGGCTTGCTCCGCGCTACCGGCGCCCTGGCGGAAGATCTGCAACGTCGCACCCATTTCCCGCACAGCATCGGATCCCTGGCGGCCAGTCCGTGCCATGGCCGATGAAACCCGGTTGCCCTGGGTGGCAAGGTTTTCCAGGGTGAACGCGCCCGCCTTACCTTGCACCACCAAGGTGTCCAGCGCCAGCAAAAAATCTTTTTCATTGCCAAGGCCGAATTTTTCCTGCATATCGGCAATCATGGCGCCGATGTCACGCCCGGCCGCCCCACTCGCCTGGATAGCATAGCCGATATTACGCATGTTGGTTGTGGCCAGCTCAAGATCGCCGCGTTTTTCCACAATCACATCGATCGCGTCGGCTAATTCTTCGGCCGGTACGGCAATATTTCGTTCGCGGGCAATATCAAAAAGCTGTTTTTTGATCTTATCAACCTGGCCGGCCGATATGTCGGCCGTAATGCCTAACCGGGTGAACCGACGCTGTAAATTGGTAAGGTAACGCACGGAAGCCCCTGCACCAATGGCCGCCGCCCAGGTGGTATACCGCCCCGTCATGGTATCAATGCTTTTTGATACGCTGTTAACGCTAGCACCCAACGCCCGCAGGTTGCCTGCCCCCTGCCGTGAGAAATTTTGAAGGCTGCGGCCCAACTGCGGCAGCCGCCTTTCCAGGTTACTTGTTACATTGATTTCAACATCGGTTTTAAACTTACTCATGGGGGGCCCTTATTGGCTTGCCTTGTTTAAGGCTTTTACTAATTCTAACGCCTCCAGCAGGGTAAGGGCCAACGCATCCGCGCGGCTATAATTAGTTTTTGTTGCAAACCACGCCAGCAACCCTATATACATAGGCCGTTGGCGCTTATACTCGCCCCCGCTCTTCGGCCGCCTCAATATTCAGGATTTCCATGGTCATCATGCCATCAATAATGGCGTTGTAGTCCCTTTCGGACAGCCCCCGCAACACGTCTTTGGTTAGCGTCACGCCTGGATCATTGGTTAGCGACACCGCCGCCAACACGCGGTAAAACTCCACCTCCACGCTATTGGTGGCCAATTTCCAGCCATCAGGCGTGACAATTGCCTTTTCGGCCCGCACGTAAGCATCCAGGGTTTCGCCGATCGTCAGGCTTTTGATCGTCAATTCCTTATGGAGGGTTTCGCCAACCTTAATACCATCAACCAAGCTAATTGGTGTTTGCATAACTCACCTTTAAAACACACAAAAACAGGCGAGAGATCCCGCCTGTTTTATTTTATCAGAATGGCTTGCGTTTTAAGCGGTGGCGGCGGCCAGTAGCTCTTCGCCCTTGGCGCCCTCAAAGCGGATTTGAAACATGCCGTCATCCACATTGAGTTCAACAGCCGTGGCGCAATACGCTTCACGCAACACGTATGTTTTTCCATTGATCAGCTCCACCGTGACGGTGCCCACGCTAACGCCCATCAGGTTAGCCAGGGAGAGGGTAGGTTGATCCGACAACTCCACTTCAATGTAAGGGATCACGGGGGTTTGCTTGAAGCCATGGACACGATCCAGGCCCACAACCCCTTCACGTTGAAAGGCGGCCATATTCACGCGGCAATTACCGCGCAAATCAAACTGTTGGGCGTCCAACTTAAAATAAGCGGTTCCGGCAATTGCTTTCATTGGGCAATGGTTCCTATGCGGTTAAACGGGAGGGAATTACAAGCGAAATTGGTTTTTCATTGCGATTACACGCAATTGGTTTACCAGGTTGGGCGGGTTCATAACATCCAAACGGTTTGGATCGGTGCCGTTTACTTCCGCAATCAGATCGTTTTTGTATTGCTCGGCATCCTCTACCAGGCCCACTTCCTCCAAAAGAGAGAAGTGCGCCACGAGTTCAGCGCGCGCAATGTTTGGCGTCATTACAGGTTGGCCAGCACCAAAGCGCGTGCCATTCTGCGCCAACTTATGACGCGGGTATTTACGCTCAAACATGTCAATGGTGGAGCGCTCAATATAGTCATTGGTAAAGATCGTTTCACTGTCTAAGTAAGACGGATCCGGCGATTCGCTGGCGTTTTTCTGGTAAGTGGTGATCGCACGGGTGATCGTCACCTGGCCATTAACAACCTTGGCGGGTGCAATGCCGTCATACAGCAAGGCATCACGCTCCGGGTGGTTAAACTCAAACGCAGGGGGCGGAGGCAACACGCCTTGCAATACAAGGGTTTGCGTTGGCCGCGCGGGATCGTTCAACAGAGAGATCACTTGACAGCCAAGGTAAGCGGCGGCCACTTCCCAAAACGGGGTAGGGGTTTTGTAAATACCAAAGCAACTGGCATTTTCAAAGTTCCGGGCGTTGCCATAGGTGCCCAGGTTGCCAACGGTATCGTTTTTGGCGTACCAGGCAAAGCCATACAACTGTTTGTCATACGTGCGGCGGGCCCGGATCTCGGTTTCAAACTTGGCCACCTCGGTAGCGCTGTTGGTGCCCAGAATAAAATGATCAATCAGCTGATCAGGGATGCCGTCGATAGCGTCCTGATAATCAGGATCAGTGGCGCCACTAGCCATGGCCGTAACAGTACAGGTAATGCCAGCCGGCAACGCCTGGCCATTTTCAGCCCCGTAATAATTCAATTGCACATCAATACCATTGCCAAGCGTGCCTTTATGGCGCGCGGTCAGGTTGGCTTCGTTGGCATCGGTGCCATCCACGGCAGCGGTAACAGGTAAATCACCATTGGCATTGATAGCCGCAACGACAGCGGCGGAAACCGCCTCGTCATCATCGCCCACCGATACAGCGGCGCGAATTTCACGGCCAGCAATATAAACATGGACAGTGCCCGCAGTGGTGGCAGTACCGCCAAACGTCAGCTTACCAGTGGCTTGAGTACCACCCGAAACATCAGCCAAAGGAACGGCCCAGGTTTCCACATACCGGGTGTTTAACTTGAAGGTTTCCAGCATGTGGGCCAATTGACTGCCCCGGCCAAATAGCGCCTTGGCCTGTTCCACGCTATTAACCAAAACGGGGGTTTCTACCGTAGCGGTACCGGCGGCCAGCTTTTGGCCGATCAAATAGATCTTGGCCTGATACGCGGGCAAACCCCGCAAAGCCATACTGTTATCGCGTTCAATATAAACGCCAGGATCACGCAACCCATTGGGAATTTGTGCAAAGGAAATTGGCATAACTAGCCGGCGGCCTCCATGTTGTCATTGTTATCGGAAACAGTTTTGCGCGCGCGGCCTTTTGGCTTTGCGACAGGGGGATCGGCAATCACAACATCACCATCACGCAGACGGCGGCGCCAATATTTATCACCTTCTAACACCTCCAAACCTTCCGCCGGCATATGGGCACCGGTTTTAGGGTTGTAAATTAGGTTGCCGTTTGCTGGCTTAACAAACATTGCGGGATCTCCTATCCGGGATCGTATAAATCGGTAAGTCTAGCGTGGGAATCAATCTGCCCATCGGGGCCGCCGCCCACGTTGGAGGGGCTTGCCCAATCCGTCTGCATATCCAGTGTATCAAATAATCCCATGTCTGTGGCGTAGCCGTCCGTTTTGTCAATTTCAAACGTGGTGGAAAACTGGAAGATCCAATACAGGCGCGCCGGGTTTTGGTTTAAAAGACGGCTGCCACGGTAGCGCAATGGGCTGTATGGCTGGGCGGCTTCCGCTGGCCAATTCAACAGGGCGGCCCATAGTGCCGTGCGGAGATCAAACAGTTCATCGGCGCCGATGATACCCATGCGATCTTCGGAATTATCAACCACCACCACAACGCCAAACAGGTGCTCCACCTGTTGCCCAACAACATTTGATCCGCCGTCGGTTAGGTCGGTGGCCCGATCCTCAATGGGGACCACATAAGCGGCCGGGATCGCTAATTCCGTGTATTCGCTATTGTTTAAGGCCGCATATTCAGCGGCGCCATGCACGCGGGCGGGCTGGCCAAAGGGATAAACATATTCCTCGGTTTCAGCATTAAAATAACGGGCATGTTGCCGTAACTGGGCAATAATCGCGCTGGGCCTCATCCTAAGTGCTCCTTTAAGACATCCAAAATATCTTGCTGGATCCGCACCTCGTGTTCCTCCAACGCGGGTTGCAGGTAGGGGCGCGGAAGGATCTTACCGCCTGGGCTGCCCACTTCCAAAATATCGGCATAATCCAGCGGGGAACCGATACTGGCGCCCATGCGATCAAACTTTAAATCAAACGTGATCGACGTTGCCAGGTGGCCAAAGTCGGTGGCCGGGGCTTCGCCTGGCGCGGATGCCTGGTGTTGCCGGCGCCCACGTTTATACATAAGGCCCGTTTTGGGCGGGTTTTTGATTTTCTTTTTTGCCTCGTCCCGCACCT
>JACCDR010282348.1_pt1 | contig 44850 bp, 37 predicted proteins | sample 7446431 | NCBI WGS metagenome assembly JACCDR01 (sample SAMN15323443, study PRJNA562643) | freshwater metagenome | isolation source: river surface water | place: USA:Blue River Watershed | collected 2017-08-17 | reverse complement strand
TAAGCGCCAAATCTTGATAGTTCTATCTTTTGGATGGAACTGTTATGCGCGACCCACGACTAGAAGCTTTCGGTAAAAGAGTGCGTGAGATCAGAAAAGCAAAAAACTTGTCGCAAGAAGAGCTTGCAGCTTTGGCTTGTATCGATAGGAGCTACATGGGACATATTGAGCGCGGCGAAAAAAATATTACCCTAACAAAAATCTATCAAATTTCGGAAGCATTGGGCGTATCAGCGAATGAGCTGCTTTTATAATAATTAATTAGATTGAATTTGTCCCGACTTGAGTAAGCAGAACTCCTTCCCATCACAGTGATGTTTTTTAACTCAATGCGGATACGGACTTTGCCCTTGTCCAGGATACTTCTCGAAGATGTGCATGTGAGGGTAATTTCCTTTCTCATCGCCTTTAAGCTTTTGGATCAAGGTAAACACAAACCGGTGCTCTTCACCCAGTAAGGCCTTATGCTCAGTTCCTGATTCTGCCTGGCAGTTTTCAGTAACAATGCCCGCCGAGTTGAAGGTTTTGTAAATCTGGTCGTCGTTACCGTATCCCAGTTCAATTCAGAGAACAGGTTAATCGCCGGTTGTTCTACTAATGCATCTTCCGTGTATGTCATTATCTTCTCTTATTCAAATCAGTAACTAAGCTTTCAATTAAATCTAAATCAGCTTTAATTTCAGCTATTTTTCTGGGTCTCTGCTGTAAACCTGTTGCCGTATCATGGCCTTGGAAAAAGGTACTACAATTCGACATTCCTAACTCAACAGCGTCGTAATCCGCTTGGGTTATGTTGTCTATTAATTTATTGATACGTTGTGTTTGAATAGACCGTCCGAATCTAGTAATAACATTATTCAATAATTTCTCTTCAACCAAACGTTCCCAAGCTTCACGAAGTAAATTATAAAAGTTAAAACAGTGCTTCGAATATTCTATTTCTGTTCCAGTACGTCCAACTTTATCTAATTCTTGAAATGCTACCTTAAGTTGACCAATTCTTGCTTTTACCGGCAAAGCATCCCAAGGCGGTGTATTATCAACAAGGCCTGCATGTTTACGGCTACGGTCTAAACGAATCTGATTTTCTGTAGCGCCTTTTACCTTATACACACATTCCAGCAGATACTTGTAAAACACAATATCATGCGTAAACACAATCACTTGTCTATCAAGTGACTCTTCTACAAGGCGTTTTCCAATGTCTTCGCGCCACCTATGGTCTAGTGAGTTAACTGGGTCGTCAAAGATAACTGCCGAACGTCTACCATCTGAAATGATTTCTGCCATAAAACAAGCAATTGCTATGCATCGTTGTTCTCCTTCACTGGCAATTTCAGCAACGACATTCTCACTGCCATCAGTAATCTCTAATTTTGCAAGTTGCTGACTAGCAGCTCCCCTTGTCTTTACTTCAACATTAAACCTATCGAATCCAAACTTGTTTAACTCACCTTTAAAGCTCCTCACCAATGGTTCTATGAGTATGGCTTTGCTCAATTCATTAGCAAGAAGGGTTACTATCCTGCCATTAGTCTGCTCTTCTATCGCTCTTAGTTTTTTTTCTAAAGCATATCGACATATATTTTTTAAGATATTTTCCTTATTTTCTGCAACTAACTTGCGTGAACCAAGCTCTGCTAATTCTTGTTCTTTTTCCCTTATTAGGGCTGCTTGTGACGAATCATCTCGACCTGCTAACTCATTAACTTCAGTTATGAGAGCCTCTAAAGCATCCTCAATATATTTAACTGGTGTTTCATCAATAGTAGGTAGCGGCTTTTCTGTATCCGGGTTCAAAAAATAATCTTTGCGCGCCTTAAGTGAGTCAGTAAGCTCCGCAATGTTGGCTTTTAATCCATTATCTTCAGTGGCCAGTTCATCAATAACAGCATCGTACGCACTTAAATCCAGTACAAGTTCTGTAATATTCTGAGTTTCTTTTTGAAGTTTTTTGCTTGCGGTCTCAGCCTCTTTGACTGCTTGCGCTGCAACATACTCTTTAAAGGCAGCAAGTCTTGACGCACTTTTACTATCAACAGGTTGCAAACAGAGTGGGCATGGGCTTGCCTCAGAAGGCGGAAATGGAACGTCACTGGTTTGAGATTTAACAAATGATTCAGCTGCGTTCCAAAGTATTATCCACTTGGCATCACCGATGCCTTCGAATGGCAAATTTGCTAACACTCTTTTTTTTAGCTCATTTGCGAGTTCAGTCTTTTCACGCGCATCACTTTTAAGTGTATTTAAGTACGTGAACGCCTTATCAGATAAAGCATTGCATAGTGACCTTAGCTTTTGGCTTAAAGGCTTTATAGTCCCAACTTTTGTGTTTAATCCCTTTCTTATACTAGTAACAGACTTAGACTTTAATTCAAAAATTCGTTGTTGGAGCGGTGCGATTTGACCAATTTCGTCATCCGTAGCACAGTGTTTTTCAACATCTTCTTTTGTTGTTTGATAGGTTAAACCGTGAACAAACTCGCCGCTTATTGTTTCAGAAGAAAATTTTGGCAGAGTTTGGGTACCATTTCCTGCCATCAACTCTTCAGTTATTTGTCGTTTTACATAGTCCAAAGCATTTGATAGGCTTTCAAGGACTTTAAAGACGAACGGTTTATAACCAAGAGCTCCTTCTCTTCTACTGACATAATGTAAGGCTGTATCCGTATCGAATACTCGAATGGATTTCAAGTTTTCATTCGCTTCTGCGGTACTTGTCCAGTCAATCGTTAAAGAATTACTATCGTCGCAAACAGTTAGTTTGGCTGAAGGTTCTTTAGCAGTATTTTCAAAAACATTTCCAAGTATGGGAGCAACATCGCCTCTAGTTAAGCAAGCGTGCTTTAAGATACGGGCATAGGTAGATTTTCCCGTGCCATTATCACCGTAAACAATGTTTAAACCTTTGGGACTAAATGTTAGCGTTTGGTTTGGAGCCAAAGCCCCCACATTTACAACATCAGTGATAGAGGATAACTTTATCTCCGATACCTCAGAAACTAACCCTGCAGCAATAACAGGCGTTTCATATGATTGGTACAACGCATCCTTATCAACAACACCATATTCCATTTGTGCTATTGACCAGATCAACATGTGCTCTGTCTCGGTTAGCTCACCTCTGACTAATGCAAGCTTGACGGCATGACGCCAAAAAACAGGTTTATCTTTGACCCACTCAACGAGTTTTTCCATCGGTTTCATAAATATCCTTATAGTTCAATTTGTCCTGAAATTAGCTTCGGCAACGACATATCTCGTTGCTGTTTAAGGTTCTCATTTTTACGAGCCAATACTTGAATTTGTTTAAACATAGGATTGGTAAGCTGATGAAAATCTTCCAGTAATGAATCTTCAGGAAAAACAATTTCTAAAGCTTCAAACTTACCTTTGCTTAGGTTAGTCATAGTCGCGCCAGTAGCGCCGTAATTTTCTATTGTTTTCTTTAAAGATTTCAATGTGAAAACCTGAGGAATCCCCACAAATGGTGTAGGTAAAACATATAGTTAGGCAACAAGGGAACATTCATGGCAGTTCCTGATCTGATCGTTCGCCAAAACTAAACCTAACCGCGGACCAAGCCATGAATGTTCAACGAATGCTCGCCGATTTTCTCTCGTTTGTCACGCCAAAACCATCCACAAAGCCTGAATGGCGTCACTTTGCGCATCATTGCAAAGTTTGGTCACTAACGGCAAATGCACCGTAACTGCCATCAGTCGTGGCATTCAAAGTGACGCCACTGAAAAAAAAATGTATTAAAAGTGCAGATCGGTTGCTTAGCAATAACGCTTTTCAAGCCGATATTCCGCTGATTTATACGGTGCTGACGAAAGCATTTGTTCATACTAAACAGCCACTTATCTTGATTGATTGGAGTAATGCTGACAATAAAAAGCGCCACTTTATCTTGCGGGCCAGCCTCGCACTCGAAGGTCGCGCTTTGACCTTGATGCAAGACGTGAAGGCCGTTGATGATTACAGCTGCCCACACGTATATCAGGCTTTTTTGCTACGGCTGAAAGCTAGTTTGCCTACGGATTGCCGACCGGTTATCGTCACCGACGCTGGATTTAAGGTGCCGTGGCTGAAGCAAATCCGTAAATTGGGTTGGCATTACATCGCTCGGGTTCGTGGCAACCAGACACTGCAATTACCTGATTCTACAGCATTTATCAGTGTGGAGCAGCTCTACAAAAAAGCGAGAACGACACCGCAGAGCCTGGGCAGTATTAGACTCACCCGCAGCCAGCGTTACGTTACCAACGCTGTACTGGTCGGTACGGGCTGGAAAATTCGGAAACGAGATCGCCATAAAGCTTACAAAGAACCTTGGTTATTGGTAAGTTCGTTACCGCAAGTGAGTGACTATGCGCGCAAAATTGCCAAGTGTTACAACGCCCGAATGCAAATTGAAGAGAGCTTCCGCGACCAAAAAAGCCAGACGTATGGCTTAGGCAGCAATGCACATAAAACGTATAAAATTGATAGACTTAGGTCACTACTTTTACTAGCGGCATTGGCAAATTGGTTGCATTATATGCTTGGTTTAGCGATCGAAATTAGCGGCCAACACCGAACCTTGCAAGCCAATAGCATCACGCATCGACGCGTTCTATCGTTTAATTATGTCGGCCAGCGGCTTTGCCGACTCGCACGCTTCTCGATAACAGGTGAACATATATTAACCGCGATACGACAGATCCTAACGTGGGCTAGGCTGTGGGATTGGAAATCAGTGAGTGTGCTAAGTGATTGATATGTCAAAGAGGTTTGTGGGGATCCCTCAGTAATTTTTTAATCATTACTTATGCCCTAGAACTTTAATCTTTGCATCACATGCTGCTTGAAAAATCATTCCTGCAGCGCTCCAACTCAATGCACCTTGCAAGGTATTTGTTGTCACTTTTGCCACAGGAAGTGCAACCTTCAGGATGAAATCGGACATTACCACATATAAAAAGCGTGGCCGTCCGATATTGTCCATTTTTAAATTGTGGCTGCCCACGTTTATTTTAGTTCTTTTAGTTGTGGATGGCATCGTTTATTTTGGCACTAAACGCATACCAATATCTTTTGAATCATTTTCACTGTACTCACTCAATCTGTATGATATTTTACCTAAAATAAGATAATTCCAATAAATTGAGTTAAAATAAACCACCATGTATTTTGATTCTGGAGGAATTATCTCAACACTTTCACTGAGGTCTGGACCGACACTTACTATGTAACACTCATCATTTAAATACCGTGAAACCAAATTATTTCCGGAATATGGGTCTATTGGAATGTTTTTTAAACGTCCTAATTTAATAACGCAACCACCTTCATGACGCTGAAAATAAGCATTTTCATCTAAAATTTTAAAGGCATTCAGTAATTGGTTGTTTTTCACATCAATTTCATTCCTGCCTGACAAAGTCATGAAAATATTAAAACCCCACCACACAAACAACAACAATAAAAAACATGCATAATCTCTAAAATTGCCACTTCGAAAAAGCAATAAAACACCACTCGCCACAGTTATAATCAACAAATAAAAACAATAAATATTAATTTCATGACTAGGAAACAAAAAAATATATGAAAAAAAATCAGACATTGAAATAAAAAGTATAACCCAAGCAAGAAAGACCAAAGCATTCCGAAGAAAAAAAATTGAAGATCTCATTTTGATATTCCCTGCTTTATAGCTTCCGGCGACAAATCTGGCTTTGGCTTATTCCATTGGTAGAGCATACCAGCTACTGTTCCTTGTTGGTCTATCCAATTATGGAAATTACCCATAGTGGATAAATTTTTAATCATACTCCCATACTCGCGACCAAAATATTTTTTCACAACACTTTGAGCGAGTGCTTTAATGAGCAATGCCTAATGAACAATTGATTCAATCAATGAATCTGTTTCGTAATTTTTATTTTCACCCATAAATCGAAAAGTAAATTTAACACAGCCTTCCAAGCAATATACTTCAACAACATGTAATTCATCAATCACTGAAATCGGACATCCCCAGATATAAAAAAGCCTGGGTGTGCGATATTGCTGCCCGATATTGCTGCCCGAAATTGCTTGCAGCTTTCATGCAGGATTACCGCTATCGTAAGTAAAGCAACCTAAGTTAAGAAACGGCAATACCTTATCACTTAACCAATTAACATCCCCCTGCTACATACATGCGGCAAAACCTTAAAGAATTAAAATAAAAAGCCCGCCTGTGCGATCTGCACGGCGGGCTTTTTTAGTTTTGCTAAGGTTTACCACACTCATTTTTAGGCTTTGAAGTCATCCTGCTATAAGCTCATGACAACTCCTATAGGCTCATGACAAGCCCTTCACCACACCGGCACCTGCATCGCTTGTCTGTTTTACCGTCTCGCTATGCCGTGCCGCTGTTACACCTTAGAAGCCTAAGCTGATGGTGGCAGTGGCGCTGCGGCCGGCACCGATCAGGTAGGCACCTTCGGTACCACCGCTTAGGTAGTTTTTATCGGTCAGGTTGTTAATAACAAAGTTCAGATCCAATGAGCGCATCCACTGGCCATCTAACGCTTTGCTATAGCCCATGTACAGATTGAAGTTGGTGTAAGCCGGTAATTTGTCACGGTTCCATACGTTGTTGTTACCGACAAACGTATGCTTGGCTGCACCAAAATAATCCGCGGTGTATTTGGCATTCACACCAGCCTTGTATGACGCATGGCTAAAATGCAGGCCCAGACTTGCCATTTGCTCTGGCACGCCAGCTACCTTTTCACCCGCTTTATAATCAATAACTTGGCCGTTTTTGCCATCGGGCAATTTTTTCGCCGCGTACACATCTTGGTTGTACTCGGAGTTATTTTTACTCAATGAACTTTGCAGCGACAACTGCTCGGTTAAACGGTAGTTCAGGCTCAGTTCTAAACCATTGCTATCCACACCACCGATGTTGTCGTAGTTACCATCGCCCACCGCTAAGTAGTTTGGCGTGCCATCTGGATTGGTTTGGTAGCGCAGCAGTGCAATACGGTCGTTAAACTTCACATTGTACACCGTGGCCGACATCGACAAATCCCCGGCGTTGTAACGCACCCCAGCTTCATAGTTTTTCGCCGTTTCTGGATCTAAGCTGGCCAAGTCTTTGGCTTTACGGCTTTCCAATAAACCATCGTTGATGGCTTTGAAGTTCTCAGAATAACCGGCAAACAACTCGGTATCGCCATTTAACGCATACACTACGCCCAGGCTTGGTAAGGCTTTGGAGTCGCTGTCTAAGCTGTCAAACCCTAAGGTGTTTAAGAAATCTTCCCGCTCAATATCCACCAAAAACTTTTGTACACCGACATTTAGCTGCACATCGCCTAGGCGCAGCTGGTCTTGCACATAAAATTTTGTCACTTTGGTGGTGTAATCTTCGTTGAACTGCACCCAGTACGGCTGTTCATCATAGTGATGATAAATCTTGGCATCTAACACGGCATGCCAATCGCGAGTACGGTTACGGGTTTGTTGCTCTAACCACAGACCCGCCCGCACTGTGTGCATATCAAATTCATAACTCAGGTTGGCTAAGGCGCCAAAACGATCTTTTTCATAGTGGGTATGCCGATATGACGACACGCGTTTGGCTTTGGACAGATCAGCTTTTGGATCTAAAATCGGCCGGTTTTGCGCATCAACGTAGGTAAAACGGGTGGCCGTTAAATTGCCTTCAGTAACGCGGTTACCCTTGCTGTCGGTGACATACAGTTGATATGGCGGTAACCAGTCGCCACGGCCATTTTGCAGGTGCAGGTAAGGCGTTACATCCAGTTTTAACGCATCGCCCAGATCATACTCGGCTTTGACGTAAAACAGCGCGTTTTCCCTAAGCGTTGACCAGGCTTCGGCAAAGTTTTGGTCGATATCAGGATCGCCAGTCCAGACGTTGGTTAAACCATCGTTGCGTGGGGTTTTGTTAAACTGCGCTAACGACACCGGCTGATAGTTATCTTCATGGGTGGTGTCGTATGAAAACCGTGCTGTGTAACGGCTCGCGTCAAATTCACTGACTGATTTGGCTTCAAAGTGCAGACGATCTGAATAGCCATTGCTGCCGGTGCCTAACCAACGGTTATTGTAACTGTCAGAAATACTGACATAAGCGCGGCTGTGGCCGGCCATTTCACCCGTGTCGTAGCGAACATAATCGCGGCGGGCATTAAAACTGCCTTGGGTGTGGCCAAAACGTGCGCCTTCCACCGATTCTGGCGTATCTGATACAAAGTTAATGGTACCGCCCAAGGCGTCTAATGATGCCGAGGCAATATCTGAAGCGCCCTGACCGACTTCAACCATTTGCGTGTTTTCAGTATCTAAAAAGCGGTTGGCTTTACTACCGCCGGCGTAGGCTGAACCGCCATTGGGTACGCCATCAATGGTGATGCCTAATTGCTGGTCGGCACGGTCAATCACAAAGCCGCGCATCGAAATACTGGTGGTGTAATCGTCGGCACCAAAAGCATCACCTTGCGCGACATTCACGCCAGGTAAATTGTTGATGAGGTCCATGACGTTGCCAATAGGCGCTTTTAACAGCTTGTCCGCATCTTGCGTGATATTGTTCGCGTAGCTGACTTTCCGCCCGGTGACCGCAATCACTTCCACCGCTTGCGCTTCGGCCGCCGCAACGGCAGCCGCATCCGCCATGGCTGCTGCTGGTGACAACGCCATCACAATGGCAACACTCAACGGGCTCTTATACACCTTTTTCACAAGTATTTCTCCAATTTGAACCGCAGTTATAGTTATCGTTTTGTCTGGTTTTTGCAGAAATTGGCTAACGTTTGCCGCAAACTTACTACCAGCCACTCGACCTCATGTCGAATGCGCGCTATCTTGCGGCAAATTCATGTAACTTTTGTGTATGGAAGGTGACAGTTTTGCGTCAGTAACTATATGAGATGTAATGAATATTTCATAAATCCGCCATCTGCGTCGATGTGGGTGCTGGCTGTGCCGCTGACGGCGAATACAACGCTGGCAATGGTGCGGACGATGGCACGAGCCGTATGGCGAACCCTGTGGCAACCATGTGGAAACTGTGGTGAAAACGGCCTTGGATACAGTCGTGAAAGCTGAGATAAAAACTGAGATAAAAACTGAGATAAAAACGGTGGTGCAACACCTGCGACAAGCCACCTGATGATGGCTCTAGGAAAAACGCGAAGTTACAGCCGATAGAGCAAACCGCAGTCTAGCGGTGCACACACTGGGCCCTGCGGTGGGCCCAGTATGAGATACACGCTTAAGTGCTTGGGTTTTTCTTTTGGCTGTTTTTCTTTTTTGCTGTTAACTCAGCGGCAGCGCAGCCACCTTGACGGCGCGTCTGGCAGCAAAACGAGCTTTTAGCCGTCGTTTTAACCGCTCTAAGCTATCGTAAAAGGTTGGTACCACCAGCAGCGTCAAAAAGGTCGAGGTGATGGTCCCGCCAATCACAGCGATCCCCAGCGGCCGATAAAAATCCGATCCCTCACCGATGCCGATCGCCACCGGCAACATACCGGCGACCAACGCAAAGGTGGTCATCAGGATCGGCCGTAACCGCTCCCGACCGGCGGCAATCAGCGACTCCTCTAAACTAAGCCCCTGCTCAGCTTCTTTTTTCCGCGCACAATCGATCAGCAAAATCGCGTTTTTAGCCACTATGCCCATCAACATAATGACCCCAATCAAGCTCATCAAATTTAGGCTTGAGCCCGCCAAAATCAGGCTCAATACCACGCCAATCAGTGACAATGGCAAAGACATCATGATGGCAACCGGTGCCAAAAATGAATGAAATTGCACCACTAAAATCAAATACATCAGCACCACCGCCAGCCCCAGCGCTTGGAAAATTTTGCTAAACAATTCCTGCTGATCGCGGCCTTGACCGCCAACCACCAGATCATAGCCTGGCGGAAATGGAATAGAACGCGCCAGCTTCAGGGCATCTTGCATCACTTCGCCAAGGCTGCGGCCTTGCACGTTGGCGGATACCGCCATCATGGTTTCGCGATCCAAGTGCTCAATCAGCGCCGGGCCTTTGCCAAGCGTCACAGTGGCAACTTGCTTCAGCGGTACCATGGCACCCGTTTTACTCGACAGCAGCGGCAGGTTTTCCACATCTTCAACGGTGGCGCGCTCGCGCGGATCGATGCGGACAAACACATTGCGCGTCTCGCCTGTGGGATCCACCCAATCGCCAATTTCGGCACCGGCAAAGGCCAGCCGCAGCGCGTTGGCCACATCAGACATGGACAACCCCAAACTAGAGGCTAACCCGCGGTCAAAATCAATTTGCAGCTCAGGTTTTGGATCCTGTGCTGACAAACCAACATCGACAGCGCCTGGCACTTGTTTTAATTTCGCCAAATACTCCATCACTATGCCTTCAAGCACACGCGTATCTGGGCCACGGAATTGAATCTGCAGAGGTTTACTATCACCGCCACCACCACCGCCGTTCATCTCGCTGCTGACGGTAATTTCGACGCCAACAATGGCTTTTAACTGGGCGCGGACCGCTTCCGCCACTTGCTTGGAGCTGCGCGAACGCTGGTTTTCTTTCACCAAACGCACAAACACTTGCGCCCGCGTGACGTTACCCGACACCCCGACCGTGGTTTGCGTGTATCGATGCTCTGGCAATTGCTGGGTGATCGCCGCCACTTGGGCCGCTTTTTGCTCGGTGTAGGCCAAGCTGGCTTCTGAAGGCGCGCGTAGCGTGACTATAAAAGCACTGTTATCGGTATCGGGCATAAAGCCAGTGCCGCCTTTGGTGCCTTGCAGCACCAAGGCACCAAAAAACGCCGCCAGCGCCAATAACCACATAGATTTGCGATGCCCCAGCGCCCAGCGGATCACCCGCGAGTAGCGCTCGGCTTGTCGATCAAACCAAAGATTAAAACGCTGCAACACGCGGCCTAAACCACGACGTTGTTTGGTATGGTCATGATCTGGATCGTGCCAGTACGCCGACATCATCGGATCGATGGTGAAGGAAATAAACAGCGACACCAACACCGAGCAGGCCACCGTTAGGGCAAACGGCTTAAACCACTGGCCGGTGATGCCGTCTAAAAAGGCAATCGGAATAAACACCGCCACAATCGACATGGTGGTCGCGATCACCGCCATGCCAATTTCTTTGGTGCCATCGCGCGCCGCCGTCATGCTGTCTTTGCCCATTTCCATGTGACGCACAATGTTTTCCCGTACCACAATTGCATCGTCAATCAGTACCCCAATGGCCAACGACAGCCCGAGTAACGACATAAAATTGAGGGTAAAACCACAGGCCCACACCGCAATAAACGATGCCAAAACCGAGGTTGGCAGCGCCAAGGAGGTAATGAGGGTTGAGCGCCACGAGTTTAAAAACACAAATACCACCACGATGGTGAGTAACGCCCCCAACCCCAGCGCTTCGGTGACATTACGCATACTGGCCGCCACATCTTCGCCTTGGTCATTAACGATCACCAATTCGGCGCCTTTGGGTAGCTGTGGTTTAAGCTGTTCTAAGCGCCGTTTAATCTCATCCGTCACGCTGATGGTAGAGGCATCACGTGCCTTGGTGATATCAATGCCCAGCGCAGGTTTGCCGTTGAAAAACGACAATCGCCGCTGTTCAGCACCACCGTCCACAATGGTCGCAATCTGGCCGAGGCGAATGGCTTGATCGCCATTTTGCCGGATCACCATCTGGGCAAATTCTTGCTGATCTTTCAGCCGGCCTTGCAAGCGAATGCTCTGCTCTTGCATGCCATTGACCACTCGTCCCACGGGGGCCGCCAGGTTTTGCGCGCGTAAAGCAGCGGTAACTTCCTGCGCCGATACTTTGGCTTCTCGCATGGCTTTGCTGTTAAGGAAAATCGTCATTTCCCGCTCCAGCTCACCTTCTAAACTGACCAAGGCCACACCTGGCACGCTGCGCAGTTCACGCGCAATCAGCTCTTCGGCGATCCGTGAGTTTTGCTGCGGTGATAAATCGCTCGATAACGCCAAGGACATCACCGGAAACGAGTTGGGATCTTGCCGATTGATAAATGGCTCTTTCATCTCGGCCGGTAGTTTGTCGCGCACGGTGGAAATACTGTCTCGCAGCTCCTGCGCGGCCGCCGTTAAGTCTTTATCAAACTCAAAAATTACCACTATGGTGGCACTGGATTCGCGCGCGTAGGAGCGGATATCGCGGATCCCTTGAATGGTCGCCATCGAGTCTTCCACGCGATTTAAGATCTCCCGTTCGACCGTTTCCGGTGACGCGCCAGGATAAGGCACATTCACCACCAGCACCGGCGGCTGCACATCGGGAAATTGGTTGGTTTTTAAATTGGTTAAGGCAAAATAACCAAATAACATCAAGGCGATGGTGACCACCACCACCACAATCGGGCGGCGAATACTAAAATCCGACAATATCATGCTTGTGGCTCCTGCGCTTCAGCGCTGGTCGTGCGGCTGGCTGACATCACAGTCACCGCAGCGCCATCGCGCAATTGGCCAATCGGATGGCGCAGCAATTGCTCATTGGCCGCCACACCTTGGCGAATTTCCACCATGCCGGTGCGATGATCGTGTGCACCTAGCGTGACCGACACTTTTTGTAAGTGCTGATCTTTCACCCGCCACACAAAGTGGTTATCACCTTCGGTGGTGACCAAGGATGGCGGTACTAAAATCGCGCTTTGGCTTTTCACATCGACATAACCTTCGGCATAGAGGCCAGCCACTAAGCCGCTGGGGGCATCATCGATGGTGACAAATAATTGCACTTGCCGCGTCATTTCATTGGCTTGCGGATTGATGCGCTGGATCACGCCGTTAAAACGCTGTGTATAGCCATTGACACGAAAACTTACACTTTGCCCGACCGCAATAGCGCCGACATGTTCGGCCGGAATAAAGCCCTCAAAGCGCATACTTTTTGGGTCCATCAACACCATCAGCGCCTTACCAATCTGCACGGTATCGCCGGCAAAGGCCTTACGACTGGCCACCACACCGCTAAAAGGGGCCCGCACATCGGTTTTGTCCATTTGTTGCCGTGCTTCCACCAACCGCGCTTTGGCAGATGCCACATCGGATTGCGCTTGATTAAATTTAATCTCGGCGGCTTCTAACTGATCGGCGGTGACCATATTTTGTTGACGCAGGCCGCTTAAGCGCTTTAATTGCCGCTCGGCTTGGGTTAAGGCTAAGGCGGCTGAACGCTCAGCTTCTTGCGCAGATAGCCACTTGTCGCGCACTATGGTGGGATCCAATTGGATCAACACATCGCCGGCTTTTACCACATCGCCATTGTCCTTGAGAACCTTCAGCACGATGCCGGCCACTTCGGCATTCATTTCCGCTTTGACCTCTGGCTGTAGCGAGCCTGACATCAGCGGCCCCTGGCTGGTACTGCGCAGCGCCGTGGTGTACAGATCTTCCGCTACCAACTGCAGTGGTGCCGTGTTGACATCCACTGGCGCTGTCGCCGGCGCTTTGCCACAGCTGATGAGTGAGAGCATGAGAACACCACCGCAAAGCAGCAGTGCAAGCCGCACCGAAGTCGTGATGGGCGTGATATGTTGCCCGATAGAGGTTTGCTTGTGAGTTGACCAAAACCGCATGATAAAGACCCTTTTATAATTAGGTCTTTATCATGCCTGTTATCGCGCAAAGTGTTAACAAAGACTGCCGGGAAAAGCGTAACAAGATGTGTTTGCTTATTTACCTTGTGCGCGGATTATTCGCAGGCGATCACTAGCGCTGACACAGCCGTTGCCTGGCTTCGATTGCTTTATCGGGCTCATCTGCAAACACCCCATCAATGCCCTGTTGGAATAACCACGTCAGCTCTTGCTGCATACTAATGGTCTGGCCTTGCTGATTTTTTCGTAAAAAGCTCTCGCCATCACGCAAGGTATAGGGGTGAATTTTAAAACCTTCGGCTTTGGCCATGCGCACCCAATCTTGCAATTGGCCATGCTCAGCATTGGTGACTTGCGGGTACCATGGGCCTAACGCATCTGCATAGGATTTCATAAAGCGCAGCCCCGCAGGCGTCACTAAGGCGGCATAATCTGGCATCTTTGGATCAGCAAATGCTAATGCTGGCACTGCTAGGTGCCGTGGTGTTGGCGATTGCGCGTGTTGTTGCGCTGCCGCTAACGCAACCCAATCATAAGGATGAGAGAAATTATCCTTAGGTAAACGCGAAGCGGCGGTAAGATCGCCCAGCAGTTGCACCACAGTCACATCATAGTCCACCTTGGCCGCATGCTGTTGCTGCCACAGCCGCAGCACGGTCGGTTCAAAGGCTTGCAGGTAAATGTGCCGATAGACCTTCGCAGTGCTGTTGTTGGTGTTGATATGTTTGCCCGTAGTTTGCGCGGTTGGTAAACGCAGCGCCTCGGCATCCAGCTGCGCCGCTAACAGTGCCGCCATGTCATAACCTTGCGCTGCCGCCGCGGTGCGTAGTGAGGAAAAATAATAAGGATGTTTAAGCTCTATATATATATCAAAAGCTTGCGCTTGAATGGCTGGCGTTTTTAGCCATTGTAAAAAATCCTGTAGCCGCCACAGCGCAGCTTGATCATTAAAACGTGTATTCGCCGGACGCTGTGCCGCTTTACTCTCGCGCAGTTTTAAGGTTTGAAGCTCTGCCCAGGTAAAATCTTCGGCAAACCAGCCTTCAACCCAAAGCCCATCAATCTGTTTGCGGGTTTTTCGTGCTTTAAACGACGCAATGTCGGCAATGTTGGTACTTAGGCTCAGCTCATTCTCATGCCGGATCACCAGCTGCCCATCTTGGCTCACCACCAAGTCCAACTCCAACACATCGGCACCTTGCTGCAACGCCAACTCGTAGGCCATTTGGCTATGCTCCGGCCGATAGCCACTGGCACCGCGATGCGCAATCACCAAGGGCCAAGGTTGACATCGGGCTGCGCTGTTAGCTACTGGGGTCGCAGCTGGAGTGGCGGCTGCGGTGTGAACGACAGGACTGACCGCTGCCGATTCCGCCAGCACGGTAGTTGGCAACACACTAGCCGCCAACACGGCAGCGAGATACCCACGCGTACACACCACCATCAAGGATGCGCAGTGCATAACAGCATTTTTAACAATAGGACGCATAACAACTCATATAAGGGGTTGAAAATTAATATTTTATCTTAGTCATCCCGCATGACATAACCATGACAATAGAGCAATGACACTAGCGCAATAACAATATAGCCATGACATCGCGAGTAATGCCATCAAAGGTATCGTTTTGACCGCAGCCGGTGTGTTGCTGAAAAATTCATAAAGCTCAGATACTTAGCTAGAGGCGTATTCAGTTATGATTCAGATTAAGCCGGCTAAAATCATTTTATTTACAATCTGGACATCACATGAAAACATTATTTCGCCTCGGCCTGCTCATGACGCCCTTATTCGTCAGTGCCTGTACTATCCATCATGTGGGCAAGCATAAGGCGGTAACCCTCGATACGGGCAACGAGGTGATCGATGCCGCATCCTATGTGGTTGCCGGTGCTCGTTTGCAGAAAAAACTGAAGAACGACCCGGAGAATGTGGGTAAAGAAGCGCTGGCGAAAGATCCTGTGGTGAAAGATCTTAACGCCGCGATGAAAAAAGCCAAAGATCGCCAGTATGGCGTGGTCGACGCCGCAAGCGACGATTAACATCGTCGCTGCTGGTCATGACGCTGCTAAGTAAACTTTTAACTAAAGCAGCCAACTAAGCCATAAATGAGTCGTAAATGCGCCGTAAATGAAGCCGTAAATAGCGCCTTAAACAGAGCCGTCATACGAAAGTTCACACCCTGGCTGCCGGATTGCAGCTTCACAGCAACAGGCATTGAAAGCCAAGGCGCTGACGCCTTGGCCATCGGCTAAAACTAGCCGATGCGCAAAGCTTAGCGAAAGCTAAGCCTCAGGCAATGTATCTGCAGGCACCCGGACCACCCCTTCCATCAGTACGCGGGCACTGCGGCTCATGCTGGCTTTGGTGACTTGCCATTGACCATCCACCAAGGCGGCGGCGGCGCCGACGCGTAACGTGCCGGATGGATGACCAAACCGCACCACATCCAGCGCTTCGCCACCTGCCGCTAGGCTCACCACAGTGCCAGGAATGGCAGCGGCGGTGCCAATGGCAACTGCACAGGTGCCCATCATGGCGTGGTGCAGTTTGCCCATCGACAGGGCACGAACCAATAACTGCACATCCTGCGCCAGCACCTTGGCGCCACTGGATGCTACATAATCGGTTGGCGGGGCAACAAAGGCAATTTTGGGCGTATGTTGCCGCTGTTTCGCCTCATCAATATGCTGAATTAAGCCCATTTTGAGCGCACCGTAGGCACGGATGGTTTCAAACCGCGCTAATGCGGCCGCATCGTTGTTGATGTCATCCTGCAGCTCAGTGCCAACATAACCTAGCTCTGCCGCAGCAATAAAGATGGTCGGTATACCGGCATTTATCAGGGTGGCGTTAAAACACCCAATGCCAGGCACATCCAGCACATCCACCAAATTGCCGGTGGGAAACATGCTGCCACCCGCGTCATCATCGGCAGGTTCGATAAAATCAAGCTGCACTTCCGCCGCGGGGAAGGTCACGCCATCGAGCTCAAAATCACCACATTCCTGCACCTGACCGGCCCGCATGGGCACCCGTGCAATAATGGTTTTTTTGATGTTGGCTTGCCAAATGCGGACGGTTGCCCAGCCATCCATCGGTACCTGCGTGGGATGGGTGTGTGGGCTAAGTAAGCCTTGGCTGATGGCAAAAGCACCAACGGCGGCGGATAAATTACCGCAGTTGCCACTCCAATCGACAAAGGCTTTATCAATTGCCACTTGGCCAAATAAGTAATCGATGTCGTGATCTGGTTGCTGGCTTGGGCTGATAATCACGGTTTTACTGGTGCTGGAGGTCGCCCCTCCCATACCATCGATTTGTTTCCCATATGGATCGGGACTACCGATAACACGCAGCAATAACGCATCACGCGCCGCCCCTGGCACTTGCGCGGCTGGGGGTAAATCGTGCAGTAAGAAAAAGACCCCTTTGCTGGTACCGCCCCGCATATAGGTAGCGTTCACGCGCAGTTGTGGTAGGTAACGGCGTGAAACATCGGCTGACGTTGTAATGTTGCTCATAAAATTACTCAACTGTTCAAGACATAGCCGCACAGCGATAGCGCCGCGAATTCTTGCGCTGTATGGCGGCGCTTTACTTTGGCACTTGCTTATATCACGGTGCTTTTATCACTGTGCATTTGTCGCAGTGCTTTTGTCGCTGTGCGGCTGATCTAGCCTGCAATGATGGTTATTAATGTTGACCGAGGAAATCCTTGGCAAACCGTTGCAACACCCCACCGGCCGCGTAAATGGACACTTCTTCCGCCGTATCCAAACGGCAGGTCACTGCCACCTCCTGCGAACTGCCATCCTTACGCAGGATCTTAAGGGTCAGTTGCGCGCGCGGCTGTGGCGCACCGATCACATCAAATGTCTCAGTGCCATCAATGCCCAGTGTTACGCGGTTGGTGCCAGGTAAAAACTCCAGCGGCAATACACCCATACCAACCAAGTTGGTACGATGGATCCGCTCAAAGCCCTCAGCCACAATTGCTTCGACCCCAGCTAACCGAACGCCTTTGGCGGCCCAATCGCGCGATGAACCTTGACCATAATCAGCACCTGCAATAATGATCAGCGGCTGTTTGCGCTCCATGTAGGTTTCAATGGCTTCCCACATGCGGGTGACCTGCCCTTCTGGTTCGATGCGAGCCAGTGAGCCTTGCTTCACTTTGCCATCCACCACCGCCATTTCGTTGATCAGCTTCGGGTTGGCAAAGGTAGCGCGCTGTGCGGTTAAGTGATCGCCTCGATGCGTCGCGTACGAGTTAAAATCTTCTTCCGGCACGCCCATTTTGGCCAGATATTCACCCGCGGCGCTGTTGGCCATAATCGCGTTGGACGGTGATAAATGGTCGGTGGTGATGTTATCGCCCAGCACGGCCAAAGGCCGCATGCCACGCAGTGTACGCTCACCGGCTAGAGCACCTTCCCAATACGGTGGCCGGCGGATGTAAGTACTTTGAGGCCGCCAGTCATACAGCGGGCTGATCGTTTCACCATAATCGACCGACAAGGCAAACATCGGCTCATAGACACGGCGGAATTGCTCAGGTTTCACACTTGCGGCCACTACCGCATCAATTTCTGCATCCGATGGCCAAATATCTTTCAAATACACCGCTTGCCCATCGGCGGCATAGCCGAGCACGTCTTTTTCAATATCAAACCGCACAGTACCGGCAATGGCATAGGCCACCACTAAGGCCGGCGATGCTAAAAACGCTTGTTTGGCATGGGGATGGATACGACCGTCGAAATTACGGTTACCCGACAACACGGCGGTGGCGTAGAGGTCACGCGATACCACTTCGGCTTCAATGGCCGGATCGAGCGCACCACTCATGCCATTACAGGTAGTACAGGCAAAGGCCACGATGCCAAAACCGAGCTGTTCCAATTCTGGCAGCAATTGCGCTTCTTCTAAGTAGGATTGCACCACTTTGGAACCAGGCGCTAATGAGGTTTTAACCCAAGGTTTGCGCGTAAGGCCAAACTTATTGGCATTGCGCGCCAGCAAGGCAGCGGCAATCACATTGCGTGGGTTACTGGTATTAGTACAGCTGGTGATGGCCGCGATAATCACGGCGCCATCGGGCATTTGGCCTTGCGTCGAAGCGCTATGATCAGGCGTATGGTCAGGTGACGCATCGTGCTTCGCTTGGCTCGCATTGCTCTTGGCAATACCGGCCGCGGCCAAATCACGGGTCGCCACGCGTTTGTGTGGATTGGATGGGCCAGCAATATTGCGCACCACCGTGGATAGATCAAAACGTAGCACGCGCGGATATTTCACATGAACCAGGCTATCGGCCCATAAACCTGCGGTCTTGGCATAGGTTTCGACTAACTTCACCTGGGCACTGTCTCGACCGGTTAGGGTTAAGTAATCCAAGGTTTGCTGGTCGATATAAAACATGGCGGCGGTGGCGCCATATTCTGGCGTCATGTTGGAGATGGTCGCCCGATCGCCCAAACTCAAGCTAGCTACGCCTTCGCCAAAGAATTCCAGATAGCTCGAGACGACTTTTTGTTGCCGTAAAAACTCGGTCAAGGCCAACACCAGATCGGTGGCCATAATGCCCGGCTGCACTTTACCGATCAATTCCACGCCAATAATATCTGGCAAGCGCATCCATGAGGCGCGGCCTAACATCACACTTTCCGCTTCCAACCCACCCACGCCAATGGCAATCACGCCCAGTGCATCCACATGCGGTGTATGGCTATCGGTGCCCACCAAAGTATCGGGGTATGCCACACCATCCACCGCATGGATCACTGGCGACATCCGCTCTAGGTTGATTTGATGCATGATGCCGTTACCTGGCGGGATCACATCGACGTTTTTAAAGGCTTTTTTCGTCCAATTGATAAAATGGAATCGATCGTCATTGCGTCGATCTTCCACCGCGCGGTTTTTGGCAAAGGCATCTTTGTCATAACCACCATACTCAACCGCCAGCGAATGGTCGACGATAAGCTGGGTTGGAACCACCGGGTTCACTTTGGCGGGATCGCCGCCTTGCGCAGCAATGGCATCGCGCAGACCGGCCAAATCGACCAGTGCGGTTTGGCCTAAAATATCATGGCACACCACCCGCGCCGGAAACCAAGGAAAATCAAGTTCTTGTTTTTGATAAATCAACTGCGCTAAGTAGTCATTCAGCTTTTCGGGTTCGGCGCGGCGCACTAAGTTTTCTGCGTGCACCCGTGCAGTGTAGGATAACCCTTGCCACGCATTGGCCTCGATGGCGTTAACGGCAGCGGCGGCATCAAAATAATCCAAGCTGGTGCCTGGAAGAGGTTTTCTAAATTGCTGATTCATAAATAAGATCCATATGATGGATAATCATAAGCCGCCTGGTGGCGGCTTGGTATGCAAAGCGATATCGCGCTCTTGTTAAGCACGGGTGGCAATAGGCTCAACCGCCCGCATGCCTTCGCCCGTGTATTCTGCACTTGGCCGAATGATGCGGTTATCCGCGCGCTGCTCCATCACGTGTGCCGCCCAACCGGTCAAGCGGCTACATACGAAGATAGGCGTGAACAATTTAGTTGGGATCGCCATGTAGTTGTAAGCGGAAGCGTGGAAGAAATCGGCATTACAGAACAGTTTTTTCTCGCGCCACATCACAGCTTCACAGCGCACTGAGACATCGTACAACCGAGTATCACCATTGGCCGCCGCCAGTTGTTCGGACCAGGCTTTGATCACGGCATTGCGAGGGTCAGATTCAGAGTAGATGGCATGGCCAAAGCCCATGATTTTTTCTTTACGAGCGAGCATACCCATTAATTTTTGTTCGGCATCTTCCGCATCTGTCATGTGCTCAATCAGCTCCATCGCCGCTTCATTGGCGCCACCATGCAATGGGCCACGTAACGAACCAATAGCGCCGGTGATACAGGAGTGCATGTCACTCAAGGTGGACGCACATACGCGGGCGGTGAAGGTTGAAGCATTAAACTCATGCTCTGCGTACAAAATCAGCGAGGCTTGCATCACTTGGGTGTGCAGCGCAGCGGGTTTTTTGCCATGCAGGGTCCATAAGAATTGCTCGGCAATCGAATCGGCGTCGGTTTCCACCTCGATGCGTTTGCCATGATGGCTGAAGTTGTACCAATAGTTGATAAGCCCTGGGAAAATGGCCAACATGCGATCGGTTACAGCATCTTGCTGTGCAAAAGTGCTTTCCGGCTCTAAGTTACCCAGCATCGAGCAGCCCGTGCGCATCACATCCATCGGGTGCGCCGTGGCAGGAATACGCTCCAACACTTCTTTGAGCGCCGCGGGCAGGTGCCGCAAGCCTTTTAATAGGGTTTTATAGGCGGCCAGCTCTGCGCTATTTGGCAATTTACCTTTTAAAATTAAGTATGCCACTTCTTCAAATTCGCAAGAAGCCGCTAAGTCTTTCACATCATAACCACGATAGGTTAAACCACTGCCGGATTTTCCGACCGTCGACAACGCCGTTTTACCTGCGATCTGACCACGCAGACCTGCGCCTGTTAATTCTTTTGCATTTGCCATAAAACTCTCCCGGTATGCGAAATGGCCAGCGTTATTATTGTCGTACTGGCCATGGATGCTAAGTAAGTGTTATTTGTTTTTGCCTTCGGCAAAAAGTGCATCGAGCTTTTGTTCATAACTGTGATAGTTCAAGAAGTCATACAACTCAGCCCGTGTCTGCATTTTGTCGATCACCGCTTTTTGATCACCTTGGGTCAAAATACTGCTGTAAACCTCAAGCGCCGCTTTGTTCATGGCACGAAATGCGGAGAGCGGATACAGCACCATTTGCACGCCAACCGCTGCCAATTCGTCTTTATTAAACAGTGGCGTCTGACCAAACTCGGTAATATTGGCCAGAACAGGCACCGATAGCGCGCTGGTAAAGGCTTGGTATTGCTCCAAGGTATGCACGGCTTCGGCGAAAATTGCATCAGCGCCTGCCTCGACACAAGCTTGCGCGCGTTCAATGGCGGCGGCTAAACCTTGCTGCTGCAACGCATCCGTCCGCGCCATGATGAAGAAATCAGCATCGGTACGTGCATCAACCGCCGCCTTGACGCGATCCACCATCTCTTGTTGGCTTACGATCTCTTTATTTGGCCGGTGCCCGCAGCGTTTTTGCATCACTTGATCTTCAATGTGAAAACCTGCCGCTCCCGCACGTGTCATTTCTTTCACGGTACGGGCAATGTTGAAAGCGCCTCCCCAACCGGTATCGGCATCCACCAATAACGGCAGCGCGGTGGCACCCGTAATGCGACGAATGTCTTCGCAGACATCGTTTAATGATGTCATGCCAAGATCGGGTAAGCCAAACGAGGCATTCGCCACCCCTGCACCCGATAAATACAAGGCTTTATGGCCGACACGTTCGGCCATCATTGCAGTGTAGGCATTGATAGTGCCCACTAACTGCAGTGGTGCATGGGCGGTGATGGCGTCGCGTAATAAACGGCCAGCGCTTGCGGTTGTCATAGATACCCCTGTTGATTTATTGCTGCGCCACCTTGGCGTCAGTCTGTTGTTCAAACGACTGCTCTATATTGCGCCGCGAGGCTGCAATATGGCGTCGCATTAGTAATTCAGCCAATTCACCATCCCGATTACCGATGGCGTTGATAATCGCTTTGTGTTCATCAAAGGCGCGCGACACACGCGGCCCGTTCATGCCGCGCTGCACCCGGTACATGCGGACGATGAAGTACAATTCGTCACAAAGTAGATTAATCAGATACGGATTCTTACTGCCGAGGATGACACGGTAATGAAAGTCAACATCACCGGCCTCTTGATAATAACTCTCGCCCTCCCGCACCCGCTGTGTCGTGAGGTGCTGATCCAACAACGCATGCACTTGGGCGATCTCATCTGCCGACATGTGCAACGCCGCCAGTCGACACGCCAATCCCTCGAGCGTTTCGCGCAGTTGATACAAGGCAATCAAGCCTTCTTTACTCAATTTCACCACGCGCGCGCCAGCGTTGGGGGTGCGTTCAATCAAATGACAGCGCTCCAGCCGTGCTAAAGCTTCACGCAAGGGCGCACGGCTGATGGCAAACTGACGCGCCAATTCAGGTTCGGAGATTTTACTTCCCGCCGCGATATCCCCTTCGACAATCGCTCGTTGAATCGCCAATAACACCCGATCGGCCGCAGTCACAGGATCACGCCAGGTTGGGCTTTGCATCAGGTTACCTCCAAAAAATCACAACGCGCATGCCACAACTGCCGTTTGTACTTCGCAGCAACGACAAACCCCGTCGGGCGTTAAACATCTGCGACGCAGAATTGTCGACATAATCATAAGGGCTCTTTTTACGCGGATCCATGCTCTATGTCAAGGCTCTTGGCTTTACGCTTATCCTTGCAAGGACTAATAGCGTCCAAAGCTACATGCTCGTAGCGTTGACAACAATCCACCGCAAATTTTCTGCAGCATAACCCATGCGACAGCCACTGCATTGTCGACAATCAAATTTATCTTCGTGTGAAAAAGCCAGTTGCTGCATTTGATTATGTCGCTAACACATTAGGCAAAGCTGCATAAAAAGCACAGGGTGATATTGCGAAACGAATGAGCAATGCGTGCATGGCATCCATGGGGGATAAAACCGCGATAGCGGCAGCATGCGACTATATGGCTAAGCGACTAAGCGACTAAGCGACTAAGCGACAGAGTTTTTCTGGCGGGAAGCTGAATACAAACTTAATGCTCAGTGCAATTGCAGCTGTACAACAAAGATACTTAGATTATTTTTTTATGTAATTTTGAAAAGACTAATATTTATTCATATAAGTGCAACAATACCCTTTATTGGTACAACACAGCACACACGCGGCATAGCGGAAAATCCCTGAGGAAGGTGTGGATAACCTTGGGGTAACTTAAGGATAAGCTTTGGGTAAAAATGCGGATATCACGCTAAAAACCATGCAGCACAGCACAGGCAAAATTAAATTGCTTAGCTACACTAGATTCAGGTTAGTGAGTTGCTAATTGGCAACTTTGTCCCCCGGTAGCGCACGGCTCATTAATGAGCCATTCCCCTAGGCCCAGAACAATGCGGATTCGTTCTGGGCTTCTTTTCATCTGCGTATTTATTCACATGCATAGTGTCGGCGTATCAGCAGGCTGAGCCGCAACTTTTATTGTGATAGCAACGGCTGGCTTAATTGCATTGTCCAATTGCAATGTCCAATTGAAATGTCCCGCGCAATCGAATTTCTAACGCGGCTACAGAGCAATCATTACGCCGCCGCAGTTAATGTCGCACAAAGAAGGTTCGACGGACATCACAGCCAAGCACACAAGTATTAGCTGACCCGAGCCCGTTGAAACAGTTGGTAAAAATTCGCCGAGGTCACCGCCGCGAGATCCGGCAATGGTATCGCACGTAATTCTGCAATGGCAGCTGCTACAGCCGCAACATAGGCAGGCTGATTGGTTTTGCCTCGATACGGCACAGGCGCCAAGTAGGGTGAATCGGTTTCGATTAACAAACGGTCCAGCGGGATTTGTCGCACCACATCACGTAAGGCATCGGCATTGCGAAATGTCATAATGCCAGAGATCGAGATATAAAATCCCATATCCAACGCGGCTTTAGCAGTATCCCAATCTTCAGTGAAACAATGCAGCACACCACCACAATGCTGTGCGTTGTGAGCGCGCATCAGTGCAAGCGTATCACTGCGTGCATCGCGAGTATGGATAATCAGCGGTTTTTGTAGTTGATTGGCAACCTCAATATGGCCAACAAACGAGGCTTGCTGTACGGCTTTATTGTCTGGACTATAAAAATAATCCAGTCCAGTTTCGCCCACCGCCACCACGGCGGGATCAGCCGCGAGCTTCGCCAAGCGGTCAATATCTAAGGTATCCGTTTGATGCAGTGGATGCTCACCACACGAAATTGACACTTGCGGATAAGGTTGACACAACTGAGCCATGCGAGGGAATTCATCGAGACTCACAGACACACACAGCAAATGTTCAACTTGGGCGGCTTTGGCATTGGCCAACACCGCGGCAAGGTCAAGGCCTAACTTATCGAGCTCTAAACGATCGAGATGGCAGTGAGAATCTACAAACAACAGAAACCTCGGATAACAAATTACAACGTAAAGGTTGGATCAGTCGAATTTTGCATGCCGCCCAGCAGCACATCAATTTTGTCACGTAATTGATTTTTATCATCAATAAAGGCAATACCAATGCCAACCGGGCTATTGTTTTGCGCACCATGCGGCGTGATCCAGGCAACTTTGCCCGACACGGAAATGGGCTCTAAGGCGTCGGGTAAGGTCACACTAAGAGCAATCGACTGCCCCATTTTGTATTGACGTGCGGTACGCACAAACAAACCACCCTGTTTAAAAAACGGCATGTAGGCGCGATAAAGCTCTTTCAAATCCATAAAATCCAGTGGGATTTCTTCCATTAGCGTCGCCCCCCTTGTAACAGCGAACGTAAATCCAACAATAAACTGGCCAACGCCAGTGCCTTATTTTGCCCTAATATAAAATGTTCGTCACGGTTCCATTGCGCGAAGCGCAGTAAAAATCGCTCTGACGCCTGACAAAGGCCTTGTAACAATTGCTGATTTACCCACCATTGCAACAGCACATGGATATCTGCAGCCTGCTCGAGAGCGTTCACCAGCGGCCATACATCCAGTTCATTAAGAATAAACGCATCAAGTTGTCGATGAAGCTCCGCGTAAACGGCTGCATGGCCTTGTTGTAACAGTGCCAAGGCATATAAAGGGCCACCGCCCGCCAATTGAGGCAACATGGCAGGGATCTCGCCGGTAAATTGCTGTGTTAACCACTGCAGCATATGCTGTTCATAACATGGCGGCAGATCCCAGCGCTGGCAGCGACTGATAATGGTGGGCAACAACAAGGCTGGTGCTGTGGTTTGTAGCACGAGAAAACTATTATCCCCCGGCTCTTCCAGTGTTTTTAATAAGGCATTGGCGGCCGCTTCCGTCAAACGTTCGGCCGCTGGGATCAAGACCACCCGCGCCCCACCTTGCTGCGAAGCATTTTGCAAAAAATAGCTGACATCGCGCACGGCATCCACACCAATGCTATGACTTTGGCTACTATCTGACAGCTGCAGCAAATCTGGATGATTACCGGCGTGACGCAGTACACATGACTTGCATTTGCCGCAGGCGCCATGCTGCTCATCCGGCGCATGACACAGCAAAAAAGCGGCAACATCGCCCGCCAACACCGACTTACCAATGCCCAAAGGGCCGGTCAGTAACAATGCATGATGCAGTTGGCCACGTGCGGCCAGCTGCCACAGCTGCCCCCGCTTTGGCATTAACCAAGGTAGCTCCGCCACCGCTAGTCGTGGCAATGTAATTTGCATGGTCAGTTACACGGTGGCGAGGAAGGCGTCAAGCGCTGCAACTAGCTGCTGCTGCACTGTCACCATCGGTTGGCTGGCATCAATCCGCACAATCGACGGATCGGTAGCGGCTATCTCTAAATAGCGTTGCCGTGATCGCTGAAAAAATGCGAGTTGTTCTTGCTCAATTCGATCCAAGGCGCCACGCGCCTGCGCGCGCGCCAAGCCGATTTCGGGCGCTATATCCAAGTACAAAGTGAGATCAGGTTTAAAGTCGCCAAGCACGGCGCGACGAATCGGCTGCAATTGCGCATCCGGAATTTGCCGACCGCCGCCTTGATAAGCTTGCGAGGATAAGTCATGCCGATCCCCAAGCACCCACTGCCCCTGTGTCAAGGCGGGAAAAATCACATTGTGCAGTAACTGGGCGCGGGCGGCATACATCAACAGCAACTCGGTAATAGGTGCAACCGTTTCTTGCTGCACGGATTTAACGATAGTGCGTAACTGCTCTGCCAATGGTGTGCCACCAGGCTCACGTGTTTGCACCAACACCGTTGGTGCAATATGGGCCGCGAGGTGGGCCGCAACCGTGTGTACGGCCGTGGTTTTACCCGCGCCTTCTAGACCTTCAATCACAATAAATCGACCGCGTGTCATGGCTTTCTTCCAAAAATATACTGGGCAACGGCAGCATTATGCGCCTTCAAATTGCTGGAAAACTGATGGGTTCCATCACCTTTGGCCACAAAATACAACATGTTGCTGCTTGCCGGTTGTGCCGCAGCTTGCAACGAACTGATGCTGACCATGGCAATAGGCCCCGGCGGTAAGCCAAAATGCACATAAGTATTGTAGGCATGTGGCTCGCGCAAATGCGCTCGCGTAATATCACCGGCGTACCTATCGCCTAGGCCGTAAATCACTGTGGGATCGGTCTGCAGCTTCATGTTCAGGCGCAGTCGATTGACAAATACCGAGGCGATTAGAGGCTTCTCGGCAACCGCGCCAGTTTCTTTTTCGATGATGGAAGCCAGCGTTAATAAGTCATAACGCGATGTTATGGGTAAGTCGGGGTGTTGTTGCTGCCACGCCTGCTCTACCGCCGCTAACAACGCTTTGTGCGCTCGCCCATACAGCTGCGAGGCCTTGGTGTGCGCAGTGTAGTAATAGGTTTCTGGTAAAAACATCGCCTCAATATTGATAGGCGCCGGCCCCCACTCGGCAGGCCAGCGCAGCAGTGTTTGTAGCGCATCCACTGAGGTCACATCATTTTGTAAAAACGTGGCGGACGACAAGGCCGCTAAACTTTGCGCAACAGTTTGGCCTTCTTTTAACGTAAAACTAAACTGCGCCTCACGGCCGCTGCGATACAGTGCCAATAATTCGAATAATGGCATCGACGGCGCTACCGCAAACACTCCTCGCTGCAATTTGCGCAGCTCAGGCCGCAACACCGAGATGGCTTTCAGCCAAACACAGGTGCCCGCCGAAATCGACTGCTGTTGTTGCCATTGTTGGCACAGTGTTGCCAGATTTTGCCCCGCTTTAATTTCACTATAAGGCGTACTGAATAAAATTCGTGTCTGACTAAACTGCAGATGTTGATTGTAAAGTCCCAAACTGGCAACTGCGCTGATGAGCGCCACCACACATAAAATTAAGCGCATAACCACACCGATTCTGCATATTGTTGTTGGATGTGCTGCACAGGCGCAAGCGCAAGCGCTCGTCCTTGCAACTGTCGAATAGGTGCCACCCCAAGTAAACTACTGCATAAAAATGCCGCCTCAATACCGGCTAAATCCGGCACTGACCAGTTGACTTGCTGAGCATTGAGGGGGGCGAGTAAGGCTTCGCGTACCACACCCGCGACGCCAGCCCATGTTAATTCAGGTGTGTACCACTGCTGGTCGCGATAAAAAAACACATTCGAGGCGGAGGCTTCGATAATAAACCCCTCGCTATCCAGCGCTAATAATTCATCCGCCAGCGCGCCATCGACCTCGGCTTTTAACAACACAGTTTCCAGCCGACTGCAATGTTTAATCCCCGCTAAACGTGGCTGCCGTGCTAAACGGAGTTCGGCAATATCCACCCTCACACCTTGTTGTTGCAGCAAGCTATAGTCTGGCATCAACGCGGTGCTAATAAAACACTGCACCGGGCCAACGCCGGCAGGGCTGTAGCCTCGACCGCCGTGGCCGCGACTGATTTGTAATTTAAGCACTTGTTCCGGCGCGGTGATGGCCGCCTTGAGTGCAGCATAAATACTGGCTTCACTGGGCAACTGCAAGTGCAAGCGCTGTGCACTTTGCACCAACCGCTGCCAATGCCATGACCATAAACAAATCCGACCTTGCCATACCCGCATCGTGGTAAAAATACCATCACCATAGCAAAACGCACGGTCGGATAGGCTGGGCTGTGAGGATAGCTGCAGCAGCGGATGAACATCACGCGGTACTGCGCTGTAGATGCTTTGTGTCATGAAAAGGCAAATATGTGAAATCGGGCGCTTAGTATGCCTTAAAAGTATGGCGCTGCAAACCAACCCCGGTCGTTAAACACCGGTCATGCCTAGCAGAACTTCGGCGCGCCCACCGTCTCGATACATTGGTGCCATAAAAAATGCCAACCCAAGGTTGGCATTTTCACGTTTTATCTCTCGCGTGGATGGATAGTTGGCACTAGATCTTTTTGAACAAAATCGAGCCGTTGGTGCCACCAAATCCAAACGAGTTACACAGTGCATATTGCATCGGCACTTGCCGGGCGTGATGTGGTACATAATCTAAATCACAACCTTCGTCTGGGTTTTCCAGGTTAATGGTTGGCGTGACCACCTGATCTTGCAGTGACAAAATGGTAATGATCGACTCGACAGAACCCGCCGCGCCGAGCAAATGACCGATCATCGACTTGCTGGAGCTGACCATGATCTTATCTTGTACGCTGGCAAATACCGACTTGATCGCCATGGTTTCCGCAATATCACCGGCCGGTGTCGAGGTACCATGCGCGTTAATGTATTGCACCTGGTCGGCATTTACGCCAGCATCGCGCAAGGCATTTTGCATAGCATTGGCTGCTCCACGACCGTTTTCTGGCGGTGAGGTCATATGGAAAGCATCACCACTCATGCCAAAGCCAACCAGTTCGGCATAGATTTTAGCGCCACGCGCTTTGGCATGTTCGTATTCTTCCAGCATGACGACGCCAGCGCCATCGCCCAGCACAAAACCATCACGGTCTTTATCCCAAGGCCGGCTGGCTTGTTGTGGCGCGTCATTGCGTGTGGATAGCGCACGGGCGGCGCCAAAACCACCAATACCCAATTCCGTAGAGGCTTTTTCGGCACCACCGGCCAGCATTGCATCCGCATCGCCATAGGCGATCATCCGTGCCGCTTGACCAATGTTATGCACGCCTGTGGTACACGCCGTCACGATACTGATATTCGGACCTTCAAGCCCTAACATAATAGATAAATGACCGGCTATCATATTGATGATGGTGGACGGCACAAAGAAGGGGGATAAACGCCGTGGCCCACTGTTTAATAATTTGGCGTGGTTTTCTTCAATGAGACCCAAACCGCCAATGCCAGAACCAATCGCTGCGCCAATCCGACCCGCATTTTGTTCTGTGATTTCTAAACCTGAATCTTTAAATGCTTGAATACCAGCCGCGATACCATACTGGATAAACAAATCCATTTTTTTCGCTTCTTTGGCTGGGAAAAAAGCCTCAACTTCGAAATTTTTGACTAAGCCGGCAAATTTAGTGCTGTAGGCACTGGTATCAAAATGCGTAATAAAATCAATGCCGCTTTTCGCTTGTTGCAAAGCTTGCCAGGTAGTGGCGACATCATTCCCCAGCGGGGTCAACATTCCAAGGCCAGTTACCACGACTCGACGTTTCGTCACGAGATCCTCCGCAAGGATAAAGCTAAGATAATCAAAGGTTTTTCGGTAGCATAAACAAAAACGGGTAGCTAAGCTACCCGTCTGAGGCACTCAACGCTTATTCAGCGTGAGCTTTGATGTAGTCGATAGCTGATTGCACAGTCGTGATTTTTTCAGCTTCTTCATCAGGGATCTCAGTATCGAATTCTTCTTCCAGAGCCATAACCAGCTCTACAGTATCCAGAGAATCGGCACCTAAGTCGTCAACAAAAGAAGCTTCGTTCTTGACTTCTTCTTCTTTAACGCCCAGTTGCTCGATAATAATTTTCTTAACGCGTTCTTCGATGTTGCTCATCTTTTCTTCCTTTTTCTCATCTAAATCGCAACAGTTCGTGCAATTTTGTGTGGCGGCTAGTTTAGTGGTAAGTTTGGTTAAGCGCAAGCTATCAACCTGCCTTAATTGGCAGGTCATACCTGCTATTAAACCATGTACATTCCACCGTTTACGTGAATGGTTTCCCCATTAATATATGCGGCTGGCTCTGAGGCTAAAAATACCACAGTCGCGGCAACCTCCGCCGGCGTTCCCAGTCTGTTCGCTGGAATTTGGCCGAAAATCGCGGTTTTTTGTTCTTCAGTTAAATCTTTGGTCATATCGGTATCGATAAAGCCAGGTGCAACTGAGTTGACAGTTATACCACGAGAGGCAACCTCTTTCGCAAGCGATTTTGTAAAACCCAGCACCCCGGCTTTGGCGGCGGCATAGTTGGTTTGACCGGCATTGCCCATCGAACCGACCACCGAACCTATCGTGATAATGCGGCCAAAACGCTTTTTCATCATGCTGCGCAGTACCGCTTTACTTAGACGAAATACTGAGGTCAAATTGGTTTGCATAATATCAAACCATTCCTCATCTTTCATGCGCATCAATAAGTTATCGCGAGTAATACCGGCGTTATTCACCAAAATATCAATATCGCCATAGCGTGCTTTGATCTGCTCTAAACAGGCTTCCACCGACGCCGCATCCGCCACGTTGAGCACCAAACCACAACCCTTGTCGGCCAAATAGCTGCTGATGGCCTCAGCGCCACTGTCCGTAGTTGCGGTTCCAACCACTGTGGCGCCTAATTGCGCAAATTGTTCGGCAATAGCACGGCCAATACCACGGCTAGCGCCAGTGACTAACACCACTTTGCCATCAAACGCAAAAAAGTTATTCATAATTACTCCTGTAAAGCCAGTGCTTGTTGCAAACTGGCAACATCCACCACAGAAACGGACGTTACATCTTTATTAATTCGTTTGATAAGGCCACTGAGAACTTTACCCGCACCCATTTCAATCATATGCAGCGATCCTTGCGCCGCTATAAATTCCACACTCTCAGTCCAGCGCACCGGGCTGTATAACTGGCGGATCAATGCATCTTTGATCGCTTCAGCCGATGGCGCGACACTCACATCAACATTATTCACCACTGGGATGACAGCTGGATGAAAGGTGATACTGTTCAATACGTTAGATAGCTGTTCCGCCGCCGGTTTCATTAAAGCGCAGTGTGAGGGCACACTCACCGGCAACGGCAGAGCGCGCTTGGCGCCTGCAGCTTTACAGAGTTCATTGGCACGTTCAACGGCTGCTTTGTTACCTGCGATCACCACTTGGCCTGGCGAGTTAAAATTCACCGGCGCAACGACTTCCCCCTGAGCGGCCTCGACGCAAGCTTTTGCAATAGCAGCATCGTCTAAGCCGATGATTGCCGACATAGCGCCTGTTCCCGCCGGCACGGCTTGTTGCATAAATTGGCCACGTTGCTCCACCAATTTTACCGCGTCTGGCAAGGTTAATACGCCAGCACAGACTAAGGCGGAATATTCACCTAACGAGTGGCCTGCCATCATGGTGGGTTGAGCCCCACCCTGCGCTTGCCATAACCGCCATACCGCAACGGACGCGGTTAATAACGCCGGCTGGGTGCGATGGGTTTCGTTCAGATCGGCTTCAGGACCATGGGCAACAAGCTGCCATAAGTCATAGCCCAAGGCGGCACTGGCTTCAGCAAAGGTGTCACGTACAATGGCATATTCTTGATAAAGGTCGGCCAGCATGCCAACCGACTGCGATCCTTGACCAGGAAAAACAACGGCAAATGGTTGCGTCATAAAAAATCCTAATTAATAACGAACTAAAGCGGAAGCCCAGGCAAAACCTGCGCCAAAGGCTTCGAGCAAAATAGTTTGACCCCGTTTGATTCGACCATCTCGAATGGCTTCATCCAAGGCCGTGGGTACGGTTGCGGCCGAGGTATTGCCATATTTATCGAGGTTAATGACCACTTGATCCATCGAGAGTTCCAATTTTCGTGCAACGCCGGCAATAATTCGCAAATTGGCTTGATGTGGCACTAACCAATCAATATCTGATTTATCCATTTGATTGGCTGCCAAGGTCTGTTCCACGACTTCAGACAAGCGTGTCACCGCAACTTTAAACACATCATTGCCTTTCATATGGCCCCAGGCCTCATGCACCGAGGCTTCCACACCACGTACTGGGTTGTCCACATATAGCAATTCAGAATGTTTACCATCGGCGTGAATATGCGTTGATAAAATGCCAGGCTCGCTGGACGCTTCTAAGATGACAGCGCCGGCGCCATCACCAAACAATACCACCATATTGCGATCGGCCGGGTTCACCAAGCGGGATAAACAATCCGCACCTATGACCAGAATACGCTTGACCATGCCACTTTTAATAAACTGGTCGGCCACACTGAGCGCATAACAAAAGCCTGCGCAAGCAGCCGCAACATCAAAAGCGGGAATATTTGGAATATCTAACTCGCGCTGCACTTCACAGGCTGCACTTGGGAAAGCCCGCGCCGCACTGGTGGTCGCCACGATAATCATATCGATGCTGTTTTTATCGATATTGGCAGCATCTAACGCTTGCCACGCGGCTTCTGTGGACATGGTGGCAACGGTTTCGTGTTGCCCAATAATTCGACGTTCACGGATACCTGTACGCTCAACAATCCATTCGTCTGTGGTATCGACCATGCTTTCTAAATCAGCATTTGTTCTTATTTGGCTCGGAAAATAACTACCTGTGCCGATGATGCGTGAATACATGCGGACCTACGCTTTATCAATTAATACGTGTTCCAACCTGTCTTTAATTTTGGCGGGGACTTGCCGTTCTACTTCACGGACCGCCTGACGGATGGCGCTTAGAAATGCATCTTTCGTCGCATTTCCATGACTTTTCACTACAATTCCGCGCAATCCTATCAGACTTGCACCGTTATACTGGTCGGGGTTCACGCCAGTTGCGGCACTTTTTAATAGCGGTTTGATTAACCAGCCGAATAAATGGGCAGACATTGACGATTTAAGCGCCAACTCTAACCGTTTGATAATTAACTTAGCGACACCTTCACAGGTTTTTAGCGCGACATTACCAACAAAACCATCACAGACAATCACGTCGGCCTTGCCGGAAAAAATATCATTGCCTTCGATATAGCCGATGTAATTGATATCTGCGCATTCAGAGAGCAGCAATGACGTACGTTTAATTTGATCCGACCCTTTGATTTCCTCTTCACCCATATTTAACAGCGCCACTTTAGGCTGATAAATACCTTCCACCTCTTCGGCCATCACGGCACCCATCACGGCAAACTGGAATAAAGTATCGGAATCACAGTTCACCGTTGCGCCTAAATCCAGCATAAACACCGGACTGCCGGCGGTGGTGGGCAGTGCGCTAACTAAGGCAGGACGTTCAATACCATTGAGCATTTTCAGCACATAATGCGCCATTGCAATTAAGGCGCCGGTATTACCGGCACTAACACAGGCTTGTACCTCGCCTTTATCCACCAGATCCAGCGCCACTCGCATCGATGAATCGCGTTTATTGCGCAGTGCAACAGAGGGCCGGTCGGTCATTAAGACCACAGACGATGCGTGTTGAATTTTGAGTTGAGGATGATGGAGCGCGTGATGGTCAAGCAGCGCTTGCGTCAGCGTTGTCTCGTCACCGCAGAGGATCAAATCAAGAAATGGGAATTCTGCAACTGCAGCGATGGCAGCTGGAATAGTAGATAGGGGGCCATGGTCGCCCCCCATCATATCTAAGGCTATGCTAAGCCGAGTTGGTTGCAACTCGTGCACCGCAGCTTATTTTACTTTACGGCCTTTGTAGAAACCGTCAGCAGTGATGTGGTGACGACGATGCGTTTCACCGCTGGTTGCGTCAACTGACAGTGTTGGGCCAGTCAGTGCGTCGTGTGAACGGCGCATATCACGTCTTGAACGAGATTTTTTGTTCTGTTGTACAGCCATTGCCTTTCTCCTAAATTCACTTTTTCTTCAATTCTTGCAAAATTGCAAATGGGTTTGGTTTTTCTGGTTCAGGTTCAATCTCACCCCAGCTCATCTGCACTTTCGCCGGGTCACACTGCCCTTCGTCATGCATCGGAAACAGAGGCATTGCGAGAATGATCTCATCCTCAACCAACTCCCTCAAGTTCACTTCGCCGTGTTCATCAAGCTCAACTACGTCGTAGCGCTCTGGAATATCGTCAAGATCAGCATCCTGGCTCTTGATCGGGGTGTATGCAAAATTGGCGTGAACATGGTGCGCCATCGCATCACCACACCGCTCACAGCGTAATTGGACTGTGATAGCCGCATGACCTTGGAAATACACAAGGCCCTGTTGATCGGTTCCGCATTCCACTGCGACGATAACATCACCGTCTGCACTCAGCACAGACTCGCCAAAGCGAGGTAAGCTGGCAAACGGGACTATACCTTCAAAGTTCAGCCGTTTTTGGGCTGTACGGATCGGATCTATGGTGATTGGAATTTTTACATTTTGCATAAGGCGCGCATCATAACGATCAAGCCCTGAGCTGTCAAAGGATTCCTAAGGATTTTGTTGATTTTTATCGCCACTATTGTCGCTAAAAAAACCGAATAACAACCCAGACAATTCACACAACGACTCTACCATAACCATCACGACAGGTTAAGCGCTGTTGACAACTTGCGACACCCTGCGGTTGCCAAGTGCAACAAAAAGGGTGACCAATGCCAATAGCAAGATATAATCGCCAGCATCACTGTTTCGGATCCGATTGGAGCATTTATGAGCCTTCCCCCACACGCCGCCGCTCGTCCTGTATTGGTGTTAGCGTCCACCTCGGTGTTTCGCCAAGCCTTATTAAAAAAATTGACCGAGCAATTTATCACCGCCAAGCCTGAAGTTGATGAAACACCGTTCGCCGGCGAAAGTGCGGCCGAACTGGTAGAACGGTTATCGCTGGCCAAAGCACGTGCGGTCGCGGTCCAACACCAAGCTGCGCTGGTGATTGGTTCTGACCAAGTCGCGGTATTTGGTGATGAAATTTTAGGGAAACCGCATACCGTTGAGAATGCAAAAGCACAGCTCAGTAAATTCAGCGGTCAGAAAGTTACGTTTTTAACCGGACTTGCAGTGGTGGATGCCGCCAGTGGCCAACATCAACAATGGGTCGATGCGTTTCATGTGCATTTTCGAACGTTAACTGACCGCGAGATTGATCGTTATGTCGCGCGAGAAATGCCACTGCAATGCGCTGGTAGTTTTAAATCGGAAGGATTAGGCATTACGTTATTTGAAAAACTGGAGGGAGACGATCCCAATAGCTTGATTGGCTTACCCTTGATTAAGTTGCATCAGATGCTGCGCCATTTTGGCCTGGACTTGCTGTGTGACTAATGCGGTTTGGGTGGGTAAGGTTGCGCATCGACACCTTCGCAGATGATGAACACGGACATATGAAAAACGTGCACTGATGAACGCGCAAAGCACTGGCGCGGAGTGCCCTCGAATGGGCACTCCGCTCGCCGAATAATCTAACCTAGCAGCACAGCATGCAATTCATCCATGGCGGATACGATGGCAATCGGGCTAAAGGCCGATAGCGCCGCATGATCATGCGCACCGTGACTTATCCCGATCCGTGCCATCCCGGCATGTTGGGCCATCGCCATATCATGCACCGAATCACCAATCATCAGCGCTTGTTGCGGTGACACCCCCAACTGCGCACAGAGCTGTAATAACATATCCGGATCAGGTTTTGACTTTGCTTCGTCCGACGTGCGCGATGCATGGAAAAACTCCCCCAGTGCCGTCTCGTGCAGCATACGGTCTAGACCACGGCGCGTTTTACCGGTGGCAATCGCCACTTGTTTACCGGATTGATGTAATCGTCGGATCAGGGTGTCAGCACCCGCAAACAAGGGTGCCGGTGTGTCATCATGCTCGACAAAATAGGTTTTATAGGCATCACCCAACGCTTGGCGCTGATCAGGGCTGCTGTGCGGATACAAATAATGAAATGCAGGATCGAGGCTTAAACCAATAATATGCCGCGCCGCTTCCGGGCTGGGTTCTGGCAAGCCAACCAGCCGTGCCGCCCCTTGCACACAATTAACAATTTTCGGCACCGAATCCATTAAGGTGCCATCCCAATCAAAAATCACCAGCTTGATGGCGGCCATGTCAATGCGCGCCCTAACCATGTTATTCATGAAAAACGTTACCAACTTTATTGATGATATGCACAGCCACCACCTGGCCGCATTCGCAGTGCATGCGGCCAACGCGGTTATCTCAAACTCTATTTACGCGTCAGCCGCGTGAGGATCTGCTGCAGCGCTTGATCCAGTGGCGCTTCCACCATCATGACGGCGCCCGTATTGGGGTGGGTGAATTTTAAGGTGAATGCGTGTAAAAATAACCGATGCAGCCCCAAGCCCGTCATTTGCTGGGTAAACTCGTTATCGCCATATTTATCATCACAGGCAATCGGATGGCCTTGGCAAGCGGTGTGCACCCGAATTTGGTGGGTGCGGCCTGTCACCGGAAAGGCTTCGACCAAGGTGCCTTCATGATAGCGCTGTAAAATTTTGAAGCGTGTTTCCGAGGGTTTACCATCACGTTCATCAACCCGAACAATACGCTCGCCCGATTGCAAAGTATTTTTCTTCAGCGGCTCTGTGACTTTTTTGACTTTTGCGTCCCACTGCCCTGCCACTAAGGCCCAGTATTTTTTCTCAACGGTTTTTAAGCGCAGCTGTTCGTGTAAATGCGTCAGCACAGAGCGCTTTTTGGCAATTAACAAACAGCCCGAGGTATCACGGTCAAGCCGATGCACCAATTCTAAATGCTTGGCCTGCGGCCGTAATGCACGCAGCGCTTCTATCACACCAAACTGCAGACCGCTGCCACCATGTACCGCGATGCCGGTTGGTTTATTAAGTACAATCAGGTCGTTATCTTCAAACAGAATATGCTGCTCTAAGGTTTGCACTTGGCTTAACTTCACCGAGACGGGATCTTTTTCCTGCGATACGGTCATCGGCGGTACTCGCACCTGATCACCGCTGACCAATTTATACTCAGGTTTGACGCGTTTTTTGTTGACGCGCACTTCACCTTTGCGCACAACCCGATAAATGACGCTCTTGGGCACCCCACGTAAACGCGCAATCAGGAAGTTATCAATTCGTTGTCCCTGAAATTCTTCATCAACATCAATGAATTGCACCGGGGTTCTTAAGTCATCAGTCATGGATTATCGCTACTCTTGGTTGTTAACATTGGTATTGCTATTGGCGGCAAAATGATGGGATAATCAATTCGCTAATAGTGCCAATTCAGGCCGTTAGGGCGCTCGTTGAGACGTAAGAGAACAAGTGAGGCACCGTTCGGGTGTGAGATCATACCGGATCCGTGGTGAAAACCAACGATTTTCCGCATCCCCCCGTCATTAACGCCGTTGATCTGAGGTAATGTTGCGTACTTTATTACCAATACAGGATCAAACACCGGTTCCAGTCTAATGAGCAAAATGCACAAAACAACGCCATAACGCAGCTCGCTGCAACGATGTGGATCAGAGCACATTGACCTTTGTCGGAGATTGTCCGACCAGTCGATATTGACGATAAAATATTAAACTCAATACGTTTTTCAAGCATTCCAGTCGGGAGACTGCATCCTAAATATGTTTGACGACATCTGACACGCAGAACCGTTGTGGGCTGACGTGGTGGCGCTTAGGACGAGTTACACCATGAAAAGAATGCTCATTAACGCAACACAGGAAGAAGAAATCCGTGTTGCCCTGGTCGATGGCCAGAAACTGTACGACTTGGACATTGAAAGCCCAGGTCATGAACAAAAAAAATCGAATATTTACAAAGGTAAAATTACCCGCGTAGAACCCAGTCTGGAAGCTGCCTTCGTTGATTACGGCGCTGAACGGCATGGTTTTTTGCCCCTCAAAGAAATTTCTCGCGAATATTTCCCCACCGGTTATAACTTTGACGGTCGCCCAAACATCAAGGAAGCGATCCGTGAAGGTCAAGAAGTCATCGTCCAAATCGATAAAGAAGAACGTGGCCAAAAAGGCGCTGCACTGACTACGTTTATCAGTTTGGCTGGCTCCTACTTAGTGTTAATGCCGAACAATCCGCGCGCTGGTGGTATTTCGCGTCGTATTGAAGGGGATGAGCGGCAGGAATTAAAAGACTCATTAGGCCAATTGGCCATGCCAGATGGTATGGGGCTGATTGTCCGCACCGCCGGTGTTGGCAAATCGTATGAAGAATTAGATTACGACTTAAAAGCGCTGCTGAAGCACTGGTCTGCCATCACGTCAGAGGCCCAAAACCGCCCTGCACCGTTTTTAATTCACCAAGAAAGTAACGTGGTTTTCCGAGCGATTCGTGATTACTTACGCCGCGATGTCGGTGAAATCCTCATCGATAACCCACGTATTTTTGAAGAAGCCAAGCTGTACATTCATCAGTTCCGGCCAGATTTCGCCCACCGCGTTAAACTGTACCAAGGTGAAGTGCCGCTCTTTATGCACTTCCAAATCGAGACCCAAATCGAATCGGCGTTCCGCCGTGAAGTGCGCTTACCTAGCGGTGGCTCGATTGTCATCGACAGCACCGAAGCCTTAACCGCGATTGATATCAACTCATCCAAAGCCACCAAAGGCGGTGACATTGAAGAAACGGCATTTAATACCAACTTAGAAGCTGCCGATGAAATTGCCCGCCAATTACGTCTGCGCGACTTGGGCGGCTTGATTGTGATCGATTTTATCGATATGACACCAGTGCGCCATCAACGTGAAGTTGAAAATCGCCTGAAAGATGCCGTGGTGCAAGACCGTGCCAGGGTACAAATCGGCCGTATTTCACGCTTTGGTTTGTTAGAAATGTCACGGCAGCGGCTGCGCCCTTCGCTCGGTGAATCCGCTACCCATGTGTGTCCACGTTGTCATGGTCGCGGTACCATTCGCAGCACGGAATCATCGGCACTGTCTATTTTGCGCTTGATCGAAGAAGAAGCCATTAAAGACAACACCAGTCAAATCCACGCGCAAGTCCCGATCTCGGTTGCCACATATTTAATGAACGAGAAGCGCGAAGCGATTCGTCGCATTGAAAGCCGGCATGGCATTCGTATTTATGTGATCCCGAATGAACATTTCGAGACACCACATTATGAAGTAACGCGCATTCGACTGGATGAAGAAATCGAAGATGCGAGCTATAACCTGGTCAAAGCGCCGGCCGTAACCAGCGGTGTGTACCACCCAGTGTCCGATGCAGTGAAAGAAAAGCCGGCGATTGCACCTATTTCCATCCCGGACAGCACAGCGCCCGTGACTAAACCTGCGGCGCCTGCAGCTGAAACTTCAAGTGCTGAAGCAAGCCCTAGTTTATTTGCCAAGTTTGCTGGCTTTGTGAAATCCCTATTTGCCCCGGCAACGGTTGAAACACCAGCGGAAGAAAGCAAACCTGATAACGGCCGTCGTCAGCACCGTGATAACCGTCAACGCCGTGGTAAAGGCAATCAGCAGCAAGGGCAACATGGCCGTCGCGCTGATGGTGACAAGTCGGCTGAGAAGCTGAACGACAAACCACAGCATGACCGCTTTGAAAAATCGGCCGAAAAATCTGATCGCCATGACAAGCAGCGTCAAGCACGTCCGGCCAAAGATGCTCAAGCACGCGATACTCAGAGTAAAGATACGCAGGGCAGAGAAGCTCACGGCAAAGATGGACAGCCAAAAGGCGCCGGTCGCGATACTGAAAAATCAGCGGATCGTCATCGCCAAGGCCAACGTCAGCATGAGTCTCGTCAGACCACGTCACGCCACGCCGATGCTATCCCTGCGGATGCGAAGGATGACGCGGATGAGATGCAGGTCTCGAGCAAAGTTGCTGAGCGTCGTAATCGTCGCCATATGCGTAAATCGGTTCGGGTAGACCAGAACGGGCAAGCAAACGGCCAAGAAAACACTCAAGAGCTGCAAGTGCAGTCAGCCACAACCACCGACAGCATGCCTATCGTGACCAGTGTTGCTGCCACAACGACGGCTGATAGCGCTGCCACGATGGATACAGTGACCGTTGACAGTCCGACCACAGAAGCACCGTCAACTGTTCGTGAGCCACGAGCACCGCGCCATCACAACCGTCAAACGACTGATGTTAAGGCCAGTGCCGACGCTAATGTGACATCAAACGCTGAGCTGAGCGATGCAACCGCCGTGTTGGTCGAAGCGTCTGCCGATACAGTGCCAGGCACTGCGGCAAGCCACGATCAGGAACAAACGTCGACAGAAGAAGGCGCGGAGCAGCGGAACCGTTCACGTCGTTCGCCGCGTCATTTACGTGCCGCTGGCCAAAAACGCCGCAAAGAGCAGCAACAACAGGATGACGCAGTGGATGCGCGTTACCCTGCTGACGAGCAGGCGGTTGCGATCGACACCACAATCGACACCACAGAGCAGCCTATCGTTACCGACAATGTGAAGAGCGTTGTAGTGGCAGAAACTGCAGTACAGGCAGCTACTGAGCCGGCAGCGGCGGTGGTTGAAAATCAAGTGGTTGAAAATCAAGTGGTTGAAACTCTTGTCGTGCAAACTGCTGAAGTCGCAGTGACAAACGATGCTGCAGTTCAGTCCGCGGCGGTCGAGCCTGCGGTGGCAAAAACCGTGGCGACAGCCCAAGTGCAGACTGCAGGAGTACAGACGGTAGAAGTACAAACTGCAGAAGTACAGACGGCATCGGTTACGGCAGACTCCGTGGTTGAAACGCCTGTGACAAACACCGAGAAGCCTACCGCAGCGCATCACGTTGAAACTGTTGCCCAAAGTGTTGCCGCAGCGCCTGCCGCTGAGCAAACTTCTGCAGTCACTGACACAGTGCCTGTCGCAGTTCCTGCAGTGCAAGAAACGTCGGCTCAATTCACCACAGACGCGGTGACTGTGGACAGCGTAGCCAGCACAGTTACACAGGCAGCATCTGATGCAACAGCCATCGTTGTTGACGTAACCAGCCCTGTCACGGCACCCGTTGCAACAACAGCAGCGCTAACGCCTGCGGCGGCCAAAGTAGCCGTACCTAAAGCTGCCAGTCGTTATGCGTCCATGGTCAGTGCAACCATGACCAAACCGGCCCAGGTTGAAAGTACAGAGCACGATGCTTTTGTGCCCAATGCCATGCCGGTAGCCGCACGCCCTGTGGTACAGTCATCCGAACGTCAAGCCGGTGCGGCGACAGCTCGCCAAGTTGCCGTGGCGCCGATGACCAAACCACCAGCAGTTGAGTAACATCCCCGTCGCTGTGAGGCTCCTGACGATGGTCTCGAGCCTCAGACGCTTTGCTCTGCCACTGTGTTCAGATACTGTGCTTAAGTACTGTGAAGGTGCGACAAAACGCGATACGAAGCGTCCACGCCAAATACAGTGACCTGATTACCAGTTAACGACGGCAACCAAATAAAAAAACCAGCTTCGGCTGGTTTTTTACATATCGATGCTGAGATGCAGTACTTCTGCCCACGGCTCTCTTAGCTTCACTGCAGCTTGCTAAACTACAAAGCTAGTCTGTAAAGCTATGTTGCACAGCAACACTGCACATTCGCCGGAACGTGAAAAAGCAACCGCGCATCTTTCAACGCGCGGTTAATCAATCAATAGGCCGTGTTATTCCTGGTTAAGCGGTTTTGATTGTTCAGCGAAAAAGGTAAAAACAGCTTGGAGTGCAGGGATCCGATACTGATCCGCCTCAATCATTAGCTCATGCCGCGCATCTTTAATAGTCAGTACCTGCTGATGCGCACAAAATTGGCTGGCTTGGCAAAATGCCTGTTGAGCCTCAGCCGTCACCGCTTGATCCGCACTGGCTTGTAATACCAACATCGGCGTTTTAATCTGTGGTGCTTGTGCAATCACCGCGTCTTCCACGGCACATGCCTGTGCCAACCACTGCCAAGTCGGCCCACCCAGTTGGATTTGAGGATGCTGTTGATACACTTGCATAAAACGCTGATAACGAAGCTGGGAGTGGGTATAGACGTTGCCGTCAAAACCGCGATCCTTAAACGGCTGGTCGGTAAAACCGGCAAAACAATCACTGCAGCTCCAGCCTAGCATGGTTTCTAAACGACAACCGTCACGCGCACCAAACACCAGCTCGGCATTGGGCGCATGCATGGGCGACATCAGTGCCGCCGCGACAAAATCATTAGAACGCTGTGCAAGCGCAAAACTGGTAATAGCACCGCCCATTGAATGTGCCATAACAAAGCGTGGTAAGTCCGTTTTGGTTTTAACCACTTGATCGACAAATACGAATAAATCCGCGACATAATCTTGGAAATTTTCAACATGGCCTTTATGGCTATTGTCCAATAGTCGGCTCGACAAGCCCTGACCGCGATGGTCATAACTAAAAACGGCATACCCAGCGTTGGTCAATTCATAGAACAGCTCTTGGTACTTCAACACCGATTCGGTACGACCATTGACCAGCACAATCACGGCTTTGGCGTTGGCGGGGAGCGTGTAGGCAAAATGCAGTGCTCGTTGATCATGCGCCGCAAACTGCCCTTGGGTGACATGGGTTTGCCAAAACTGCGCAATGTCCGCCGATTTTTCGGAAAGTTCGGCTTCTGTTAAAAAATGCGGCTGCGGTAGATTGGGTTTAATCAATACCGTTTGCTCCGCAAAATTAGGTGGTGGCTCAATCGCCGTCGCTTTGGCGGCGGTGCTATTTATCAGCGTCAGCATCATACTTGATGGAAATGGTTCTGACTGCAGTGCGTGTGGCGCCGCCTGCACCGAAGATAAACCTGTAGCCAACACGGCACAGCCGAGCATCAAATGAACTCTTTTGGGTAAAGATCTGGCATGTAATAAGCCACGTAGCGCCTGAAAAACGTTGGAAAGCGCACTCACTCGAGTGACATTACGCTGTGGGGTCATGCCTGGAGCAAACTGTGTCGCCATAGATGAAATCACCTGAGGAACTGGGTGATCCCCAGTTAATGGATGCTGGTGTTGCCAAGCGAACAACGGCACTGAATTATGATTTTGTTGCATACCGAACATAACAAGCTCCCTAAAAAAATTGCCATATTTTATCTGGTTTTGGCTTTAATTTCCTTGAATTAGCGTCAAGTGACCCGCTGAATTAGACATAACAAAATCGCTGGATATCAGCACAGATACCAGTATCAAGTTACAATACCACTTGTCAAAGCGAACAACTGCCGCATACAGCACTGAGGCATAACTCTAGATCTAACCCTGCACGCCTCACCATTAACGGCAGCGCCTGTACCTAACTTTGGTGGCATATTTGTGGCTTACCAACGCACTTACCAGCAACACCAATGCTGACAGCCACACAAACCAAAGCGGATGTGGCTGAGTCATAAACGTAGCAGTCACCACACTGGCAACAAACCCAAATAACACCGCGGTTAACCAGCGCCGACGACTTCGCATGACATAGCTGGCACAGACAATACTTAAGCACAGCGCACTGCCCCAGCTGAGCAACTCCCAAACCAGCATCACTGGGGTAAGTACTAAGGCTAACGGCATAGGAGCAATGTCTGGTTTCATGGATAAGGTATTTGAAGAGAACGTGGTTGCGGCTGCATCTGTCACAGGTAACATGATATGCGCCAATTCAGCCATCAGGGTTAACCAACCAATCGCCGCCACCAGGCCTAACAACAGCGCCACGATTTGACGACATCGGTACTTAAGCCGGTAAAGCAGCCGGAAAGACCCGCTTTGAAATGGCAGCATTGTCGGCTGTGGCATAGCATGTTCCTCCGGGGTAAATCAGCACTTCATTGCTTGCATGTTTCACTCACGACGCTGATTTATATTACGCTACGTGGGTTTTACCGACATGCGTGCTGTCAAAGTCACGCTGCCCGTCTCATCTTAACTCTAGAAATATCCAACCCCTAGCCTTATAAATACAGCTGGCAGGCATGCCAATATCATCGTCCGTTGCCGGTCACACTGTGACGTCGCAGCCGATCCAACAAATTGCTCATATTGTATACACCGATACCATCTGCAAGGCAAACGATTGCCGTGACAACCACAGGGTAAAATTGCATCACCGGCGGTGAACTGGCTGAATAATCTGCAGCGGTGGCATGAGCCTACTATAAACGGCCAAATTGCCAATAGGGATAGGTGAACAACAGTAAATGCAGCAGATTCAGTAAGGCATGCCCGATAATAGGCCACAGCAAATGTCGGCCGTAGACAAACAATAAACCATACCCAAGCCCCGCCACACTCGCCAGCACCACATATAGTGGGCCGCCTGCCACATGAGCTAAACCAAATATAAAGCTGCTCAGCAGCAAAGCCCCCACCGCGGATATCTTTCGCAGCAACTGATTCATCAGGTAACCACGAAAAAATGCCTCTTCGGCAATGCAGGTAAACAGCAAATTATTCAAGAAGAACCATAACCACCAACTAGGCAGCTTGGGTTC